>ERZ1026858.88-NODE-88-length-47297-cov-362.537975_pt1 | contig 47297 bp, 51 predicted proteins | sample MGYA00380159_ERZ1026858 | MGnify/ENA primary metagenome ERZ1026858 (study PRJEB33269, sample SAMEA4719795) | human gut metagenome | biome: human-associated habitat; feature: organic feature; material: feces | place: Cameroon | collected 2013-10 ...
GGGACTATTTGATTAATTAATTAACGTGTCCAATTTTTATTGGACACTAATGATGCAGAATATAAGATTAAGCATAACGCTTCATTATTTTCCAAAAATGAAATCCCTGAGATTTTCATAAAGTCCTTGGATTCTTTATTAAACAAAGCTTACCGGAAGGATGTTTTGAATAATGAAAATTTTCCTGATCCGCCAAAAGAGGGTTGGGTAAATCAGATGGATTGGTTTTATGGTATAAATGATATACTTCGTACTACCATAGTTGTAAAATATCTAGATGGCGTGGAATTTTTAATAGGCAAAATTAAAGATATAGCACAAAGTCAAAATTGTACGTTTGAAGCTTCATTGGAGGCAAGAGAAGAAGGATATTATGCTGCTCATTTGGGGGTAAAGCAAGAGTTAACTCTTATTGATGAAAGGTATACACCAACTAGTCATCTGATAAATGTTGAAATACAAATTACGACAGAATTGCAGTCATTGATAAAAGATTTGCTTCATAGATATTATGAAGCAAATCGCATAAAACATAATGTGCAAAACTCGAAATGGCAGTGGGATTATTTGTGTGATGAGTTTAATTCCAATTACTTGGGGCATATTGTGCATTATGTAGAAGGAAAAATTGTAGAACTTAGAGATAAACAATAAAATTATGAAAGAAGAATTTGAAGCATATTTGAATGATATTAACGTTGCTCAGCCAGTGAAAAATAGAGTAGACGTTATTTTGAAAGAAATATCTAGTCTTTATGAAGGACTTGTGATAACAGACATCTTTGTGTGCCAAGTTAAAAATGAAGAAGTTAATTATACATCATTGTGGCTCTTCGGTGCAGGATTCTGTATTGAATGCAAGGATTTTTTGAGCCGAGATGATTTTGACTTAGCTTATCTCAACGGAAATGTTTATTATATGAGATTTTATAAAATAAATATGAAACAAAATGAAGTTAAAGATAATTCAGTTTTGACATTTTCTGCACAGATTAGTAATATGAGTTGCACCTTGATGGCAGTAGGTAAGAATTGTGCTTATGCCATGGATATTGCTAACAAATATTACTACAAAAATTCTCAAACTTATCTGTTTCGGAAAACTATGGTACAGTAAAAGTAGTTCTTTTTTGAAAAAAGTACTGAACACCCTTTGGAAAGTGAGATGATGGAATTCAAAAAAAAATAATTAATAAAAATAATGATACAACAAATAAAATCAAAGTTGGCGGCATTTCATAATGCCGTCTCTAGAAAGGAGGAGAAGATAAAACCAGCATGGTTCTTCTTCTTGCTTCTTCTCTTTTTCGCTTCTTGCCAAGAAGAGGAGAAGAAAACAATAGTTTGTTGGGGAGATAGCCTGACTGCTCCCCATCAGGAAACATTAAAGCAAAAGATACGTGGAATCTTTGTAGAAGATCATGATTATCCTAGTGTTTTGCAAAAAATACTAGTGGATGATTATGAGGTAATTAAAAAATAGCTTATGACGGCAATTGTAGGTATAATAAATAGACAAGGAGTAGCCTTTGCTGCTGATAGTGCAGCTACATATACAACTGATGGCATGGTCAAGGTCTCTAATACGGCAAATAAAGTTTTTTCTTTGTCAAGAAAACAACCTATAGGGATGGCTTTGTATAATAATGCTGATTTTCATGGTATTCCTTGGGAAGTAATCTTCAAGAGATACCGGGATGACTATCTTAAAAATAGATCTTTCCCTAAGTTGACAGATTACATAGAAGATTTTTGGCATTTCTTGTCTACAGATATTTTGAGCAAAGTATCGGAAGTAGAGCAGAAACGTCATGTCGCGGTATATGCTTCTGGGCTTAAGAAAGAAATGCAAGAAACTGTAAACAATGAATTGTTAGCAGAACAGGCATCTGTAGCTCCTGAGGCAATGTTTGAAAAAATGATGTCTACCCTTGAGGGGATGTCTGTTCATCTAGCTACATTTAATCGCACTTCAGGTTTTAGGGATTATGAAATGGCAGACTTTGAAATCTATGCTCAGGAGGTTGTAGAAGCTCAAATTGGTGATTTACTTTCTGATCCTGCTTGTCCACATGGATTTAGACAAGCTTTTGTTGATGCTTTGCATAAAGTGATTGTTGCAGATATAAGTATATACCTTTCTTATAGTGGTCTTATCTTTTTTGGATATGGTGAGGAAGAATTGTTTCCATCTTATCATCAGTTTGTAGTTTCATTAGCATTTGATAAGAGAGTGAAATATTATCAGGAGACAGAATGTATAGTATCGAATAGTTTGAATGCTTGCGTGGCTCCTTTTGCTCAAACAGATGTTGCAAATACAGTAGTAAGAGGAATTGACCAGAAATTGAGAACGGAGATAGGCAATATCATATCAACATCTTATAATGATTTCCGAAAAATCATAGTTGATGTTCTTAATAAGAATGGTGCTCCTTCCGAATTGTCAGATGCCTTAAAGGAACTTGATTTACAAGTCTCGGTTTCTTCAGTAATAGACCGCATCAATACATTCATACAGGAAAATTATGTAGATAAAATGTTAAGCACTGTCGCATTTCTTTCAAAAGAAGACTTGGCTGAAATGGCAGAGAGTCTGGTCAAAATGACAAGCTTGAAACGTCACGTTACAACAGCATTGGAAAGTGTAGGTGGTGCAGTAGATGTAGCTGTTATTACGAAAGGGGATGGCTTTGTATGGATAAAGCGTAAACATTATTTTGATGCAAAGTTGAATCATGATTATATGGAACGCATAAAATAAAAGTTATGTTGACGATTTATAATACGGATAAAGTATCTAATGAAGTTACATTGTCGGATGTTTTGTATGCTAGTAAGCCTAAAGAGGGAGATAGGAAAATGATTCTTTCTTCCAGTCAAGTGAAAAAAGAATTAGAACATCAGTTGGCAGCTGTAAAATTTATAAAATGGTAAATATATCGTTCGTTTAAAATCAATATAGTGCTAATCTGTCGTTGTAAACATAGGAAAACTCAGAATATTTTACTGATTAAAGTTTGATTTGTATGGCTCTTTATGTAAGTCATTGGCTTTGGTGTGATTAGTAAATAACCTAAAAGATGTTACTTATAGCGTTATTTTTCTGTTTCCATATCTTTAGCAAATAATAGTTGTCTGTATGAGTAAAGAATAATGCATAAGAGGAAATAAAAGTAAGCATCCAACTCCTATTTTGGCGGTTTGCCAGATAAGTGTTATCAAGAATTATCAAACAAGTTTTTTAGTATTGACTATAATTACTGTCATCTCAGGTTTGTTGGGTTTGATATGTATGATGTTTTGGTGGAAAAATCGTGGAACTCAAAAAACAATTTTCCACCAAATAAGACAGAGAATACGAGAAAATTAACGTTTGCAGTTGCAATTTAGGCGGTCTCATCCCGCACAATATGGCGAAGACCTTTGATGGTCCGCCAACCTTAGAGCGTAGCGGTTCCGAGCACCGGGTAGGGCGGTTACATCCTTCCTTTCTGAGAAGGGAAGGCTTGGTTAGGATGTGGAGCTCTCCTTGCAGGAGAGACGGAGAGGTAGAAAAAAGCCTTTATCAACAAGGAAGGAAGGGATGATTTGCATGCAAAGCCATTTTGACAATCATGTGATGTAATCAGAATGAATACAACGAACAAAGGGGAACGACCAAAGACTGGTTGTTTCCCTTTGTTCGTTTAGAGGCAATTGTATCAGGTGTATCTGTCATCATCACAAAGGTTGCAACCAAACGAAAGATGGAGAAACCACCACGCAAATCTATCTCAATTCCATCAAAAGCTCAGAAGTAGATGATGCCAACGCCAAAATACTGGCAGCCCTATAAGCTGCAAAAAAGAATAAAAAGAGGGATTTTGTAAAATGAACCAAAATGAACCAATTTTCCTGAATCTTTACATGAGAGATACAGAAAAACCGAAAACTTTCGTTCAATCAACGACTTAGAAAATTATGTACGAAAAGAATAGTAAAATAATGTTGATTTTCGTAGAATGATATTAATTTTTTAACACGCATAATTTGCTAGTTTCCAACAATTTTCTTATATTTGCAAAGAGTTTCTGTGTCTCTTATGTAGAGATTCAGATGAACGACATCAAAAAACGAACTTGATTCGCATGATGAAAGAGACAAATATACACTCACAGGTTACGTCCACTATTGCAGGGGACGACGGCGAAGCCATGGCAAAAAGTGAAGGATATGTAGCTGAAAATGGTTTTGTAGCAACAGATCCGACGCACTTTGGAAAGACGTATCATGATAAACAGTCGAGGTAAACGTGTTGACCGTGAGGCTGTTTTCTTACCACCTTTGTCTTTGTGAGAGTTGAGGACAAAAATCTTAATGAAATCTGCTAACTTTATTTTTCCTTGGCAACAGAATATTTCAAGGTGCTTTAGATGTTTTATATATTCTACTTATCTTAATTGGTTGTTAGTATGGTAGTTTTGGTATTAAAAGATTATCGGCGACAAATCAAACAATAAAGTGGAGGCAAAATTATGAAGAATGTTGGATTTATATTAAGTATATTGGCTATAATTCTTAGTATCTTAGCCATCTGTTTCTCCTTACCAAGAACAGAATTGTCCTTTGATTATCTCGGATTTATCACAGGCATACTTGGTGTGTTGGTAACAGTTCTTATAGGTTGGAACATCTATGCAGTTATTGATTTTCGACAAGAGAAGCAACGACTTGTACAATACTTTGATGAACAAAAGAGTAACATTCATTTATTAGGCTCTGATTTACGTTCCACCTTTATGAATCAATTGAGTAATAATTCTTTGTTGGAGAAGAATGTTGCTGATATTTATTCACAAATGATGGGACTCAATAAGTCATTACCATTATCGTTCTACTATTTGTTCCATACTATAGGTGCAATTAGGACAGCTTCACAAGCTGAGAATTATGCTGCTTGTAATTTGTGGTTAAAAGAAATACGCCAAGTTTTGGTTTATCCAGAGCAAGTAAGTATTCCTGTGACTAGTAAAAAGCAGTTATTGCATGATTTAATGCAAATAAAATCAACAGAACAGATAGTTGGTTTGAATGAAGTGATAGAACTCATTATGCATATTAAAGAGATACCAGATCCGATATCTTAGAGTTTTATAAAGAATGCGCCAGCCGACAAATAATCGCAACTCTGTTGCGTAAACAAATATCGGCAGCCCTTTAGGGCACAGGCTTCGCTGACGATACTAAAACTCTGGCGGAGGCTATAGCGTTGCCAGCTACATCCTCTCGTCCCGGAGAGGTTTCTGTCCCCCAGAACAGGGGGAACCGAAAGGGGCGTAAAGACTATTGAAGGTAGGTTTTCGAAAATTTTATCATGTCCCTAATCTCATGTAATTATAACTCGAACAAAAAGGTGAATGTCAAGGTTGCCTTAATGGTAGCTTTGGTAATACCAATTAATAATATGTTTTTTTGAAAAATGTTGGATGTGCTAACTGCTGAAAATCAGTAGTTACGGTCTAACGGTGATTTACAGAAGGAACCAAGAAATAAAGAATTTGGAAAGTAGTTTCAATTCAGGTATATTGAAATTGTCGCATATTAATATTTTAAATTGTCATGGATAAGAAGCAAACTGTTTTATTCAATAAGATAGTGATAGAAGGTGGGCTGTCGGTACAGCAGGTGGCAGATACCATGCGAAGAAATTCTTATGATGAAGCTGAGGGCCTAGGATTCACTAATGTTTGCATAGAAGATGATATAGTCTATGCACAGGGTCTGTTTCGTACCCCTTCCTATATTCAGAGCTATAACAAGGAGAATGGCTTGTTTGAGCAAAAGGTTGTAGATGTTTATACAGAGTTAGAAATAACATTGGATATAGGGCAAGGATTCATTTATTCAGCAACTTCATCTACCAAATTTAATAAGGCAAAAATCTTGTTGCGTAAGTGTTTTAGTGGTAAAATTATTTTTCGTAACATAGATATTTCTCCGATTAAGTTATGGGAAAGGATAAAGCATGATGCTCACCATCCTTTGGTTACAGATTTATCAATAAAGAGGTATATTTACAAGGAGGGTGCCATTGGACGTTTGAGTGTCCATATAGAAGAAACTTCAATAGGCGAAGAACTGATAGCCAAGTATTCTGATAGTATAAATAAAATTACGATGCTGGTTGTCGGAGACTCAGGAGAGAAATTTATTCTATCTGTTCCATCTCAAAATTCTTTTAGTATAAAATGCGCAGAAGAATATATGGAACGGGTTATAAATCAACTTAAAATGTACATATAATGGAAGATCAACATTACAATGGAGACATTTGGAACCAAGAGATTGTTCGGTTGTTCCAGAAGTTTGGTTGGAATAGAATAGGTGATTTTGATATGGATGTTGTTGGAAGTGATAATTCCAAAATGGGGATAGATACAGTTCTAATGTTTGACACCCCATTAAAAAGCAAACCTCAATTAGCAATATTGGAAGCAAAAAGGTATCTTACAACCTCCTTTTCAAAAGCGTTATTGCAAGAATGGCTAAACCGTCTGGATTCAAAATTACTAAAACTTAGAAATTCTGATAGGTTTTATGATAGATTTCCTGTTGCTCGTGATTTCACAATGTCTGATACTGGTATTATCGCAGTATGGTTTAGCGATACCGAGAATTATAAGGATTTTCATCCGAAGTTTCTGAACTGTCTACGCCAGGTAACCATATCTTCTAGAACAAGAAAAGCAGGAATGAACAAAATTTATGTTCTGGACAATGCTAGGTTTATGCGTTTATTTGCTTTGCAATCTGCAATAGATGGTATTGCGCACAATGAAAATTTGTTGTTTACATATTCTCCTCGTTTTAATAATGGCGAGCCAATAGTCAAAAATAAATGTTTGACTATAGAGTATATGTTTTCTGATGTAATTTTTGCAGAACTTCAATCAAAAGATAGTGCAAGTTCAAAAACGATATCCTATATATTTTATTTCGGAGATTTAAACTATAATAGTTTTAAGCTTTTGAAATCCGCATTTTCCAAAACTGTAGGATGGGATACAGAAAAGGAAATTTTCTTATATGTTTATGATGCGGATGATGAGTTTCGAAAAATTGAAAATGACATCAAGGAACGAATCTTTGATCAATTTACTATAACAATCAAGCGTATGGTCAAGAATATCAATGTTCCAGATTATATTGTAAATGGAGAATAAAGAAATGGCAGATTTTAATTATCCGGAAAAATATGAAATAGAAGAGGTCTGCAGAAATTTTGTGAAACGTCGCTTCCTTAATCAGTTTATGCAGGAACGTGGGATATTTGCAGTAAATGCTTCTAACGATGATATAAGTGCTATTTTGTCAAACTGCATTTTGGATTCGAATGCGATAGAAGATATTCGAATGAACGCCTTTCAAGAGTCTAATAAAAATTCTCTTTCTGGTTTTACAATTACTTCTTCACAGGCAGACTTTTCGGTTAAGGACATTTATGAGCGTGCTAGGGATAATGATAAGATTCTTATGAGCAAAGGTTATTCCTTGGGAGTCTTAACAAAAGAAACCCGTGACAACACTGTAGGATATAAAGGGCAGATAGATTACGAAATACGACGTCCTGGCCGAATACAATTTATTGATAAGGAGAAAAGCCAGTGCCAATTTTTCTTGTTTGGCAGAGATAAAGGTGAATGGCAAGTTGAAGTAGATGGAACAAGAGCTCAAGATGGAAAGGAAGTTCAAAAGTTGTTTTCAAAGTTGATAGATAAAGAAAAGACACAACTTCATGTGTTGAACTTTGACAATCTGAAAGATCTACAGACAATAGAGTTCTTTGATCAAGTGATAGAAAAGGGACTTTCAAAAGTATGGCGCTTTCAAGATGTTGTAGGTCTTACTTTTCGTCGCGGTCGAGATGAGGAAGAAGAGGAATTGGAAAAGAATGACGATAAAACACCCTCATCGCCAACTTTGACAGGTATACGGCAAGCTGTTCTTGAAGGTGGTCATTTGCGCGAGGATGCTTTTGTAAAGCAGTTCGAAGAGCAAGGATGTATTTTTTCTTCTATGACGTTGGAGTATAGCAATACTGAGACTCCTGAAATTATTCATGTGCGTGCAGAATTCAAGGGTAATCCAAAAATCTTTGAGGTTTCTGTAGTTGAATCCTTTGAAAATGTTGGTGTAGAAGGAAAAAAAATGCCATCTCCTTTACCTGTAAAGCGTAATTTGCAGATTCGTTCTGAAATTTGGAATAATTCTAGAGAAATCTATAAGGAGTTGATGTTGAAATAGAGGGGGAACAAAATATCCTTTAATATTAGCAGTAACTCTTGATATATATTAACAGAGAATTTATATAGAATATATGGAAAGAAAATCATTTGTTATTTCGTATGATTTAGCAGAAGGTGGTAATTATGATGAGTTATTCAATCATATAAAGTCTTATGGATATTGGGCTCATATTACAGAGTCTACATGGGCTGTATTGTCAACAAAAACAGCATCTGAGATTCGTGATGAAATAGCCGAACATTTAAGTGAAGGTAGTAGACTAATCGTAGTTGAGTCTGCTAATGAAGCAGCTTGGAGAAATGTTATTTGTAGAAATGAATGGTTAAAAGAACATATTTAAATGAATGCAAATTTAGATAATCAACCAACAGAGTCATCTTTATTTGAAGAGGAGCCTGTTGGTTCAAAAACAGATGTGAAAGATGAGGAAAAATCATCAGTATCATCTTTAGATAGTAAAATCGTAAAGTTTGAGGAATCTGAACAACTATCGGAATATCAGCAGACACTCTTGAGAGCTGCAAGTCAAAAGTCATCTGATATCATATATAGTAAAGGACTTTCTTACACATTGCGTTTGATGTATGTTATTATCAATGAGGCATCTACAAAACTTAGAATAGTCTTTTTTGGTGACGATATAAAATATTTATATTATAAGCAAATATTTGATAGTATAAATTCTGCTATAAAAAAATGTGTGGATGTGCAAATTTTGTCTTATAAAGAAGTAGATGATGACTTGTGTGAGTTATATGGGAATAAAATAAAAAAAATACCTAATGCGGTTTATGAAGAGTTCTTGAAGTCTTCTCCTGCTTTTCGCTCGTTTGTTACGGGAGACGAAGGCATGTATAGATTTGATTTTGGAATTGATTCTGTTAGTGGTTTGGGCTCTTTTAATGATCCTGATATGACTTCTAAGTTTAATGAACTATTTGATCAAATTTATAAGCAATGTTAGATTTCTTACCATATTTTCAGATAATAATTGGCTTGTATATCTCATTTTGTTTTGAGAAACTTATACAGTCATTACTTTGGAGTGAAGAATTTACCAACGGCTTGACTTTGTTTTATCATGATTGGAGTACATTGGCTTGGTATAAAAAGGATGGAGAAGAAGAGCTAATTCTTAAAAATCGCATAGAGCAATCTATCAAGGGATATGTATCTCGAACAAAAAAATTGGGATTATTTATGTTAGTCTCAGTTTCTACCATGTTGCTTTCATATTGTTGGACAGGTCACCATATGGAACGAAATGACCAGTTTATGCTCGCTTATTCCTTTTGGAATTTCGTCTTTTTAATTTCCGTTTTCTATCGTAAACTTTGGACTAATTGGTGGTATGTTATAGTCTTATATATCTTTCTGTGTTTGGTTACAACTGTTGTTATGCTTGTTCTGATAAAAAATAGCGTTGCAATTTCTCATTCTCTAAAGGTGGGGTTAGCGATAGAATCAGTATTAGGAATAACATTTCCTTTGATTGTCGAACTTTTTAGAGCACGTATTCGGTCTGATTTCTTTCTGAGTTATTTAAAGAGCTGTAGAGAGAAGTTTTCAAAAAGATGCTCTTCTTTATTGTTATCCATAGTAAATGGTGATTATAAAAAATCCAAATATTTACTTCAGTTAAAGGATTCTAATGTTTCAGCATTGAAGGATGGTGAGACTTTTGATAATGCAAAATTGGTTAAAACATTAATGTCTACGATTTTGCAAGTTTCAGAAAAACAAGCATTAAAAATTTTGACAGAAGATAATAGAACATTTAAAATACTCTGTTATAAAAAATTTTGTAATTATTATAATCCAGTTGATCTAAAGGCTTTAGATACGGAGGATGATTTGTTTAGATTGTGCTTTACAAAAAAGAAAGATTAGCGTTATTATGGAAATAATTAAAACCGATATAGATGGCGTTCTCATTATAGAGCCACGCCTCTTCCGCGACGCTCGTGGCTACTTCTTCGAGAGCTTCAGCGAGCGAGAGTTTGAAGAAAAGGTTGCCCCAATCCTGGGACACAGTGTTCACTTCTGCCAAGACAACGAGTCTATGAGTAGCTATGGCGTAATGCGAGGCCTGCACTTCCAGCGCCCACCATATACCCAAAGCAAGTTGGTACGCTGCGTAAAAGGCAGAGTGCTCGATGTCGCAGTAGATATCCGCAAAGGATCACCAACCTATGGCAAACATGTGGCAGTAGAACTGACAGAAGACAATCATGTCCAGTTCTTCATCCCAAAGGGTTTTGCTCATGGTTTCGCCGTTCTCTCAGAAACAGCAGTCTTCCAATACAAGTGTGATAACTTCTATCATCCAGAAGCTGATGGAGGTATCTCTATCCTGGATGATAGCCTTGGTATTGATTGGAAAATCCCAACAGAACATGCTAATCTTTCTGAGAAAGATACGAAGCATGCGATGTTGAAGGACTTTGATAGTCCGTTCGATATCAACGTGGATTTATATTGATAATACGTTGTTCTTGTTTGGCATTGACTATGCTGTGATGGAGAAGTCGAAGGAAATCTATACCTTGCCAGCCGAGTTCGGCTGGAGCGACTTAGGCAGTTGGGGGAGTCTCCGCACCTTGCTTCCACAAGACGAGAATGGCAATGCCAAGATAGGCAAGGAAATCCGATTGTATGAATGCAAGAACTGTGTGGTTCATGCAGCCGATGAAAGCAAGGTGGTGGTTCAAGGCTTGGATGGCTATATAGTAGCCGAGAAGAATGGACAGCTGCTTGTTTGCTCATTGAAAGAAGAACAGAGGATTAAGGAGTTTGGAACGTAAGTTAATTGATTGTATATTAATCTTTTATGTAGCTATTTGTAGTAGTAATGAATAATAACAAACAAACCGTAAAGAATTTAGTATTTAATACAATATCGTTTTTAATCAATTTCATAATATCTTTTTTCTTTACGCCATATTTGATTAGAGTCGTTGGTAAAGAGGCCTACAGCTTCTTTCCTTTGGTTAATAATATTATTGGATATAGCTCTATTCTAACGACGGCTGTTGGTTCAATGGCAGGTCGTTTCATTATAATGAAGATTTATAGTAATGACATTGATAGTGCTAATAAATATTTCAATTCGGTATGGGTAGCTAATATTGCATTGTCTGTATTCTTCACACTTCTATGTGTGGTAGGTGTATTTTATATAGACAAGATACTTACAGTTCCAATTTATCTGTTATATGATGTTCAATGGTTGTTCTTCTTAGGGACAATGTCTATGATATTGAGCTTAATTACAGGTACTTTTGGATTAAGTACATTTGTTAAGAACAGGCTTGATAAGCAAGCTCTTATAAATGTAATAACTAATATAGTTAGAGTAGCTGCAATTTTTGTATTATTTTGGATATTTAAACCTTCTATTATATTTATGAGTCTTTCTGCTCTATTTGCTGCTTTGATTGGCTTATATTATAACTTAAGGTTAAAAAAGAAGCTTTTACCAGAAATAGAAATCAAACCGATAAAGTATTTTAATTGGAGATTTTTAAAGGAAACTATTTCTTCTGGTGCTTGGAATTCTTTAAATCAGTTGAGTAATGTTCTTTTGAGTCAGGTAGATTTGCTTATTACTAATATTTTTATTGGTGCAGCAGCTACAGGTGACTATTCGATAGCAAAGACTGCTCCAATGTTAGTTCTAAATTTACTGGCAATGTTGTCATCTTCATTTATGCCGCAGTTTAATATACTATATGCTCAAAATCAAATATCTAGGCTGATAAAAGAGATTTCTAGATCAATAGGATTGGTATCTTTAATAATAGGAATACCTATGGGATTCTTATTAGTTTATAGCGGGACATTCTTTGATTTATGGGTGCCTGGTCAGGATTCTGATAAACTATATTGGTTGAGTTTCTTAACTGTTGCTCCATTAATTATTGGTGCAAGTATAAATCCAATATATGGTGTTTTTGCTGTAACTAATAAATTGAAAATACCATCGATAGCAGTCCTTATTGGTAGTACTCTTCAAACAATAGTTATCTTGATAGTTATAAAGACAACTAATTTAGGAATATGGTCTATACCGATAGTTTCTGGCATCCAGGCAATACTTAGAAATACGTTTTTTACAACAATTTATGGTGGTATATGTTTGGGAGAAAAATGGTCAACATTTTTCCCTGCTCTATTAAGAGGTATTATAGGAATGCTTGTTGTTGTGGCAATATGTCTTGGGATAAAGTCTGTTGTAGTAGTAAATAATTGGTTCTCATTCTTTGTTGTATTGTCAAGTGTTGGTATAATATCTTGCATTCTAAATGTTTTTGTCATTTTTGGCAAGAATGATAGAATGATTGTATTTGAAAAAGTAAAAAGTAAAGTATTTAAATATAAATAGCAATGGAATATATAATTCTAAAAGAAGTAGTTTTAAAGGGTAACCGATGTGAGTATGTGTGTGAAATTCCTGATTCTTTAAGCAAGTATCTTGTTGATGTAAACCAGAATTTGTTTGTTGAATTGCCTGCTCAATATGAGGCTAATTCTGTTCCTGAAGGTATATTGACTATACCTTTTGTTGGTAGTTTTTTGTGTGTGTCGATGATGTTTAATGTTGGTATAAAAGTACCGGTGTTAGATCAGACTTTTTTTGAAAGTTTATCATCTATAAAAGAAGCTTACAAGAAGATGTATCCTTATGCTGATTTTTGTTTCGATGTACTTCCTGACAAAATGGTTGATTGTACTTATGATGTGCAACAGACTCCTTCAATATTCTTTACGGGAGGCTTAGATGCAACAAGTGCGCTCATAGATCGCATTGCAGAAAAGCCTTTATTGATCAATATTTGGGGTGGTGATCTATTATTGAATGATGTTGATGCCCATAAAGAATTATCTCATTATTTTGATCATCTTACTAAGCAAATTGGAAATCATTATGTCTTTGTGAAATCAAATTGTCGTAGATATTTTAACGAACTTGAACTTGAAAAACGACTAGCTCAGATTATTAAGCCAGAGCATAATCATGGCTGGTGGGCTAGCATTGCTCATATCTTGTCAATGACAACAGTTATTGCGCCTATTGAGTATCTTAATCGAACAGGATTACATTATATAGGTTCTAGTTATGCAAGTAATTCTATGGGGTTCGATGCTAATAACCTGGATATGGTAAAATCAATCCGATATGCTTCTTGTAGATTCTTTCTAGTTGATGATAATTTAGATCGTAATGACAAGGCAAAAAAGATCATAAATTATTGTTCTAAAGAGAATTTAAAAGTAGAATTAAAGGTATGCTGGTACTCTACGGCTTCACATAATTGCTCACATTGTGAGAAATGTTATAGAACGATGCTAAATATTCTTAGTCATCATGGCGATCCTAATGACTATGGTTTTGTTATTGATTCAAAGGGGTATAAACGTATGCACAGGTTTGCTAAATATCATGAGGTAAACAAAGCATTTTGGGAAGAAAATAAGAAAGAATTCGAAGCTGATGCTGATTACTGGAGAAAGAACAAGGACATGTCGTGGATTCTTGATATTGAGTTTAATAATCCAAAAAGATTGGCGATTTATAAAGTATATAGTAAGGCTAGAATTTTCTTAGGCAGTATTAAAAGAAGAATAATAGGTGGGTAATTATGAAAATTGGAAATGCAGTAAAATATTTTTTTCATCCAAAAATGCTAATTTGGAGATTAAGATATATAAGAAAAAGTGCTCTTGAAATAGCAGCTCTTAAAACGATGAAATATGATTGTAACCGATTTTTGAAGTTTGCAGGTGTATTTCATCCTGATACAAAGAGTAATCTAGAGGCAAGAATTATACATACTTATCATGGTATAGAAAAGGGGTTGACTATGCCAAAGAGACGTTATAATTTCGGTCATGATAATATTCTTTCTTTGGTAAAACTCATAGAAGAATTTATTGTGACATATGGAACTCCTCAGGGGCAAGTTGAACATGGAATAGGCATTTTGAAAGCATATTTGGATATGCATAAAAATTTTGATGGAAAGTCCGATGAAGAGTTTTGGAAATCAATTCATATGCTAACAGATAGATTTCCTGATATTAAAACCGCAGTACAACCTCATAAAACATACTCTGAGTTTTATAAGGATGTAGACAGTAACTTTGAAAAATTTGCTAAGTCAAGACATACTTTGAGACATTATGGAGGCAGTGTTAGTGAGGATGAAATAAAACAAGCCGTTACGCTGGCTATGACAGCACCTTCGGCATGTAATCGTCAGCCGGTACGAGTACATTGTGTATGTGAAAAGACACTTAAAGATAAAGTTCTTGAACTTCAAAGTGGTAATAGAGGCTTTGGAAAAGATGCTGATAAGGTACTGATTGTTACTGGTGATCTTTCTTCTGTGTGCTGGGTCGATGAAAGATATGATGTTTACACAAACTGTGGTATATTTATTATGAATCTTTGCTATTCGCTATTTTACTATAAGATAGCACATTGTGTTCTTAATTGGTCTATATGTGTAGATTCTGAAAAAGATGCGTTACTCCACAAGATAGTCGGTATTCCTGACAATGAAGTAGTTGCGGCATTGATTTCTTGTGGAAAAACTCCACAAGAATTTGATATAGCAGAATCACCTCGTAAAAATGTAGACGAAGTTTTAAGTTACCATCGATAATTTTATATAGTAAAGAGAATGAAAATAGGTATATTGACATATCACTCAGAGATCAATTATGGTTGTACCCTTCAGGCTTATGCAATGCAAGAAGCCTATAAGGAACTTGGTCATGATCCCATAATTATTAATAGGTTTATTACTCCTGATAATGGTCTTCTTTTAGGACCATTCGCAAGAAAAGGTTTGTTGGGAATTATTAAAAATATAGTTCTTAGTATATTGGGTGTAGGTACATATTCTATGTGTCTAAGAGTAATCAAGACTTTAAAATTTCACCATAAGTATTTGCATAAAACATCTTATTCCTTTTATGATTGGAAGGATGCACCAAAACATCTGGGAGTTGATTTGATATCAGTAGGCAGCGATCAAATATGGAATGCTAATTTATATTCTCCGGTACCCTATTTGTTGAAAGATGTTGATCCGGCTATTCCTGGCATTTCTTATGCAGCTAGTATTGGTATGCCTAAACTTGCGGATAAATATTTGCAGGACTATATTGATGGCTTTGCTAGATTCAAAGCAATAAGTGTTAGAGAAAAACAGGGTGTTGAACTGATTAAAAGCTTGGGATATAATGTTACCCAGGTTGTAGATCCTACCTTATTAGTAGATTCCACAATATGGGAAAAGTTTAAATCACAAAAGCATTATAAACGAAAGCGATTATTATGTTATACGTTGGCGGAAAATCTTTTAGACTTGCTGCCAGTTCTGGAAGAGTTTGGTAAAAAAAATGATTGTGATGTCATTCTTTTTCCGGATCGTTTTGAAAGATGGGCTGGTTTGAATCTAAAGGGACTTAAACAGATGCTCCTTTTAAAGAAACGTCTAAGTCAGTCATCTGTAAAAGTCTATATATCTGCTGCGATAGAAGATTTTATGCGTGAAATTTCTGCTGCTACATGGATAGTGACAAATTCATACCATGCAATGATGTTCTCTATCATTTATAGAAAGAATGTTAGAATTATAGTGCCAACAGATCCTGTTAGAAAAGGGATGCATGCAAGAATGCAGGAGTTTGAGGGGAGTATAATAGAAGGTCCTTTGATGCAAGATAATATTGAAAGTGCTTTGGCTTCATTTGAAAATAATGAAGAAGTTACTTATAATGAAGGTATGTTAAAGCAAAAAGTTCAATTTTCGCGAAATTGGCTAATAAATCAATTGAATACAATTTCTGATGGTACAAATTGATAAAAAGACGAGCTATAAAATATCTTATTTAGGATGGATTTGCGCTTGTTTAGTTGTAATGATACATGTACCAATTCCTGCTGAGAGATATTCATCTGGCTGGTTTTTGAGTGAAATACTTTCTTATGGTGTGTGTTTGATAGCTGTACCTTTTTTCTTTATAGTTAGTGGTTTCTTTTTGGGGAGGCATATTGGTGAGAAGGGATGGTGGCTTAAAGAAGTTAAGAAAAGAATAACTAGCTTACTTATACCATTTTTTATATTTAACTTTTTATATTGGCTGATATTCGATCACAATATTGAAGGTTTGTCATTAATTGGATTACTCAAGATTATTATTGGTACTCCTTTTGGATACCCCACTCTTGGTCCTTTATGGTATGTCAGATCATTATTTTTTTAAGTATCATATTGAGTAGACTGAGTTGTGGGGGGGGGCAATAATAGGATTGTGGATAATAAGTCTTGTTTTTCTTCTTTTTGAACCTTCTTTGGGAGATAACAAAGTTTATCTCTTTTTAAAATACACAGTATCTTTGCAAAATATGTTTTACTTTGTTTTAGGCATTTATTTATCAAATCATGGGATACCGCAGATTAGCAAAAAACAGACTTGGGGGGCATTAATGTTTGCAGTTTTGATTTTGCTAGCAAAATTGTTTGTAGAGTCTTTTGGTGGAAAAAGTTCAAATGCGTGGAGGGTAGTGTTTTGTCCATTATTACTTATTGCATTTTATAATATTTTTCCCCTAGTTAATGTAACTCCTAAAATATTAAAGTTAGCTTTTCCTGTTTTTTTACTGCATTATTTTATGCTAATACCATTAAGCCATATTCCAATAAGTACTAGTACGGTATATGGGTTTGCGCTTAATTATCTCATTATGCTAGGAGGTGCAATAGGATTGAATATCTGTGTTAAAGTATTTTGTCCAGCTATAGTATATAAGATTTTGTTTGGAAATAGATGTTAAAATTTTAATGGTAGTTTTATGGTTAAAATATCAATTCTTATTCCTGTATATAATGTTGAAGACTATATAATACGTTGTTTAAATTCGGTTGTGGAGCAAACATACATGGGTCCTTTGGAGTGTATACTTGTAGATGATTGTGGTTCCGATAACAGTATTCCTCTAGTAAAGAAGTTCCTTGAAAGCTATAGTGGTAATGTGATGTTTAGAATATTGCATCACGACCGTAATCGAGGGTTGGCAGCTGCTCGAAACACAGCCGTAGAAAATGCGAAAGGTGATTTTGTGTTTCATCTTGATTCTGACGATTGGCTTGAACCTACAGCAATAGAGCATCTGTTTAATCTCTATTATCAAACAGGCGCAGATATAGTATCTGGTAACGCACTTAGACATACGGATTTGGGGGAATTCTTATTAAAAGAGCCTCGTTATAAATCTTCTATGGAAATGGTTCATAATACAATAGAAATGACTTTAGATCATGTTGTTTGGCGTCGACTAATTAAACGTTCTTTATATATAGATAATCATATATCTGCAGTTGAAGGTATAGATGTTGGAGAAGATCATCATACATTGCCCCGACTAGCGTATTATGCAACTAAAGTAGCAACTTTAGATGAAGTCGTTTATCATTATAATTGCATGAATCCTAATTCATATATGTCAATTAAAACAGATAAGGTAAACTTAAAGCGTTTTAAATCAGATTTAGCTTCTATTGAAATTCTTCAAAATTTCTTCAAAAATAAAGATGCTTATTGTGAAAGTCGATTAAAAAAAATCAAGACAACTTTTGGATTAATAATGTTAGAGCAAGCATGCCATCTGAATGATGTTCATGCATACAGAGTAATATCCAAAGATATAGGAATACTCTTACCGTATTCTTTATCTGTTGTTATAACAAAAACAATTGATATTATAAGAAAGTTGAAACGGATTGTTCAATTTTTCATTAAATAAAGAATTTTATGAAATATGATTATTTGATAGTTGGCTCAGGTCTTTTTGGAGCAACATTTGCTCATCTTGCCCATAAACAGGGTAAGAGGTGTTTAGTTATTGATAAGCGTTCAAATTTAGGTGGCAACATCTATTGTGAGAATATCGAAGGTATCAACGTGCATAAGTATGGCGCTCACATCTTCCATACCTCCAATAAGAAGGTGTGGGACTTTGTGAACTCTATCGTCGAGTTTAATCGTTATACCAATTCACCTGTAGCTAACTACAAAGGCAAATTTTACAATTTGCCTTTCAATATGAATACATTCTATCAGATGTGGGGTGTAACTACACCAGAGGAAGCGCAGGCTAAGATTGATGAGCAGAAAGCAGAAGCTGTAGCTCGCATGAAAGTAGATGGCGTCACAGAACCACGTAACCTGGAGGAACAGGCTCAGGTATTGATAGGAAAAGACATTTACGAAAAGCTTATCAAGGGTTATACAGAGAAGCAGTGGGGAAGAAAATGTACAGAACTTCCTGCTTTTATTATCAAACGCTTGCCTGTTCGCCTTATCTTTGATAACAATTACTTCAATGATAAGTACCAGGGTATTCCTGTGGGTGGATATAATAAGTTGATTGATGGTTTGCTTGAAGGAGTAGAGACAAAGACAAATGTAGATTTCTTCGAGAATCGCTCCTATTGGGAAGGTATTGCCGACAAGATAGTATTTACTGGCAAGATAGATGAATTCTATAATTATCAGTTTGGAAAGCTTAACTATCGTACTGTTCGCTTCGAGACAGAGATTATTGACAAATCAAATTATCAGGGAAATGCTGTCGTAAATTATACCGAGCGCGAGGTACCTTACACCCGTGTTATTGAGCACAAGCATTTCGAGATGTTTGGTCAAGAGGTATACGATTGCCCTAAGACTGTTATCTCAAAAGAGTATTCTACAGAATGGAAAGATGGTATGGAACCATACTATCCTGTGAATGACAAGCAGAATTCTGAATTATATGCCAAATACAAGGAATTAGTTGATAAGGAAGAGAATGTTATCTTTGGTGGCAGGTTAGCGGAATATAAGTATTATGATATGGCACCAACAGTAGAGAAAGCAATGAGTTGGTTGTTATAGTGTATAAATTAATTTACGATAATAAAATGAAACACAAGTTTTATATTTTAGATATTACAAATCATTTTTTCATCTCAAAACAGAGATACAATGCTGCAGGAAAACCGCGTACAGATAGTTTGAAAATAGCAGAAAGTTGTGGCGGAATATTAAAGCAAATTGATGCGGTTTCAATAAAGCTTTCTAATAATAGGTTTTTAAAAAAAATTGAAAGTTGGTGGAATCTCGCTTACTCTTTGTTGCAGTTTTTCTTGAAATATAGAAATGTAAAGAACTCCGTTGTTTTTATTCAATATCCTTTTATTAACATGAGAGATTCTTTGATTTTTTTTATTTTGAAAAAACTTAAAAAACAAGGCAATAAGTTTATCACATTGGTTCATGATCTGGAATTTTTTAGAAATGATATAAATGAAGGATTGGATAGATTTATTTTGGAATATTCAGATGTGTCTATTGTCCATTCCCCTAATATGTTAAACATAATCGATAAGAGATTCAAAGTCAATGATAGTATATGCTTAGAATTTTTTGATTATGTATCGAATTTAGATTTACCAGCAAATAAAAATCTAAAAAATATTCAATTGATTTATGCTGGTAATTTAATGAAGAGTGAATTTTTGAAAGAAATAAATAAGGTATCTTTTAATAATCACTTTAAATTAAACCTTTATGGTACATATTGTGACTATATAAAAGAAAATGATTTTGTTAAATATAAAGGAAGATTTGATGCAGAACAATTTTCTGATATAGAGGGTAATTGGGGATTAGTATGGGACGGAACTTCTGTAGATACGTGCGAAGGTAAACTTGGTAATTACCTGAGATATAATTCTCCTTTTAAAATGTCATTGTATTTAGCTGCCAAAAAGCCTGTTGTTGTTTGGCGTGAAAGTGCGATGGCTGAATATGTGGAAAAATATAATATTGGAATTTGTGTGAATTCATTAAATGAAATAAGAACACAGATAGAAAAGCTGTCTGATAAAGAATTGGCACAAATTCAACAGAATGTAAATATAATATCTAAAGAAGTTAGAAGTGGCAATAAATTAAAACTCGCTATTTGCTTATCTCTAAAAAAAATTATTTCCAATAAAAATTGGACGAGTTTTTAAATTTATCAAATAGTCCATTAAAAAGGAGGATAATCGAGTTTTTTGATATTGGCGAAAATAGTATCCAATTATTTTTGGTTGCAAAGTTACAAAATCATGTCAGTTTTATAGCCTAATACAGCAAAAAGGAACATAATTCAACTGTTTTTCAAAGAACAAATTGCTCTTTTTAGTTGGGCATTAGTGAAATCTGATATACAAGGAAATGGAGCGTGTATATTATTATAGTGATTATGATATGTCTATCCCGATGCACATTGAACGAATGGCTGATGTTGTGAGAAGCTACGAGGAAGGCAAACGGCCTGATGGCATCAATGACTACTTGGAGATGTTTCATATAGTGCAGTTCATAGAGCATGAGAAATATCCTGCTGATTGGGAAGAAAGTCGTATTGCTGGTGTCAAGCAATATAAAGGTAAAGTTGCTGCTTATTTCTCCCAGTTGAAACCTAAAGAGTTTCCGGCTCTTTATGCAGAAGCAGAAAGAGGCTATCAATCTACTATCTGGCAAATCATAGACACTTTCAAGATTAAAGGGCTAATTACAGAGCCTGTGCTGCGTGAAATCTTGGCAGAACATCCTTGGAAGTTGAAAGATTTGCTGAAGTATTCTTGGATAGTGGAGAAGAATAATGCACTATTGGCTGGGCTGCTTAAAGAAAACGAGCATACGGCGGAATGGTTGCTTGAGGAATATGTCGAGGATGATAGGTTAGACAATCGGAAGAAGTTGTACTTCCCGAAGTTTTTGACTGGTCAAGACAAGGATGCCATCATCCGCAATTATGTCAATTCCGACAAGGCCAATCTCAATTATGTGCGCTTGGTTCTTGCTGCAAAGCGAAGCGCTGATTTCCCTCTCCATCCTTTGACCATCAAGGCTGCAAGGAAAAAGGAAAAGGCTCTGAATGAAGCCATCTTTGCGATGGGAGCTGTGCATGTAGCAAGTTACGGCGTAGCTCTTACTGTAGAACAGAATGCTCCTGTAAGGGAACGTAAGGTTGATGAAGAGGGCCGGACGATGTTCGTCTATAACAAAAAGTTCATAGATGATTGCAAGGATGCCACGGTCATCTATTATTGCGGTCAAGTGTTTGAGTTTACCGAACCATACGGTTTCATAACTCTTATATCCAAGGATGCGGAAACGGATGCTTTTGAGAAGGTGACAGGTCTTCATGCTCGGAATGCCTATGATTTGGATATGGCATTTCGGATGCGGGAAAACATGTCGTATTTACAGATGCAAGCGTTGGAATGTGCTTTGCTTGATACTGATAGAAATATAGAAGGTGTTATCAAGGCATTCTATGAGGATTTTCTGAAGACTGAATATGGTTATAAAGGCTTGTCACTGACTTTGCCCAAGCATGACGATTCGCTGATTTTGAAGATAAGGAGTCTGGCGATAGAGATGGATGCCGTAGCTCACCAATATGACTGTTATGTAAATTATGGTTCCATAGATAAGGACATCGTGGAGTTGACACCTCCTCAAAAACTGACGGAAACTAAGAGTCTCCTGTCGCATCGCTATTGCATATTGAATAGGGACAATACCGACGTTTGGTATTTGATTTATCTTTTCTTTGGTAGCCAGAGTATGCTTTTCTTTGTAGAGCCTTGCAAAGATGCTCATTTCAGAAATTATTATGAATTTCTGGAGAACGGAATAGAGGTGAAATATGAGGATTACGAGAATTATCAGAGACCGGATATCGACAGATTGTTGGAAAAGGGCTATCTCGTAAAAGATGAGAAGGGTATTTTGCGATGTGTGAAGATGTGTGAGGTTAGACTCCTGAAGCATTTGTATGAATATGGCGCATGTTCTTACTGGGGATATTCCAGGGAAGAGCGCATGATACTTGATGATATGGTTTCGAAAGGTTGGATTAGCTTTGATTGTCATTTGCTGAGTCCAGCCGAGCGAGATTACTTTAGTTATTATTTGAACAACGAGAAGTTTACGAATGGTCCTGCCATCCGCAATAATTATGCGCATGGTACGACTCCTTCTTATTCGGAAGAGAAGCATAAGAAAAACTACTTCCAGCTTCTCGTGTTGTTCGTATTGTTATTGTTAAAAATCTCCGAAGACCTCGATATGAAGAGGTATTTGGGTAAATATGGGTTAGAATAGATTAATTATGCAGATTATATCGTTAATACAAGGGCTATGGGTAGCATTGATTATCCTTATGTTCTTTGCAAAGTTGAGGATTGGTATATGCTTGTATGTGGCTTACATGATACTTGTGCCATATATGAATATTAATTTAGGCATCAACTTGCAATGGAATCTGGTAAATGTTTTGTTGTTAGTCGCTTTTTTCTTGTCATATGAATATGGTAGGGAAGAAAGAATACCTTTAAGTTTTAAACCATTTGTCCCATTCTTATTCTTGTTTATAGCGCAGTTATTAGAGATGCCTTTTCAAAATGAAGTTCCTTTGGATTATGAATTTAATTTTTTCAGACAGCAGATAATGCAATATTTCATTTTACCTTTTGTAATTTGGAATTATTCTTTTATAGATGGCAAGTTGCATGAGCAGTTGAAAAATACAGTTATAATATGTATATGCATTGCTTCTGGTTATGGATTGTATCTAACAACGACAAATGGAGTTAATCCATACCAAATTGCTGTTATGGCTGCTAATGGGGAAGTTTGGAATGCAGATTATGCAGCAGTCGGAGGAGGTCGATTGTTTGGACGAATTTCCTCAGTATTCGGTCATCCAATGACATATGGTCTTTTTTTAGGTATGGCATTTATATATATATATGCCATAAAAGCTTCCCTAAATAAATACAAGATGATAGTAATTTTGTTAGCCATAGTTACTTCCATTTTTCTTTGTGGAATACGTAGCCCTATTGGAGCTTTTTTTGTTACAATTTTAGTCTTCTTATTATTGAGCCATCGAATTAAATTGATGTGTCAAGTCGGAATCGTTGGAGGAATCGCATACCTGATAATTAATTCTATACCCGAACTAAGCAATTATGTCGGTTCCATTTTCTCAGATGATAAATCCAATGTCAGTGGTTCCTCTTTTGAAATGCGTTTAAATCAAATGGAAGGATGTTTCTGGGAGATACGAAATCATTTGGTTTTTGGTAAAGGTTTTGGTTGGACGAACTATTACATAGATACATATGGCGATCATCCTATCATGTTGGCTTTTGAAAGTTTAATATATGTTATATTATGCAATAGTGGTATAGTTGGGGTTGTGATATGGATAATATTTTTGCTAAAACTGTTTAGGAATACCTCACGGATAGTATTAAACCAAGATATTGTTATATGTGCATTAACTCTAACAACTTATTATATAACATATTCGGTCATTACAGGAGAGTATGGATATATGAAATACTTTATGCTATTTTACACTTTGATGTTATTGGAAGGTACACAAAAGACAAATAATATAAGTAGAAAAAATAATTTATGAAAGTACTTTGGTTTGAAATAACAACGCCTTCACGTTACCAAAAAACAGGGTTGGTGACTGCTGGTTGGCAAGATGCGTTGGAAAATATTGTATCACAATGCAAGGAAATACAATTGTATGTGGCTTTTGAAAGTTCTCAATATAAAGAAGTGAAAGTTATAGACGGAATTACCTATATTCCGATGTTTACTCATTATTCTTTTTGGGAGAAGAAAAAAGGTCAACTGACATGGAAAGTCAATGAGCATAAGGTTATAGAACTAGGAAGGAAAGTAATAGAAGAGTATTCTCCGGATTTGATCCATGTATTTGGAAACGAGTGGCCTTATGGACTATTAGCGCAATATACCAATATTCCTTTGGTTATTCATATACAGGGAAGTATTATCCCATATAACAATGCTCTTTATCCTCCTCGTTACAATGGCTATACAATGTTAAGGGCAGCTAGGCTAAATTTGCGTAAAGATTGGCATCGTTTGAATGATTATTGTCGTGACAAGTCTCGTTTAGAGATGGAGCGAAGAATTTGGAATGTTGTTCATCATTATATGGGTCGTACTTCTTGGGATAAGGCTTTAGTAAACACATTAACTAAAAATGCTACATATCACCATGTAGATGAGGCGCTAAGACCAGAATTTCTGAATTCGGAAAAACATTGGACTTTGCCTTCTAGTAAAAAGATCAAACTTTTATCTGTTGGTTGCTCTTCTTTTTGGAAAGGTATTGATGTTATGTTGAAGACTGCCCATGTGTTGAAGGAGGCAGGTGTTGACTTTGAATGGAATGTTGCAGGTGGAATGAACGAAGAGTTAAAACAGATTGTAGAGAATAAGGAGAAACTTATATTTTCTAAAAATAATATCCAAATATTAGGTTTCCGCTCTCCAACTCAATTGATAGATGAAATGTGTAATTCTACAATTTATGTTCATACAGCATATATTGAGAATAGCCCAAATTCTATCTGTGAAGCACAGATGATAGGTATGCCTATTATATCAACGATGGTGGGCGGAATTTCTACTTTAGTTCGCAATGGAGTTGATGGAGAACTGCTCCCAGCAAATGACCCTTGGCAGATAGCAAATTCGATTATGGAATTGGCTAAGGATAAAAAACGTATGTTGGAATATTCAAAGAATTCTCTGCAACATGCAAAAGAACGACATGCTCCGGAACATATTCTTCAGCAGTTGCTTGCTTGTTATAATGACTTAATAAAATAATGAAAACGCTTTTTAAAAAGTTCTTACGCCAGTTGCCTGGAATGAGCCAATTCGATATTGTAAGTATTTTGCGAAATAAATACTATGCATTGAAGTCAGAAAGGGTAGCAGCTAAAATGGCAAAAGCTGGAAGTGATATTTATTTTCAAAAAGTTGGCTTACTTCATAATCCAACTAACATCTTTTTAGGTTCTAATATAAATTTTGGACCTGAAATTTGGCTATCAACATGGAATATGGGGGGGGCAAATGCCAAAATTGGAAATAGAAGATAATTGTTGTTTTGGCGCATACAATAATATTACTTGCGCCAATAGAATCACGATTGGTTCAGGATGTTTAACAGGTAAATGGGTTACGATAACAGACAATTCTCATGGAAATACGGATTATCATTCTCTCCAACTACCGCCAAAATCAAGAGATATAACATCCAAAGGACCAATTGTAATCGGTAAGAATGTTTGGATTGGTGACAAGGTAACAATACTTCCTAACGTGGAAATTGGCGATGGTGCTGTTATTGCAGCCAATGCGGTAGTAACCAAGGATGTTCCTGCTTATGCAATTGTAGGCGGAAACCCAGCAAAAATATTAAAACAAAATTGAAACAAACATGAAAAGACCAGAAATTATAGCATTGTACTTGCCTCAGTTTCATCCCATTCCTGAGAATGACAAATGGTGGGGCAAAGGATTTACTGAGTGGACAAATGTAAAGAAGTCAAAACCTTTGTTTAAGGGACATGACCAGCCTCGAGTTCCAACAGAACTTGGGTATTACGATTTGCGTAATCCTGAGACACGACAAAAACAGGCTGACTTAGCTAAGTTGGCAGGAGTTACCTCTTTTTGTTATTGGCATTATTGGTTTGGCAATGGCAAGCGACTGATGGCCGACATCTATGACGAGGTACTGGCTTCAGGCAAACCAGATTTTGGCTTTTGTCTGGGATGGGCAAACCACTCTTGGTATTCCAAGACTTGGAACAAGGACGGCACAACAAGTAATAATTTGCTCATAGGACAGGAGTATCCTGGTATAGAAGACGAGAAAATGCACTTTGAGTTACTGCTCCGCAGTTTTAAGGATCCTCGTTATACCAAGATTAATGGTAAGCCATTCTTCTTGATTTACGACCCAGTGTCTGTGCCTAAGGAGTATCTTGATAATTTCAGAAAATGGACAAAGGAAGCAGGATTCCCGGATTTGTATTTAGTTGGTGAAATAACCAAGAGTAATTATATCAAACCTATGTTGAGAGAGAAAGGATTTGATGCCGTGGTATATCAAGGTTTGAACTATACTCGTCACGATACCTTGCTTGGCAAGATGGGTAAGATAGGGCATTACATCGATTATAAGTTGAAGCCAATCAAGAGCTTTTTCACAAAGAAACCAGCTTTCTTGTATGATTACCGCTCTTACTATAAGGAGTTTGTAAGCAAGCGTGACTATGAGAATGATGTGATTCCACAGTTGTTCACACAGTGGGATCATTCTCCACGTAGTGGTGCAAATGGTGTTATCTATTGGCATGCAGAACCAGAGTATTTCAAGAAGCACTGTCTGATGGCTTTTGATGCCATAAAGGACAAGCCTGCGGATGGACAGGTGTTGATATTGAAATCATGGAATGAATGGGGAGAAGGCAACTATATGGAACCAGACAAGACGCATGGACGCGGATTTATTAACGCTCTTCATGATGCCATTGACGAATATTACGGTAAAGAGTAAGAGACGATGAATATACTGTTTGTTACCGTATTCCAAATTTCTGAACAGAAAGGTGGAACCGAACGCACCACGGCACGCATCAGCAATGAGATGCGCCGTCGTGGGCATAAGTGCTATAACTTGTATGCAAAGCCTATTGGGGATATGTTTGAGATGACTGAGTTTGATGGTATTTACACCAATTATTCTCTAGAATCTGTGAGAGATATTATCGACAGCCAACAAATAGACAAAATCATTCTTGAAGGGGCTTTTATAATGGTTAAGAACGTGTATGATGGCAGGGCAAAAGCATCTCGAAAACCAAGCATGTTATTTGTTCACCATTTTGCTCCAGGTTATGAGCCGTATTTTAACGCATTTTATTCTATATGGAATCAATTCAGATATGCTCAGTCCTTAAGCAACCGGGTTAAGGCTTTGGTTAAAGTGTTGATATATCCTGTATTCAAGCCTTATATGGATGCTTCTTTCCATAAGTTGTATAAGGTGGCTTATTCTTTGTGTGACAAGATAGTGCTTTTGTCTCCGGAGTATGCTGATGACTATTGTAAGTTTGGCAACATCAATGACAAGAGAAAATTTGCTTCCATCCCAAATGCTGTATCTTTTGATGAGTTTATTCCTTTGGAGGATTTGAGCAAGAAGGAGAAAACTGTTTTGATAGTTACTCGTTTGGACGAAGTGCAGAAACGTATCTCCTTGGCCATTAAGATATGGAAACGTATAGAAGATGATGCTGAATTAAATGATTGGACTTTCAAGATAGTGGGATTTGGTGAGTCGGAGCATGAATATCGTAAGATGGTATCTACGTTGGGACTGAAACGCATTTCCTTTGAGGGTCGTCAGAATCCTGTTGGATATTATAAGAAGAGTTCCCTGTTTATGATGACATCTCTTTTTGAGGGATGGCCGATGACATTGAACGAGTCGTTACAGTTTGGTTGTGTGCCTCTTGTGTACGACACATGCGCCTCGTTCCATGAGATAATCAATGACGGTGAAAACGGTTATCTCGTGACAGACAAGAATGAGGAAGAGTTTTATCATAAGATGCATGCTTTGATGCTTGATGCCAACAAACGTATGGTTATGCAGAAGGCTGCTATAGAATCTAGCAAGCGATTCACGTTGGATAAGATTGTGAGTCGCTGGGAAAAACTATTAAATGAATAAATTGATATGATACCAAAAAAGATACATTATTGCTGGTTGAGTGATGACCCGATGCCAGAGAAATTATTGAAGTGCGTGGAGAGTTGGAAGAAGTATCTTCCTGATTACGAACTTGTAAAATGGGACTTGAAGAAGTTCCCACTTTCAAAGAATCCTTGGGTAAGGGAAGCCTTTGAAAATAAAAAGTATGCTTTTGCTGCTGACTACATTCGTCTTTATGCTTTGGCAACAGAGGGTGGAATATATCTTGATAGTGATGTTGAGGTATTGAAGCCCTTTGATGATTTACTGAAATATCCTTATTTTATATGTAAGGAAAATAGTCCACAAGGAATAGAGGCTGCTATCATTGGTGCAGAAAAGAATACTCCTTGGGTGATGGAATGCCTTAACTATTATCAAGGCAAGCATTTTATCGATAAGAATGGCAAGGCGCAGACAGCAGTATTGCCATCTATCCTAAAGAAATGTATTCTGAGTAAATTTGAAATGAAGTTTATCGATAGTCCGTCGCAATTTGTGGATAACAATAATGTTGTTTGTGTGTTGCCGATGGATTATTTCAGCCCAAAAAATTATGTGACAAAAAAAATAACGATTACAGCTAACACTTATTCAATCCATCATTTTGCAGGAACATGGCAACCTTTGTGGAAACGATTGGCACTGAAAATCTGGGTACCTTTCTCTGTGAAATATCCAGGGTTGGCTAAGGTTATTAAAGAAAAAATATAGAGGTATGGAACGTTTGGTATATATAGATATTTTGAAAGGTATAGCCATCATATTAGTTGTTATGGGACATATGTTTGTGCCATATACAGACTATTTGGATTCAACAGTAAATCAGATGATTTATTCTGTTCATATGCCTTTGTTTATCTTTTTGAGTGGATTTGTCTTTCATCTTTCTCAAGGAAAACATAGCGTTAGAATAACAATAATGAAGAGAATTTTGTCACTATTGCTGCCGTTCTTCTGTTTTTCTGCGGTATATTGCTTTGCAAATGACATCTCATATTCTGATATGTTGTTGAAGAATGAAATGCATAACGGATATTGGTTTACCTTGGTTTTGTTTGAGATCATCCTTATTTCTATCGTGATAGAAATGTTGACAAAACGAATTCGGGGGGGCAAAATGGCAAGGTTGCCGTTGACCTCATATTGAATGTAGTTTTAATACTTATTTTACTCATTATTGCTAAAATAGAATTAATACCAGAGCCGTATAAGACATTGTTTTCGACGGATAAAGTAGCCAAGTTCTATATGTTTTTCCAAATGGGCAAGTTTGTAAACACATATTCGATGTTTGGTTCGTTGTTCAAGAAACAGTGGGTATATACATTTTGTATGGTTGCCTATTTTTTCTTGTTTACTAAGTTTGGCTATGATTTGCAAGGGGTTAATGCGATGTCGTTTATATTGCCTGTTTGTGGTATCATAGTTTTGACAAATATGGTGGAAAAGAATCAAATGCAGCTAAATTCACATGGTATATTGGCGAGTATAGGCAAGAATTCTTTGGAGATATACTTGGTGCATTTCTTGGTTTTGTCCTTGATACCGAAGGAAATAGTAGACAGTTGTGGTAGTGTTTACCTTCAATTGTTCGTGTTGCTTTTGTTGTCTGTGGTGTGTATCATGGTCTCATTAGCAATGGCAAAGTTTATACATGGTTCTAATATCTTAGACCTTCTACTATTTGGCAAGGGACCTTATCTAAAGAATATTATATCAAAGATGAAATGAAACGAATATTATCGCTTTTATGCTTTTTGCTTGTTTGTATTTTTGCTTGCGCGGATAACAAAGTGCCAGTTTTTGTTACTCCAGAGGACTTCGGGTGTGTGAGTAATGACAAACATCAGGCTGAGAAAAATAGTACTGGCTTACAAAAAGCTATAGACTATTGTATAGTCAATGGCAGCAAACTGACTTCTGTTGCAAGTCATAGCTATTATATCAAGCAAGGGCTTAAAATCTCAGGTTTTATCAGTATAGATTTGGGCGGTGCAACGATTATAGCCACAGATTCTGTACAGATGTTAACAGTCCATTGGGACAAAACAGAGTATTGGACAGGTGTTATTCGTAATTTTCGCTTAAACCTTAATGATATAGCCAAAATCGGGATTAATTGCGACAAGGTAATCAAACTTCATCTCACAGATGGAGAATTTTCCGGAATAGGTGCAAATGCAATAGGGTTGAATGTAAAGGAAGGCTATGAGTTATTGGCAGATAACCTGCATTTTCATGGCAATCAGAAATATTCCACAGGCATCCGAACTTTGACAAGTGATTGTCATTTTTCCGATTGCATTATGATAGATTGTTATACCGCTGTTGATAACCGAGGCAGCAATTTCTTCGAGCGTATTCATGCTTGGATGTTGCCTCGATATATTCACGGAAGTACATATTTCAGAAACAGAGGTGGCGGAGTGTTCCTAAACCAATGCTTTTGCGACACCTATGATAAGGCTTTTGTCGTGGATAATGTTTGCGAGATGCATATTTCGCAATTGAAGCTAATCCATAATAAAATAATGTGGAAAGAACCATACGATAAGGTGAATCCAATAGTATTCGATTTCAAGAGTGATGAAGTGGCAAGTAAGTCAAAAATATCATTGTTGGATTCGTATATTGGTGGGTTGTGGCTTGGGAATAAAGAGAGACAAGTGTTCTCAAAGAGGAAAAATTCCGGGCTTCAACAATTTTATAATTTGTTTTCAGATTAAACAAGAAATAGCTTATGAACTTTACACTCATAGATGTCTGTTTTCAAAATGCATCTGCTTATTCGGGTACCGATGCTGACTTTTATATTGAAATGGATGATTGGAACGACTATAATTATTTTACGAATTACCATCTTCATGCTACTAAAAAGTTGACTAATACTGAAAATGTTTATCTCGGCAGTATAAGTATTTTAAAGAAAGGTCAAAAAGAGGGAGATAGTCGCCTTTTGGCAAATGCTATTAAAAAGGGTATATTGAGTAACCCTTTTGAAAAGTTGCCAGATGATTATTGTTCGATTTCCTTTTCTTTAGATTTATACAGGGGGCTTTATAAGTTTTTAGACAATCGAAGAAGGCAAAAAATCGTGAGGTCTCTAAGGATGATATTGTCTGATAGAGATAGGCTCTATGAAGAGTTTAAGGATGAACCTGGTTTTGAAAAATCCTTGTTAAGAAGTGCAAGTATGGATTCGTACATACTGCAAAAAGGAAAGTGCCTATTACAAAGTGATGGTAAATTTCATGACTGGGAGCATGATAAACTAAAAGTAAATTTCAATTATCTGAATCAAGAAATTACTTTGAATTTTTCTGGAGTGAAAAATGCTGGGGATCGTAACTATTTACCTTCTGGAATTATAGCATTTATCGGACATAATGGATGTGGTAAAAGTACAGCATTGTATCAATTAGCCAAAGTACTTTTTACAGCACCAAATGATAGGGGGCTTTTGAAGAATGTTTTATCTTTAGAGCCAAATAATATAGGAATAGACAAACTGATGATGTTTTCTTATAGTGCATTTGATAACTTTGTTATGCCAGGTGTTACGTTATCAGATTATCGTTTGATGTATGAAGGAATGAAGGATAATTCAGGGAGGTTTATTTTTTGTGGCTTGCGAGATGTGAGACAAGAAATCAATGAAGCTATCGAGGATCACATAAAGAAACGAGACGAAGACAATAAAGATAATAAAATTGTAGATATCAACCAGGTACGTATCGAAAAGATAAAAACAAAAACGGTTGATGAACTATCTGGAGAGTTTGCAGTTGCGCTGCGTGCGGTATTGGAAGATTCTGATAAATGGCAAATTTTTGAGCAAATCAGAAATGACAGTAAAGTTGTATTACCTTCTTTATATGAAGCAATAGAGTGGATTGATTATTTTACAACAACAGATGAGAACAAAGAAAAGTTCCTATCATTATCAACTGGCGTGAAATTCTTCTTGCACGCATTAGTGCATTTGATAGCATATATGGAGGATAATAGTATAGTTCTCTTTGATGAGCCAGAAAATCATTTACATCCACCTTTCTTGTCTTTTATGATGAGTGAGTTTCGGAGAATTATTCACAATAAGCATTCTGTGATGTTGGTCGCAACACATTCACCTGTAATTCTCCAAGAAACACTGTCAAAAAATGTCTTCATAATGGAAAGGCGAGATGGTGAGACGATAATTCGCCATCCTGAGACCGAGATATATGGTGAGAGTTTTGGATTGATAAATTCAATGGTTTTCAGACTAAATTCAGATTTGACACATTATAATGATGTAATGGATGAGTTGTATGAACAATGGCATTGCGACGATTTAAATTCCATAGAGCAGGTCCTAACACGTTTTAAACACCGTTTTGGATGTGAAGATTTAAGCTCGCATATGACTGCTTATCTGATTAGCAAGCTTGAAAGTCGTGATAGTTTAGAGGAGGAATAGCTTATGTGGAAGTTGGAAAAGCCTTTACTGGACGAAGCGTTGGAAGACATAGAAAATATCATTGCGGAAAGTAATAGTAATTTAGATGAGCAATCTAAGGTTAAATTGCAGTATGTATTCCGGTTGTATGAACGTAATAAGGGTTCTGTCGCAGATGTGGATTTAAATCGTTTTTCAGATAAAGAGAAGAATACCTTACATAATATGTATGGTACAAAGACTTATGAAAACGAGCCTTTGTTTTACATTCGGAAACAACTTTTCGCAAAGAAAGACTTGTGTCCATTATGTGGTATCAATCCTCCAAGTCAGTTAGACCATCAAATGCCACGTTCGCAATACAAGCCTCTTTCTGTATGTAGATTAAACTTAGTGCCTCTATGTGGGGTTTGTAATAACAAAAAACGGGCAAAACCTTATGACGAGTTCATCCATCCCTATTATGCAGAGTTTCCTTCGGGCATCATATTTTTGGTTGTCAATGTGCATGTTAATACTCAAAATCATAAAATGTCTTGGTTTTATAGTCTTGATAGTACTGGATTACATGACAATGTGCTTATTCAGAAAATAAGGTCTCAAATAAGTAACATTAAATTATTTAGACGTTTACTGAGAGAGTCGCATAGGTTTATAGGTGACATGCTTTTTGATAATCACTTTGCGAATAATACTGTATTGAAAACCTTCCTTCAAAGGGAGATGAATAAGTATATACATAGATATGGTCTGAATGATTGGCGTTCAGCTATATTAAGAGCCTTGTTTCTTTGTCCTTCTTTTGGAGTTGATGAGGTTGAATGGCTAATTGGAAGAATTCCTCCAATCAACAATGGGGTGAATGTTTAAAATCATATATGTAAAAGCAATTGACAGAAAATGAAATCATTATTAGTTAATAAAATCCTATCAACGGAAAAGTATTCTGTTAACCAGATATTCGAGTCAAAAAGTAAAGTATATACTTTCCTCAATCCTGTATCTTATCTTACAGCTCTTGACAACAAAGAGTTGTTCGGACAGATGGATGGCATTTTTGCCGATGGCGGACTGTTGGTGAAAGCCATTAAGATGCTTTATGCTAAGGTGGTGACTCGTCGAAGTTTTGACATGACTTCTCTATGGCTCCAGAGTTGTTTGCTTACGTTGCCAAGCATGGAAAGACCATCTATATTGTGGCTTCTAAGCAAGAGCAGGTGGAGAAGGCCGTGGAGATATTCCGTGAGCGGTATCCAAAGGTGAAGTTTGCTGGTTATCGTAACGGTTACTTTGCTTCAGAACAAGAAATGGATGAAGAGGCAAAGTATATCGTTAAACTGGGAACCGCATACCCGTAAGCGTTATGTGATGGCAGGCTTGCTGTTTCCTGCAAGATTTATCGCAGAAAAAATCTTCGGATAGTCTTGTACAGCCAGTGAATGGGAGTGAAGACTACCGATATGGGAAGTAATATAATGAATAGGAGCATCGGTATAATATGACCGATGGCTCTTTGTAATTTATCTTTCATGCGTGCAAAAATACAACTTTATGTTGAAACAACAAAAGATTTTCTTTGAATTCTTGCGATTCTGTATCGGTTCAGCTAAGGAGATTCCTGATTCCTTGAAGGAGGCGGATTGGAAGGAGCTATATGCTATTGCCAAAAAGCAGGCTTTACTTGGTGTGCTGTTTTATGGTATCCGGCAGTTGCCAAAGGAGTTGGGTAAATCACCGTTAGCCCGTATGGCGGTACCTATATAATATATTACTTTGGCATCCGTAATCAAAACAGTTTGATAATGGAAACAAGGGAATATTTCGAAAAAGTGATGCAGGGCTACAACCAAAACCGTAAAGGTCGTAGCCTTGCGCAAGTATTGTAAAGATGAGGCTGTGGATTATGACTGGCTCATTAAGCTTAAGAAATCATATCGTTCAAATAAGCTTCAACCAAATGAAAACAAGAAGTTAGGCGAAGGATTATCAAATAGCTGAGATATTTGGTGAGAACTTCCAAGTACCACAATCGTATAGGTATATCAATAATATCAAGACGATAAGAGTTCTTACTAGTCTATAAGCAAAACTAATAATATTACAATGACATACAATTACCGAAAAATAAGACTACTTGGCTTGACCATAAAAGAAGGGTGTAATCCTAAGCTGACAAAAACGTTGGCTACTGGTTACTATCCTTTTTACACAGATGAACTCAGTGATGCTTTCTTCCTGCGGAATGTCAGCGTCACTGCTATCGTGGGCATGAATGGTGCTGGCAAATCATCACTACTAGAGTTGATGTTTCGCATGATAAACAACTTTAGTGCCTGTTTGGTGGGGAATACAATCAGACGTAATGGAGCTGATGAAATCTATTTTATTCCTGGCATTAAGGCTACTCTTGATTACGAAATAAGAGGCATGAAGGGTACATTGATTTGTGATGATGGAATTGTGGCATTGGTTTATGGTGATAAGAAATTCTTTTTGTCTGATCCTGACTTGACGATGATAGATGAATATCGGGATTTCGAAGTTTGCTACAAGCCCAAAACTGCAAAGAGAAGCGAGATAGCAAGTTGCTTTTTCTACACCATCGTCATGAATTATGCCTTACAAGCTTATAATTCTCTGGACTATCAAGACGAAAAGGCAGAGCATTATCAAACAGACCATCTAGTTGGGGCAAGCTCGAACGGCAACTGGATGAACAGCATGTTCCATAAGAATGATGGATATGCTTCGCCTATTGTCTTGAATCCATACAGAGATCAAGGTGTTATTGATATGAAGACGGAGACAGCTTTGACCAAAGACAGGCTTGCAGGTATTCTTGTTGAGGCAAAGAGAAAAAAACGAGAATTCATAGATGGCTATCAACTTATGCGCATTGTTTATGCATTTAATCCATATAGAGTGATTGCTAAGCTGCCTGAAAAATTTCACGAAAAGGATGTAACACAGGTAGAGAACTCGTTTAGGATACTTTATGAAGAGGAGAATTCTTTTGTAAGACTTGTTTTGGATGCATACGGATATTCGTTTGCAAATTCTAACTATATGTCTGCTTATGGATGTATTTATCTTATCTATAAGACCTTGACAATCCCATCAAAATATCCAAGTTACGCAGAATATGCCTCAGTAGTTGATATTGAAAAGATTGACGGTTTTTTAAAAGATGAAAATGAAAAGAAAGACTTGGTCCATCTTATCACAGAAATAAAGAAAGACAAATCTCACATCACAACGAAAATCAGGCAAACCATTCATTTCTTAGATGCCTTTGACCAAGACATTTGGGCAGAGAACAAATTTTCTTATGAGTTTTATGAAGATTGGTTAAGGATGGACAAGAAGAACACTTCTCTTGAAGCGACAATGGAGCTGATGCCACCTCCAATCTTTAACTCGGAGATTATCATGAAAAGAGATAAGGACGAAGCGGAAATTCCTTTTTATAAACTCAGTTCCGGTGAAAGGCAATTCTTGTTCTTGATGAGTTCTGTCATCTATCATGTGATGAACATAAAATCAGTGCCAACTTCTCGTATCGCTTATCGATATGTGAATATAATTCTTGATGAAGTGGAGCTTTGTTTCCATCCTGAATATCAAAGAACATTTTTGTATAAACTCTTGCAGTCTATCCAAAGATTGCATTTGAATACATATTGTGGCTTTAATATCATTATTACGACCCATTCTCCTTTTTTGCTTTCTGATATACCTCAGAGCAATGTGCTTTACTTGGAAGATGGTCATGTTGTGGATAAGAGCTATATGCAAAATCCTTTTGCTGCAAATGTAAATGATATTTTGCGACAGAGTTTCTTCTTGAAAAATGGCTTTATGGGTGAATTTGCCAAGCAGAAAATCCTAAAAGTAATAGATAGTTATACGAAGAAAAAACTTGATACAAATGAGTTTAAGGAAGCTGTGGAGTTATTGACTCTAATTGGTGAACCATTGTTGAAAAACAAACTTTCGACATTTATGGAGGATAAGGGCGATGAGAAGAATACTAATAGATGATAGAGTTAGAGGTATAGCTATGTCTTTTAAGAATTTTCTTGAAAATGGTTTAGGTAGTAAATATAAGTCTCCTAAAACACACTTGGGAGAGTTGGCTAATAATCCTCTACTTAAGCCTCAGCAAAAGCAATATGTTCAACTTATCATCAGTGAATGGGACAACTTGATAGTATTGGAACCACCCTTCGAAGCCAGTATTCAAAAGTTTGAAAAAATAATAGCTAAGGATAAGATGCCTAATGAGCAGTTTGGAATTGACTCTAAATCCCCCAAGTTCCTTTATAAGGAAATAGTAGAGGCAATGCGATATGATTACGTGCAAGAAAGTGTCTATCCTAAAATTATCAATCAGCTTGGTATCAAGACTTGCGTCTATTGTAATGCTCAATATGCTTTTTCTTATGATAATGGTCGGAATAGTTTTCAGAATTATGAGATAGACCATTGGATGCCTAAGAGTAAATATCCTTATTTATGCACTTCATTTTTCAATCTTCAGCCGAGTTGTTCCAAGTGTAATAAATTGAAATCAAGCAAGGATGATATTCTTCCTTTTTGCTTATTTACGGATGATAAAAGTAAATTAGACCCATTTGATTTTTCAATACTTCATGTGTCGTGTGCGCAATATTTAGCTACACATGACCGGGATATGCTAAGGATTATATTTTCATCGAATGAACCTGGATTGAAAGATAATATGGATGCCTTGTTTCATATATCTACTCAATATCAAGCGCATAAGGAAATGGTGGAAGAGTTGATATGGAAAAAACAAATCTATAATAGTACCATCCTTGATATTTACAAAGACAACTTTAAGCAATTGGGGTTTAAGCAGACAGACTTTAATCGCTTTATCTTGTCGAATTATGATAAGGACGAAGACATTCTAAAGCGTCCTTTTGCAAAGATGGTGCAGGATATAGCCAAACAATTAGGAATCATTTAAACATATAGAAATATGATATCAATATTAGTTTCTAAGATTATATCAACGGAATCCTTTTCCGTTAATCAGATATTCGAGAATAAGGGAAAGGCATATACCTATCTCAACCCAGTGTCTTATTTGACTGCTCTCGACAATAAGGAACTATTCTCGCAGCTGGATGGTATCTTTGCGGATGGTGGGTTGTTGGTGAAAGCTATCAAGATGGTGTATGGCAAACAAGTGACTCGCCGAAGCTTCGACATGACTTCTATGGCTCCAGAGTTGTTTGATTACGTTGCCAAGCATGGAAAGACTATCTATATCGTGGCTTCGAAGCAGGATCAGGTGGAGAAGGCCGTGGAGATATTCCATGAGCGGTATCCGAAGGTGAAGTTCGCTGGTTATCGCAATGGTTACTTTGCTTCGGAAAGCGAAATGGATGTAGAGGCTAAGCATATCACCGAGTTGAATCCTGACTTCCTGATTGTTGGTATGGGAGCCTTGATGCAGGAGAAGTTTTTACTAAAGGTGAAGAATGTCGGTTATCAGGGCGTCGGATTTACCTGTGGTGGATTTATCCATCAGACTTCCAAGAATGAGATAGATTATTATCCGGCATGGGTAGATAAGACAAATCTCCGCTTTGTTTATCGAATGTGGAAGGAACCGCATACCCGTAAGCGTTATGTGATGGCAGGCTTGCTGTTTCCTGCAAGATTTATCGCAGAAAAAATCTTCGGATAGTCTTGTAAAGCCAGTGTATGGGTGTGAAGACTACCGATATGGGAAGTAATATAATGAATAGGAGCGTCGGTATAATATGACCGATGGCTCTTTGTAATTTATCTTTCATGCGTGCAAAAGTACAGCATTATGTTGAAACAACAAAAGATTTTCTTTGATTTCTTGCGATTCTGCATTGGTTCTACCAAGGAAATACCTGGTTCTTTGAAGGAGGTGGATTGGAAGGAGCTATATGCTATCGCCAAGAAGCAGGCCTTGCTTGGTGTGCTGTTTTATGGTATCCAGCGGTTGCCAAAGGAGTTGGCGCCAGAGCAGAAGCTACTGATGCAATGGATGGTGATGGCGGAACAGATACGAAAACAGAATATCAGACTGTTTCTGGATTCCGTAAAAGTTTGCAAGAACTTCGAGAACAAGGGCTTTGCTAACTGTATCTTGAAGGGGCAGGGGAATACATTGCTTTATCCCGACCCTTATATGCGTACACCTGGAGATATAGACATCTATCTCACTGGTGGTCGCAAGAAAATCATGAAGTATGTTGATCAAGTGTGCCCGAATCAGGTGATGCGGTATCATCATGTTGATTTTCCTGTGATGAAGACGGCGATAGAGGTACATTTCACACCTTCGTATATGTTCTTTCCTGTTCATAATAGGAGAATGCAGAAGTGGTTTAAGGAGGTAATGGATTTGCAATGCTCGAATGTAGTTACATTATCAGATGGGTATGGGGAAATTACTGTGCCAACGACGAGCTTCAATGTCATATATATCCTCTCTCATCTCTATCGCCATGTGTTCACTGAGGGTATTGGCTTACGTCAATTAATAGACTACTACTTTGTTTTAGTGAAGAGTAAAGAACGAAGAGTGAAGAATCTGACGGCATTGCAGCGTGAGCTGAAATATCTTGGTTTATGGAAGTTTGCTGGGGCTGTGATGTATGTGCTGCATGAAGCTTTGGGGTTACCTGAGGCGAAAATGATTGCACCTATTGATGTGAATGAAGGTCGTTTTTTGTTGGCTGAAATCATGCAAGGAGGCAATTTTGGTCAATTTGACACTAGACTTGGAAGCAAGGAGAATGAAGGCAAACTTCATCGCTATCTCAGAATGAGTTTGCGCAACTTACGCTTCGTGAAGCATTATCCTACTGAGGCATTGAGCGAACCATTGTTCAGAACTTGGTTTGCTGTATGGAAGAAGATACATGGAATAAGATAACAGATTTACGGGCGAACGGATCCCTCTCCCATTTTTTAAGCTACTTTTCGGTGATGGAGCTTAGTAGCCCGTTTTTATACAAATCGATTAAAATTGATATAATGAACGTAATAAAGACAGATATTGAAGGCGTACTCATTATTGAGCCTCGCCTTTTTAGAGATACTCGTGGCTATTTCTTTGAAAGCTTTAGCGAGCAAGAGTTTAAACATTGGTAGGCTACAAGGTGGAGTTCTGCTAGGACAATGAGAGCATGAGTTCTTATGGTGTGATGCGTGGTTTGCATTTCCAGAGGCCTCCGTTTACCCAGAGCAAGCTGGTAAGATGCGTGAAGGGTAGAGTGATAATCATCCCGTCCTTCTTTACCCTTAAGGAAGGCTCCACCTTTCTCACCAAGCCTCTCTTCAATAGTCTTTACGCCCCCTTCGGTTCCCCCAGTTCTGGGGGACAGAAACCCTCAGGGACGAGAGGATGTAACCGTCCTACCCGGTGTTCAGAACCGCTACGATATAAGGTTGGCGGGGCATCAAAGCCCTCGCCATGTTTTGCGGGATGGGACCGCCTGAGATGATAGGGGATACGACTTCTGAATGTGATAGCGTTTCTACTACTGCAGTACAATCTTCTTCTGCTGCTTTTTCTGCTGCTATCGATAGGGGTACAGGAGGAGTTGAAGGAGTTGGGATTATGGAAGTTTGCAGGGGGTATCATGTATATCATGCAAGAGGTGTTCGGTATGCCTGCCTCTTCGGAATCGGTTTGGAAAAACGCAACTTGGGCATAATTTCCAAAGGGTGTACAGGGATATAAGACTCGTGAGGTATTTTCCTGGTGAGGCGCGATGCGAACCATTGTTTAGAACTTGGCACTTCTTCTGGAGGATGAAGAATAAAAAATAACGATATATCGGGCGAATGGCTCCTTATCTCCTTTTTAATGAAGCTACTTTTTTGTGAAAGAATTTAGTAGCCGATTCTTAGAAAAAGAAACTTTAAAATAATATACGTATGACAGCATTAGTATCAGTAATGAATAAGCACGCTGTTGTAATAGCGGCAGATAGTGCAATAACTGTAACAACTCCCTATGGGCATAAGGTTATAAATAGTGCAAACAAAGTTTTTGCTCTATCTAAGTATCACCCTGTTGGAATCATGTTTTGTGGTAATGCTAATTTTATGAGTACTCCTATAGAGGTTATTGTAAAATTGTATAGAAAGCAATTGAAAGATAGATGTTTTGCAACGATTTCTGAATATTTATCTGATTTTCTAGGGTTTATTAAGAATAACCATTATTTTTGTTCTGCAGAAATGCAAAATGCAAATATGGAGAACGAGATAGAAAATTTCTATACGCTGATCCTTAAGATAGCAGTAAATACTGCAAATGAAAAGAAAAGTTTATTTCTAAACGAATTTATTCTGCAGCTAAATAGTATTGTTGTGAATTCTTGTGAGAATTGTACTTCATTTCAGAATTTTCCAGAAAAAGACTTCGTTCAATCCATCAAGGGACATTGCGCAAAAATAATAGCTAAACATGAAGATGTATTTGGAGATAATGCTCCTCTGAAAAGACTCTTTATTAAGGCTTTTGCTAAATTTGTAGCTCATGGAAATAGTAATTTCGCTAATGAAACACAAATTGTAGTTGTAGGGTATGGGGATAAAGAAATATTTCCTTCTCTTCGTTCTGTGTGTTTATATTGGGGATTTTATGAATATTTTCGTTACAACAGTTATATTTCAGCTGGTATTACAGAAGATAATTCTGCATCAATTTGTAGATTTGGGCAAACTGATATAATCAATACTTTCATAAATGGAATCAATGACAACCTGAAAAAAGCTTTATATGATATTTTTGGAAATTTTACTTCTCAATTGAAAAATCTGATGATAAATAATGTTGATACTCAATACTCTAAAGATATTATAAATTCGGCAATTGATGAAGGTAAACTGGTTGCTACATTGGGTGCAACATTGGATAATATCATTAGAGAAACGTCAATAGCGCCTTTGATGAGTTCTTTAGGCATATTAGACAAAGAAGATATGGCTGAACTTGTTGAAAGTTTAATTTCTATAACTCACTTGAATCGGCGTATTACTATGTCTGAAGAGGGAGTCGGTGGTCCTATTGATGTTGCCATTATATCTAAAGGGGATGGTTTTGTATGGAAAAAACGTAAGCACTATTTCAAACCAGAGTTAAATCAGATGTTTTTTGATAATTATTTTAGGAGTTAAAGGTATGGTTAATATTTTGAATCTTGCTGAAGTTCAAGAACAGAAGCAAATTGATGAAATAACAAAATGTATTGTTGATTCTTTAATCAATGAAGTGGAAAAAAGTCTTTCTCAAACAAAGATAGAAAGATGATCTGCTTAAAACTGTTTCATTAAATAAGTAATAACTATGTATATTGAAATTTGGGTATTTGCATTATCACTATTGGCAGCTTTGCTGGTAGGTGGATTGATAGGTTATTTGTGTCGTTCAGGTATTGGTAACCTATGGTCATGTTTGAAGTCTCTTGGTGTGAGCATTCGTAATCGCTTGGTGGATTACTGGTATATGCTGGTCTTCCTTGTAACAACGATTTATGTTTTGGTAAATTTCAAGATTTGCATAGACTTGTCGTTTACTGAAGATTTTAATGGCAATAATCTTATATTCCTATTTTGGCTAGTATTGATTATATTTCCTATGTTTGATAGTTTCGAAGGATTTGGTATCAGTATCAAGAAAAGAAAACAAAATAAAGAAGAAGACTTCTTGACAACTGAATACCATAACAATTTGATTCATGCTCAAAAGGAAGGAGGTAATCATGAATAATGGAATTTATAGAGTTATCCAGGAGGGAACTTCTCTTATGGGTAACCAATATCTTAATGAGGCAATGGTTAGAACATGGCTTGAATACTCATTGAAAATGCTTGATTTAGTTAGTGGCAACACTTTTATAAAATACCAGTATTCTTCGTTTGCATTTCAAGTAATGAATTCTCCAAGTACGCCTTTTGAGAAATTGAGCAAGTGTATAGAGTATTTGATAAAGGTAGCATCGATGATTTACTAAGGTTAATATGTATAGATAAAACATTTTGAAATGGAAAAGAATAGTGATTTCTTTAGTTCTCAAAGTCCTTCTTCTTACGTGAAGGCAAAAATAGTGTCTTCATATTTCCCACAATATTGCAAAATATTGCTTAAGAATCCTCAAAAGGAGATTAGGTATATTGATTTGTTCTCTGGTCCAGGAATTTATGATGATGGACATGTGTCAACTCCTCTTATGATTGCTGCAGAATGTTATCGCGATGATAGGTTGAGAGCTATTGTCAGAATGCAGTTTAATGATAAAAATTACAAAGAAATTCTTGAAAAAAACTTTTTGGAAAAATATCCGAGAGGAACTTTTGGACATGAACCTTTCTTTGCAGATCGAATAATTGGGGAATGTGATAGTGTAGAGGAGTATTTACAGAAAAATACTATGCAAAATGGTAAAAATACGAGTCCTGCATTATTATTTTTTGATCCCTTTGGATATAAAGGTATTAAAACAAAGGTGTTGGCAGAATTTTTGAATAATTGGGGCAACGAAATTTTCTTGTTTCTGAATACTAAGAGAATTAATCCTGCCATGGATAATCAATTGTTTGTGCAATACATCAAAGATATTTTTCCACTTTCTTATAATGAAGTGCGTTTAGGAAAAGCTAGCCAGAATACTGTGCTTTCTCGACTAGCTTACATTGTAGATATGTTAGGGCGAGAATTTAACTTAATCCTAAAAAAGAAAGTTTATTATACCGCTTTTCAATTTCAAGAGGAAGATATGGCTACAACTAGTCATTTTATTATTCATCTAACGAAAGGTGCAAAAGGGTATGAACTTGTCAAAACCATTTATAATGATTTTGCAAATGTTGGAACAGTTTTTGATGGCATACACACCTATACTTTCAACCCTAGATCTGTAGGTATGAGTAGTTCGCTATTGTTTGATGATACAACTGAAAACATAGACAAACTTGCAGAAGAACTATATAAAAAATATAAGGGGAATCATATTGATGCCTTATCTTTATTTAAAAAAGATCAGGTCAATACAAAATATTGTTTGAGCCATTATACAAAGGCTCTTAGAAAGTTAGTTTTTGATGGTAAAATTCATGCAGTATTTACTGATAATAAAAAGCACGAGGTGACTGTTCTTATCTCTAAAGACTGTATTCTTGATTTTTAGTGATGGCAAATTCAAAAATAGAATGGACTAATAAAAGTTGGAATCCTGTTACTGGGTGTAGTAAGGTGTCTGAGGGATGTAAGCATTGTTATGCAGAAGTGATGGCCCGACGACTTAAGGCTATGGGACAAATTAAGTATAGCAATGGGTTTCATGTAACAACTCATGAGGAAAGTTTGATTGAACCATTAAAATGGCATAAACCACAAATGATATTCGTTTGCTCTATGGGTGATCTGTTTCATGAGAAAGTACCTGACGATTTTATTGATAGAGTTATGAAAACGATAGAGAAGACCCCTCAGCATCGTTATCAACTTCTAACAAAACGAGCAGATAGAATGGCTGTATATTTCTCTAATCATCCCATTCCTCACAATGCCTGGCTTGGAGTAACTGTAGAATGCAAGTCGTCAATACCTAGGATAGACTTAATTCGAAACCTCAATGCTTCCGTTAAATTCTTATCCTGTGAACCTTTGGTTGAAGACTTGGGAAAAATGGATTTGGATGGCATTAATTGGATTATAGTTGGTGGTGAAAGTGGCATGCAGGCAAGGCCCATGAAGGAGGATTGGGCTTTAAATGTTAAGCAACAAGCTGAAACTATGAATATTCCTTTTTTCTTTAAGCAATGGGGAACTTGGGGGGCAGATGGAATAAAACGCAATAAACATGTTAATGGCAAATTGTTACAAGGTAAAATAATTCAAGAACTTCCTAAGTTTGAATAATAATATGGCTACATCATTGAGAAAAACAGTTTCTTCTGAAATTGGAACATTTCTGTTGAACAATGGGTTTTCACAGAAAGATCCGGATAAGAACCCAATTCTGGTAAATGAATTAGTTTCCATAGTGAATTCTTTGTCCGATTATTATGAAGAAGGAGAACATCTTTATCCAGAAGTATTGTTAACCAATAATATTTCAGAAATACCATTTTTTATAGGCTACGAATTTTATCGGGGTGAATTATTACCAAGGTCGTTGGCAAAAGCTATAAAAATGTGTGCACCTCTTTGTAATGAAGGCTGGTGTATATTTATGGAGGTTAATGATGATGGAATAAGATGGGGCGTAGTTAATGGTGAACAAAAGATAACGAGTCTGTCTTTATTGGAGCAATTAAGGCTATATGCTGATGATGATCACCGTTTTATTTTACTTCATAATATAGGAGCAAAGACTGTAGAATTTTTGCCTGCAAGTGATAAACAACCCTATGCTGTTTCTTTATCTCTTAATGGAGTTGAAGATGTACAAGGTCGCTATATTCATGATTTATGTGAGACGATTAGTGAAAAATGCGAAGATTCTCATTTTTGTGGCTTCCTGGAAAAAGTGATAAGTTATGCCTTGCAGATTGGGCATGGAAATTTAGTTGCTGTCCTTAAAAAACATGATAGGGAAGTTGTTGTTCCTGAGATATTCTCGGATGGGGTACTTCTTTCTAAGACACCTATAGATCTTTATGAGTACTATATCCATTTTAAAAATTCTGACAATGATATAGTTGCTCACGAGTTATTGAAGAAAGTTTCTAATTTAGTTGAGGCTATGCTTAATCATGATGGTATCTGTTTGTTTACAAATGATGGCAAATTAATTGGCTATCATTTAATTGTAGATAACAAAACTATGACCGAAAATCAAATTGTTGGAGGTGCAAGGACTAAAGCATTTAAAAAGTTGGTTTCAGAAGATGCAATTTTTGCTGTCTTAATGAAAACGCAAGAAGGTTTAATTCAATTTAATAAGCAAGGAAATGAAGAAAGATAAATTATTGTGGAAGATAGATAGTAAAGATGTTATTCCAGCAAATGTTATGGATGTTAAGTCAATTGTACCATATTCGAATCCTACCAATTTGACTGAACAGCAACAAAATAATATTATAGCTGCCTTTAATAGTCATGCTTATGATATGGCTGCAGAATATGTTTGGAAAAAGGCTATCACAAACCTTAGGGAACATATCTTGGAGTTAGGGGAAGAGTTTGTCGGTGAACTCATTCAGCGGCCAGAAGTAGGTTCTAAGGTAAGTATGGAATCAGTTTTAACGGATTACAATGTGATTGTTATTGCTGAGCAATTAGGTATGATTAGTCATGCTGGTGCTTTGGATTTACGCCAAGCTTTTGAAACCATCCAATTCTATTTTTCATCACAGGCTGCTAAAGAGGAGGCTGTACTCGATGCATTGAAAGTGACAACAATTATAAAAAGTTGTGTCACAAATATACTTAGTCAACCTAATATGGAGATTGCTGTTGACTTTTCAAACTTTAGAAATCGATTATTTGATGAAAATATCCCTGCAAAAGATCCACAACTTGTACAATTGGTAAATTCTTCCCTTTTTATAGTTAGGACTGTAACCACAATACTCGCTTCTTCAATTAAAACAAAAGATGGAGCTGTACAAGAGCATACCTTGAATAATTTTAAAGTTATACTTCCTTTGATCTGGGATAAAATATCTAGTGATGACAAATGGAGAATTGGAGCATTATATAAAGATGTGGTTTCTGATGGAGACATGAAGTCTGCTGTTATGATAAAATCGGCCCTATCTTTAGTTGGTGGTTTTGATTTTGTGCCAGAAAATATCAGATCAAATACCTTTATTGAGATAGCTCAAAAACTTATAGATGTTCATTATGAATATGATAATTTCTATAAAGAACCTCGTGTGATAAAAGAACTTGCTTCATTGGGGACGATATTCCCAAAGCCTGCTATGGCACGATGTATCAAAGCATTGTTGTTGGTATATATGGGAAATGGATATGGTCGTTCTGTTGCAGCCGTTCCTATTGCAGAAGAACAGTTAAACCAAATCTCAAATGATGATTGGGTTGATTTTTTGGAGAATGTACTGCCTTTTGATGAGCAAATAATAGGAGCATTGTGCTCATGGGGAAATCAAAGAGATTATTTTATGCAAATTATAAAACGTAATTCCTTGGAAAACGTTGAATTGGAAAATAAAAATTCAAATAAGTTATATCAGAATATTTTGAATGGTTATTCAGAGCAGATAAAGAGATATTGGATGCAGATGTAATTTGTTAGCATAGCTCAATCAATGAGCTATGCTAATGAGTTTACTTCCTAAGGCAGTTTCTATACGAACAATGGTTTGAGTAGTGAAATTATGTCTGCCTGTTAGCCATTTGGAGATTTCTGAGTCTCGCTTGTTGAGTAAGCGGGCAAAATCCTTTTGGGTGAGACCCTTGGCTTTCAGAATCTCACTAATGCGCTCGGCAATACCGAAAGACAAATCGAACTCTACCTTTTGCTCGGCAGATATTGCTGCGAGGCAATCACGGAATAATTTATTCTGTATCATAACGCTTAAATTTCAAATGCGCTTATAATTCGTTGTCTAGGATTTCCATCATTTCTACAGCTGTAATCACTTGCGGTTCTTTAGGGAAGTGTTTGAGATTACCTGTTACTAAGAAGGAGTCTTCCTTGCTTAGGCAGACTTCGTAGAAGACTCGGTCGTCCTCATCTGGCATGGTGCCATCATAAGGAAAACGGGAAGAATCAATGCCGTTTTCCTTAAAAAAGTTCAACAACTCATGGATTCTGATTTCACTTAGATGAAATTTTGACCTATTTAGTACATCAA
>ERZ1026858.90-NODE-90-length-46188-cov-38.688358_pt1 | contig 46188 bp, 32 predicted proteins | sample MGYA00380159_ERZ1026858 | MGnify/ENA primary metagenome ERZ1026858 (study PRJEB33269, sample SAMEA4719795) | human gut metagenome | biome: human-associated habitat; feature: organic feature; material: feces | place: Cameroon | collected 2013-10 ...
CGTGAGCTCTCCCATCTCTCCCACAAGTGTTCCCCGAAGGGGGACTTACACATCCACGATAATGTTGATGATAGTCGGTCCCGCTTTGCGGAACCAAGAGATGGTGAGTGGATGCTTATCCCACAGCTGCGCTCCTTCGGAGCTTGCTGTGGGTTTCTGATGGATACGTGTCCCCTCGGGACACGGCGCTGATTGATGTTCTGCTATGGAAGGCTGCGTGGCTACGGCGAGACGCCATAGCCTCCTATATTTGCCTAACTCTCTCACCCCTTCTTATACTGCGTCGGCGTCACTCCCATCACCAGCTTGAAGGTGCGGGTGAAGTGAGAGACGTCGTAGAAGCCGCACTTCATGGCCACCTCGTTGATGGGGAGGTCAGCATTGCTGTCAAGAATACGCTGTGCCATCTGCATCTGCCTTGTACGGATGTAGACGGCGGGAGTGGTGCCGGAGACGGCGGTGAGCTTGCGGCGGAACTGCGCCGAACTCATGCAGAGAGCCACAGCAACGGTGTCGACGGTGACATTGCCCTCGTTCATCTCCTTGTCCACGATGGTGTTGACACGGCCGATGAAGGCACGGTCTTGCGGAGGAAGGGCAGCCTCGGCATTGGGCTGGTGCTCCGCAACTGCCTGCATATAACGCTCGCGGAGCATACGGCTCTTCTCGAGAAGATTGCCTACGCTTACAGCCAGCTCCTCCGCATCGAAGGGTTTATAGATGTATGCGTCCACTCCCAGCTGCAAGCCGCGAAGCTTGTCAGCTTGCGTGGTCTTTGCCGTGACGATGATGACGGGAATGTGATTGAGCACGTCCGACTGCTTGACAGCCTGGCAAAGCTCGTAGCCGTCCATGCGGGGCATCATGACGTCCGTGACAATTATGTCGGGCACAAGCTGCGTCGCCATCTCCAAGCCCTTCATGCCGTCATGCGCTATTGCCAAGCGATAACGAGTCTTGAGCAGCATGGTCATATACTCTGCCACATCAGCGTTGTCCTCTACGATGAGGACAAGCTGACGGGTGTCGGACTGATTGTCGTCGTCGGCATCGTCGGCTTCTGATATAGAGTCAGAGCAGTCTGTTTCTGGCATGACATCGTTCTCGGCGTTCAAGAGGATGGACGTGGGGACGGAGCCAAGCGATTCCAACGACTTCACCTCCACTCCTTCCGGCGCCTTCACCGGAATGCGCACGGTGAACACCGAACCCTCGCCCACCTTACTGACAAGGCTTATGCTGCCGTTAAGAGCACTGACTATCTGCTTGACAAGCGCCAGTCCGACGCCCGAACCGACGTTCTTCTTATCGCTCTCGGTCTGATAGAACGGCTCGAAGATGCGCTGCTGGTCGTCTTGCGAGATGCCGCTACCGAAGTCGGCCACACGCATCTGCAGCATATCGCCCTCCACGTCGAGCGACACGAGCACCTCGCTGCCCTCCTTCGAAAACTTTATGGCGTTGGTGACAAGATTGCACACCACCTTCTGTGCGTAGTCAGGCACAAAGTCGCACACCGCCTTCTGCTGCTTCGGCGCATAAAGCAGACGGATGCCGCGAGAGTGAGCCATGTTGAGATGGCTCTCAATGATGTTGGAGAGGAAGAGCACCACGTCGCCACGATGCCAGTCGCACATGCCCACAGCCGACTTCACCTTCTGTATGTCGAGCAACTGATTGATGAGCGAGAGGAGGCGCGAGCCCTGTCGCGACACCATATTAGCCACTCGCGTGATGTCGCCCATAGGCACCTTGCCCTCCTCCATCATGCGTGAATAGCCGAGGATGACGGTCAGCGGGGTGCGAAATTCGTGGGTGATGTTGGTGAAGAACGAGAGGCGCATCTCGTCTAACTGGTGCTGCACCTCCTGCTTGCGCTTACGGGCACGGAGAGCATAGAGCATGAAGCACACGATGACGGCGGCGAGGATGACGACCAGCATACCGGCAGCGAAGCTAAGGCGCTTCAGCGTGCGCTCCGTACGGTACTGCTGATTGACGGATTCCATCTCAGCACGGTGTTGCTCATGCTCGTAGCGCACACGCATGTTCTGCATGTGTATGATGTTTTTCTCGCTCGATACGCTGTCGCCCAGCTCGTTGTATATCTTATAGAAATGCAGAGCCTGACGGCTGTCGCCCTTGCGGTTATAGATGTCGTAATAGAGTCGGGCAATCTGCGACTGATGTTCCAGCGAATGGAGGTCGTGAGCCAGACGGTCTGCCGTGTCAAGATATTGCATGGCAGTGGCATCGTCGCCCATCTTGATATAGATTTCAGCCAAAGCCAGACACGGTTCCATGGTGTGCCAGCGGTCGTCGGACGGCGCCATGATTTCGTAAGCCTTGCGATATTCGGCTATCGCCTCTGCCCTCCTACCCTGCTTCTCGTTGAGTCGTCCGAAGTGGGTGTAGCATAGCGAGATGCCGAGGTCAGACTTTGCCAGACGGTTCTGCTCCATTGATCGACGATAGAACGTCCAGGCAGAATCTATCTGACCGTTACGCTCATAGAGCGAACCGAGATTGGCGTAATTGATGGCCTGACCGAGATGGCTGCCAAGACGCTTCTCGCCTTCGAGGGCAGCATTGAATACGGAGTCGGCTGTTTCGGTGTCGCCGAGCGTGAGGCAGATATTGCCGATGCCGTTGAGCGAAATCACACGGTTCTTACGCGCCGTGCTGTCATCCTTAAGGCTGAACTCCTCACAGAGATGCAGTCCACGGTAATGATAGTCTACAGCCTCATCGAGGATGCCCATGCGTCGGAAGTTGGTGCCTATGTTGTTAAGCGCCTGAACGGCAGCAATGGTGTCGCCGAGTTGCTCTGCCAGCTTGAGTTCGCGTGTGTGGCAGTCGATGGCCTTGATGAAGAAATTGGACTCACGGTAGACGCGTCCGAGCTTCTTGCGTGCACGCATCTCCAGCATGCGGTCGCCCTTGCGCTCCGCCGCATTCACAAGACTGTCGAGGCTTTGCTCACCATCCACCTCGTCCACAATGCTGTCAGCATGAGAGCGCAGAGCCTGAAGATGACTGAGGGAAGGCGAAGAATGGCAAGAAATGAGGAGAAACACGACGGCAAGACACGTTACGGCAAGAAGGCTGTAGCGTGAGAGCAGGACGGGGGCAGTTTGGGGTGAGCTATATAATAATGTAAAACGTCTGATTAGCATAAGGCTTTTAGCGTGTTATCTGGTGAGAAGTTTATAGTATACGAATGCAAAAATACCACTAATTTTTGTTATCTCCAAGTAATATTTAAATGAATTATAATGGTAATTTGAACATTTTCATACGCATTACGAATACTTTTTTGCACACATTATAGCCGTTGTGTGCAGAAAATGTATTAACTTTGCAGCGCCTAAGGCAAGAAATATCACATAAACGAAATAAGAAAGTTATGTCTTTTAATTTATTGAAAGGAAAGCGCGGTATAATATTCGGCGCATTGAATGACGCTTCGATAGCGTGGAAAGTAGCGGAACGCGCAGTAGAGGAAGGAGCACAGATTGTGCTTACTAACACAGCGGTGGCATGCCGTATGGGCACCATCGACGAGCTGGCAAAGAAGACCGGCGCAACCATCATCCCTGCCGACGCGACTTCGGTGGAGGATCTGACCAACCTCTTCGAGAAGGCTCAGGAAGCTCTCGGAGGCAAGATTGACTTCGTGCTCCATTCTGTTGCAATGAGCGTGAACATGCGCAAGAAGCGCACTTACGACGATCTGGACTACAACTTCCTGAACAAGACACTGGACATCTCTGCCATCTCGTTCCACAAGATGCTGCAGGCTGCCAAGAAGCTGGACGCGCTGAGCGACGGCGCTTCAGTGCTCGCTCTGACTTACATCGCATCACACCGCACATTCTTCGGATATAACGACATGGCTGACGCCAAGTCGCTGCTCGAGTCAATCTGCCGTAGCTTCGGCTATATCTACGGACGCGAGAAGGGCGTACGTATCAACACCATATCACAGTCGCCGACATTCACGACAGCGGGTAGCGGCATCAAGGGCTTCGACGGCCTCTACGACTTCTCAGACCGCATGTCTCCGCTCGGCAATGCCAACGCTGACGAGTGCGCCGACTACTGCGTGGTGATGTTCTCTGACCTCACTCGCAAGGTGACCATGCAGACTCTCTTCCACGACGGCGGCTTCTCAAGCATGGGTATGTCGCTCCGCGGCATGACGCAGTACAACAAGTCTTTCATCGACGAGAACCGCGACGCCGACGGAAACATCATCTACGGATAAAGATTTTTCAGACAAGATTATATAATCCCCCAATGCGGGACGTTTCAGAAACGAAAAGATATTATCTTTCGCACGAAGCGTCCCACATTGGGGGATTTTTCGTATATTTGCACAAACATCAACTACTATCTATGCCAAGATTCATTAATCCATTCTCGGACTGGGGATTCAAGAAAATCTTTGGTCAGGAAATCAACAAGGACTTGTTGATAAAGTTCCTTAACGATCTCCTTGACGGCGAGCATCACATCACTGACCTCGTCTTCAAGGACAAAGAACAACAGCCGGAAGCGGCTGATATGCGTGGCATCATCTACGACATCTACTGCTCAACCGACAAGGGAGAGCATATTATCGTGGAAATGCAGAACCGTTATCAGCCCTTCTTTACGGACCGATCCATATACTACGCCTCACGCGACATTGTAAATCAAGGCGTAAAGGGCACGGTCGGCGACACACATATCAAGTGGGACTATCGTCTGGCTCCGGTCTATACGGTATGCCTGCTCAACTACGATGTAGGGGCGCATACTCCGACAAAGTTTCGTACGGACATCGCCCTTATGGACATGAAGGACAAGACGGTATTTTCCGACCGCTTGCGATTCATCTACTTGATGCTTCCTCTTTTCACCAAGAACGAAGAGGATGAATGTGAAAACGATTTTGAACGTTGGATTTATATCCTTAAGAACATGAGTACATTTGAAAGAATGCCGTTCCAGGCGCGCAATGCTGTATTCAAGAAGCTCTCCGAGATAACAGACATTGCCGCCTTAAGCAAGGACGAGCGAGAGAAATACGACGAGAGCTTGAAAGTGCTGCGCGACTATCATGCCACGCTCGAAGGAGCTGTCATGTTAGGAGAGGAAAAAGGGTTGGCAAAAGGTCGGGCGGAAGGCATGATGCAGAGGCAGCTCGATATTGCCAAAATGATGCTTGAGGACGGCGAGCCGATGGCGAAGATAATGCGTTATACTGGACTAACTGATGAAGAAATAGAAAAACTAAAATAAATGAACAAAAGATTATTCTTTTCTATAACAGCCTCTGCCTTGCTTGCCTCCACAATGGTGCAGGCGCAGGACGTGAGATATCCGCAGACGCGGAAGGACAATGTCGTGGACGATTATTTCGGCGAGAAAGTGGCCGACCCGTACCGATGGTTGGAGAACGACACAAGCCGCGAAACGGCGCAGTGGGTGGAGGCGGAGAATGCCGTCACACGTAAGTATATCGACCGCATCCCGCTCCGCAAGTCTATTCTGAAGCGACTGAAGGAGACTGCCAATTACGAGAAAATCGGTATGCCGTTCGAGCAGCACGGCAAGTGGTATGTATACCGTAACAACGGACTGCAAAACCAGTTCGTGCTCTATCAGATGGACAGCCCGGATGCAAAGGAAGATCAGCAGCGCGTCTGGCTCGACCCGAATACGCTCAGCGCGGACGGAACGGTGGCGCTGAAGGGAACCCACTTCTCACACGACGGACGCTATATGGCTTACGTGATTTCGCGTAACGGTTCGGACTGGGAGGAAATTTATGTGAAGGACTGTCAGACGGGCAAGGTGCTTGACGACCATATTGTCTGGGCAAAGTTTACGGGCGCTGAATGGCTGGGCGACGGATTCTATTATAGCGCATACGATGCTCCTGAGAAGGGAAAGGAAACATCGGCTAAGAACTCTGTGCAGAAGATTTATTACCACAAGATCGGTACGCCGCAGAGCGAAGACCGCCTGTTCTATCAGAACCCCACGCAGCCGCTGCGCTTCTATAGCGTCAATATTGACCGAGACGAAACGGTAATGTACCTGACCGAGGCTGGTATGGCGAACGGCAACAACCTCTTCGTCCGCGACTTGAAGCAGCCTAACTCGCAGTTCATACAGATGTGCGCCAATCCTGACTATATCTATACTCCCGTGCAGACCATTGACGGCAAGATGTATATCCTTACCAATGCCGACGCACCACGTTACCGACTGATGGTGGCTGACATCAACAAGCCGGGATATGGCGACTGGAAAGAAGTGGTGGCGGAGAGCGAGAGCGTGCTTGACGGAGTGACTTTCGCCGGCGACCGCATGATTCTGAAGTACATGAAGGACAATTGCCATCAACTCTACGTCTACTCTTTGGACGGCAAGCGACTCTCGGAGATAGAGCTGCCTACATACGGTTCGGTCAGCGCAAGCGGCAAGCGAGGACAGAAAGAAGTTTATTATTCGTTCACGGCATACACCACTCCTTCCACTGTCTACAGCTATGACATGACGGCAGGAACAAGCAAGGTTTGGGCAGCGCCGAAGATGTCGTTCCGTTCGCAGGACTACAAGACGGAGATGGTGTTCTATACGTCGAAGGACGGTACACGTGCTCCGCTCTTCATCACCTATAAGAAAGGACTGAAGATGAACGGCAAGAATCCACTTCTGCTCTACGGCTACGGCGGTTTCAACCTCTCATACAATCCCTTCTTCCTCTCCAACTACATCCCCTTCATGGAGCGCGGTGGCATTTACGTGCATGCAGTTCTGCGTGGTGGCGGAGAGTACGGCGAGGAATGGCATGTGGCTGGAACGAAATTGCAGAAGCAGAACGTCTTCGACGACTTCATTGCAGCAGCCGAACTGCTCATCAATAAGGGCTATACATCGAAGGACTATCTCGCCATCCAAGGCGGCAGCAACGGTGGTCTGCTCGTAGGAGCCTGCATGACGCAGCGTCCTGACCTCTACAAGGTGTGTCTGCCCGCAGTAGGCGTTATGGATATGCTCAGATACCATAAGTTCACAATCGGTTGGAACTGGGCTCCAGACTACGGCACATCGGAGGATTCGAAGGAGATGTTCGAATATCTCAAGGCTTACTCGCCGCTCCACACATTGAAGCCAGGCGTAAGCTATCCAGCCACACTCGTCACCACAGCCGACCACGACGACCGTGTGGTACCAGCCCACTCGTTCAAATTCGCAGCTCGTCTGCAGGAATGTCAGGCTGGAAAGGCGCCCGTTCTTATCAGCATCGGCGTTAACGCCGGTCACGGCGGAGGCAAGCCACTGGCGAAGCGCCTTCAGGAACAGGCCGACCTCCTGAGCTTTACGCTGTGGAATATGGGAGTGAAGAAATAAGAGGATAAGGAAAAGCAGCATACGAAAAAAGCAGAGCTTTAACCATAGAAAGTTAAAGCTCTGCTTTTTTTTATTATCATAGAAAGGCCTAGATAATCTAGAAAGCCTATAAAGTCTAGAACATCTAGAAACTCTAGAAAAGCTAGAAAAGCCAGAGCGTCTAGAGCGCCTATCCCCTTACTCTGCCTTAGGAGCAAATCTCATTGTTACGACATGCTTGCCAGTTGGAACCTGGTACTGCGGGAGGCAAGAGTCGCCGCCGCATGAATGGTTGCCGATGCCGCGCTGCCAGATGTCGAAGTGAGCGAACACCTGCGGGCTGCGTGTGAGGTCGTAAGGATGCTTGCCGCCGTAGAAGACGTCATAGTTGAACTGCTGGTCGTCTACGTGAGAGAGCGAGAATGCGAGCATTCCCTCTACGGTGATATCGAGAGACTTGCCGTTGCCAGACAACTTCAGGTTGCGCAAGCCCTGACGATCGCCCATTGTCTGCGGAGCACTCTGCTCTTCAAACATGCCGTCTACTGTTGTGGTATATCTGCCGAGCATTGAGCTACGCTGACGGTCGATGTAGTTTGACCACGGACCCTTGGCGTAATACTCCACATTCTCCATACCCGGAGCAAACTGCATAGTGATGCCGACACGACGAGTGTCTACAGACGAGTTCTCGAATGTCACCTTCATGTCCACCACTCCGTTAGGATAGATGGTATATACGATGGCGTGTGTGTCCTTGCCGTTGCCCACTGTGGTCTCCACAACAACATTCTTGCCCTGCTTTGTCGGAGCCTTTACGAGATGCTTCTGACCAGAGATGGCACCTTCTTCCTTATTCTCGTTCTCTGCCACACCACCGGTAGCGCCGAGTGAGATGTTGTCGTTGGCGATACGACGGAAACCGTTGAAGTCGGGACCTGCCTCAGGCATTACAATCTGCTTGCCATTGAATGTCCAATCTGCTATTGTTCCGTTCTCTGCGAAGCTGATGGCGAAGTTCTTACCGACAACCTTACGACCCTCAATCTTCAGCTTACCCTTCAGCTTGCCGATAACGGGCAGTGTGCCGTGGGGCTGCTCCACGAATGTCGGGTCAGCAACGGGAACACTTGCTACAGCAGCATCAGATCCAAGCTTAAACTGTGTTGCCACCATTGAGTAGCCCTTCTTTGCCCAAGAAGCGTTGTTCTTGAGATTAAGGCTAAGCTCCACCACATACTCCTTGTCAGCGCTTACGGCTGTTGTGTAAGGGATGGCCACCTCGCATGTTGCGCCAGGCTGGCATGAAGGAACGGCAGCAGTGCCCTTCTCCACCTCCTTGCCGTCAGCAAGTATGCGGTATGTCAATGTATAGGCATCAGCAAGGTTGGTGAATGCGCTCTTGTTCTTAAGAGTGAGCTTATGGTTCTTGAAGCCAACAAAGTCGGCATTGCGATATACGTACTTCACCTCTTCAAGCTTGGCTGTCCACTCACGTCCCGGAGTGATGATACCGTTGGACATGAAGTCGCCCTGGAATCCATTGTCACCACGATTCATGCGTGTGTAATCATAACCTGAAGTATAATAGTGAAGACCTGTCTTGCTGTCAACAAGAGGCTTGTGCTCCTTGATGCGACGTGTATCGTAGATACCCTGGTCCACCCAATCCCAGATACAGCCACCCACGATGCCCGTGCTCTTCTCTATAACGTCCCAGTATTCCTGGAGGTTGCCGACAGCCTGGCCCATTGCGTGTGCATACTCGCAGATAAAGTAAGGCTTGTTGTTCAGACCACTGCTCTGCTCGATGACCTTCTCCACCTTCGGATACATGTCCGAACCGAAGTCAGAATACTTCTCGCCGTGGTTGTAGCCCTCGTAGTGTACGAAGTTGTCACGACCCGGAAGCAGACGCTTCACGCAGTCGTATGTAGCCTGGAAGTTCTGTCCGCCACCCGACTCGTTACCCAACGACCAGAACACCACGCTCGGATGGTTGCGGTCGCGGAGCACCATACGCTCGGTGCGGTCTACGTAAGCATTCTCCCAAGACGGAGTGTCAGAGAGCGACTGGTTGTTATGGCACTCCACATCAGCCTCGTTCATGCAGTAGAGGCCGTAGTAATCGAACATGGCGTACATACGCGGCTGACGCGGATAGTGGCTTGTACGGACAGTATTGACGTTAGCCTGCTTCATCAGCACCACGTCCTTAAGCATTGTCTCGGTGTCAATGGCGTGACCGAGGAGAGGATGGATGTCCTGCGTGTTCACACCCTTGAAGAAGACGCGCTCGCCATTCACGTAGATAAGATTGCCGCGCTGCTCTACAGAACGGAAACCATACTTCGTTGAGAATACCATCTCTTCCTTGTCGCCCTGCTTCTGGCGCACTACGACGGTGTAGAGATAAGGATTCTCTGACGACCAAGGTGTCAGTCCCTTCAGACCTTCCATCTTTACGTTGAACGTCTTGTGAGAGTCCTTTGCTGTCATCACAGCCTGAACATTCTGGCTTGCGACGAGCTTGTCATTAGCGTCGAGAAGCTCCACCTCAAGGTTTTTCGTCACCTTGTCATACATCGGATTGTTGACGGTCAGAGCCACATTGAGCGAACCCTCTGTGTACTTGCTGGCTGCATCAAGCGTTGATGTGATATAATGGTCGAACACGAAGGTGCGCGGAGTTGACACCAGATATACGTCGCGGTGGATACCTGCGAGGTGCCACATGTCCTGACCTTCGAGATACGAACCGTCCGACCAGCGGTATACGCGTACCGACACGTTGTTCTCGCCCTTGCGTACATAGTTGGTAACGTCGAACTCGGCATCCGTATTGGCGCCCTGTGAGTAACCTGCGTACTGTCCGTTCACCCATACCACGATGGCGCTGCAAGCTCCGTCGAAGTGGATAAACACGCGGCGACCGTCCTTCCAGTTCTCAGGAAGAGTGAAGTTGCGGCGATACGAACCAACGGGATTCTTGTCGAAATTGTCGTCAAATGCCTTTATGAACGGCGGATTGTTGTGGAAAGGATAGCCCACATTGTTATATACGGGCACGTCATAACCTGCCATTTCCCAGTTGAGCGGCACACGGATGTTGTCCCAACCCGACACGTCAGCGTTGTCAGCATAGAAGTCGTCCTTACCTGGACGACCTTTACTGCGGTCTGCCGTGTAATGGAATTTCCAGTCGCCGTTGAGCGAGAGCACGTCAGCGTGCTTCGGCTCCAGCCACGGATATTTGTAGCAGTCGTCCTTCTGCATAAGTGCTGTAGACGAATAAGGGATGAACGTGGCGTGAGCCTTCTGCTTCCAGTGCTCAAACACCTTCTCGTTCTCCACCCACGACTCGTCAAACGGAGCCTCAGTCGAAACCTTCGGCACCGTCTTGAGGGGCATGGTGCGGTTAGGTCCGGAGGCTGTCTGCTGGGCGCGGGGCGCTGACTTGCGCGCCTCCTTCTTCTGCGCCATAGCCACATTGCCGAAAAGCAGAGCGGCAATAGTGGCGGTTCCAATCAAATAGTTTATTCTCATAGTTCGTTTTTAGTAGACAAGTCTACTTGTTTACTGTTTTCTTTCCGTTACGTATTACGATTCCGCGGTAGTTCTTGCCTACCTTCTGACCCTGGAGATTATAGGTCTGTCCGTTGCCTTTCGCATTGTTCTCGATGCGGTCGATGGATGTAGGCGGATTGTATGTGCCCTCGAAGTCAAACACATACACGGTGCCAGCCTCGCCTGAGAGAGTGGTCTGGTCTGTAGAATCGAAAGCAAAATCGGTAGTAAGCACGTCGTTCACGTACACCTTTGCATTGCCAATACCCTCGCAGACGAGCGGAGCTGTCTGTCCCTGATTGCTTGTGATGGTCACAAGAGTGGGCTTGTTGTTCTTCCACTGGATGCTTACAGTGAAGTCGCCTACAGCCTTCATGCCGTCGATGTGTCCAGTCTTCCATGCAGAAGGCAGTGCGGGGAGGATGCGGATGGTGCCACTGTTGCTCTGCATGAGCATCTCAGCCATACCAGCGCAAGCGCCGAAGTTGCCGTCAATCTGGAACGGAGCGTGCGAATCGAAGAGGTTATAGAACACACCTGCGTCGCCATTGCTGTGGCGGAGGGCGTTGTTAAGAATCTTACGGGCGTGGTCGCCGTCAAGGGCACGTGCCCAAAGATTAATCTTCCATCCCATTGACCATCCCGTTGCACCGTCGCCACGGAGACGGAGTGAGTTGACAGCAGCGTCGAAAAGCTCTGTTCCCGGCTCCACCTGAGAGAACGGATAGAGGCACATAAGGTGCGACATGTGTCTGTGGTCGCGGCCTTCGGTGGTGGCAGTATAGCGGCTGTACTTCCATTCGCGCAAAATCTGCGTGCCATAGGCGATGCGGTCTGAGCCCCAGTTGCCCGTGTATGTCTCGGTATGCAGACCGTTGTCCAGCTTCGCGAACTTTGTCTTCAGGTCGGCAAGGTCTGTCTCTGTGACGTTGGCGTCATCGCCAAGTACGTCAATGGCCTTGAGAGTATTGTCGAAGAGATCGTAAACGAGCTGCTGTGCGTGAGCCACACCGTTCTCAGCTTCAGGTCCGTGCTCCGGCGACCATTCGTCAGGAGTCTCATAAGTGCCGTCGGAAGCCAATATCAGACGGTCCATCCAGAACTGTGATGCAGAGAGCATTGCAGGGAATACGCGCTTCAGATAGTCACGGTCGAGCGTATAGCGATAGTGCTGCCAGAGGTGTGAGGCGTACCACGCGTTGGCAATGACGTAGTTGTTCTTGAACGAGCTTACGCCGCCGAAGATGTTGTTCTCCGTGAAGCAGGTCCAACCACGGTCCTGTCCCTGCATCTGTGCCCACTGCTTCCATTCGGTGTGGTTCTCTGCGAGGTTCCAGATATAGTTGAGGAACGGCAGGTGCATCTCGCTGAGATTGGTCGGTTCAGCCGGCCAGTAGTTCATCTGCACGTTGATATTAGAGTGGATGTCGGCGTTCCAAGCCGGCTGCACCATATTGCTCCAAATGCCCTGAAGGTTAGACGGGAGGTCAACACCGCGTGAAGAAGCAATCTCAAGATAACGTCCGTAAGCAAAATAGAGCTGCTCCAGCATAAGGGCATTGTCGCCGTTGCCGCTGTTGTATGTGTCGATGAGCTTGTTGGTGGGCAGCGTATTGGCTGTTCCGTCAAGATGGAAGTCCAGACGTCCGAAGAGTGAAGCGTAGTCTGCGAGGTGTTCGTCATAGAGTGCTCTCCATCCCTTGTCGGCTGCTGCCGTAGCGCGAGCCTCGATGTCTGAGACGAGTGAAGAGGTGTTGGCGATGTATGTGGGTGAAGAGATGTCGTAGTCGGTGCCACCGGCGAGGATGACGAGCACTTCGTCAGCGTCTGTTACGGTGATGCCTTCCTCCGTTGTCTCCACTGTTCCGCCTTTGGGGATGACCTTCATAACGGCGCTATAGCTTATGAGATCCAGCTTGCCGTTAAACTTAGCCTCCTCGTTCTCGTACGTCACGTTGCTTGTAAGCACCGATTCTGGAACGAGAGTGAAGCGCATGCTTATCTTGCCCTTGGCGTCAGCTGCATAGTGAGCAGCTACGACGCGAGCCGGACTTGAAGCGATATACTGGCGTGTATAGGTAACGCCCTCGGGAGAAGTGAACTGTGTGAGTCCGGTTGCTGTGGTCAGATCCAGCTGACGGAGATATCCCGTAGCTGCTGTCTCGGCTGTTGTGCCACAGCATCCGCTGAGGTCCTCGGCAAAGACCGAACCGAAGTTCTCATACTTGCCATATCCCTTACCGCCGTAGGGCGAACGTGCTGCAGTTCCTGACCAGAGGGTCTTCTCATTAAACTGGATTTCGTCCTTATAGGCTCCGCCGAAGAGACTGGCTCCGAACTGTCCGTCACCGATGGGCAATGCATACTCCATCCAGTTGCTGTAACCCTGTCCGCCGCTGTAAAGCTGTGCTGTTGTGGCTGGCTCGTCATACCAAAGGGTGAGCATGTTGGCGGGCGAATATCCCGTTACGCCGACTGTCTTATAGTCGAGTGCGCCGTTCATGGCACCGGGCTTTGTGAACGAAACCACGTTGTTCTGGTCGCCAACCTTCCAGAAGCCGATGGTATTGCCGCCTCTCGGGTCGCCCCAAAGATTCATGTAGTTGTTGCCCGACTTCGAGTTTGCGATAACCTCAAAGCCTGCACCGTTGTCCGTGCAGCTGCTTACCACGAGCTTGTAGCCGCCGGGCTGTGCCGACTTAGAAGCGCGGATAGGGTTGGGATTGGTGCCACCTTCAGAGGTATAGATCGACTGTGAGCTGACAACGGCATAATTGCCGTTCTTGTTGACAAACTGGAAGTTGTCCTGCGTGCCCACGAGCTTCCACTGCTGCGAAGCGTCACCAGTGGAGTTATAGAGTCGGATGCAGTTGTCCGTACCGTTGGTGCTCTCGCTCATGCACGTTCCCGAACGATTGAACGTCACGATGTAATACTGCGGATTGGCGTCTGTCTCGCTGCAAAACGTCGGCATCTTGGCGGCGGCACGCAACGGAGCAGCCTTCTTGCCCGAGATTACATTACCGGCAAATGCCGTTATGCACGCTACGAGAAGAAAGAAGAGAAATGACAATTTCTTCATAGCTGGGTTGATTTTATGATTGTTAGTAATATAAGTGGTTGCTTATTAATAATGTGGTAAGGTATATAATGATATGCAAAGTTACGTATTTTTTTTGCCTTATGGTCGCTTTAAACCAACTTTTACATAAAGATAAAGGATTAAGCCTAACATTTTAAAAAATAGCATCAACCTTTATAGGTTTATATGATTATTTTCTTAATTTTGCATTTAGAACAAACTATACTAACATGAAAATCTATTTCGACATCCAATACAAGACAGCCTTCGGAGAAGAACTGCTTCTGAATGTTGAGGGTCAGGACGAGTCTGCGGACAGCGTGCTGATGTTTACACGTGACGGACTTAACTGGTCGTGCGACATCGACGCACCAGAAGACACCACAAAGGTAAGCTACTACTATAGTGTGAGAAACTATCGTGGCATAAAGCGAACAGAATGGAAGATGATGAAGCATCTGCTATACCTTAACGCCACTGCCACAAAACGATACGTCGTGCACGACCGATGGCACGCCTTCCCCTGCGACACTTATCTCTACAGCTCGGCATTCACCGACTGCGTCAACCGACGCGCTGAGGGAAAGGTGACGCCCACTGACCTGCCACGCGTCCTCAGATTGGTGGTGCGTGCTCCGCAGCTCCGCATAGGAAGCCGTTTGACCTTATTGGGTGCAGGCGATTCCCTCGGCAACTGGGACCTTAGCAAGGCGATTCCTATGACTGAGCAGAACCATAACGAATGGATGGTGGACATCGACGTTGACCGCTATGTGGCTTTGCAGCACGCCAAGCGTATAGAAGCCTTGAAGCGCACTCCCTACTACAGAACCTTGCAACGCAACAAGAAGGCAAGCTGCGTGAACGAGGTAGAGGCTGAGGATATGAAGATGGAGTTTAAGTTCGTGGCGTTCGACGACAAGGGCGACGAACTTTGGGAGACTTGCGAAAACCGCATGCTTGACATTCCAACTATGAACGAGGGAGAAACTAACGTGGCTGTGCTCGACCAGGCGTTCTTCGCGCTTTGCGACGAGAAGGTGGCGGGCACGCTCATCCCCGTATTCTCGCTGCGTTCGGAAGGCAGCTACGGCGTGGGCGACTTCGGCGACCTGAAGCTTATGATTGACTGGGTGGCTAAGACTCATCAGCGCGTGCTGCAGGTTCTTCCCATCAACGACAGCACGTCCACACACACCTGGACCGACTCTTATCCTTATTCCTGCATCAGCATCTATGCCCTGCACCCGCAGTATGCCGACTTGCGTCAGCTGCCGCAGCTCAAGGACAAGGTGGAGGCTGACCGCTTCGACATGTTACGCGAGGAGCTGAACGCTCTGCCGCAGATTGATTATGAGCGTGTCAACAACGCCAAGCTGCGCTATCTGCACCTTCTCTTCCAGCAGGAGAGAAAGGAGATGCTCGCTTCGGACGACTTCAAGGAGTTCTTCGAGGAGAGCCAGCACTGGCTGGTGCCTTACGCACAGTTCTGCTATCTGCGCGACAAGTACGGTTCGTGCCTCTTCAATACATGGCTCGACCACAACCAGTGGGACGAGGCTGACCGCAAGCCTTTGTCCGATCCAAGCTCAAAGGCATACAAGGACGTGGCTTTCTTCTATTTCGTGCAGTACATCCTCGACCGTCAGATGCGCTCGGCTCACGAATATGCCAAGGCTCGCGGCGTGATTCTGAAGGGCGACATCCCCATCGGCGTCAACCGCAACAGCTGCGATGTGTGGCACGAGCCAGAATATTTCCACCTCGATTCGCAGGCGGGCGCCCCGCCAGACCCGTTCTCTGAAAACGGTCAGAACTGGGGATTCCCAACATACAACTGGGAGCGGATGATTGGCGACGGATGTAAATGGTGGGAAAGACGCTTCCAGAACATGCAGAAGTATTTCGACGCTTACCGCATTGACCACATTCTCGGCTTCTTCCGCATTTGGGCAATACCAACCGAATGCGTGCATGGTCTGCTCGGACAGTTCCAGCCAGTTCTCGGCATGACGTGCGAAGAGATTGAGAGTTACGGACTGCACTTCCAGGAGGAAGCGTTCACACGCCCGTTCATAGCCCGTTGGGTGGTGGACCGTGTGTTCGGAGAATTGGCTGAAGAGGTTGCCAATACTTACCTCGAAGCTGACCGTGACGACCTCTACAAGCTTAAGCCCGAATACGATACGGAGCGTAAGATTGAGGCTGTGTTCAAGGAGAAAACGTCGGAGAAGGACATAAAGCTGCGCGATGGACTCTACACGCTCGTGCAGGACGTGCTCTTCGTCCGCGACCAACAAAACCCAAAGCTCTTCCATCCGCGCATCACGGCGCAGACCACCTGCCGCTACGAGGCGCTGTGGGATAAGGACAAGGACGCTTTCAACCGTCTGTATAACGACTACTATTATCGCCGCAACAACGACTTCTGGTATACGGAGGCAATGAAGAAGCTGCCGCGTCTGGTGCAGGCAACGCGTATGCTGGTCTGCGGCGAGGACCTCGGCATGGTGCCCGACTGCGTGCCTTGGGTGATGCAGGAGCTTCGCATCCTTAGCCTTGAGCTACAGCAGATGCCGAAGGACCCGAACGTACGCTTCGGCCAGCTCTCGCGCAATCCTTACCGTTCCGTATGCACAGTCTCCACACACGACATGCCTACGCTGCGCCAGTGGTGGGATGAGGACGAGGAACGCACGCAAGACTTCTACAACTCCATGCTCTATCATGCCGGCGCAGCACCTCACCCGCTCCCCGGATGGCTCGCCCGCGACATCATCTCACGCCAGCTGACCTCTCCCTCCATGCTGTGCATCCTCTCGCTGCAGGACTGGCTCGCCATTGACGAGAACATCAGACTGAAGGACGCCAACGCCGAGCGCATCAACATCCCCGCCAACCCGAAGCACTACTGGCGCTATCGCATGCACCTGACCATAGAGGCTCTCCTCGCCGAGCGCGACTTCAACGACCAGATAAAGGAACTGGTGGACGAAGCAGGAAGAAGATTATAAACAGCAAAGAGGGTGTGCCAAAACGGTTGTCCGTTCTGACACACCCTCTTTTTATAAAGGTGTCTTGTATAGATTTCTGATTACTTTACGGCTGCGCCGTCGTACGCCCACTTATAGAACGAAGCTCCGTGAACGAAGCCTGCGCCGAAGGCTGTGAAGATGACGTTGTCGCCCTTCTTCAGGTTCTTCTCGTGGTCCCACAATGCCAAAGGAATTGTGGCGGCACTTGTATTGCCGTAGCGTTCGATGTTCACCACCACCTTATCCATAGGCAAACCGACACGCTTGGTCACTGCCTCGATGATGCGGAGGTTAGCCTCGTGAGGAATCACCCAGTTGACATCATCAACAGTAAGGTTGTTCATCTTCATCACCTCTGTAACGTCGTCGCCCATGTTGGTCACGGCATAACGGAACACGGTGCGTCCCTCCTGATGGAGGTAGTGCAGACGGTGGTCCACCGTGAACTTCGACGGAGGACAAACAGAGCCACCTGCCTTCATGTGAAGGAAGGGCAGACCCTTGCCGTCCGTACGCATGTACGAATTGACAACGCCGACATTCTCCTCTTCTGTTGCCTCCAAGAGCACTGCTCCGGCACCGTCGCCGAAGAGCACGCAAGTGGAGCGGTCCTGATAATCCACGAGTGACGACATCTTGTCGGCACCGATGACGATGATCTTCTTGAAGCGACCACTCTGAATCATTGAAGCAGCAACGTCGAGCGTATAGATGAATCCGCAGCATGCAGCCTCAAGGTCGAAAGCGAAAGCGTTCTTCAGTCCTAATTTACCCAGAACGATGGACGCTGTAGAGGGGAACTTATAGTCAGGAGTTGTAGTGGTGACGATGAGCGCGTCGATAGTGTCGGGATCAACACCTGTCTTCTTGATAAGCTCCTTGGCAGCCTTACGCGCCATGTAGCTCGTACCAAGGCCCTCTTCTGTGAGGATGTGACGTTCCTTGATGCCGACACGAGTCATAATCCACTCGTCGCTGGTGTCCACCATGCGCGACAGCTCCTCATTGGTGAGGACATAGTCAGGCACGTATCCGCCAACTCCGGTGATTACTGCGTTTATCTTACCCATCGTGGTAAAATTAATTATTCAGCAACTTCCTTTACGATAGCCACCTTGCCACGATAGTAGCCACAAGTAGGACATACTGTGTGGTATACGTAGTAAGCGCCACAGTTAGGGCATACTGCCAATGTAGGAGCTACTGCCTTATCATGAGTTCTTCTCTTAAGTGTACGTGTCTTTGACTGTCTTCTTTTAGGATGTGCCATTTTTCTTTAATCTTTAATTATTGTTTTTAATTTTTCAAGTTCATTCCATCGCGGATCTACCGCTGTCTCTTCGTCCTCATCACTACTTCGGGTAGCTGAGTGCTCTTCCAGAGCCTTAATCATCGCCGCGTTGCATTTTCCAGGTGCATGAACGTGCTTAATGGGAACGTTGAGCGCTATAAATTCGTAGACGAACCATGAGAGGTCGAGCGTGCCATCACCCTCTTCCACCGTCACGAGGTCGTCGTCCTCGGAATATTCTTCTCCAAACTTCACCACGAGGCGGTCGTCCGTCTCGATGGGCTGGTCCATATCGTCGAGGCAGAGGTCGCACGGAATAACGACGGAGCCCTCGGTATGGATATCGAGCTCAAAATAGCTTTCTGTACGGCGTATGTCTACGGACACACACACTTCTCCGCGCTTGATTTCGTCCTCTTCCAAGGAGCCGAACCAAGCGTCGTCAAGGTGGAACTGAAGGGCTGTACGGCCCTCGTCCAAATCCTTCAGATTTATCTTAAGTTGTTCTGAACTACACATTTGGTGTGCAAAGTTACGAATATTTTCCGACAAACCATATATTCTTTCAAAAGTTTTTGGGGTTATACGGGTTATTTCTTTAGTTCTATGCGGAATGTGGTGCCCACACCCACTTCTGACCACTTAACGAAGATGCGTCCTTTGTGATATTCCTCCACGATGCGCTTGGCGAGCGAGAGGCCCAGTCCCCAGCCTCTTTTTTTGGTGGTGAAGCCGGGTCGGAAGACGTTTCGGATGTCCTTGCTGCGGATGCCCTTGCCCGTATCGGTCACTTCCACGACGGCTTTCCTGTTCTCCTCGAACACCTTCAGCGTGATGGTGCCTTCGCCGCCCATTGCGTCCACGGCGTTCTTCGACAGGTTTTCTATCACCCACTCGAAGAGCGAAGCGTTGATCTTCACCTGAATGTCGTCGTCAGGGAAGTCGCGAATCATCTTCACCTTATTGGAAGTGCGTCGGTCCATATAGTCGATTACATGTTCGAGCGCCTCCTTTAGGTCGGTCTCCACAGGTTCGGGCAGCGAGCCAATCTTCGAGAAGCGGTCCGCAATGAGCTGCAGTCGCTTCACGTCCTTGTTCATTTCGGGTATGAGGTCGTCGTCGGGATAGGTTTCCTTGAGTATCTCCACCCATGCCATAAGGCTGGAAATGGGCGTGCCCAGCTGGTGCGCCGTCTCCTTTGACAGTCCCACCCACACCTTGTTCTGCTCGGCGCGTTTGGAGGTAAGGAGGGCGAATATGGCTATCACCACGAAAATCATCACCACACCCAACTGTATGTAAGGATAAGAAGCCAGTCGGCGCAGCATCACAGAGTCGTCATAGCACACGTTTATGTAGTCAGCGTTAGCCACGCCGTTCTCAGGATTGTCGTCGATGGCGATGCGTATGTTGCGTTTTTCCAGCAGGAGATGGTGTCCCATGTCGGTCACGAAGCGCATCGTGTCGGCTTCGTTGGCGCAGTTCTTGATGATAAGATTTCGGTAAGCCTGTACGTCACCTTTCGAGTCGAGCACGATTACAGGAATGGTGTTGTTGCCGTTGATGACTTTCAGCACCAGATTGATGTCGGTGTTCTCGTCGGCGCGGTTAAGCGTACGCATAGCCTCCGCCCACACCTCCATCTTGTTATGCTCCTCCGTAGCGAGGTCGCGTATGAGGATATGTGACACGACAAGTGATGCCACGGCTATTATCACCGCAGCAAACACAAGAAGAATCTTGACTCTACGTATTTGGTCAGTCCATTGCATATAAATGTATAACGCAACAATCCGCAGATTATTATTATTTCGAAGAAGGAATTACTTTCACACCTCACCAAAGACTGCTATCCATCACCTTATTGGCTGCTTTCTCAGAAACAGAGTCGGCGTTTACGGCGTCTGCCTGTTTGGTCTGGCGTGAGTTTATCATCGCGCCTATGACGATGAGCAGCACCAATGCCAATGCTATGAGGAGAGCGTTCACAACTGCGAACGACCTTTCGCCGTCTGCCATCAGGCGCCTTACCTGGGCGATGTCGGCGGGACGGCGGGCACGGTCGGCAGCGGCACACTTCTGCCCCACCCTTGCCAGACTCTTGCTACGCACAGCCTCAGCCATATATTCCAGCACCTTTCCGAACGAATAGATGTCGGCGCTGGGATCGCTCTGGGCATCCGGCTTGAGCTGTTCGGGAGCCATATAGCCGCGTGTGCCAGCCGGAATCTTCAGCACGCAGAATGTCTCGCTGTCGGAAAGTCCGAAGTCGATAATCTTAACGTCGCCGCCTCGGTGAGTCAGCATTATGTTGGAAGGCTTGAGGTCGCGATGAACGGTCTGCTTGGCGTGGATATACTCCATGGCATCAAGCAGCTGACCGGCTGTCTTGCGTGCCTTCTCCTCCGTCATGTTGCCACTTTCTACAGCTGCTTCCAGCGTCTCTCCGTCCACACATTCCATGACTATGCACTCGCCCAACTCGCCCACCGGCTCCATGCTTATGGTGCGGCAGATGTTGGGATGGTCAAGTTGCAGCCCTATCTCGAACTCCTTAAGAAGCGCCTGATGATAAACCGGCGTGTATCGGAAATCCTCCTTCAGGCATTTCAGCATGTAGCGCTTGCCATAACGGACGGCTGTGAAAAGGCGGGTGAAGCCCGACCTCGACACATAGCACTCGCTGATGTTCATGAAAGCGCTGTCCGGTCTGCCGGACTGAAAACTTAGGTCGCCACCTATTCCTGTTACGTATCCTGATGTTGACTGTGTATCGTCGTTGCTCATTATTTCTCTCCCTTACTTATCTTTCTTACTATTGAGAGTCCACCGTTTCGTCCTGCCACGAACGGAGGCGTGCGTTCGCCGTTGCGCTCTATGAAAGGAAGGAACAACGGCTGTCCCTTTATGAAGCAGCCCGTGATGAATCGGTCGTCTGCCTCCACCTTGCTGTTCTGCGCCTCCAGCACATGGTAGGTGCTCTCGCCGAGATATTCGAGGCGGAGCAGACGGTTGGGTGCCCATCCTATCTCCACAATGTCGCCCTGCTCGAGGTCGCTGCTCACAAGCTGACCGGCATCGAAGAAGGACGAGTTGTAGTGCGTGCTCTTCTTCAGCCAAAGCAGGAACGAGGAATAGTCCTTATGTCCTATGTATGCGGAGAGCGAGTCGAGGGTCAGCATGCGCGGCTTATGGCTGTCGCTGACGTAGCCGTACAGTCGCTTCAACGTCGACGGCGACACGGATATGTCATGCCGGAGGCGCAATATCACCGAGAACTCTTCAAAGTCGGTGGTAGTGGTAAGACGCTTGCCATAGTGCTCCTCGACAAGGCGTTTCAGTTCTTCTATTTCTGGTGTATACATATTCTTTTCTCTATAAATCGTCCACTATGTTGTCAAACTGGTCCCAGTATGACTTTGCTCTGTAATATTCCTTTCTGCCCTTCGGGACATGCACACGGCACGTCGTCATGAAGTCGTTGCCGGTGGTGTAGAACGTGGCCTCGTAGCAAACCGGCGGATAGAAAGCGCTGACGTAGAGGTCCGCTATCGGACAACCGTCGAAGACGTATTCGTTGATGATGTCCACTTTCTTGCCGAGGCGTACCGTGGTAAGGCTTCTGCATTTCTGGAACAGTCCGGAAGGCAGCTGCTTAAGGGTGGAGGGCAGCACCACTTCCTTCACTTTGCTGTCATAGAAGGCGCACACGCCCAACTTGGTCAGTCCGTCGGGGAAGACGAACTTCTCCACGCTGCATTCGCGGAAGGCATAGTCGCCCACGCTTTCTATGGTGGATGGCAATGTGTATTCGCCCTTCTTGCCCATCGGGAACCAGAGGATACGCTTGCCGTCGCCGCTGAGGAGCACGCCGTCCTTGCTCATGAAGTGGGTGTTGGCTGCCGACACGTCGATGGTCTCCAGCGACGTGCAACCTGCCGACGGGGTTACTTCGCTTACCGATGCGGGGATGGTGATGCTGCGAAGAGAGGAACAGCCGGCGAAGGCTTCCTTCTCTATCTTCACGATTTCCATCGGCAGCTTGATGGTCTTCAGAACCGTGCAGGAACGAAACAGACCCACGCCAATCACTCCGTCCTCCGAGAATCTTGACTCGCCATACTCGCCACCGCCCGAAACGATGCTTGCTCCCGAGATGTCGATGTCGGCAAGGCGTCCGGCTGTGGGACGGTTCTCCTCATCGCGTCCAGCCATAATGCGCAGCGTGCAGAGGTCGTCACCGTTGAGCGGACCCACCAGAGAAAGACTTGTAAGATTAAAGATCTGGTCGCCGAGGAGGGTGGTAAGGATACCTGCCTCACCAAGCACAACGGTGGACGAGGTGGTAAACTGGATGGCTTCGCTTTCTGACTCGCCGTTGCGATTGGCGGCAAAGGGTTTGATGGTATACGTAACGTCGGGCTGCAGTCCGTCTAAGAGCAGACGGTACATTCCCTTGTCGTCTGCCTCTCCAGTCTGCACGATGGTCTTCTCTCCGCCCTCAATGCCTTCGCCCGACACACGGCAACCGCAGGATGTGACGGGATCGCCGCCATCGTCCGTGATGGTGTAGCCAACGATAAGGCTGACCGGAGAGCTGCTAAGCACTTCCGCCTTGCTTATCTTGGGGCGTTCGTTGGACTGCGTGGTGAAGCTGACCATCTCGCCGGAGAGCGAAGCTGATCCGTTAGTGCCACGAAGCATATAATAATAGGTGGTGCCTACGTTGAGCGAGGAGAGATGTATGCTGACATTGCCGTCGGCATCTGCCGAGACGTCATGCCTCTGAGCCATACTCTCGTCATCACCGAAGCTGAACCAAAGGCTGGGCATACTCACTCCATCGTTCTTGACGCACTTGCCAGACAGCGTGGCTTCCGTACGGCTAATGTCCGTAGCCGGTAGCGTCTGGAGACGAGGCTCAAAGTTGTCTGGGCTGTCGCTGCTGCAAGAGCAGAACGTCACAACAGCCACAAACAACAATAATAATATATAGGGGATACGATTATTCATAATCGGTATGTTTTTTCTTACTTGCGCTTTATTATCACTCCCGTCTTCCCAAGACATATTCCTACACCGATGCATCCCTGCCATTGCTTGCCGGCAATGGTCAGCGCCGATGCACTGAAGCAGAACCTTCCTATCGAAGCCACCACACCAAGCTCTGCCGCGAAACCTTTATGGCTGAGATTTTCGTTGCGTAGCCAACCGCCGCCTTCGCTGTCCGCTAGCTGCCATGCTGTGGTCTGACTGCCGTAGCCCACGCCTTCGAAGATATTGAGCAGGCGGCTCAGACGATGTATGGCGCCCACGGTGATGGCATACTCGGAGGTCTGAGTGCGTCCTGTATAATAAGGAATATTGCCAGTAGAGGGACTATAGCCGTCGCGAGAGCACGAACCTATGGTCTTGTTGGCGGGATGCAGGTTGCTGCTCACATGCACATAAGCGCCATGACGGCTCAACATGGCTGCCATAACGCCCCACGAAGGCCCGTCGGTATGCATGGAGGCTGTAAGCAACGTGTAGGCATGTAGCGGCACCACGCGTCGGAGCGGCGCCACGGTTACGGTGTCGACGATGGTCTGGGTATATACGATGGTGTCGTGCTTCTCCACCACCGCCGTCTGCGGCAGGCGAAGACGCATCTCGTAGGTCATGCGGCTCTCCAGTTTCATGCCGAACTGATAGTCGCGCAGCACTCCCCATTGGGGATGTTTCAGCGTTATGCTCTTGGTGCCCTTGGGAAGGAAAAGCCATATCTCGCCCACCTTGTCGCGACGTTCCACGATGCCCAAGGGCGAAGAAAAGGCGAAGTCGGTAGGTGCAACCACCTTTAGAAGGGCACAAGCCTCGCCGTTAAGGTCGCGGACGGCATCGATGAAGGCACTCACGTCGGTGGGCAACTGACGGAAGCTCTCCACCGTGAACGAGCTGTCAGCAGCCTTGGCGTCGTGCAACGACAGACACCACAAAGCTACGGTATAAGCCACGCAAAGCGCCACTTTACGAAGCGTAAAGCTCAACTTTATTGTCCGAGAACTATTGTTTAGCATAAATACAATGTTTTTGTCTATTCAAGATTAAAGTCGGATATGTCTATCACTCCGTCGTTGCCCAACGTAGCCGACGGCTGCCATGTACGCACGTGGATGAGAGGCATGGAGGCGTTGCGGAAGTCCCACAGCAGAAACAGCCAGCCGTCGTCGGCATAGCGGTCGCTCTTATAGCGCTGGCGCAGCGACACTCCGTAGATGCCGTCCTTCGTGGGATGGCGCATGATGCGGAAGTCGGAGAAGCGCACGTCCACCTTCTTGTTCATGCCGAACACCTTGGAAAGCCGTGCGATATAGTCTGCCTTTGTGTGGAGGGCGTAGCTCACACGGCTGTCAGCGCCCACCTTGGCACCCTCCTTCGTCTGACGGACGACGTTGCCCACGATGATGAGCGCATCGTCGCTGAAGACCTGACGGAGAAAGTCGATGTCCTTTGTGGTGTATGCCATGCGCAGATGCTCGCAGTAATTGAGAATCTGACGGCGGCGTGTGGCATCGGTCTCCTCTAATTTTCCGCTGATTATCTTGGAAGCCTCAGCAAAGAACGGACTGTTGTGTGCCACCGTGCGGACGTCCACTGTCGGCAGCTTCACCTCCCTACGGCTGGCTTTCGCAGCTGTCTGCTGTCCGCGAAGGTCCTCCGCAGGACCGGCTATGGCAGATGTCTGACCCTCCGGCGTAGTCATTGACGGCTGCGACGGGTCGGCAGACGCAGCATTAAAAACCACGATACCCTGCATGTCAACATATCCTTCACGACCCGTCGACAATTCGCGGAAGCGCAGACGACCGCCACGATACTGCGTGTCAAGCAAGCATCCACGCAGCGGAATGCGGAACAGCACATTGCCACGATTGTCCTCCACCACATACTGGTGTTCGCCGTTGGTCATGGTCTGCTCCACAAGCTGCATTCCCTCGCTCATGCCGTAGCGCATCTCGGCAGACACATCCTTATATTTCCCGATGGGCAGCAGCCACAGAGCCGCTGCACACAAGAAGAGAATCAGCACAATGGCTGATAATATGTACGTTATTTTCTTCATTCAGAAAGTGTTATTGCCAGTCCTTTATTTCACCGCCGATCTCTATCTTTACCTGTTCTGGATCTTTGGAAATGATAAGGTTGACAAGGTGTTCCACACCAGACTTATACCAGAATTGACTCTCATAAAAATAGCTCACACCGTTTATCTCCACCTCAAGGAAAGGCATACGGGTGCTGATGTTCTGCGGCACGATGATGGCAGAATAGCTGGTCGCGTCGTCCTGATGGGCTATGATGCTCTGACGCCCATAACCCGGATCGTACGAGACAATGCCTTCACGGATAGCGACGACGGCGGAGGTAATGGTGCTGTGCACATACACCTTGACTTTGGTGGGCAGCTCGCCTTCGAAGTCTTCACCTTTTACCAGACGTATGCGCAGCTTGCTCATTATATGGCGGAAGTAAAGAGCAACGGGCGAATCCGATGCTGTCACATTCTTCTGGGAAGCAAAGAGCAGGTCGCTCGCCTCATAGCCGCCAAGCGCTGTGGCAGTCCTCGGGGTGTTCTGGTCGAGAGCCACGCTGAAAGGCTGATAGTCGAGGCTGACGACATTATCCATGCGGGGATAGAAAGCATAGACATTGAATGTGCCATCGTCCCAATAAAGGGGTCGGACGGATGTCCATACGTTGCCGTCGTATGTCAGCACCTCGTTGTTGACAAGATTGCCTCCTATCTCCATCTGCTTATTTGCGTCAGCCACATACAGTCCTATGCGGTCGCCTTTCTCGAAGTCGGTTTCCGTGGCACGTGTCTGGGACGGATGCTTCACCGTAAAGGTCATCGGCATTGACTTGGCGTCCTTGTGTTGCGGTTCGGCATCCTCGGAGCAAGCCGCAAAAAACGCTGCCCCGACAATGCAGACAACCACGTAAAGCCACCTCATTATATTATTCTTCATACTCTGTGTCTTATTTGTTTTTATTACCGTGCTCATCGTCGCAGCGGACTGCCCTTATGTATCACCATAACATGCTTATGACTTTGGGCTTTACGCTTCACTCTGTTGCTGGCTTTGCTCGAGCTGGAATTGTTGTCAAATATGTCGTAACGGACGAAGTCAGAATAGCTGAACGTCTCGCCGGCATAACTCTTGATGCGCTTCACAATGCTCATGCGACTGGCTGCGTTGAATTTCCAAAGGTAAAAATCAGCCATGCACGAGTACTTCTCCGAGCGAAAAACGCCATGACCATGCATATAACCACCCTCATAGATATCGACGTAGTTGTTATAATTCTTGTCCTTCAGCAAAACGCTCCACGGAACATCCTGCGCATTGGAAGTCAACGATATGTTCTCAAACCATCCGAGTGACTGATAATGACGCAATTCGCTCACATGCGGGCAACAAGTACATTTACAAGTGCCAATATGGTTTTCATGAATGACTGTTTCGTCGGCAAGTTTGCCGAAAGCGAATCCGCCAACATAAGCTATATACTCATTGAGCGAACCGACATGAGTTAACATTGCCACAGTAGATCCGTCTTCCCATAAATGACAGTTGGCGGCTGTGGCATCTTCCTGTGCTGTTTTCAGGGTAAGTATTATCAATGTCTGTTTGAGGTTACCCTTATTAACAGTAGGAGCTGTCAATACATAATTGAACAGCTTGTCATAGTCAGCAGTCAATCCACTTCCGTTGACATAAGTGGTATTGAAACGGGTTTCGCGCTTAGTGACAGACGAACTTTGACATGCCACAGGGATGGCTGTATAAACATTGAAATAATTGCTATATCTCTTGAAAGGCTCTACCTTGAAGAGACCATCCATACGACTCTTCATCTCTGACATATACGAATCATCGGCTATAGACTTGGCATCAAATCCATCGCCGAGAAGCACCACATTGATACCTCCGTTGTTGCCCTTGGTGGCTTTTTGGAGGCAAACCCACTGGTCTTCGTCATAACCACAGTCATATTGGCTGACAATACACTCACTTGTATACCCCTTATCCTTCAAGCAGAAGACCACCTTACCACTACGATCACCACTGCCCTTAGCCATTGAACGGACAGTCACAGTCACCTCAGTCTTACGGTTGCCACTGGAAGGCGACACTTCACACCAGTCCGGCTTACTCTCCACTTCCCATTTCCCATCGGTATCAAGAGTAATGGTATGCTTCGACTCCTTATTAAGGACAGACACTTCCGACGGGCTGCATTTCAGCTTATAGATGGCACAGATGTTCTCAAAAAAAGACCAAGAGCTAGACTTATAGTCTTTTACTGCAGACTCTGGTACCATAACTGTGATGTTTTGCCAAGGAGCTTTGTAGAAAGCACCGTTATCGTAAGGAGGAGTGAGACTCTTGCATTCAATTACGCGAAGCGAATCGCAATCACTGAAGGCTTCCTTATCTATAAACTCAAGAGTGCTTGGTAAGATTACCTTTTGCAGATTTTTACTTCCTGCAAATGCTCTTTCATGAATATACGTAACACCCTCAGGAATCTCCACCTCTCTGAAAGAGCAATACTCAAAAGCTTTCTCTGAAATACTTAGCAATCCCTTGGGGATTTTCAAATTTCCTAAGAAATTATTATTAGTGAAGTTTCCAGATCCAAGTTCTGTAAGACTCTTCGGCAATGCTATTTCACCTCTAAATTCGTTAAAAGCCAATGCGTAATCACCTATAGAAGTGATACCATCATGCAACAGTAGTCTGCCTTCCAACCCACAATGATTGAAAGCGCCATCAGGAATGACAGTCAATGATTTAGGAATCACAAGACCTCCTTGTAAAACTTTACAGTTATTGAAAGCATTCGAACCCAACGTCTTCAGATGACTTGGCAATATTAGTCTGCCGTACATCTTCTGACAATCTTCAAAACAATTCGCTCCGAGTTCTTCAATTCCATCCGGCAGATACATTCGACATACAAAATTAAGCCCGGCAAAGGCATATTCTTCTATTTTCTTCAATGTAGAAGGTAATGTCAGGATACCGGTAAAGTCGTTGCCCCCAAAAGCAGCACGACCAATCTCTTCCACACCTTCGGGAATATTGAGAGAGCCTGTCAAACCTGAGTTGATTAAAGCTTTGTTTCCGATACGCTTAAGAACAGTAGGAAACACAAAGCTTGTCAACCTATTCATACCAGCTAAACCTTCACGAGGCAATTCATCATCTCCACAATAATAGTCATCATCATATATATTACTGTAGCTTTTGATTCTTACATCCCTCAGATTAATAGCAGTAAGCTTTGGCATACGGTCGCGCATAACAAAGAAGTCCTGTGCATTAATGGTACCTGTAACCTTCAGGTGTTTCACCTTGGTCAGATCCTTATGTGAAGCAGCTATCGAGTCCTTAAGATGTCCGGCAGTGGAATTGATAATGACATACTCCTTCGCCGTGGCGTCATGGCTCACGAGGTCGTTCTCCCAAGGAGCTATGCTTTCGCTTACGAGCGTGAGCTGGTACTTGCCGCTGCCCGCAATCTTGTCCACTCTGATGGCGAACTTCATCATCTTGCCTGACACATAGGTAAGCGCCTCGTTCTTCGCAAACTTGTAAGGCACGCCACCTATGGTGATGCTGAAGAGCGTGGTGCCAGCCGGAACTGTCTGGGGCACTACGATGGTGCGCCATTCATCCTTCACTTGCGAGGGAATGGTAGCCGATGTCTCCACAGAACCTGCCACTTTCACGGTTCCGTCCTTCATATTTATGCTTGCCTTACGCGCCAAGTTGGTGGTAAACACTATCTTACCGACGCTTTCCCATTCGCTGTCTGTAAAGCCTTCGCCCTTCACCAGCTTTACGCAGGCATTCGACATACGATGCCTCAGCAGCAGACGCAAGGCGGCACTGGTGGGTGCTACGTCAGTCAGCTTGCCCCAGAGGAAGTCGCTCGCCTCATAACCGCCCATCTTGCCATTGGAAGAGACAGTGCTTTGGTCGCGCTGCACCATAAAAGTATAGTTGTCGACGCTCTCAGGTTTGGCATAGGGATAATAGCCGTACACGTCTATATGGGTATGGAAGTCCTTCCAGTAAACGTCATAGTCAGAATTCCAGTTACGGTTGGCTTCATCGTAAGTATAGCATACATTGTCGGCACGGTTGCCGCTCTGCTGCAGCGTACCGGGAGTGCCGGCTTTATAGTCAACAATGTAGATGCCCATTCCGTCGCCGTCACAAAAACCGCCGTCGTTGACACGCGTCACCGCCTCCTGTACTATCTCGCCGGAAAGCTCAATACGCTGGGTGCTGTGCTGGGCGCCGTCTTCGCCGAACAGCCAGTCAGCGCATCCTGCACACAACACCACACAGGCCATTACAGCTATGTATATAAGAAAGTTGATGTGTTTCCTTATCATGCGACAGTATTTAATATCATACATATTACTAATCATTCTCAATAGCCGTTCCGCCATAGTCTACGCCGTCAGAGTCCCATCCGGTTATAGTGACGTTCAAGCCGCTGCTTGCCTTGGCAAGTGTGACATTGAACGTATAGCTTTTGCCACTTTCAAAATTGAAAGCTTTTGAGAACTGGAAGTTGCGTCCGTCAACATTCACCGTTATCAGATTGGTCTGCGAGACGAACTGCGGCACAACAATGGCACGATAGACATTGCCATCCTTATACGGTGTCATAGGGATCATCGTCCATGACTCGCCGTCATAATTCATAATAGGTTCCACCTTGCCCGTTGCAATATCAATGCCGGCACTTACAGATGGAACATTAAGCGCCACCTTAACATCTGAGGCAGCAAGCGACACATCTGTGAATCCATCACCAGGCATCAAGGCTATCTCCACCCGGCTCATCACATGCCGTGAAGCAATGAAGACAGTATTCTGACTTGGCGCCACGTTAAACGTAGAGCCAATAATGACATCGGAATTCTTATAAGCGTTTATATCGCTTTGGTCTGCCTCCACTCTGAACGTCATTGGGTTCTCGTAAATGGGTCCGTACTGATAAGGATAATACAAATAAAAGTCGGCACATGTCGTTTCATCCTTCCAATATTGCGTTTCATCGGGAGTCCACGTATTACCAGAATACGTATAGCGCATATTGTCAACGTAATTGCCCGACGGCTTGAAATTATTTTGCGAGCCGTCGTCATTACGATTGACCATATAAAGCCCTATAACATCGCCTTCCTCAAATGCCGTTTCAGTGACACGGGTAATGGAGGTGCTGATGTCAACGGGGATACGCACAGTGGGTTTCTCAGGCTGCGGAGGTGTAGGCTCATCGTCCACACCGTTTTCTGCACCTGAAGAACAAGCCAACAGAAAGAAATTGACAGCAGCAACGTATAAGCACTTATTCAACAACTTATTTGTTATCATAGATTTCAAGTTTTGCAATTGCCGTATTATTATACTTTTGCAAAATTACACAATTTATACGAATGCGACAAGTTCACAATAGTTCACAATAAGTAAAACCATTGATTTACAGCCACATCCCTCCCCTATTTTCTACAAGAATTCTATAATAACGGATATTTTTCTGTTTGCTACACATAAGTTCCTCAAGGATATTATGCCGTTAGCTTGTAAGTTATATTGAAATATACCATGAGCAGACGGTACAAACTTAGGAGGCTATGGCGTCCCGCCGTAGCCACGCACCCACAAACACAAGGATGCAAGATGGTGTACAAATTAACCCAGATCGGTCATTAGAAAAGTCTTCTTGTCCACCATGCAAATATCGTACAAAGATAAATTCGTTGTTCTTTCTCCGCTACGCTATGAAAGCGGCAGAGCCAGTTCACGAAGGGAATTACAGTTTAAGATTCTGAATCTCTTCTTCCGACAAGCCCGATGCTTGCACTATCGTCTCTAAAGGTACTCCAAGAGAAAGGAGATTGGCAGCTATCTTTTCCTTTGCTTCTTTTTCGCCCGCCGCTTTGCCTTTAGCCATGCCCTCAGCCATGCCTTCCGCAAACTTCGTCTTCTCAGCCGTCCTTATAGCATTCACTATGTCGCGGTAGGCATTGACGCTGTCCTCGTACATTTTTAGCTCCTGCTTATTAAACTTGGATATTTCAGCTTGCTCAAAAAGTCTTGTAAAGACACGCTCTTGAAGAGCTGCCGGACGTTGCATTAGCCTGGAGAGATTCTTAAGCACATACATCCACTTGTCATACATCGTCACGAGTTCAGACTCCTGCTTGTCGAACTTCGGAATCTCAACATAGATATACGTCAGTTTGTCGTAGAATATCTCATGCGTGTCAACCTCCATCAACTTCACCTCATGATGCCAGCGCTTGGCGTTCTCAAGTCCATCTGCAAAGTTGAAGTTAAGCAGACCGATTGTATAGACGGGGTTAAGATGGAAATCCCATTCTCCTCCACGCTGTGCCTGTTCACGAATGGGGAACGTAGAATAATATATAGTACGGTCCTTGAAAAACTCCTGATATACATTCTGCATCTCCACTATAAACTTCTCACCCTTGTCATTCTCGCAATATACATCGAAGATCGCACGACGGGCATCTGCACGGTCGCCAAGTTGCTCAGAATTAAGATACGTGACATCCTGAACATTCTGCTCGCCATGAAACATTGCGTTCAGAAAGCTGATAAGAAGCTCCTTGTTAAACTCAGAACCGAAGAGTCGCTTAAAGCCAAAGTCTGTATGTGGATTTATGTATTTCTCTATCATAACACTGCATTTATTGTTATATCAGCAAATATACAGCATTTTTGTTGATTTACAAACATTTGCCAGCAAAAATATCACCTCACCCAAACCACCTATACATCATTTTCCTCAGAAACTCCTCGGTAATAGGGAAGCCGGAGGCGTCGCCTATTACGGCGTCGATGTGGCAGTAGGGGCATTCGGCTGTAGGTTCTTCGTCGGAGATGTAGTCCGTGATTTCGGACGGCGGGAAAATCTCGCAGCAGCTGAAGCAGCCGCATAGCTTCGACTGCTCCAACTGTCGCTTGTTGCGGATGCTGCAATCGTGGGCTTGGCGAAGTATTCTGTCTCGCTCCTCCTCTTCTTTCTGCTTTTTCTCAGCCTTTTCCAGATAACCCTTGAATCGTCTCTGAAGATAGAGCGGCACATGATAGTGAGGGGCGAAGACATACAGCGACGGAACGTGGTCGTGGTATTCGTAGCCGGGACCATCTATCACGGTATAGCTGTCATCCGTTTCATCGTATGGCAGTTTATCCAATCCCCTTTTATCCTTGGCAGCCTGGTTTCTCTCCCAGATCCATTCCGTGGTAAGCGGAGTACCGACAACGATGGCAAGTTTCACCTCATCGCCACGATATACTTCCACGATGTCACCTTTCTGGAATCTAATCTGTTCTGCATTTCTGCCTCGGAAGGTCTCGTCAGGATGGCGGTCGTATTCGGGCGAGTCGCTTACGCCTGGATAGTAGGTGCTGAATCCCGAGCAGCATAAGGAGCGGTCAATAAGGTTTCCCTCACCGTCATACACACTTTCAGAAAGACATTCGCGGTCGTAGTGCAACAGTCCCATCGGAATCTCCGAGATATAATAGCAGAAGGTGTCGCGCGGATAGTCGTCCTCCCGCTTCATCTTTCTGCGATATTCTATGTCCTGGTGCATCAGTCTCTCAGCCTCCTCAAGGGTTGTGGCGAAGGCTTGCGGACAAAAATTGCTCACCTTATATTTAGGATAATGTGAACGCTTCCCCTCTTCCAGCTCTTCCGTCTCTAATACTTCGAGCTTGAAGACGGCTGTCACATCCCGATGCTGCGGATGCTCAGCCAATTGCTTGAAATCTTCGTATGTCATAGGATGGCTATCTTAAGAAGTGAAAGTCAATCTTGGGTCTAAGTTCAGGGAGACCATCTTCATCAGGTTCTATCTGATTTTTTGTAGTTCCCCTTCTAACTATATTTTTGTGGATTCTGAGTTGTCTAAGTCCCTTTCGGGGATCCCCTTTTCCGTTACGATTCTTTAAGGGATGATATTGGTGTTTCTTCTGGTATTTTGTACCATCGCAGTTGGTAATAGAGATTTCGAGAACCAATCCATCCAACTGATAGTCAGTCGGGATATTGATGGCACGTCTTACGATATCCATTTCTAAGAAGTTGCTACCGTCCTTTTTGCAGAGCACAACGTCCAAATAGTCTGACATATCCGGTATAGTTCCTGGCTCCGACATTTGTGGCTGCAACTCCCCAAACGCATCCTTCACATACTCATATATTCCCCGAGTATATTTTTCGATGTCCACCCCTACATAGCGTGTATAGGTGTATTTGACAATGCATAAAGACATTTTACCTGCCATATTGTTTTGTTTGTTGGTTATACCTGATATAATATAGTAATATGAATGGAAAATTTCAAAAAAAGTGCTGGTATTACAACAAACACCAGCACTTTTTTTCTAATCTTTAATATTAAATTTTCTGGATATCCCAATAGCTTGGGTGCGAAGCTTCACGAGATTTCTTGCCAAACTGTGCCTCACATGCATCTGCAATATTGTGAGCGTCACAACTTGCGAGTGAGGTTGTTACCTCAACGACTGTGCCTTTCTTCATTCCGGCACGGTCAGCCTTTAATGTACATTTAAATTTGTTCATAATCCGTATATTTAGAAGTTCATTAATCAAGCTCAGGGAAAGCCTTATCTATGATTAAGCCATATTCACCTTCCTTATATCGTACGATATGGTTATTGACAGAACCATTGCCATCATCACAAGCACTTTGATGTAGAGGAAGTAACTTTCCGTCATAGAAAAGACCTGTAAGGTAACTGTTAAATTCGTCTAAATCATCAATAGTAGCATATACGCCTATCAGCTTTGTATTATCAAATTCCTCGTCTGTTTCAAGAACATATTCTTGCTCCTCTTGGAATTCGTCATAATATTGCATATTGACAAGATACCATCTACCTGCATCAAATTTTAGATTATCATCAAAGAAAGACTGATTGTAGGAATCATCAAAGCCATTCTTTTTGTAAAGTTCTCTCAACAATTCTTCATCTTCAGGTTCTGTATTTTCGATATTCTGCTGAAGGTTATGGCCGAGACTTAGTTGGAAAGGTAATTCTACATTCAAGTTTCCATCAATTTCTAAGTATTCTTCATCGTCTGTTAACTCGTGGAGAGATATGTTGTAGTCATTCTCTACATTAAGATAATACTGAGAAACTCTAACATTCTCTTCCGTAATATCACCAGCCAATTCCTTGAAGGTACTTTCGGCTTCCTCATCGTAAGAGAAACTTTCATCACTAATGTCTTCTGCATCCAACGTCAGACATTGCATACCATCATTTATGTAATCTACGAAAGGCTCTTCATCTTCCCATATTTCCTCCAAGCGCTCTTCCGTAGCATTTGGAAGCTCCATAGAATCTACTCTCAACATCTCACCATTTACACGAATGATGTACTTATGCTTTTTCTTGGCATTGTTGCCGTCTAATTGATAGGTTATATTCTCCATTTGTTTGTTGATATCATTATTCAGCTGCGACAATTGGCTGTCCATCTCATTTGACAATGTATTCTATTACTCATACAATAATTCGCTTAGAGATAAATTCGTTGTTCTTTCTCCGCTACGCTATGAAAGCGGCAGAGCCGAGCGCCCGCGTCTGAGCGTAATAATTATATTTGTTGTTTCTTTAATTACAGATACATTCCTGTCAGCACCTCACCCAAACCACCTATACATCATTTTCCTCAGAAACTCCTCGGTGATAGGGAAGCCGGAGGCGTCGCCTATTACGGCGTCGATGTGGCAGTAGGGGCATTCGGCTGTCGGTTCTTTGTCGGAGATGTAGTCCGTGATTTCGGATGGCGGGAAAATCTCGCAGCAGCTAAAGCAACCGCAAAGCTTCGACTGCTCCAACTGTTGCTTGTTGCGGATGCTGCAATCGTGGGCTTGACGAAACACATCCTCTTTCTCCTCCTTTCGCATTCGCTTAAATGCGTCGTAAGTTAATTAATTCATTGTTTCTTTTATTTGACTATTATCGACATATATATAAGAGGCATCCATTACGAATGTCTCTTATATATACTATCAACTAATTTACTTCTCAAATGCACGATAGACAGCCAAAATGGTGTTGGCGAACCAATCCACCAATTCTTCGTCTGATTTGTCCAAAGTGTCAGTAACGAGCCACATCCATTTGTCAGTTTGTCTTGCGCCAGGTCTTTGCTCCAAGTCTGGCAACTGAGAGAGAACATCATTCTTGGCAATGAATTCCTGCATCTTGGTTTTAGCATCCCCTCCACCTGTTGTGTAAAAACAAACTCTGGTTGTGTTATAGCGAACGCTGTAGCCACAGTCATAAGCAAAGCCTTCGTGGGTTGGCGAATTGAAGCCAATGTATGGGCGACCCTTCGGGTTATTAATATGTGACTGCACTTTGTCTTTTACTCTTTCAACTACTTTCTCCCAAATATTGTTGCACCATTCAACATTAGCCTCTGAAGCTTCGTTGCTGGCAGCAGGAGCGTCAGTAAAATCGCCTTCTGTCACAGGCTCGAAGGGCATCTCACCCGAATTGTTTCGCTTTATCAACTCCATAAGATTCTCGAAACCATCCTTGCCGTAGTAATCCAAGATAAGGTTACGTTCAAACTTTGTTACTGCATTGAGCACCTGATTGCGAGTTACGCCATAAACAAACTCACGACCTGCCTTAATCTCGTATTTGTCGACACTTTGGTTATGCACCTTTGAACACTCCAGGCAATACATATCGTTGGTCAGCAAGTCGCGGATTTTGTCATCCACATTGCCGCTCATTTCCGGATACTCAAACACATCGAAAAGCTGACACACCTCAGGGATGCCCGTACGAGTCTCTTGATTGATTCGTCCCATAGCGCATTCCCATTTGTCTTTACTGTCATCTGTCTCGGAGGTCTGACCGATTTTGAGCCAACCACCGTCCTGCTGCTTCAACTCAGTATTCGAAAAATACTGAGAAGAAAGTCGCTTGGGACCAAATACGTAAATTAATGTTCTCTTCATAATTAATAGTTTTTTATTTTCTGATTATTATCTGAAGGATATCATAGATTTAACAATCTATTAATCTTCTGCTTTCAAAGCAGAGAAGTCACGGTCATTTTTCTTAAATGCCTTTTTAAGAGTTTTGTAGCAAGAAGTTTCTTTCCAATCATCATCATCATTAATTTTTAATTTGAAAATACTACCTACGACTTCTGCATTATCCAAATCTCCATTATTTATATAGGCATTAATCAATGCTAAATACATATCATCAAACTCACTTGCGATTCTATAGCTACTTTTGTATACTTTTGGAATAGAGAAACTGGCTATCGTAGTTTTAGCGGAATCAAGGTCACCTGTGCCTATCAATTCAACAACTTGATCCCCAAGCTCTTCGATTTGTTTATTTGCGACATTTATCTCTTGTTGTTGTGCTTTGGCTTCTTCACTGTTTTCTGATATAAATATAAAAGCTGGAATCATACACACAAAACAAAAAAGACAAGCTAATACAATTAAAAAATTTCGATTCTGCTTTTTAATCTCTGCAATTCTTTCTTTTATACTATTCTCAGTATCTTCTACCAAGCACTGTACCTTTGGATTATTGCCATAGTACATCTTTGCTTTGCGAATATAGCTTTCAATCTCAGCTTTGCGTCCTGCTGTTGGTCTTCCTTGGTAGCGTTCCAAATAGTACTGAAGGTTACCTATCAGTTCCTCCAGTTCCTCACTTGCCTCAGGTGTGATGTTTTTGCCACAATAAGGACATTTGTCTGTCAGTTCAGGAATAGATTCGCCACAGAAAGGACAGGTCTTGCCACGACGCTTGCTCACGGCAGCAGCCACAGACTGGTCTGCCTTCTGCTGCTGGGCATCAATGTAGAGGTCAACCTCATCTACGTTCAAGCCCAGAGCCTGTGCCTTGTTCAGAAGAACCTTACGCTCCTTGTCTGAGATAATTCCGTCTGAGAGATACTCCTGAATGAGATTATCCAACTCCTCAGGAACAATACTTTTCTTTGTTGTATCCATATTTTTTTATTTGTATTTACTAGTGATGCGATATTTTTCGCTTAACTATAGTTATATATATTATCATTAGTGTCCCGTTAAAATCAGGACACTAAAGATAATTTGTGGTTTAATATTTCTAATTATTATCTGAAGGATGTCGTAGATTTGACTTAATCGCGATCGCGATCATATTCTGATTTTAAAGCAGAGAAGTCACGGTCCCTTTTCTTAAATGCTTGTTTTAGTGTTTGATAACTTGAAGCATCTTTCCAAGAAAGATCATTATTTATCTTTGATCTAAAAGCATTTCCGACTTCTTCTGCTTCATCTAAATCTCCTTCTTTTATATAGGCATTAATTAATGCTAAATACATAGCATCATATTCTTGTACAATCGCACTTGTTCCTATTCCTTTATATAATTCTCTTGGAACTGAGACACTTATTAACTTTGCTTTAGCCTCATCAAGTTCGCCATTATTTACAAGCCTCACAACTTCATTTCCAAGTTCTTGAACCTGTTCCTTAGCTGCATTGTACAATCTTTGCTTCTCTTCTTTTTCTCTTTCTGAAGAAAGAGAAATATAATTACAAAAACCAATAATAACCAATACAATAATGGCTGTTATTATTTTTTTCATATTTTTAAAAACAAAGTTCAGCCAGTACTTCTTTTTAGCATCTTTTTCTGCTGCTTCTGATTCCGCCTCAACCTCATCAAGCAAGCGCTGAATCTTAGGATTATTGCCATAGTACATTCTTGCTTGACGGGCATAACGCTCCACTTCAGCTTTGCTCTTATCAATATCTTCTCCAGACTTGAAATTTACCAAAGCAGACTCAAGATGCTCAATGATTTCCGCCAACTCCTTACTTGCCTCAGGTGTGATATTGCCGCCACAATTAGGGCACTTGTCTGTCAGTTCAGGAATAGAGCTGCCGCAGAAAGGACAGGTCTTGCCACGACGCTCGTTCATAGCAGAGGCTACTGCCTGGTCAGCCTTCTGCTGCTGAGCATCAATGTAGAGGTCAACCTCATCTACGTTCAAGCCCAGAGCCTGTGCCTTGTTCAGAAGAACCTGACGTTCCTTGGCAGAGATGATACCATCAGTGAGGAACTCCTTGATAAGGTCGTCCAGCTCCTGCGGTATTGCACCGTTCTTCTTTGTAGCCTGTGCTTCCATCTCCTTCTTGCGTTTCGCAAGACGACCATCAAGCACAAGTTCAAACTCGTCGAGGTCTATGCCCATAGCCTCGGCTTTCTTAAAGAGAATCTGTTTCTCTTTGTCTGTTAGCACTCCATCTGCCAATGCTGCAGTGATGAGCGTTTCTAATTTTTCGTCGTACATAGTAATCTTCTTTTATTGTTTTTATATTCTTTACATCCCCGGCATCTGCGGCGGCATTCCCGGCATCTGCGGAGCTGTGCCTTGGAACAACGGGGCGAGTTCTGCTACGTTGCCAGCAAACTCCCATTGCGCCATGCCGTTCTTCCATACGTACGACTGCTGGGTGAGCTGACCTTGCTGAACGAGCTGCTGCAGCTTGTTCCAGTCACACGGACCATACTGCTGACCGTTTATGCCGATGAAGTATTGCACCTGAGGAACAGCTCCCTTACCTGGCATCTGCGGCGCACCACCCATGCCCGGCATCTGTGGAACGCCACCCATCTGACCCATACCACCCATAGGCTGCTGACGGAAAGCATTGATACCGTTGTCCATAGCGTTGTTCAGCACACCAGCATTGAGGTTGGCTTGGTGAGCACCCATAAAGGTTTGCTCGGTCTGTAGGCGAGAGGCACGCTGCATCTCCTCACGCTGAATGCGCATTGTCTCGCGCTGGTTCTCAAGGTTCATGCGCTGCAGTTCCTCCTGACCGCCGAGGTCGAGTTCCTGCTTTCTGCCCATAGCGTCCAGATTAAGCGACGACTGCTTGCGGAGCATATCCTGCTGAAGGTCGTTGTTGAGGTTGAAGTTAGAGATTTGAGCATTGTGCTGAGCCATCATGCGCTCCTTCTCCAAGTCGGCAGTAAGTGCTTTCAACTCGCGATAGCCACGGCTCTCCTTGTCGATGTTGATGCTCGTGATGTCGAGACTGCGGATGGTGATGCCGAAGAGCTTCTCCACCTGCGGCATTACACGCTGCTGCACCAGCTCGCTTATCTCCATAATCTTGCGCTCAATCTGAACCACCGGAATCTGAGCGTCGATAGGAGCGTTCACCACCACGCTCTTGATGAACTTGGTGAGCTGACCGCGAAGTTTGTTCTTGAAAGTCTCGTCGCTGTAAGCCTCGTTGCGGTTAACGCTATGGAAGAGGTCCATATCCTCAATGGCATACACAATGGCGCCGTGAACAGCCACGGGCACACCATAGTCTTGCAGACGCGGGTCGAACACGTCGAAGTAAGGAATGGTAAAGTTCAACTGACTACCCTTGCTCAGATTGCTAAGGTTGGTCAGATTGGTCTGCTCCACTCTTCTTGCAGCCTCTTCCGCTGCCTGTCTCTTTTCTTCTTCCACTTCGCGGGAAGACTTAAAACCAAAGAATCCCATAAAATATTATTTCAGTTTTTAATTATTTTTTAGTTGTGTAAATTCTCTTTGTCTTGCCCTTCGCATCCACCTCCACAAAGGTGTCGGCACCATACTGTCGGTTAGGGTCATGATAGTTGAATGAGTAGCCCATCTCGTAGTTGCCGTCGATGGTGGGTCGGCTGAATTGGTCGATGCTGTCCAGCGTCTGCGGGTTCAGTCCCAACTGCCGATAGAGATGCTGTTCCACCATCGTTCGGATGGCGTTCAGGTTGTCGTCCACATATCCGCGTATCTGGTCGATGAGCGACTGGCTGTTCACGTCTTTCTGCATCAGTCGCTGGCGCATGGTCTTCCTGAGCGGCATGCCGTCTGCCTTTACTGCGGCTGGCGGCATGGCATCGTTACGCAAAGCCGACTCAATGACATGGTCGCTGCGACGCACATTAAGCATCGGATTGCCATAGAGACAGAACATCAAGGCTGTGCTCATAGAAAAGCAGTCGTCCTCTATATTGCGGCACATATTGAAGTAGTCGCACTTGGCTTGCAGCAGGGCTTTGCCTCCCGTCATTCCCTTAAACTGATAGAGAGGATAAAGACGCATAAGCACCTCGCTGCCCGTACCCGGATTGAGTATCAGCTCACGCACCTCGTCAGTCTCTCCGTTGCTGAACATCGGAACTGACACGAGCGAACCGGTATAGAGCAATACGCCTCCTCCATAGAGGGCGCTGAGCAACATCGAGTCGTTGCGTTCGTAACCGGCATATCGTGCACCGAAGCATGCCACGGTGTTGAACACCCTTGCCTTGCCATGGCTGAGAAGCGATGGATTGAAGGCTTCTGCCTCGCTATAGAATCCGCACATGCCCTTTGCGTCGGCACCATGCAGATTGAACATCAGCATGTCGGCATTGTCCAGAGACTTGCAGTAGATGCCGAGGCTTTCAGCGTCTTGCGTCAGCAGCTTAGGACTGATGTACATTCCGTTGCGTATGAGTTCAGGGTCGTCGTTGTTGTAAAGCAGCGGCAGGTGCTGGGTCATCGTGCAACTGGCTGGAATCCAGTCGCGATTGCTTATCATCAACACATTGCCTACGGGTATTCCGTCGCCATACATACTGCTGATATTGAAGTAAGCTCCGAGGTCGCTTCGTATGTCCGTACTGAGCTTTCCGTCTTCCAGCGGCAGTCGAGCCACATTGTTTCGGGCGCATCCTACGGTGAAGTCGGAGTCGCGGTTGTCCAGCAGGTCCACGATGTAGGTGCCTTCAAAGGCATAGCATGTGTCGGTGGGTATTCGTTCGCTGCCATACGGCCACGGGTCTTCCACACGCGGAATAGGAATAACGTCGTCGCCACCTATTATAAACAGATGTAGGTCGGCACCTGCTGTCAGCTTGTTTTCGGCTATGCAGCGCGACACTGCCTCGTTGCATTCTATCCATGATGGAGGCTCGTTGGCTGAGTCCATTCCGTATTGGGCAATGTCGAGGAATGTCCAGTACATCCGCTGGTCGTAGGCGTTCTGTATGAAGTCGTCGAAGACGTCATACACGTCCTGCGTGCTGCATCCGTATTTTCTTGCCAAGGCATTGGCGTTGGTAAGGATGATGCCGTAACGGTCGTCCAAGGCATCGGCTGCGGGCTGCGGAGCCGACTTGCTTTGTCCAGGCATCGGCGGCACAGCAGAAGCTTTCGGCATCGGCGGAGGAGTAGCAACTCCCAATCCCATGTTGTTGGCAGCTTGCAGAGGATTGAAGCCACGCATCTGGTTGAGCTTCACGTTCTGCGCATTAAACTTCGGCATAGGTGGAGGCGTGGGCATCTGCGGAGGCACAGCCATCTTGATTTTCTCCTTGGGCTTCAGCTCGGCAAGGGTGGTGTCGCAATAAAACTGATACCACTCTTCGGGCTGGGGCTTGTCCTCAAGCATCTCCTTCACGGCGTACCACAGAGCACCCAGCGGCTCGCTCATTCCGTTCTGCACGGCTTGGTCGAGATATTGCAGGGTCTGCTGTCGGTAGTAGTCCTGCTTGCCGTTCTTGTGATAGTCGGCAAGATTGTCGAGAGCCATCAGCAGGGCAATGTCGCCTTGCGGACAGCCGAAGCCTCCCATTCTTGGCAAGAGCACGGTGGCGTTGTCCACGTTGCCGGTCTTGATGAACGCCACATGCGCCCAGAAGAGCTGCCAATAGTTGTCGGTGCGCGAACCGAAGAAGGCAAGGGCGCACTTGTCGGGATACATCGAGGCAAGCAGCAGATGATAGTAGAACTGGATGTTGTTGTCGCCCGTCATCACACGAGCCAACTGCTCCAGACCATTAAACTTGCGTTGCAGGATGTCAGTATGGTTGGTCTGTATGGCATTAAACACCTCATTAAGCGTCTGCTCTGCCAAGAACTCGTTGCCCTTGCTGCCTTGCATGACGCTGATGTTGCGGCGCACCTGGTCGATTATCTGCGAGGCACGCATCGGAGCTATTTGCCATTGTATGCTCAGCTGGTTCAGCTCAGCCAGACGCAGATTGTCCAGCTTGCCGTCCACCAGACGTTCCTGCACGGCTTCGAGAAAGAGGCGTTCGTTCTGCTGACTGATCTCAGTCTGCGTCTTCTGTGCCTCATACACGGTCTTGTTGTTCACCGTACTGTTGTTGGTGGTGTTATAGTTGTTCTGCGTATTGTGTGAGTCGGTATGTATTCCGCCTACCACAGCTGCGTCGCCATCAAGTTTTATGTCGCTCATAGTCTTTTCTGTTTTTTAGGTTACCATTGGAACGGAGCACCACAGTCAGGACAGCAGGGTGTGCCTTGCGCTATGCGGATGGTGTGTCCGCAGTTATAGCATTGACATTCTATCAGGTCCTGCTGAGGAGCTGCTTCTTGGGGAGCAGTCTGCTGGGGAGCTGCTTGCTGAGGAGCAGCATTGCCGCCTATACCTCCGTTAAAGGCGTTAAGGTTGTTGGCAGCAGCCGAGCTAACCTGCGAGATGTTGTTCATTGCCACATCCTGAGTATGGTCTACGCGTTCCTGCTGTCGGCGGTTGTCCTCTTCCAGCTGGCTTATGCGCTGCTGCTGTTGTGTCTGCTGAGCGCCACTAATGCCGGTGGCAGTATCCTTTATCATGCCAGCCATCTTCATCATCGCCTCCATCTGTGCGTTGCTGTTCTGCTGCTGCATCTGTAGCATCTGCTGCATCATGGCTTCCTTCTCGGCAGCGCTCTTTCGCAAGGCGTCGGCTTCCTTCGCGCCGTTATAGGCATTAGCCATTGCCACCTGCGCCTCTGCGGAGAGATGGGACAGCTGTGCGGCACGTATCTGCTCGTCAGTCATATAGGCAAACTGATTGTCGCGATTGATCTGCTCGTTGCTCTCGATGGTGGCGATGTTCTCTTCGTGCTGATACTTCTGCTGGTCAATCTGCTGCTGCATCTGCGCCATCTGCTGTAGCTTGTCCATCTGGCGCTGATGACGGTTGGCTTCCAGCTGCTCGTCGTCCATCTTCTCCTGACGGTTGCGCTCGTAGGCGAGGCGGTCATCCTCCAGTTTCTCGTTGCGTGCGAGCAGATGGTCTTCCTTATCCATTTCGCGCTGGCGCATAAGCTGCTGGAAGTCGTATTCGTCTTCCTTCATCTTACGGTCGCGCTGGCGGCTGTATTCCTTTTCCTCCTGCATCCACTGACGCTCCCGCTCTTCGTCCTCGATGCCCCAGTTGCGGCGGCGCTCCAGGTCTTCGCGTTCCCAGTCATGGTCGGTGCGCGAGTCGTCGAGAGCCCATTCTGCCTTAAGTCGTGCAGCGTCGATGTTCTGCTGACTCTGGATGCGCATTATCTCCGTTATCTCCTCACGCGGGATTCGCTTGTGTGCAAGTTCGTCTTCGAGCACCTCCATCTCCTCCTGCTTCACGAGGCGGTTCTTACGAAGGTCTTCCAAAGCCTCGAACTCTTCCTCCTCGGTCTTTGCCTCACGTATGCGCTTCTGGCTTTCGAGCATCTGCACGAACTCGTTTAGCTCGTCGTCATGCAGAAGCTGGTCCATGTTGAGTTTCTGGAGAGCATGGCGCAGTTCTTCGGCGTTCTTTGCCGAGGCTATCTGCTGGGCGTTAGCCTCCACCTCCATACGGTTGCGGAATTCGCCCGTGCGTTGCATGTAGTCGAGCTCCTTCTCCGTATTATACAGCTGACGCTCCACCTGACGGAAACGCTCGAAGTCCTTATTGTTGTCGGTGATGTTCAGCACCTGGGTGCATTCTATGCCATACACCTGCTGATTGATGGTCTGACGGATATGTTCTTTCAGAGCGTTGACCATGTCGACGGTAAATCCGCTCTGATCGTAGTTCTGATTGCGAAGCTCCTGTCGCAGCAATGTCTCTACGGTGCCGTTGAGCATCTGCTGCAGCTCCCTTGTGGTGACGCTGTTGCGGTCGGCGAGATAATTGGTGGCAAAGGTATGGATGTCATTGACGCTCATCTGGAGCGACACACCTATCTGCACATCATGCATGCCCATCGGAATGGTGTAAGGACAGAAGGTAAGATTGCCGTCCTCGTTCATAGCACCGCCGAATGTGAGCGTGATGAAACGGTTGCTGACCAGATAAACTGATAAGATAGGTGGCTGGGTGATGCGGGCTAAGATGCGTGCATAATTAAGCTGACGTCTCTTTACCTTCTCTTTCTGCTCTCCCTTCTTCTCGCCGAAGATGATACGACCGAGCCAACTGAATCCACGACCCACTTCGCCCACAATACCGAGTTCGCGGAATGTGGGCTGAGTCTGACGCTTGCGGTCGCGCTCACGCTTTTCGGCTTCAGCCATGTCTTTCTCTGCTTTCTCGATGGCAGCTTTGATGGCAACCTGCTCTTCTTCCAACGACTTATAGAAGAGGTACGCACCAGCAGAAAGGGTGGAAACCAGCTCACCATTGGCAAAGATGATGGCGGTGCAACCTTCCTGCACTATTATTCCCTTGAGTTTCTCTATCTCGTCAAGTTCGCGTTCGCTGATCTTGCGGGCTATCTCGCCCGGCTGAATGTTCCAGATGGTTCTGCCACGCACCACGTCAACGCCCTCTACAGCTTCCATACTGCGGCTGTCGCGACTACGTTCTGCTTCGCGTTCGGCTGCCATCTGTGCCTGTTCAGCCTGCTGCTGCGCGTTTCGTGCCTCACGTATTTCGGCACGTCCCTCAGCAGCTTGCTGATTTACGGCTTGACGCTGCTCTTCGGCTATCTGACGATTGAGCGCACCGCCGGTCAGAGCGTTAGCTACTGAGCGAACGGCATTGGTGAACATTCCCTTATTGGCTTGGGGAGCTTGAGGAGTGGGAGCTTGTGGCATGACCGGGCGCTGCGGTTGCTGGGGGCGCTGCGGCATAACCGGCGCTTGGGGACGCACGGGCTGTGGCGCCGTCGGTTGCTGAGGTGCCATTGCCTTCAACGGTTGAGGACGTTGAGGTCTTGCCATGCTTTGTGGTTGCTGAGGAGCCTGTGGCTGCAAGCTGACGGGTTGTCCGCACTTAGTACAGAATTTCATTCCTGATTGTAGCATTGCGCCACACTTTTTGCAATATGTCATAATAGGTTTTTTATTTAAAGGTTATTAGGTGAGCGTGGATTCTATAATACAGAACCAACAAGAATAAAAATAATTATGGCAGCTATGATAAACCAGATGAATCTACCGAAGCAGCCAAGACATCCAGTGATTCCCTCGCCTAAAAACGAGCCAATAAATCCCAATGCCTGTATGCCCCAGCCTAATAAGCCAAGAACAACAAATAATAATATTCCTATAAGGATAATCAGTAATACAGCTCCCATGTCATAAATATTTATCATTAAGTAAGTAGCAAAGTTATCAGTTATTTGCGAATCATACAAGTCCATAATGGTTCACAAATGGAAATAGATGGTCCAATTATTACTTTTCAATTAGTAATTATTAATTGGCTACGCCATCAATCAGAAAAAATCATGTACTTCTTGTAAAAACATGTCTTCATGTCTTCCTGTCAAAAAAAACATGTCTTCATGTCAAAAAAGATCATGTCTTCATGTCTAAAGATCATGTCTTCGCGTCAGGGCACAAAAAAAGGTCTTCAAAGTCGTTAGACTCTGAAGACCTCAAGTAAAAGAAGGCAGCCACCTACTCTCCCGCATTGCATT
>ERZ1026858.94-NODE-94-length-45468-cov-31.876577_pt1 | contig 45468 bp, 42 predicted proteins | sample MGYA00380159_ERZ1026858 | MGnify/ENA primary metagenome ERZ1026858 (study PRJEB33269, sample SAMEA4719795) | human gut metagenome | biome: human-associated habitat; feature: organic feature; material: feces | place: Cameroon | collected 2013-10 ...
GGATGCGAGCTGTATTCTTATCCAAAGAGAGCCTGTTTGATCCGTCCACCACCTACACGAGGAAGCGGCACTGGGTTTATTTTTTATTTCGAGTGCAAAGGTAATGAATTTCTATGAAACCACCAAATTTTTCTTTCATTTTTTTATAAATTTCACCTTACTTCTTACAACTTCCACCTCAATATCGCTATTTTGGCTTATTTTTGTTATTTTTATGCAAAATTCTTCCATTTTTTGAGGTTCGTTAACAGAAGCTTCTTTTTCTGTTTTTCCCCCATCACCCACCTTCTCTACGTAGAAATTCAGCTGATCGCCCTGATGACTCTCTGCTACGTATGCGATTTCGAAGCGCTGTAAAAAATGAGTCTTGTAATAATCCAGGTCAAAAAGATCGAGTACATGCTCGATATATTTCACAGAATTAATATGGCCATTTACATCCACATCATTATAATAGGTATGAATAGTACGTACCAATTCTGCATCCTTACCCATCTTGACACGAGAGCTGGCTGCAATAGGACAAGGTTTCTCTGTTTCTATATATTCCTTGATAAGTCCATCATGGATACTGAAAATATCCACGGGCTGACGGGTCTCAGTATCAATCATCGCCCAGACACTTTTACCATAGCCATATACCTTCTCAGCTTCAGAACCATCCGAAACAGATGCACAGATCTTAAAGTTTCGGCTAGTGAAGTACTTCATCGCACTCTCTACCCAGGTCTCTACATAAAACTTATCATAAGACTTTGGCATTTCCTGCATCTCGATAGCGAGACGACTCAAGACCCAGGTTTTGTGTCGGGGCATCAGATAGTTCATTCCATAACCACGATCATTACTATGGAAATCGGCAGCATTCAGAAGATGATTTCCCAAATGCCCCATAAACAGACGACTTGCAAAATCGCAATGGAAAGGTTCTGCCAGAAACTCGTAGCAACCTACCTTATCTAATAATTCCTGTTTCATATTCTTCGGTTTTTGATTTATTGTTTTATACCTTATTATATATATATAACGAAGTCCCCTATATCTTTATTACATACAAGAAACTAAAAAATCCCTCTGCTCTTGGTCTTCCAACCAGGTAAGCAAAGGGATTTTCCTCGTTTAAATCTGTTTGTTCCAGAATCAATATATTCTTTCAGAAATCCTGTCCGAGACTATTCTTCTGAATTCTTTTTCAGATAATCAGAGATAGGCTCATCGAAGCTTCTTGTAACGGCAATTCTACCACTTCTACTGTACTGCAAAAGACAATCGAAACTGTTGAGCTGATGGAAAAGATCAGCGATATCCTCAGTAAGACCCGCCAAGAGCACAGTACTGTAGGTAGGATTCACCTCCATCATACGGGCATCGTGCTTGCGGATAGTACGGGAAACCTCAGGATTCTCCAAGAGAATAGGAGTAGAAATCTTGTAGAGTGCTACCTCGTGGATGAAAATCTGATCATCTGCATAATAATCACTCTTCACCACATCAATTTTCTTCTCTATTGCCTTGTTGATTTTCTCAATCTGCTCAGCATCACTCCATACCGTGATGGTATATTTGTGGATGTTCTTGATACTGCTAGCCGACACATTCAAGCTCTCGATATTCACCTGTCTTCTTGTAAATACAGCGGTAATCTGATTCAGAATACCTGCAATATTCTCAGAATAGACAAGCAATGTATATAATTTCTTATCGTTGTTATTCTCCATTTTATTTCTATTATTTAAAATGTATAGTTACACCTTATTATATATATAGCCGAAAGCCATTAATAGTGGAGCTCAAGCAGCATTTCGTCCACACTCTTTCCCGGCAGAGTCATAGGAACAATATCCTCATCTTCCTTGATGGCGCATTCCAAAAGGTAAGGTCCCTTGGTGCTGATCATCTTCTCAACCTTCGCCTTCAGATCCTTGCGGTCGATTACCACATCGTAAGGAATGCCATAAGCCTTGGCAATTTCCTCATAACGAGGGTTCAGCATGTGGGTGAAAGAGCGACGTCCCTCAAACATCAAATCCTGCCACTGGCGTACATTGCCCAGATAGTTATTGTTCAAGAGAATCATCTTCACTGGTGCCTGCTGCTCCATGATGGTACCCAATTCCTGGATGTTCATCTGGAAACCGCCATCACCGAAGAAACAGCAGATGGTACGGTCTGGTGCGCCGAATGTTGCACCGATAGCAGCAGGAAGACCGAAGCCCATGGTTCCGAAACCACCACTGGTAACAATACTCAGTTTCTTGGTAAACTTGAAGTAGCGGCTACTGATCATCTGGTTCTGACCTACGTCGTTTACGAGAACTGCTTCATTATGAGTAGCTTCCGTTACCACGTTGGTCACCTCGCCCATAAGCAGCGGTCCCTCTGTAGGGTGGATATCCTTTTCTATTACCTTCTCCTGTTCCTGCTGGCGGTATTCCTCGAAGGAATCTCTCCACTCGCGGTGAACATTCTTGTTCAGCAGACGGGTAATGGCTGGCAGACTCTGCTTGCAGTCGCCCACCACAGCCACATCGGTCTTGATAACCTTATCAATCTCAGCCTTGTCAATGTCCAGGTGGATAATCTTTGCCTGAGGAGCATACTTAGAAGGCACGCCTGTGATACGGTCGCTGAAACGCATACCGATGGCGATGAGCACATCACACTCCTGGGTCTTCATGTTGGTAGCATAAGAACCGTGCATGCCGAGCATACCCATGTTGAGCGGGTGGTTGCTAGGCAGGGCAGAAAGGCCGAGCAGGGTTCTGCCGGCAGGGATATCTGCCTTCTCGAGGAATTCGATGAGTTCATTATGTGCACCGCCAAGCTCTACTCCATGCCCCACGAGGGCGAATGGTTTCTTGGCATTGTTGATGAGTTCGGCAGCTTCAGCCACCGCCTTTTCATCTATCGTAGGATAAGGGTTGTAAGATGTAACCTTCTCACATTTCACTGGTTCCCACTCGCATGTAGCCACCTGCGCATTCTTTGTAAAGTCGAGCACCACAGGTCCCGGACGTCCGCTGCGGGCGATGTAGAAAGCACGGCTCACAGCCCATGCCACATCCTCGGCACGGCGTATCTGGTAAGACCACTTGGAGATTGGCTGGGTAACACCCACGAGGTCTACCTCCTGGAAAGCATCGGTACCCAGGGCACCTACGCCTACCTGTCCGGCGATGACTACGATTGGTGTAGAATCCATCATGGCATCAGCGATGCCGGTCAATGTATTAGTAGCTCCAGGACCACTAGTGACAAGAGCGACGCCCACTTCGCCGCTGACTCGGGCATAACCCTGTGCAGCGTGAGCAGCAGCCTGCTCGTGACGAACCAAGATGTGATCGAACATCTTCTTCTCTCCTCTCGTGTAACCATACAGCGCATCAAACACTGGCATGATGCTACCACCTGGGTAACCGAAGATGGTCTTAACCCCTTCGTTATGCAGGGAGCGCATCAATGCTTCAGCTCCTGTTATTACTTCTTTTGCCATTTATCTATATCTTATTCTGAATAATTCAAAAACTTTATTTTCTTTGTTGTCAAAGACAAACCTTCTTGCCTGGGAAACCAGGAAAGGATTAGTCAATGATTCTTACACCACCCTTATCAGCAGAGCTTACGCTCTGTGCGTATGCACGCAAAGCCTTACTAACCTGACGATTACGCTTCAGCGGCTGCTGTGGACGAGCAGCAAGTTCCTCGTCGGAAAGCTTCACATTGATAGAACGGCTAGGAATATCGATAACGATGATATCGCCATCCTTGATTTTGCCGATGTTACCACCAGCAGCAGCCTCTGGGCTGATATGACCGATACTCAAGCCAGATGTACCTCCTGAGAATCGACCATCTGTGATGAGGGCACACTCCTTACCGAGGTGACGGCTCTTGATGTATGAAGTTGGATACAGCATCTCCTGCATACCAGGACCACCCTTAGGACCCTCGTGTGTGATGACAACACAATCGCCAGAGTTCACCTTGCCACCGAGAATACCCTCGCAGGCATCTTCCTGAGAATCGAAACATACAGCTGGACCCTCGAAATGCCAGAGTACAGGATCAACACCTGCGGTCTTCACTACGCAACCATTCTGCGCGATATTACCGAAGAGTACTGCAAGACCACCATCCTTGGTATAAGCATGTTCGAGATCACGAATACAGCCATTCTCTCTATCTGTATCAAGACTCTCCCACTGTGCATCTTGACTACCCATCTGAGTAGAGAATTTTCTGCCAGGAGCAGAATGATAGATGCGGTCAGCCTCAGGATCAATCTCGGCACCTGTGATATCGTATTTCTTCATCTGCTCATCGAGAGTCTTGCCATCCACACGCTTCACAGAACCATTGATAAGGCCACCCTTATTAAGTTCATTCAGGATACCCAGGATACCACCGGCACGGTTACATTCCTGAACGCTATACTTCTGAGTATTAGGACTCAACTTGCAGAGGCAAGGAACCTTGCGACTGAGCTGATCGATATCTTCCATCTTGAAATCAGCACCTGCTTCCTGAGCCACAGCCAAGAGATGGAGAACAGTATTGGTACTACCACCCATTGCGATGTCGAGGGTCATGGCATTGAGGAAGGCATCACGGGTAGCGATACTACGTGGCAATACGCTTTCATCACCATCCTCATAATAAGCGTAGGCATTCTTCACAACCTGACGAGCCGCAGCCTTGAAGAGTTCGATGCGATTCTTGTGAGTAGCGAGAATGGTTCCGTTTCCAGGAAGACTCAAACCGATAGCCTCTGTGAGAGAATTCATAGAGTTAGCGGTAAACATACCAGAGCAGCTACCACATCCCGGGCAAGCACACTGTTCAATCTGCTTCATTTCCTCATCACTGACACTGGTATCAGCACCCTTAATCATAGCTGTAATCAAGTCAGCATTCTCGCCTTTCCAGCGACCTGCCTCCATCGGACCACCAGAACAGAACACAGTAGGAATATTCAGACGCATAGACGCCATCAACATACCTGGGGTAACCTTATCACAGTTGGAAATGCAAATCATAGCATCAGCCTTGTGCGCATTCACCATATATTCCACAGAATCAGCAATAATATCGCGACTTGGGAGTGAATAGAGCATTCCATCGTGACCCATAGCGATACCGTCGTCAACAGCGATGGTATTGAACTCAGCTGCATAGCAACCCATAGCTTCAATTTCCTTCTTGACAATCTGACCGATTTCGTGAAGATGAGTATGACCCGGAACAAATTGTGTGAAGCTGTTCACGATGGCGATGATAGGTTTGCCAAACTGCTCATGTTTCATACCTGCAGCTACCCAGAGTGCTCTGGCACCTGCCATTCTTCTGCCTTCAGTACAGACGCTACTTCTTAATGGATGTTTCATATCGTTATTATCTCTTTATATTATCTTGTTCTTTATTACCAGAAGGTCTCTCTCAAGCCTTCTTCTTACAATTTTGACTGCAAAGATAGTGAGAATTTATGAAACAAACAACAAAATCCGCAAAAACTTTCAATTTTTGCGGATTTTTGTTAGAAAATAAGCTAAATTGCTTACAATTTATTAGAGCCCTTACACAAAAGCAGCCCGATTGTGCAATAATACAAGGGTCCTTATATGTCTTATACAAACAGATTAGAGTTCAAATACCTCGGCAGAACGAGCCTTCACCTCAACCTGCTTGTTACCAGCACCAACTCCTTGTGCTTCCACCTGGAGTTTCAACGTACGAGGCAAGGCATTCACCACCTTGAGCCAGGTTTTACCGGTCTTGGAATCCTTTACCACGCTGGTGCCCACGTACTTCTTAAGAGCCGCAGGAAGGTTCAGGCTAGATACAATATAAGTATCACCGGAATGCTGACCAAACATCTTCTGCATCTTGTAACTCTCGGTGAGTCGGATTTTCTCTGAATTATCGAAGTAAATCATATCCGGGTTCCAGTTATGATAACCATCCTTGCAGAGCAGAGGCGCATAAGAAGTCATTTCCACGACATCTCCGTTACGCTCCACATTACAGAGATGAATACCCTCTGCCAAAGCGCGGTCTAATTCATTATTGCCATTTGCAGCATACTCGCCCAGATACACCTTCGAAGCCTTACGGTCGTAATGATCGTAGTAATCCTGATGATTGATAAACCATCCTGGCTGCTCATAATAGTGCTCATCTACCGCATCAATCCATTTTTTATTCTCCTTTGCAATCTTCCAGCCCTCGATATAGTCGGAAGATGGACTATGGAATGGACCTACAGTACCTACTACTTCAATTTCCGGATGCTTCTCCTTGAGAGCCTTGCAGATCATCAGATAGCGCTGTTCGAAATCGGTGGAGATCAGATCTTCGTTTCCGATACCTACCATCTTGAGATTGAAAGGAGCAGGATGTCCAGCATCCGCTCTCATCTTTGCCCACTTCGATGTGGCAGGATCACCATTCGCCCACTCAATCAGGTCGAGAACATCCTGCACATACTTTGGCATTTCTGCCATTGGGATTCCGCCCTGCTGTCCGCAGATGCCCTGTGCATTAGGCCGGGAATTCTGACAAGGTACACCAGCAGCCAATACTGGCAGAGGCTCAGCGCCCATATCCTCACACCACTGGAAATACTCGAAGAATCCCAGCTTACGGGTCTGGTGATAGTTCCAGATATTGAGAGCCGGTTTTCGGTCTTTCAGTTCACCAATACTCTCCTTCCAATGATAGATGTTGCCGAGTCCCTGTCCGTGGAGCATACATCCACCAGGGAAACGCACGAAGCGAGGCTTCAGCTCTGCGATGGTCTCAGCAAGATCCTTTCTCAGACCATGACCTTTGTAGGTATCCTGCGGCATCAGGCTCACCATATCTACGGCTACCTTTTCCTCCCCCTTAGGCAAGAGGGCAAAACGGGTATCCTTGCCCAGTTCACCTTTATATTTATCTGTGATGACAAGCTGCGCTTTGTATTCAGCCCAATCAGGTCCCTGCACCTTCAGCTTAGCCTGGGCTATCGGAAGTCCTTCCTGATCTACGAGTGCTACGGTGAGCTGCTTTTTCTTGCCGTCGATACAACGGGCATACAGACTCACTTCGTAAGCAGCACCACGCTTGATGACGATTCCCTCCCATCCTATATTATAAATAGGTGTAGATGAGAGGATGGCATAATGCGGATTATTCACGCTTACCCCATTTTCTGTAGAAATGATGGCAGAAGAGGATGATGAAGAGGATGATGAAGAAGAAGATACTGAAGAAGATGCTGATGAAGCCTCAATTCCCATCCAGGCAGTTGCAGCATTCCAGCCTTTTCGCTCACCATTGTATTCGAAGTCGCCATTCTGCAGGAGTTCTGCACAGAGTCCGCCATCGGCAGCTCTGCTGATATCCTCGAAGAAGATGCCGATGAGTTTGTCGCTGATGCGATGGCTCTGCTTCGGATTCACCGTGAGCTTTGCCGTGAAAGCATCTGCAGCATCCGCTTCCTTTACCATTTTTTCGTGCTGGATGAAAGCCTCCTCACCTTGCTCATTCTTGATTTTCTCCTCTACATCAGCGATGTAAGCTTTCAGATCTGCCTCATTCTTAGGCAGTTTCCGGCTGTTTTCCTTTGCTTCCTCAGCCAGAGCCTTATGCCAGGCGCGGATATAGTTCAGATGGATGGCCGGAATCTCGAAATCGTTACCCTCTACCAGTTTACCATTGATGGAAGCCGTATCTCGCTGCCAGAGGATTTCATCGGCAGAAGCTTCCAGCGAATCCTCCTGGAAGGTACGGAAATCCTTGTCGGCATGAACGTATCTTTTACCTTTCTCCGTCTTCAGATAAAGGTCGAAGGTTCCATCTTCCATCTGATAAGCAGCCACATCACTGATATTCTTCTCCTTCATGATAGGATAATCCTGTGGTCGCCAAGTTACAAGATCTTCAGAATAAGCCACAGCAAACTGTGGTGAGGTCTTATTTACACTCCAAAGAGCCCGCCAGGTACCATCATTTGCCTTGAGAACAAATGGGCGATACATCTTTTTCTCACTGCCCCAAGGTCCGAAGTCAGAGGCACAGAGCTGACCTACATCCACCCATCTTTCATCGTCTGTAAGATAAGCGAGATGCAGTCCCTGGTTGGGAGCTGGCGAATACACGAAGATCTGGCAGATAGAATCCTTGCCCACAATGGTATAAGCAGGTGCATCCTTATCTGCAACAGACAAAATCGCCTTATTAACTTGTTTCTTGGCAGCTGGCATTTGAGTCTGCTTTCTGACAGGAGTCAGCGCCACAGCTTGGGTCATAGCCAACAGGGCAGCCGAGAAGAGTAGATACTTTGGTTTCATCATATTACTTCTTATTTATTTTTTGTTTGTTTTTAGATTCTCAATTGTATTACATTACATATACGATGATACGACTTAAAAATCGTATAAAGTTAATAAAAAAGGGGTAGAATGCTTCACAGCAACCTGCCCCCCAACCTAACAACTAAACCTAATAAACTCCCTAATGGGTTAGAGAGACCTAATAATATATTTCTTTTTTTCCTGCGGCAAGCGTATTCTTCATCAGCGAGCAGATGGTCATAGGACCCACTCCGCCCGGTACTGGAGTAATGAAAGAACACTTTTCAGCCACCTCATCGAACTTCACGTCACCATTTAAGCGGAATCCGCTTTTTCTGGTGGCGTCTGGTACACGAGTCGTACCCACGTCGATGACAACAGCTCCCGGTTTAACCATATCGGCTGTTACGAAATCAGGCTTACCGATAGCCGCAATGATAATATCCGCCTCCCGGCACTCCTCCTTCAGATTTTTGGAGTGCGAGTGGCACACGGTAACCGTGGCATCTCCATACTGCTTCTGCATCATCAGCTGGGCCATAGGTTTGCCCACGATGTTGCTTCTGCCCAGGATAACACACTTCTTGCCGCTGGTTTCTATCTGATAATGCTGCAGCAGGGTGAGGATTCCAAGCGGAGTAGCCGAGATGAAACTAGGCATACCCAGCGACATTCTACCCACATTCACGGGATGGAAGCCATCCACATCCTTGCGATAGTCTATCGCCATGGTAATCTTCTGCTCGTCGATGTGCTTCGGCAAAGGCAGCTGCACGATGAAACCATCCACGTCAGCATCCTTGTTGAGCTTATCTACACACTGCAGAAGCTCCTCCTCAGTAACATCCTCCTCAAAACGGATCAGCGTAGATTTGAATCCGCACTTTTCGCATGCCAGAACCTTGTTCTTCACATAGGTTTCGCTGCCACCATCGTGGCCCACCAGCACAGCCACCAGATGTGGCTGTTTGCCTCCTGCGGCTACAATCTGAGCCACCTCCTGGGCAATCTGTTCCTTTATGGCGGCTGCTGTCGCCTTTCCGTCTATTAGCTGCATCTTACTTTTTCTATTTTAAGATTTTTACATTGATAAGCTTCGAGTCTTGGCTCCCAGCTTCAGAATTACATACCTGGCATCTTAGGCATACCTGGCATACCCTTCATACGGCCCATCATCTGCGCCATCTTGTTGCCAGTCATCATCTGCATCATCTTGCGTGTCTGTTCAAACTGCTTGATGAGCTTGTTTACCTCCTGGATATTGGTACCAGAACCCTTGGCGATACGCTGGCGGCGAGATGTATTGAGGATAGAAGGATTGGTACGCTCCTTAGGAGTCATACTCTGGATAATAGCCTCGATACCCTTGAAGGCATCCTCTGGGATATCAACATCGCGGATAGCCTTGCCTACACCTGGAATCATCGCAGCCAGATCCTTGATGTTACCCATCTTCTTGATCTGCTGAATCTGATTGTAGAAGTCATTGAAATCGAACTGGTTCTTGCGAATCTTCTTCTCGAGTTTCTTGGCTTCCTCCAGATCGAACTGCTCCTGTGCGCGCTCTACCAGCGAAACCACGTCACCCATTCCGAGGATACGGTCTGCCATTCGAGCAGGATGGAACACATCGATAGCTTCCATCTTCTCGCCGGTACCGATAAACTTGATAGGCTTGGTAACCACGGTGCGGATACTGAGGGCAGCACCACCACGGGTATCACCATCGAGCTTGGTGAGAACAACACCGTTGAAATCGAGGCGGTCGTTGAACTCCTTGGCTGTATTCACGGCATCCTGACCGGTCATGGAGTCAACCACGAAGAGGGTCTCGTCAGGATTCAGATGATTCTTCAGATTGCTGATCTCGTTCATCATCTGCTCGTCGATGGCGAGACGACCGGCTGTATCCACGATAACCACGTCGTTGCCGTTGGTCTTAGCCTGCTGCAAGGCATGGTCGGCGATGACGCAAACATCCTTGTTATCAGGCTCGCTATATACAGGAACGCCCACCTGCTCGCCCACTACATGGAGCTGCTGGATAGCAGCAGGGCGGTAAACGTCGCAGGCTACGAGCAATGGTTTCTTGCCCTTCTTGGTCTTGAGCAGATTAGCAAGCTTACCGCTGAAGGTAGTCTTACCGGAACCCTGCAAACCACTCATCAGGATGATTGCCGGGCGGTTTTCCAACTTCAAAGGTGCTTCCTCGCCACCCATCAGTTCAGCCAGCTCGTCGTGAACCAGCTTCACCATCAGCTGTCCAGGCTTCACGGCAGTGAGCACGTTCATGCCCAGCGCCTTTTCCTTCACCTTGTTGGTGAATTCTTTAGCCACCTTATAGTTAACGTCGGCATCGAGGAGTGCACGGCGCACATCCTTCATGGTTTCAGCCACGTTGATTTCCGTAATCTTACCTTCACCCTTCAAGATTTTGAAGGAACGTTCTAATCTATCACTTAAATTTTCAAACATGTTCTTAATTGTACTTTTTTATTTCGGGCACAAAGTTACGAACTTTTTCCGAGAAAGCCAACTCAATCTCAATTATTTTTCATTTTCTTGCTCTTTTGCATCATTTTGAACATTTGGAAGCATTTTCTCTGATGATTCCTGCTTGGTCTCATCCTGCTTTTCCAAAGTTTCTTTCTTGTTAGCGCTCAGATTGATAGGATTTTTCAGTTCATACTTCTTTCCCGTAGCCTTTTCGTAGGCAGAGACGATAGGATCCTTTCTGTCCATCTTCTTGAAGATTTCCTGAGCCTGCTTCTTGTGCTTCCGGTCGCGGCTGCCCTGCTTGTCCATCCAGCCGAAGGCATCGAAGCCGATTCCTCCCGGTGATGTTGGCACAGAATTCACCTTCTCTTGTATCTGCTCTTCCATATTGTCGATATGCTCCTGGTTCTTGCCCCAAACGGTCACTTCACCAATCTGTTTGGCTTCGGGAAGGAGAAAAACGGTATCAGGCAACTCCTGGTAGCGGATGGTTGCCTTGATATAGCCCGGTTTGGATACGGTAGCAGAATCAAACTGGTAGCGCATGTTCCAGTAACCCCGATAGTCGGTACGCGCCCAATGGTTATTGTTCGTATGAATGAGGGCTTCCCTGATAGGCACATGATCCTCGGCAGATGCGATGACGCATGTTTTCTGCGCATAGACCATGGAAGCCATTGACAGCAGGGTTATCATCAAAAATATAATTTTCTTCATAATCTTTGCTTTTTTTGTAGGCAAAAATAACAAGAATCCTCCATTTCGCAAAATATTGCAATAGATATTAACCAGATTAAGCAGATATTAACCTCTACGAACAGGTACCTTCTTTTTCGATACGCTTGGCTTCTTCCAGGAGCTTGATGGCATCCACATACTGTGCGATACCCTGAGCCACCTCCTTGGCAGCCTTCATCGCCAGCACTACGGTCTGAGGGCGATGCACCACATCACCTCCTGCAAATACGCCACGACGGGTAGTCATTCCGAAAGGACGATCTACCACCTTTACATATCCCTTCTCATCCACCTCGATTCCAGCAGTAGTAGAAACAATGCGGTTGGCAGGGCGCGAACCGATAGCCAGATAGATTCTATCAAATTTCTCTACCCTTTCGCCTTCAGGCGTATTCAGCACGCAGCTTCCCAGTCTGCCGTTCTGTCCCTTCAGGAAGGCTTCTACGGTAGTTTTCCATTCAAACTTCACACCTTCCTTTACTGCATCCTCGTATTCGCTCTTGATGGCAGGCATTTCCTCCTGGGTCTTTCTGTACAATACGGTAACGTCAGCACCCAGACGGATGGCAGTACGGGCAGCATCCATCGCCACATTTCCACCACCGATTACGCCAACCTTCTCGCCATCGCGCAAAGGAACCATATCGCGGGGCAAAGCACCTTCGTTATAGGCATTTACATTATGCAGGAAGTAGGTACTCTGGCTTACGCCATGGAGCTTGCTGCCCGGTGTAGAGTCCATATTCTGAGGCACGCTGGTACCGGTACCCATGAAGATGGCATCATAACCGGCACGGAAGAGGCTGTCGATGGTGACATTGTTCTCGCCCACCATACAGTTGGTGATAAACTGCACGCCCAAGGCAGCAATCTTGCTCACCTCATCGCGCACCACAGTCTTTGGCAAGCGATACTCCGGAATACCGTACATCAGTACGCCACCCGGTTCAGCCTGTCCTTCAAAAATCGTTACATTGAATCCCTGTCTTGCCAAATCACCGGCTACGGTAAGTCCTGCAGGACCCGAACCGATTACAGCCACTCTACCACGGGTTTTCTGTGGCAGGAGCTCACGGGAGAGATTCATCTTGGTATCGAAATCAGCGATAAACTGCTCCAATTTACCAATCTGTACAGGTTTTCCCTTCTTGCCGAGCACACAATGTCCCTGGCACTGCTTCTCGTGAGGACACACGCGTCCACAGATAGCCGGCAGATTGCTCTTGGCATTGATGATGCTCATCGCAGCACCCATGTTACCCATCGACAGTTCGTGTACGAAATCCGGTATATCGTTTTCAATAGGACATCCCTTCTTACACTGCGGAATCTTGCAATGCAGACATCTCTTGGCTTCCTCAATCGCCTCTCGGGTAGAGAATCCCTCGTTTACCACCTGAAACATGCTAGGCTGTTCAGCTGTGTTATTCTGTTGATCAATCTGTTCACTCATAATCTACTACTCTTCTTTGTCTTCTGTTTTTTCCTATTTCTGCTGCTTGATTTCGATGTCTTCCTTCACATGATTTCTGATTTTGGTGAGGAAGAGTTTCATGCGCTTGGCATCCTTGTGATCGATGATATCGATGAGTTCAGCCAGCTCTTCGCGAATCTGGGCCACCTGTCCAGATGTATATGGGTTGAAGAGGATTTCCTGCAAGAGATAGTCATCCTCGTTCAATACGCCCTTGGCTATCTGCATGTGGCGCTTGAAGGTGGTACCAGGAGCATCCTGATGCTTCATCACCGCCGCAAAGGCAAAAGTGCTGACAAACGGAATACTCAGCGAGTAAGCCACCGTCTGGTCGTGCTCATCAAAGGTGTACTCATGCAGGCTCAGTCCGAGCTTCTGATAGAGATCCTTAAAGAAAATCTTACCCATATAGTCGCCCTCCTTGATGATGACCGCATTCTCCTCGGAGAGCTGGTTCAGGTTGGCAAACGTAGGACCGAACATCGGGTGGGTGCTCACGTATCGGAAGCCGCTCTTGTCGTAAAACTCCTGCAATCCAGTCTTCACCGACGCAATGTCGCTGATGATACAGTCTTTAGAGAGATGTGGCAGCAACTCCTCGAATGCCGGGATGGTGTATTTCACGGTTACGGCATTGATGACGAGTTCCGGGCGGAACATCTCCACCTCCTCCATCTTGGTGAAACGGTAGCAGTTATAGGTGAAGCGCAGTCGCTTGGCATCCTTTTCATACACAGCCACCTCGTGGTCGAAGCTGAGCAGGTCGATGAAAAAGCTTCCCATCTTTCCTGCTCCCATTATCAAAATTCTCATTTCTTTATAATGTGAAGAATGAAGAGTGGAGGCCGAAGTCTTTCGTCCTCTACTCTTCACTTAATTTATTTCTGATTCAGAATTTCCAACTGCTGGCGAACACTCTCCTCGTGGATATGCTCAAAGATCTGGGCAGCAAACTCTGGGCTCATTCCGCAGAGTGAAGCCTGGGCACCACGCTTCTCGAGAATCTCGTTGTAGCGGTTGGTCTGTACGATAGTCATATTGTGCTCCTTCTTGTAGGTACCGATTTCGCGGCATACACGCATACGCTTGGCAAGAAGATCCATCAACTGGTTGTCACACTCATCAATCTGACCGCGCAGCTGATGCAGACCCTCTGTAGAATAATGCTCATCACGAACTACGAGGAGGCTCAGGATGTAATCCAGGATATCCGGAGTAACCTGCTGCTTGGCATCGCTCCATGCATCATCAGGAGAGCAGTGGCTCTCTACGATCAGACCGTCGAAACCCAGGTCCATAGCCTGCTGGCAGAGAGGAGCGATGAGGTCGCGGCGACCGCCGATGTGGCTAGGGTCGCAGATGATAGGCAACTGAGGAATGCGGCGGTGCAGCTCGATAGGAATCTGCCACATAGGGAGATTGCGGTAGATCTTCTTGTCGAAGCTGGAGAAACCGCGGTGGATGGCACCGAGTCGCTTGATACCAGCCTGGTTGATACGCTGGAGCGCACCGATCCAGAGCTCAAGATCCGGATTCACCGGATTCTTCACCAGCACAGGAACATCCACGCCCTGAAGGCTGTCTGCCAGTGCCTGCATAGCGAATGGATTGGCAGAAGTACGGGCTCCCACCCACAGAATATCGATTCCATATTTCAAGGCGAGCTCCACGTGCTCAGGAGTAGCCACCTCGGTAGCAGTGAGCATACCGGTCTCCTCCTTCACCTGCTTCATCCAAGGCAAGGCAGCCTCGCCATTTCCCTCGAAGCCTCCTGGTTTGGTACGTGGCTTCCATACACCAGCGCGGAACATGTGGCAGCCTTTAGCAGCCAGCTGCTTGGCGGTAGTCATAACTTGCTCTTCTGTCTCTGCAGAGCATGGGCCTGCAATGACGATAGGGCGTTCCTGATCACTAGGGAGATTCAATGGTTCTAATTCTAATTCCATAGTCGTATATTTTAATTTTTTATTTTTTTACTTTCCAAAGACTTTTCTGATTCTTTCCAGCGCCTCCTTCATTTTCTCATCCTTGGCACAAAGGCTGATGCGGATGTATCGCTTGCCGTTGCTTCCGAAGATGAATCCAGGGGTGATGAATACGCGCGCCTCGTGGAGAATCTTCTCTGTGAGGTCTTCAACATCGGCGTATTTCTCCGGAATCTTGCCCCAGAGGAACATGCCCACCTGGTTAGGATCAAACTTGCAGTCCAATACCTGCATGATCTGCTCGGCGATGTCGCGGCGGCGGCGATAGTTGGTGATGTTGTTCTCACGGTGCCACTCATCGGTATTGTTGAGCATGGCCTCGGCAGCAGCGAGCTGGATTCCGCGGAAGCATCCGTTGTCGATGTTGCTCTTCACCTTCAGGATCCAGGAGATAAACTGCTTGTTGCTCGAAATCATAGCCACACGCCATCCTGGCATGTTGTGGCTCTTGCTGAGCGAATTGAATTCGATGCAGCAGTCCTTGGCGCCCGGCACCTGCATGATGCTCAGCGGATGCTCATTGAGGATGAGCGAATAAGGATTGTCGTTCACCACCACGATGTTGTGATCCTTGGCAAACTTCACGAGTCGCTCGTAGGTCTCCATCTTTGCCACGCCTCCGGTCGGCATGTTCGGATAGTTGGTCCACATCAGCTTCACGTGGCTGAGGTCCATCTTCTCCAGCGCCTCGAAGTCTGGCTGCCATTCATTGTCCTCGCGCAGGTCGTAATAGGTAATCTTGGTGCCGAGAATCTTGTTGATGGCAGTATAGGTAGGATAGCCCGGGTTTGGGATGAGCACCTCGTCGCCAGGGTTGCAGAAGGCGAGCGTAACGTGCAGGATACCCTCCTTGCTACCAATGAGGGGCTGGATTTCCGTAGCCCAGTCAAGATCCACGTCATACCATCTCTTGTAATAACCAGCCATCGCCTTGCGCAACTCCGGGATGCCCACCGTAGGCTGGTATCCGTGTGCCGCAGGGTTATGGGCTACCTCGCAGAGCGTATCGATGGTCTGCTTAGAAGGCGGCATGTCTGGACTTCCGATGGCGAGGCTGATGATGTCCTGTCCCTCGGCATTAAGCTTAGCCACTTCCTTCAGCTTTCGGCTGAAGTAGTATTCCTGTATTTCCGTTACTCTATTGGCTGGTTGTATCATAATTCTTATTTTTAACTATTAACTGTTAACTATCAACTATTCCTTCTCCTCATATTCTCCCAACACCTTTATTTTCTTCACGAGCGGCGTAATTGCGTCGATGCTCTGGCGGTATCGGGTCAGGTTGTCGAAGGTGAGGTCTACGTAGAAGAGGTATTCCCACTCATGTCCGATGTTTGGCAGCGACTGAATCTTGGTGAGATTGATGTCGTAGAAACTCAGAATGGTGAGCACCTTGGAGAGCGATCCCTTATCGTGAGCCAGACTGAAGACGATGCTCGCCTTGTTGGCCTTTTCGATGGGACGGAGCAGGGCTGCCTTCTGCGGATTGCAGACCACGAGGAATCGGGTGTAGTTGTGCGGATTGTCGTGGATTCCCTCCTGCAATACCTTCATGCCATACATCCTGGCGGCGTAGGCAGAACAGATGGCTGCCCATCCGTGCACCTGGTGCTGGGCGATGAATGCGGCAGAACCTGCGGTATCCTCAGCCTCCACCGCCTTGAGATCAGGATGGTTGGCGAGAAACTTGCCACACTGCATCAGCGCTACAGGATGAGAGTGAACCTCCTGCAGGGTGCTCCAGTCGTCGGAAGGCAGACAGCAGATGCTGTGCTCGATGTGGAGCTTGTGCTCACCCACCACGGTGGTTCCGCTCTCCCGGAGCAGCTCGTAGTTGTGGAGCAGACTGCCGGCGATGGTGTTCTCGATGGCGCAGATGCCGATGATGGTAGGATCTCGCTTGATGTTCTCAAACACCTCCTCGAAGGTAGCGCAACAGATTAACTCTATCTGCTCGCCCTGGAAATACTCGTGGGCGGTAATGTCGTGGAAGGATCCCAACTCTCCTTGTATTGCAATTCTCTTCATTGTTTCACTCTCTTTTTTACATTATCTCCTGATTTTGGAAAACGGATTTTCGGAAAACGTTTTTTGAAAACTGATTATTTCGAAAACGTTTATGGAAAACGGATTCGAGTTTTACGAAAAACGGTCCTGCTCACAATAGAGCGGGACCGTTTCGATGATTTCAAGAATCTTATATCCTAAGTTGAAATATATACGCAACTTCCCGCTTTACAATTGCTTGCAAAGTAAAAGTAATAGCTAAAAAAGTAAGCGTTCAACTTTTCCATTTTCTTGTTCTTTTATTTGTTATTCACTTATTGCTGAGCCATCAGTCTTCAGAAAGACTCTGCTCTGCTGAGCCATTATCCTTGGAAGAAGTAGCTCAGATGGAGTATCAACCGATGAAAGTCTCAACTCGTTTGCAAAAGTAACACTTTTCTTTGATACCACCAAACAAATTGTCAGTTTTTTCTTTATTTTCCTTATATTTTCTGCTTTTCAGCATATTTTCAGCAGATTTTTATCAGAAAAAGCCCTAAACTGGCAGATTTTTATCAGCATTCGTATCATTTCGAAAGAACATTTACCGGCATGTTCAGACAATTAGCGGCAATGTTCATCTTTTATCGGCAATGCTCAGACAATTAGCGGCAATGTTCTCTGCCTTCAGCCTTAAACTCTCCTGTAAGCTCCTCTATCTTCTCGGGATTCAGCTGCAGGTATCTCTGCATATCCTTTCCGGCTCCCTCCTTATCGCCCATCTGCATCAGCAGATTGCCTCGTTTCAGCAGGTTCTTGCTCAGCGCAGCCTTGTTCTCAGCATCCTCGCTGCAAGCTTCCGCCCGTTTCTCCTGCTCCGCTATCTGCTGCGTAAGAGCTGCTACGAGCAGAACGGGATTCATATCATTCAAATCCATATATGCAAAAATTCTGTTATATATAATAATGTGTAATTGATCTGTTGATGCCCAGCATTTACTTGATGGCACCGATAATTTCAGTCACCGACTTGCAGCCGTGAGCATCCAGCCACTCGTTCATACCATCCTTCACCTTCTTGGTTACGGCAGGATCGATGAAGTTGGCAGTACCGATTTCGATGGCTGTAGCACCACACATCATAAACTCGATGGCATCCTTGGCATTCTGAATACCGCCCAGTCCTACTACCGGAATCTTCACGGCATGGGCCACATCGTAAACCATACGCAATGCCACCGGCTTGACGCAAGGACCGCTCAAACCGCCAGTACGGATGCTCAGCAGCGGCTGGCGCTTCTCAATATCCACCGCCATACCCATCAATGTGTTGATGAGCGAAACAGAGTCGGCACCCTCAGCCTCTACCGCACGGGCGATGTCGGCAATGCTGGTTACGTTAGGTGAAAGTTTTACGATCAAGGTCTTGTCATACACCTTGCGCACCGCCTTTACCACGCTTGCAGCACCCTCGCAGGTAACGCCGAAAGCCATACCGCCATCCTTTACGTTAGGGCAGGAAATATTCAGCTCGATGGCAGGAATCTTATCCAGCTCATTCACACGTGCCGCACACTCCGCATAGCTCTCAGGCGAGTGTCCGCTCACGTTTACAATCATATTGGTATCGATGTCCTTGATCTGAGGATAGATGTGCTCACAGAAGTACTCCACACCCTTGTTCTGGAGACCCACGCAGTTGAGCATTCCCTGTGGAGTTTCAGCCATGCGTGGATAGTCATTTCCCTCGCGTGGTTCCAGGGTAGTACCCTTTACGATGATACCTCCGATTTCCTCCAGCGGAACGAAATCAGCAAACTCCAATCCGTAGCCGAAAGTTCCCGATGCAGTCATCACTGGATTCTTCAGCTTCAAATCTTTTATATTTACACTTAAATCAGCCATAATCTTTCTTAATCAAATAATATTCTATTACAATTATCTACCAGAAGCATCTGGTTTAGATATCCCAGGTGAGCTGCTTGATGTTGATGACCGGACCATCCTTGCAAACGCACTTATGTCCCTCAGTGGTCTTCTCCACGCAGCAGAGGCAGGCACCTACACCGCACGCCATCTTGTTCTCCAGGGAAACCTCGCACTCCACACCAGCCTTCTTGGCAAAGCGAGCCACGCTCACCATCATCGGCTTCGGACCGCAGGTAGAGATCATGTCAAACTGCTCGTTCTCCAACACAGAGTGATTGGTTACGAAACCCACCTCGCCGGCAGAGCCATCCTCGGTAGTGATGCATACCTTTCCTATCTTGGCAAACTCATCCAACTCCAGCAGGTCGGAAGCCTTGCGGGCACCCAGCAGGAAGGTTACATCAGCACCAAACTCCTTGATGAGTTTTCCGAAGTAGAGCAGAGGAGCCACACCTACTCCACCACCCACGAGGAGATACTTCTGGCTCTTCTCTGTAGGCATGGTGAAACCATTGCCCAGAGGCAGCATACAGTTGAGCGTATCGCCAGCCTGAAGCTTTCCGAGCTGGCGGGTTCCGTCGCCCACCATGGCAACGAGCAGCCAGAGCTGGTTGGTTTCTCTATCCACGAAATTGATGGAGATAGGACGGCGAAGCATGGTGGCAGGCGAATGATCTACCTTTACTTCTACGAATTGTCCAGGCAGGATTTCCGGCAGAGGTTTCTCGTCGGTAAGCTTAATCAATACGTGCTTATCGCTGAGTGCTTCTACAGAAACCACCTTAAGGTCTAGAACATATTTTTTCATCTTATTGCTATTTTAATGCTTGTTATTAATGCTTGCTGTTATACCTATTTATATATAGGCAGTGCAAAGGTACAACAAAAATCGAACTTCACAAAGAGAAAGGGCGATTTTTTCAGCTCCCCCTCTTACTTTATTCCTTCTTTATTCCCTCTTTATTCCCTCTTTACTTCCGACAGCAGAGCAGCGGTCTATTTCTTCGGAACGAAAGTCTCCCAGGTCTGATCATCGTAGAAGATGCGGATCTCGGTAATCTTGCGTTGCGGTTTGTCCACATATTTAACCGCAGCATTGGCGATATTTTTAGGTGTCCTTTTTACACCGTGTGTTTGAGGCTGGTCAAAGAGCGATGGAGAAGTAGGGGAGTCGGAGCCCTCGCTGCCCCCGAAATCCAGGGTAGGCTCCACCACGCCGCCAGCGCCACCTATGCCCCCATGGCTTCCGCCCATGCCTGCTGCCGAAGCGCCTGTACCAGCCACACCTACAGCGTCTCCATACATATCGAGCGAATCATCGTCCGCTCCGTTTTCACCTCTGGCTGAAGTACCCGCCTGGGCACCTTCCACCTTATTAATATACATAGGAGGAGTACCATAAAGCAACCACTCAAGGTTCACCTGAGGCAACTTTTTCTTGATTGCATCCACGATGTCGAGCGATGGTTTTGTGCGATCATTGAAGATGCTGCTCAGGGTCGCTGTCGATTTTCCGATGAGCTGTGCGAAGTTCTGTTGGTTGAGGTGTTGCTCCTCCATGATCTGTCTGATTCTGTCTTTCATCACTATGTCTGAATTTGATTTTTTACGATGTTTTATTTCCGAACAGGGCCGTTTTTGCCCCATTTTTCTTAGATTTTACAAAGATAAAGCAAAAATTTGGTTTTACCAAACTTTTCGGGAAAAATTTTGTTTTTTAAACTTTAGGTTTGTATTTACAAATTTAAACTTTCAATCTTTGCTTTCTTAGTTTTATGGTTTAGATTTACAAATCTAACTTTAGTAATCTAAAGCTTTTACAATGGTTTGCTTTATTTAAAACTATCAATTCGCTGAGTTTCAAAGTCTTTATTCCCTATAAATAGGCATTTCAGCCACTTTTATGCATCTTTCTTGCGCCAAATGCCAAATCATAACCTTACATAAAACAACAGAAATCTATAAATCACTGGGTTTCAATATGTTTTCGCTTCGATAACTCGTCTGTATATTTATACATTCGTATTTCAAAACCGCCCGATTTACATTTACGTTTGTAAATTCACTCTCTTTTTTCTCCGATTTAGTTTTCTTTAGTTTAGATTCACAAACATAAAGAGCGATTTACAAAATACACATTTACATTACTAAACTACAGAAACATAAACATTAATAAATGTAAATACTAAAAAAGAAGGGTCTGAGGATGGCAATTTTTTCCATTTTGAGCGTTTTCAAGCCCGTTGGTCGGGTTTTGCTCAAAAATGCGAGTATTGAAGGGGGTTATTTTCGTTAACTAGCTGATATTCATTATAGTTAACTGCGATTTCAGCGAAAACTGAAAAATGACCATCTAGATGAGAAATCCATCCAAACGAGAGATTCCAAACGAGAAAAACAAAAAAAATAGCGCCCGTTTTCCCGATAACGAACGCTATTTTCACCACTTTCAGGAAGCTAAACGCCCTCCCCGATTCCAGATCATTTCATTTCTCCGACAAGACGAAGGAGGAGTAAAAATTGGCCTCTCTCCCACCCTCGCCCATCGACGGATTTTTGGAGCCGGAAAGCAGCCTAATGGAGGATGAAAAAGATGAGTTCCCTCATCAATTCGCCTGCCGAAGTAAACGGATTATCGATGCCCTTGCTCTTCGCATCCACCTCTTTCAGCTTCTCGATTATCTGCATCACTTTCACTCCAGAATAGTTTCTCATTCCCATCGTATAATCGCGCACCGCCCAGGTTCCGCGCAAATCCAGGAATTTTGCAAGCTCATTTTCGTTCTGCTTATTCGGAGCATAATAGGCTATCATCAGATTCTGGAAATAACTGAAGAGCAACGGGAGGAGCGCATAGAGCGAACCTGACTTCGGGTTGCTGTCAAAATAGTTTATTATCTGATTTGCCTTGAAAACATCACGCTGGATGATGGCGCTGCGAAGTTCGAAAGCATTGAAGTCCTTGCTCACTCCTATTTCACGTTCCACCACCGAAGGAGTCACCCGTCGGTCGGAGTCAGGAAGAGAGATGAGCAGCTTGTCGAGTTCGGAGGTGAGGCGATGAAGATCGGCTCCGATATGATCTGCCACCATCTGCACCGCCTTCGGTTCGATGGTTGCCTTGCGAGCCTTGAGATAGGTTTCGATGAAACCCGGAAGCTGACGGTCGTAGAGCTTCTTGCTCTCGAACACCACTCCCACCTGTTCGGCTCTCGGGATGAACTTCTTTCTGCGGTCGATACTGCCGTTTTTGTTACAGATGACGAGAACGGTGGATTTCACCGGTTTCTCGAGATACTTTTCCAGGGCATCCAGACTCTTCAGATTCTGTGCTTCTTTTACAATCACTACTCTGAATTCCGCCATCATCGGATATCCCTTACACTGGTCCACCACCTGCACCGCCGTGGTATCCGCCCCGAAAAGCACGGTCTGGTTGAAGTCCCGCTCTTCCGGCTGGAGCACGTTTTCGGCGATATAATCGCAGATCTTGTCTATATAGAAAGGTTCGTCGCCCATGAGAATATACACGGGCGCAAACTTCCGAGCCTTCAGATCTTTCATGATCGACTCGTAACTTATTGCATTTTTCTTTTCTGCCATTGATTTATTTTTTGTATCTTTGCACTGTGATTCCAGTCTGCCATTCATCTGTCTGCACAGAGAATCCAGCCTGCAATCCATTTGCAAAGGTACAAAAATAAATCGAACTATATATATAATAAGGTATAAAAAATGATTCGCTTGAACTTACCAACCTTCGAAATGAAGGTTTCGGGCACCAAACAACAGCCCAAGATACTGGATGTGCTGCGCAGGAAATACGTAGCCATCACCCCCGAAGAATGGGTGCGCCAGCACTTCGTACACTATCTCATCGAGCACAAGGGCTACCCTGCCTCGCTGCTCGCCAACGAGATCCAGCTGAAATGCGGCGACAAGGTGCTGCGTGCCGACAGCGTGCTCTACAGCCGCGAACTCCGCCCCAGGATGATTATCGAATACAAGGCGCCGCATATCCCCATCACCCAGAAGGTGTTCGATCAGATTTCGGTATATAATCTCCTGCTTCACGTAGATTACCTGGTGGTGAGCAACGGACTGGAGCACTATATCTGCCGGATGGATTACGACGATAAAAAATATTTATTCCTCGAAGAGATTCCCGACTATTCTGATTTGTTGACAATATAGAAAAGCCAAGCAGAAAGGCAGACAGTCGGCTCCTCTCGCATTTCTCCATCATCACCCCCAAAACACCCCATTTATCCCCCTCCAAAATTTGCGTATTTCCGGTCAACCGTACAGATGCTCAGAAATACGCAAATTTTGAAGGGCTTTTTCAGCCGCAAATTCCGTTATTTTTTAATAAAAATCGGCGCAACATTTTGCATTCTACCTATTTATTATTACCTTTGCAGCAATTTAAATATTAAAAAGGTAATGGCAAAAGAAAACATAAAGATAGCCGTAGCCGGAACAGGCTATGTAGGATTGAGCATCGCCACGCTGCTGAGCCAGCATCACGAGGTGGTGGCAGTGGATGTGATTCCCGAAAAGGTGGAACTCATCAACCACCGCCGCTCGCCTATCCAGGACGAATACATCGAGAAATACCTGGCGGAGAAAGAGCTCAACCTCAAGGCTACCACCGATGCAGCCGAAGCCTACAGGGATGCCGACTTCGTGGTAATCGCCACGCCAACCAACTACGACCCCGTGAAGAACTACTTCGACACATCGCATGTAGAAGAGGTCATCCAGCTGGTCAAGGAGGTGAACCCCGATGCCATCATGGTCATCAAGAGTACCATTCCAGTGGGCTACACCGAGAACATACGCCGGAAGATGGGCAGCGAGAACATCATCTTCGCCCCGGAATTCCTGCGCGAGAGCAAGGCGCTCTACGACAATCTCTACCCTAGCCGCATCATCGTGGGCAGACCGGCAGGAGATGACCGGCTCGACAAGGCGGCGCATCTCTTCGCAGAACTCCTGCAGGAGGGAGCCATCAAGGAGAACATCGACACCCTCTTCATGGGTCTCACAGAGGCAGAGGCGGTGAAACTCTTCGCCAACACCTACCTGGCACTCAGGGTAAGCTACTTCAACGAGCTGGACACCTATGCCGAGATGAAGGGACTCGATACCCAGGCCATCATATCGGGTGTGGGACTGGACCCTCGCATCGGCACCTTCTACAATAATCCATCGTTCGGATATGGCGGCTACTGTCTGCCGAAGGATACCAAGCAGCTGCTGGCAAACTATGCCGATGTGCCCGAGAATCTGATCCAGGCCATCGTAGAGAGCAACCGCACCCGCAAGGATTTCATCGCCGACCGAGTGCTCCACATGGCAGGCTACTACGATTACGCCAACCAGAACAACTACCGCGAGGAGGAAGAGAAGCCTTGCACCATCGGAGTGTATCGCCTCACGATGAAGAGCAACAGCGACAATTTCCGCCAGAGCAGCATCCAGGGCGTGATGAAGCGCATCAAGGCGAAGGGCGCCCAGGTTATCATCTACGAGCCTACGCTGAAGAGCGGAACCACCTTCTTCGGCAGCCGCGTGGTAAACGTCCTGGAGGATTTCAAGAAGCAGAGTCAGGCAATCATCGCCAACAGATACGATAAATGCCTCGACGATGTGAAGGAAAAAGTCTATACCCGGGATATCTTCCGCAGGGACTAGCCCCCAGAAAGGGCAAAAGCTTTAAAAATATCGCAAATAACAATTAAAAAAAAGATAAATATGGCAAAATTAGTTATCAATTCCTATGAGGATTTTGCATCTCACCTCGGTGAGAAGTTAGGTGAATCAGACTGGTTGCAGATCGACCAGGACCGTATCAACAAGTTTGCAGACGCAACCCTCGATCCACAGTGGATTCACGTAGATGTAGAGCGCGCCAAGGTAGAAAGCCCTTACCACAGCACCATCGCTCACGGCTACCTCACCCTCTCTGTACTGCCTTATCTCTGGCAGCAGATCATCGAGGTAAACAACATCAAGATGCTCGTAAACTATGGTATGGATGAGATGCGTTTCGGTCAGCCGGTCATCACCGGTTCACGTGTTCGCCTCGTGGCAACACTCCATGAGATTCAGAATCTCCGTGGTATCTGCAAGACCAGCATCAAGTTTACCATCGAGATAGAAGGCCAGCGCAAGCCAGCTCTTTCTGGTATTGCCCAGTTCCTCTACTATTTCGAGAACTAAAAAAGTTACCTCTTTAAAAATCAGCACTTGCCCCCTTCCGAAGCTGTATGGGTCTTATCCTCTTCCCGGCAGCAGAAGTCGGGGGCTTTTTAACTTGATTATCATTCAGAAAAATCAGTATATATGGCAGCAGGAAAATGGATAGGAGGTTTTCTGGGATTCATCACCGCAGGACCTCTTGGTGCCCTTGCAGGATTCGCCCTCGGCTCGCTCTTCGACCATGGGCTAGACGAGGTTAACAAGCCTGGCAGCGAGGGATATAACAACAGAGAATACACCAATGCCTACGAAGCTTACAGCGGATATGGCAGCGGAGGATATGGAAACGGAAGTTACGGAAGCGGAGGTTACGGCCAGCAGCACGCCTACGAGGGAGAGCGAAATAGTTTTATGTTCTCGCTCCTGGTTCTCGCCTCTTACATCATCAATGCAGATGGCAGGATCATGCATTCTGAGATGGAGCTGGTGCGCCGGTTCCTACTCCAGAACTTCGGTATGGCAGCGAAGCAGCAGGGCGAGGAAATCCTCCTCAAGCTCTTCGAGCAGCAGAAGCGTATGGGCATGCAGCAGTATCGCACGGTGATACAGGACAGCTGTCATCAGATACGTGCCAACATGATGTACGAGCAGCGCCTGCAGTTGCTCAACTTCCTCGTGATGATAGCCCAGGCAGACAATGTGGTTTCTCCTGAGGAGGTTCAGGCGCTGAAGGAAGTAGCCCTCCACATGGGGCTGGAAGCATCGGATGTAGATCAGATGCTGGGCATGCATGGCGGCGGTTCATCAGCCACTTCAGCCACTTCGCTGGAAGATGCCTACCGCATCCTCGGCGTCTCCCCCGACGCTTCCAACGACGAGGTGAAGGCAGCCTACCGCAAGATGGCGCTCAAGCATCATCCCGACAAGGTAGCAGCTCTGGGCGAGGATGTTCGCCGTGCCGCCGAGAAGAAATTCCAGGAAATCAATGATGCCAAGGATAAGATCTACAAGGCTAGAGGCATCTAGGAAAAGGATTTCAACAAGGAAATTCATATACAGCAAAAGTGCCGATAGGTGAATCCTACCGGCACTTTTTTATTCGATGTAGTAAGGCATACAGCCTTTTTTGCTTCGATGCGTTAAGCCATGCAGCTCGTCACGCCCAGAGAGGCGGCGATAGCAGTCAAGATAGATATAACTATCTGAAATACAGTTTTCCAGGTTTCTTTCTTCATAGGCTGTTTTTTAGTGATTAATGGTTATTAATTAGTGATAATTCCGTTAGGCGTTTCGGCGGATTTGCAATCCGCCGTTAAAAAACGTCCTAACCTATTTGAGCTCTGCGGATTTGCAATCCGCATCAAGCAAGATTTACAAACTTACGTTGTCGTCGCCGCCGTCAGTTCCGCCAGTGCCCTGACTGGTACCGCCACCGCCCTGCGATGTTCCGCCGTTATCCTTGTTGGTATCCCCGCCAGCACCCTGGCTAGTATCACCTCCGCTCGGAGTATTCTCCGTACCACCGCCGTCATCGGCTCCCGATGTATAATCATCGTATGCCACGATCTTGGTGAGCTTCTTCAGCTCGGCGTTGCTCCAAGATTTTGTGTTTCTCACAATCAGATGCACGCCCTGCACGCTAGCCGCCGTCACCTTCTCCTTGCTCACCTCGCCACGCGAAGTCATGCCGATGGAGAACAATCCGAGGTCGGAGAAACGAACGCTCTTGCCGTCCAGAATCAGATGCTTCAGGCAGTCGAGGGTATCCATCAGCACACCGTGGATGGTGCCTCGGCTGTATGGAGAGTTGTGCTCAGAGATATGAGTCACGAAGTCCTCGAAACTCATCTCACGGTCGCTCACGGCAGTAGCATACCAGAGCTTCTTACCTGCGTTCTCACCTGTTTGAGGGGTACGCATAATCTTACGATACTTACTAGTTCCTTGTCCCATAATCAATCAGTTTTTAAAGGGTTAATAATTCAATTTTAATGGTTACTCATTCAGTTTTTTATCACTCATCCGATTGGCGCCTTATCTCTGAATGACGGTGCAAAGATACGGCTTTTTTCTGGAACTACCAAATTTCATGGTGTGATAAGGGCCGATTTTCAGCAGCTTTCAATTTGAAACTGCGTTAATAATCCTAACTCGTAGGATAGAGAAGAAAGAAGCGTTGAGTTGCGCTCCTCGAAATATAGTTTTTTGTCCTAAAGTTCTTCTAATAAGAAGGTTAAGCAGGATATCCATCAGCTTCAAAAAGTGACTCAGTGACTCAGTGACTCAGTGACTCAGTTTATTTCAGCCCGTATGTTCTACCCTCTTTATAGTAGATATATTATATATAAATATATATATATAATATATAATCTATATACTTACAATCTGTAAGCAGAAAACAGCCCCAATAGGGGGTCGGAAATAAACTGAGTCACTGAGTCACTGAGTCACTTTTGGGGGTATATCCGCTAGCTGTCATCATCCCTCCCTAACCTTTCAGATGGCTACCTCTTGTCAATAAATAAGAAATACCAGCAAATGGTATAGACGGAAGCAAAAGATTGCCCCCATCAACTTTTTCCAAACTTTTTTGAGAAAACTCTTGTTGGTTTCAAAAGAAAATCGTAACTTTGCTCCTAATAAAAGAAACATTAATAATATAGGGATTATGAAGCAGGTAGATTTTCCCAACTTCACTCCGCAGGAGCAGCGAGAGTACGAAGCCAGCAAAATGGCGTATTGCGACATCAAGAATTCGATTGATACCGCCAAGCGTGAGGGAAAAGAAGAAGGACTAGCTGAAGGCATGGAGAAAGGAATGACCCAGCGTAGCCTTGAAATAGCCAGGAAGATGCTGGCGAATGGTATGGATACAGCCACGGTGATGGAAATAACAGGGCTGTCGGAAGAGCAGTTGAATCTTCAGAAAGAGGAGATGTAGACTACAGACATCGCAATGTGATGAAGGGTCTATGCGCCAACTATCATCGTGGCGCATAGACTCTTTTTATATCCTTTGAAGTGCGGGATTACAATATTTCCTCAACTTTTTATTAAAAATTCTTGCGAGTTTCAAATAAAAACCGTACCTTTGTTCTCAAAAAATAAAAGAATGAAAAAAGTATTTCAAATTCTAGTTCCAGATGATAAGCTAGTATCACGAATAATAAGTTGTGAAAATCTAGTAACAGAACTATTTGTTATCGATAGGGCTGACAAGGACTTCGTGTCTGAATGGGAAAAGGAATTAAAGAAACCTGCTTTGTATATTCTTATTAATAGAGATACGAAGGAATTGTATGTTGGTGAGACTGATAATTCTTACAAGAGACTTAAAAATCATGAGGCAAAAGACTTCTGGACAGAAGCTATAGTCTTCCATTCTACAACTTCAACTCTATCAACGACAGAAGTAAAATGGCTGGAAGCAAAAACATTTGAGGAACTGAAAATGTTAGATAGTTATAAATTAAGCCATAACAAACAAACACCGAAGTTTCCGAAACTAAAAAAGAATCAAATTTACACATTGATGCCTGTTTTTGAAGAGGCCAAAAACTATATTTGCGCAGCTGGCTTTGACATATTCTTAAGAAACGTAAAAAGGTATTCTTATGAAGAAGAGACTGTTGAAAACGATAATGTGCAATCTCCAATATGTAAAAATGATAGCGGTGTAACTGATAGACCTTACTTAAGTGATCAAGGCAAAATTTTAATATATTTCTGTTCTGTTAAAGGTAAGTTTGTAAGAGAAACCTTAAAAGAACTCGGTATGCCTGAAAATATATTTGACGTAACGGATCTAAACGAGCTTGAAAAACTACGTAAGGTTGTTGCAAAAAAAGAAAAAGATCAGGGACGGCATAATACTAATGCATGTTCAATCAGTCAACTTAAGCATTATATTGAAAAGGGGCTTACATATAAGGAATTTGAACATGATGCGATGATTGTAAAAAACAAGAAAAAGAAAACAGATGACAAAAAATAATTATAGCGATATAAAACCATACGTATTGCCTCCAGAGCAATCAGATATGTTGCAGGATGCGCAAATCCCTATTATATATCATGACGAAACTCGTGATATGGATGGGAAGTTGCGTGTACTATCATTGTTCTCTGGTTGTGGTGGCATGGACCTGGGGTTTGAGGGCAGTTTTATTGCTCATCGAAAATCCTTCCCAGCAGATAGCCAATACATCGAGCATATCATCAATGATAATTGGGTGATGCTGAAGAAGACAAAATTTAAGACGGTATTTGCCAACGATATTCTGAAAGAAGCAGAGGTGGCATGGACTACCTACATGTCTAGGTTCGGTTACACTCCCGAAATGTACCACAATATCAGTATCGTGGATTTAGTAAAGATGCATAACCAAGGGGCTGATATATTTCCAAAGGATATTGATGTGGTAACTGGTGGTTTCCCATGCCAGGATTTCAGTGTTGCGGGTAAGCGTAAAGGCTTTAATTCTGATAAGGATGATTACGGTAAAAAACGTGAAGGAGAAGAACCTTCAGAGGAGACACGTGGCCGACTTTACTATTGGATGAAACAGGTGATAGATATTGTAAAGCCTAAAGTGTTTGTTGCTGAAAATGTGAAGGGACTTGTCAATCTAGGCGACGTGAAAGATATTATCCAAAAGGATTTTGCCAGTGCAGATGGAGAGGGCTATATTGTTTTGCCTCCGAAGGTATTGCATGCTGGTAATTATGGAGTGCCTGAGATGCGTGAACGTGTAATCTTCATTGGTATCAGAAAGGATGCTCTTAAGCCTGAGGCTTTGAAGGCTTTGTCCTCTCAACATGTTCCTCGAGAATATGATCCTTATCCTATACCTACCCATTCTGCAACTGTAAGAGGTAACAACTTGTTGGGGATTGTTACGACGCAAGACGTTTTGGAGGGACTTAAAGAACCGGAGAATACGATTGATGCTTCGCAGCAGCTATATTCGAAGGCCAAGTTCTTGGCGACTGGTCAGGGGCAGACTGAAATAAAGTTGGATAATCTTGGTCCGACAATCCGTTCTGAGCATCATGGTAATATAGAGTTCAGAAGACTCTCGCTCGAACATGGAGGAAAGCATTTTGACGAGCTGAATGCTGGATTGCAGGAACGTAGGTTGACACCTAGAGAATGTGCTTTAATACAGACATTTCCACCAGACTATCGCTTCGTGATGAAAAAAGCTAATGGACGTGGTTACAGGTTGAGTTCATCTGGTGCATACAAGGTTATTGGAAATGCGGTTCCTCCTGTTTTGGCGTTTAATATCGCCATGAGATTACAGGAAGTGTGGGATGAATATTTTATGCCAACAGAATAAAACAATGAAACTATGGACGAAGTTGTAGAAAATATTATTGCTATTAGAAAGCGAGATATCAGCAGGGCTAATGAAGCCTTTGCTGATTTTATGGCATTGACAGAAAAATGTCTCAATGACAAGGTGAAACTTGACCATTCTCTTTACAAGGACTGTGGAGGATCAAAAATGGAACCAATTGCCTTGGAGGCACTGCGTGAAGTGTCTCCACAGACTCCTTTCCGCAAGGAAGAAATCAAGTTGGTATCAGGAGCAAAATTTCCTGATATACAAGCTGAAAAATATTATGGTGTGGAAGTTAAGACAACTGCTAGCAATACATGGAAGTCTGTAGGAAGTAGTATCGTAGAGTCAACCCGAATTGAAGACGTCACTATGATATATATGTTGTTTGGAAAGTTAGGTGGTGACTTTGCTGAGTTTCGATGCAAGCCATACGAAGAGTGCCTTAATAATATCTCTCTGACACACCAGCCTCGTTATCAGATAGATATGGAACTTAATGAGAAAAGTAGGGAGAATATCTTCCAAAAGATGAAAATTGATTATGATGATTTTCGTGTTTTAGGTGAAAAGGAAAAGATTAAAAAGGTTAGACAATACTTTAGATCAGCAGCAAAAGAGGGATATGAAATGCCATGGTGGATTGGAGATGAGGATTCTGAAACTTCAGTACCTATGACCATCAGATTTTTGAATAATGTATCGGATGAAGAAAAGCATGATATCTTGGTCCGTATGTTTATTCTTTTCCCGGAAATATTGAGCAATAAATCACAGTCAAAATACAAACGAGCAGTATTATGGCTGTGTAGTCGCCGTGCCCTTATCTGTTCTAATATTCGTGATTTCTTCACCTCGGGAGGTAAAGTTTCTAAGATAGGAAATTGTCAGTTTAAATCTCCTGTACCTCAAATCTTAAGTAGGCTTTATGACCTCAAAGACGATATTGTTTATTTATTGAATCATCCTGATGAATCACTTGTTGATGATATTGGCGAACTTTGGACAATAGAATGCAATCCTGTTTATTACAAGACTAACTGGGTGGCTATGATGCAGAATATGTGCAACAAGACACCAGGTCTTGAAAATATAAAGATAGAAGATTTATTAGAAGAATGGTAAATTGTTTAAGAAGTTATCTATCAATGACTTATTGTTAACTTACGTCAAGATGGAAAAAGAAATAAGTATTGAAATGCGCAAGAATCTTGTTAGAATTATCAAGTAAACTTATGCGTTTTCGAATTGACTAATTAATGTTGATAAATAATATAAATATGAAAGAGCAAATTAAAAGAATACCTTTAAGTGACTTTCTATTGGACAAAAAGCCGACAATGGATGACTTTGATTATATTTCCACGTGGATGAAAGAAGCTTTTGAAAATGAGCTTGATGGGTATAGCCTTTATCGTAATATAAATGGTTTTATTTATGATGCTTTTGTAGAAAATTCTGTTTTTGTACTTAGGTATAAAGGCGATGCTATTGCTTTCTTGACTTTTAGCCCGCCAGCTGAAGATTCTATAATTATAATTTTTAGAATAGTATGTGTTCATCCAAATTTTTTAAGAATGGGGTTAGCTACATATTTACATAAAATGGCTATTGAACATTTCAAAAAACAGGGATGTTTGGTTGCGGAATTATGGGATGTGAGCCCTAAAACGCACAGAATGGGCAAATCAATGGGGTTCATTGAGAAAAAAAAGATGAATGAGAATGGAATCATTGATATGTTCAAAATATTAATTAAAGCAAGAAAGCAAAATCGTAGGGCTAATATAAGATTTGCTGTATGGGATAACTGTTATTATGATACTAGTGTTGAACCTATTTTTAGCTGGTCGTTGAACTTTCAAAGAGACAAGAAGCCTATTGTCCACTATTGCTATGGTGATTGGACTGTGGGGATTATTAAAGACGGTCTATCTCTTGGTGGCGGACGTGCGAAACATTTTTGTGACATATTAAGAGGGGGAAATATCATATATATATATGAAAAAAAAGCAAAAGATATACTAGAATTATTAAGTCAGTATCAAAAAAATGAATCATAATATTGCAGAATATATGTTCGTTACTGGTTACTGATTTAAAATTTTCTTTTGAAAAATTTGGTTGTTTCCACAAAATAGCCTATCTTTGTCGGCAATATGGCAAAAGAAGTTAGACATGATAAGAGTTGTAGGTTCCGATTGTATCCCAATAAGGAACAGCGAGAGTTGATAGCCAAAACTTTCGGATGTTGTCGATGGGTATATAATTGGGGGCTCGCCATGCGGAAAAAGGCATGGGAGGAGGAGAAAAAGTCTCTTTCTTTAACTGATATTCAGTCTCAACTTCCTGCTATGAAAAAAGATGCTGCAACATCTTGGTTAAAAGAAGTCGATGCCAAGGCCTTGATATTTTCACTCCGTTGTATGGATACCGCCTACCAGAACTTTTTTAAACATCAAAGCGGCTTTCCTCGATTTAAGGCAAAATATGACAGGAATCAATCTTATCAAACTTATCAAAAGGTTTCTATCTCTTATGATAAAAGCAAATTATATTTGCCTAAAATGCAAGAAGGTATCAAATGCATATTTAGTAGAAAGATTGAGGGTAAAATCAAGACTTGCACCATTAATCGTAATCCTGCTGGTGAATACTATGTTAGCATTATAGTAGAGACAGAAGGTTCTTATCCGGAACCTCCTGCAATAAAACCGGAGACCGCTGTTGGTATTGATGCAGGCGTTAAGAACCTAGCAATACTATCAGATGGTCAAAAATTCCCTGCTAGTGATAAGTTTAGAAAGTCGGAACGGCATCTGGCTCATCTGCAGCGTATTTTATCTCGAAGGACTAAAGGCGGCAAAAATTGGGAAAAGGCACGAGTAAAGGTTGCTCGTGCTCAGAATCGTATTCACAATCAGCGTAATGATCTTATTAATAATGTTGTTGCAGATATTATAAAGAAAGGTTATGAAACTATCTGTGTGGAAAATCTTTCTATCAAGGATGGTATGTTGCAGGACAAGAAACATGGTAAGCATAATAAGCAAAAACGTTCTCGCAATAAGCTTATAGTTGATGCAGCTATGGGTATGTTGCGTATCAAGCTACAGCAGAAATGTAAGTCGAAAGGAATCAACTTCGTCAAAATAGAACGTTATTTTCCTTCTTCGAAAACTTGCCATTGTTGTGGGGAAGTATTTAAAGGTTTGCAGTTAAGTCAGCGTTCATGGGTGTGTCCTTCATGTCGTGCAAAGTTGGATAGGGATGTGAATGCTGCTATTAATATTAAAAATTTTGGAATTAGCAATAGTTCCCTAGGGAGGTGTATCCCCGAAGTTAAGTCTGTGGAGCATCGTAAACAGAAACGAAAAAATGCCAAATGCAGTGACGTTTCAGATGTAGAGAAGCAGAAATAAGAGAGCTCTAACATTGAGCAAATGCCTGTTATACAGAATTATACTTATCTTAGGAGGGTCTTGCATTCTGAATAGTGGGTAAGTACAACCACCAAAATTAAGAAATAAAATTAAGAAGCGATGAACATGCATTCTGAATTAGTGGCTAGGTGCAACATGCAGTCGCTATCCATTCGGCTGACGTCTGTTGGCTTTACATTCAGAATTTTCATTAGACAAAATGCACATTGCATATTTGTTCTTCTCTACATATCTGGTATGTCCACTAAGATTCAGAATATGTAGGTGGAATTAGTAAGAAAATAATTAATAGTTAATTATGGATAAGGCAATAAATACAACACTCATCATAGGAAATGGGTTTGATTTAAGTATGGGTAAACATACCGGATATGCAGAATTTTTCAAGAAGCTGGAAGATGAAGGTTTTTGGGAAGAACATTCTGGTAATTCTCTTTTAAATTTTATAGGAGAAAAGGGGAGTAAAGAATATTGGTACGATTTTGAGGATATAATTCTACATTATACCTTTGAAAGTGATAACGGCAAGAGATTAAAAGAGCTGGAAGATTCAAACAAAACGGATGTAATTTTTACAAATTGCATTATTTCAGAAGTAAAAGAAGGAGTAGAACTTCTTAAAGAGGAGCTAGTGAAGTTTCTTAGTGATGCTAAGCCAGACAATGATAGTCTTTATCCTACTTGTCGAATATTTACTGCCATTCTTGGGGCTTCAGGTAAAAATGCAAAAGAATTGGTAACTTCTTTATTAGAAAGAAAAAAAGCAAAAGAAACATGGGAATTTCCTAATAATAAAATTATTTCGTTTAATTATTTGGATGACCCATCTAGCTTTAGCATCTATTTGCAATTTTTTATCGATAAAAAAGTAAAGGGTCCGTGTTCTCCTCCTATCGGAATAAAGGCTGATGACTTATCTGATATGTTCGTATTTTTACATAATTCATTAGACTTTTGGAATAGGTCAAATCTTCATCCTGGCCTTGTATTTGGAACTAATGATGATGAGAGAATGCCTAAAGCTTTATACTTCCTTCGTAAATCATATCAGCTTGGTTATGATGCGAAAAAGAGTTTTACAGATACTCTTAATCAGTCAAAACGAATCGTTATATTTGGGCTAAGTTTAGTTGGTATAGATTATGATTATTTTAAGGAATTCTTCGAGACGGATCATGATTCTGATACTGAAGTTGTTATTATAAACAAAAAAGGTGCTTTGGACAATATTCGTAAAATACTTAAGGAGAAAGGATGCAAAAGACAAGTTTCTTATTTAGATATTGATGAGGACTCTATTGTAACGGATGTTGTAAAAAAGAATAAGGAAATATGTTATAGTAATTTTATAGGGTTGTGTGATACAATAGCTGAAGAATCCGTTGCTTCAGAACACCGAAAAATTGTGCAGGTAAATAATGTTTTCGATGTTAGGCCAAAAGGAATTGGAGTTTCATAAGTTGAAATTTAACTTTGTGAGGCTATTATTTTATAGGTTGTTATGAGCGTTAGGCGACATAGCCCGTACCTGTCTACATCTGCGATAGCTATAACTCTTATAGCCGTGGGAATGGTAATAGAATAACCTACCCCACCCATAAAGTCGAAGAGAGGAAGTGTAGCACAAAAATGCTCACTTCCTCTGCTACCTATAAGAGTGAATCTGCTACCCAAAAGGGGCAATTTGAGGATATCGATACTACCCAAAAGAGAGAAATCGCTACCCAAAAGAATTTAGATACTACCCAAAAGAAAGTATTGGAGTACTTTAAAAACAATCCTAAGGCAACCAGAGTAGATGCAGCAAATGCTGTTTTGGTGATATTTTACTTAAAAATATTTGGAGATTTAAGAATTTTGTTATACCTTTGCATTCAAAAGATAAATGAAGGTCCCGCCTCTGACGAGTTTTCACTTGTTGGAGACGGGACTTTTTTTATGTCTGAAAATATAGTATTAACAAATAAAATTTTAACATAAAAACAAATGACTTATGAAAGAAAATAAACTGAGCAACGAAGAATCTGCAGAAAAACTGATGGAGGAATTTGGAGAGGAAGTAGAAGAGAAGCTTAGATTGGGACTGAGCAAGGAGGATCTCTTCTTTATTCATAATGAGTATTTTGAGGTCAACCCTATATTCAAGTACTACGAAAAGGTACTTCGTTGTGCTAATGTTGCCAAAAGCGGGTATATATCTATAGATGCTGTATCTATGAGTGAAGAAGACTGTTCTGAGGTAGCTTTCTATTTTATCATGAAATTTATTGATAAAATATTAGGTATGATACCAAAGGGAGAAAAGAATTCGGATTCTATTGTGTTCTGCATGCGAAAGGTACCCTTACAACTTTGCAACTTATATGAAGAAATATGGGGCAAAGATGAATCTGATAAATATGACAAGAACTCTATTCTATGCAAGAACAGAATACTAGCAGCTACTGAAACTATTTTTATTGCACTAAGCTATGTTTCTTTTACGGAAAATTTTAGTTGTACCGTTTTTGACTCTCTCGTGTACAATCCTTATTTTCCTGATGAGTATGGTTTAACAAGAGATGATTTTAGTTCTATTAATAATGTGGGGCGTCTGTACTGTTCTCAACAAAATGTAGAAATAAAGGATTATATGAGAAAAACATATAATAGAAAGTCCCCGAAGCAACGCATTTCAAAAATCATAGATGACCATAAAATGGAGGGTCGCAATGCCCGTATCAATCATTCCAATATTTATATTAGTGAAGGTAAGAAGACGAGAATTGTTGTTGCGCTGGAAGGTATGGCTAAAGCTGGATGGCTGGTAGATCATAGAGGTGACAAGCTCACAAATATTGGTGATAGTATTGAACTGATTCTTGAAAAATTGTTTAATGATAAAAAACCAAAAAATGCAGCGCAACTGTTGTCGCATGCCAAAAATGTGGGATTGGTAGATATTACGGATTTTATAGATGAGATAAAACACTCATTTTTAGATAGTTAAATAGTACCATTGAAAAGTCCATAAATTCTGCAAGTAAAACTAAAACAATGCTTTCGCCGAATAGTCGTATATTTGCAGCGCATTCCTACGAAAGGGGTGCCCGATATAAATGTATTATTCCGGTGTGAGGCCTTATGCGAAACAAAACATCAAAGTCGGAATTTATTAATATAGAATTTCGATTATGAACAACAAAAGAGCAATCTTGACAGGTATCAAAAACCTGAAAATGCAGATAAAAAGAATAAAAACCGAGGTTCAAACCTTGGAGGGAATGGTAGGAGAAATGGAGAATTCTCTTGATAGTGAAGATAATAATGTGACTTGTACAGATGAGCCCGTATTGCCAAAGTCCTTAGCCTTTCAAGAGATGAAGGACTTGCTGGATAAGCTTGCAGAAGCTGGTATCCTGAAGGCATCCTATGCCTTGAAGAACCAGTCGTGGACTGAGCGTAGCGTGATTGTTGCATTCCTGTCTGGAAAAGTACAGAGAAAGTGCATGTGGAAGCCTTTTGCAGACTTGTGGCATTGTGATAAAGGTGCTATGGAGAGTGCTTACCAGAAGCATTGTGATACTAAAGCTGCAAAGCTTTATTATAAGAAATTGGAGCGAAGTGTTGGATAATACCAGTTGGTAGCCTACCAACCGACTACCAAGCTGGAACCAAAAATTCGCCGTACCTTTGCCTCGCAATCAGATGATAAAGTCTGGTTGCGGGGCTTTTCTGTATATGGAAAACCGGTACCATTTCCTGGTGCGGAATTTAGCGGATGGTCGCAGCCCCAACGATAATAATATATCAAATAATGAACGTGATTAAACCATATTATTTCGAGCATCCTCAGTATGGAAAGATGAGAGTGCTGACAGCGGGAGGCAAAATCTTCTTCAACATGAGCGACTTGCAGCGAGTATTCGACAAGACACCCGAAGAGCTATATCAACTTGTTGCTGATTCGGAGGGCGAAGTGAGAAACTTCCATATCGTGATGGAGCCAAAGAAGGAAGTAGAATTCAGAACCTTCTTCCTTGATTTGGAAATGATGACCTCCAACCGAAGAAAGAGAAACGTTGCCGTAGATTATAACTTCTGCGATGAAGTGATGGTAAGCGACATGGTGAACCCGCAGAAACGTGGTGATAAGTTGATTGTCAAATGGTTGCTGGGATTTATCAAGGACAGTTTGAACAACAAAATATTTGTTCATTGTTACTGTGCTTCTGGAGTCTTCCTGCTGTCGGATAATTCAGAGGTCACCCCCATCGATGTCCGCTTCAATGGCAGAATCCTGACCATCAATGACCAGATTTTTGATTAACAACATATCTTTCTAAAACTTCAATATATATGAGCAAGCAAAGTTTTTCTGCAGCTGCAGAGGCTGCTGTACAGGCGCTTTTGAACGCCCAGAAGGTAGATGCCAGTATCATTACTGACGAGTGTGGTAACGTAGCTATCCGTAAGGCTCCCTGGAACGATGCGGAGACGATCTGCGAGGTGCCTAAGGTGATTCCAGGCAGAATGATCTGCAGCGGTGGCGAGCATGGCGACCAGCTCGACTTCAAGCCTTATGCACAGTCGGGCGGGAAGCTTTATACCGAGATTATCCATACCTCGCATGGCGCCCTCCGTACCTCTCCGCAGCGTGTGTTCGCTTCCTTCTCTTTTCCGAAGGAGATGAGCAAGGCGGATATTCTGAAATATCTCTACAAAGAGGTGATGGAGATGAAGGGCAAAGCTAAGCATTTCAAGGAGAACATAGCATGGGAACAGTACAAGTAATGGCTCTGAATCCGGCACGCAAGGGCAATATGGGAAGATTGAATTCTTCCCAGCCCCTGTATGTCTATGACACCCTGATAGCACAGCCGTGGCTGAAGGGTGTGATTGCGCAGATACGTGGGGAGAAGGCAATCCCCGGCGTAGATGCTGGTGATGAAAAGGCGGTGAAGAAGGCGAAGGAGGGGCTGAAAAGACAGCTGCCGATTCGTGCGATTCATTATTACAGATTCAGGAATAATCACCGCTCTAGTGAGGATGCAGATCCTGAAAGCTTCCTCTTTCAGACTACCATCGATGTGGATGATGTGGAGTATGTGGATGCTGCTTTGGAGAAGGCTCGTGAGCTGAACTGCAGCAACACGATATGGAAGGGGAAGCTGCTGCATCTGGAATATTCGGCTAGAAAGAAGCTGCATATTGATATCCGTATGCCGATGGGTATGACGATAGAGGAGACGCAGAAGGCGTATTGCGAGGCGGCTGGGATTCCCTACGACAAGAGCTGCATCACGCCGGAGCGAATCATCTTTATCACGGATAAGGACTCGGAGATTTATAGATCTAAGGAGTGGTATGGGGTTCTGCCGGATGAGGAGATTCAAGCCCGCAGAGAGGCATTCTTGAAGCGTGGCTTAACGATTGATGGAAAGGGGACGGCTCGCTACAGCTTGCTTGCCGGGGATTGCAAATCCCCGGAACGCCTGGCGGGAGACTTTCAGGGGCAAGTACCTAGCGATAGTAATCATAAAGTTCAAAATTCAAAGTTCAAAGTTCAAAGTAACGGAGTTCAAAGTTCAAATCTCAAAGTTCAAAGTAATGACGATGTTCAAGACAATCGATTTCAGGGCACTGACAGCCATTCTGCTGTTTCTTCTGGCGCTGCTATTCAGCCTGCCCAACCTGGTAATAGCCATCGTGCTGATGATGATTATATCAGCCATACTGGAGATGCTCAGAAAGCTGATGCCAAGAATCTCATAGCCTTCGACCTCTTCCAGGAATCCGCAGGACTGAAGGGGATGAATATTGATACCGTGGGGTCAAGACATTCCTCTCTGCTCGCCATTATGAGTGCTGGCGCTTCTCGTGTGATGAGTGAGGAGGAGCTGATGAAGGTGGTGGCGAAGAGAATGCCGAGCTATTATCAGGAAAATGACTGTCACCAGCTTATCCATGATTTCTATGCGAAATATGGAGATAGTTCCAAGCCTTTTTCGAGGGATGTGATTCGCGTGAATGCCTTGGCGGAACAGGCTGCTAAGAGCTTGCTTGCCGGGGATTACAAATCCCCGGAACGCCTGACGGGGGACTTTCTTGCTGGACAAAATGGTTATAGCTTGCTTGCCGGGGATTGCAAATCCCCGGGACACCTGGCGGGGGACTTTATGGGGCAAATGGCAGGCAATGCTAATCATACAGTTCAAAGTTCAAATCTCAAAGTTCAAAGTGAAGACGAGGATTATCCAGCTCCGCCTCCGATGCCGAAGAAGCTGCCGAAGCTGGTGGAGCTGCTGATATCCAAGACTCCGGAGATCTATCAGCCGGCTGTGGCGCACGCCATTTTTCCTTCGCTCGCTACCCATCTCTGGAGAACCAGATTCAGATATATCGACAACGTGGAGCACGAAGCTACCCTGATGACCTGTCTGCTTGCAGGTACAGGTGCTGGTAAAAGTTGTGTACAGAAACCTATCGATTTCATCATGGAGGATATCCGTAAAAGAGATGCCGAAAACCTGAAGCGTGAGAAGGAATGGAAGGATGAAATGATGCGCAAGGGTGCCAACAAGGATAAGCGCAAACGCCCTGAGAATCTGATTATACAGGAGATTGATGCCGATATGACCAACCCTGCCTTCGTGATGCGTACCGCTGAAGCCAAGGAACATTTCCTTTATACTTCGCTGAACGAAATCGACCAGTTTGATGCACTCAAAGGTAGCGGTTTTCAGCAGTTCCGCATTATGTGTCTCGCCTTTGACCCAGGTAATTTATACGGACAAACGCGAGTCGGAACACAAAGTGTCACCGAGCGTGTCACCATCCGTTTCAACTGGAATGCTTCTACCACCATCCATAAAGGCATCAAGTATTTCAAGCGAGTGCTGACCGATGGTCCGGTTTCCCGAATCAACTTCTGTACCATCCCCGAAAGAGACATCGGCGAGGACATTCCCATCTATGGAACCTACGATGAGGAATTCAGAAATTCTCTGAAACCTTACATCGATAATCTCTGCATGGCTTCGGGTCTGGTGGAATGCAAGGAGGCTTTTCATCTTGCCGAGGTACTGAAGGATGAGAATGCGGAGTTCTCCCGTCTGTCGCAGGACAGGGTCTATGAGAATCTGAGCTTCCGTGCCAACGTAATCGGCTATCTGAAGGCGTGTGTGCTCTATGTGGCGAACGGTTACCAGTGGGAGTCGGAGATTGAGGATTTCATCCGCTGGAGCGAGCGTTACGACCTCTACTGCAAGATGCGTTTCTTCGGTGATGCCATCAAGAAGGCGGAGCTGGAGTGTGATCAGGAGAGCAAGAGAGGTCCGGCAAGTATCCTGGGATTCCTGCCAGAGGAGTTCAACTATCAGCAGGTGGAAGCCTTGAGAGTTGAGCATAAGATGAGTGCGAAGGGCACGATGAAGATGCTGAACAACTGGCTCTTCCGTGGCTATATCAAGGTGAAGGAGAAAGACTCAAATACTCAGTTACTCAAATACTCAGTTTTTATCAAGACCCATTCCAAGAGTGGGGAATGAATCGCATCAGGAAAATTTTCTTGAAAATAATGAACGAAAAAATCTTTTGTTTATGGAAATAGTTTTAGAGCGTATAGCAAAGAAGAATACTTATACCATCGGCCGACTGTATCTGTTGGCTGATGGTGATGTGAAGCGCAAGGTGCTTTCCGGCAAGTCTGCCGGCGACAAGCGCAGTTTCGAACATACTTTCGACTTGAAGAAGTTGTCTAAGGACAGCTACTTCTGTGACACCCTGGAGCCTACGTGGCGCAACCTGAACGGAATAGCGCTGAAGCCCGAGGAAGTGAATGCCAAGTATAGCCGTCAGAGCGGCAAGGTGGCAAGAAAGATTCCGGGTCATACTGCCATCCCCGAGGGCTCGTATCGTGTACTCATCACCAAGTCGCCCCGATTCAAGGAGTGGCTGCCGTATGTGCAGGGTGTGCCCGGTTTCGAGGGCATCCGCATCCATGCCGGCAACTATCCCGACGATACCCAAGGCTGCATCCTGGTGGGCGAGAACAAGGTGAAGGGCATGGTGGTGAACTCCCGCATCTGGCTCACCCGACTGATGAAGCGCATCCAGGCGGCTGAGAATCAGGGAGAAGGCATCTGGATTACCATCATCTGATTTCGGATTATCATCATCTGATTTCGGATTACCATCATCTGATATCGCATAACCGTATGAAAAAAAAGCGGCAGCCGAATCTTCCGGTTGCCGCTTCCTTTACATTTATACGCTTTTACAAGCCTTATCTCTTTTCCAATCCTTATTCAGCATCCTCAGCCTTCTTGCGGCGGGAAATGCGCTTGCGCTTTGGCTTCTCCTCTGTATTCGGAGTCTCGATCTTCACACCTGCCAACTCTGGGTCGATGAGGATACGGCCGCAGTACTCACAAGGGATGATCTTCTTGTGCATCTTGATATCCAACTGGCGCTGAGGTGGAATCTTGTTGAAGCAACCACCACATGCATCACGCTGCACGTAAACGATACCCAGACCGTTGCGGGCACCCTTGCGGATACGCTTGAAGCTGGCGAGCAGACGTGGCTCAATCTTCTTCTCAAGCTCGAGGGCCTTCTCCTTCAGGCGCTCCTCCTCCTCGTGAGTCTCCTCCAGGATGTCTTCCAGCTCAGCACGCTTCTCTACCAGTCCGTGCTCCAGGTCAGCCTTCTTCTCCTCAGCCTTGTGGAGGTCGAACTCGCGCTCGCGCATCTTAGCCATACCCTCGCGGATCTTCTTGTTGCAAAGCTCGATTTCCAACTCCTGGAACTCGATTTCCTTGCTCAAGGTATCATACTCGCGGTTGTTGCTCACGGTATCGAGCTGCGCATGATAGCGCTCCAGGCTAGCCTGAGCATCAGCAATCTCGTTCTGCTTCTGGTAAACAGCATGGTCGAACTGCTCGATTTCGCGCTGGATGTTCTCAATACGAGTGGTGAGACCGGCGATATCATCTTCCAAGTCCTGAACTTCGAGAGGAAGCTCACCACGCAACTCACGGTTCTCGTCGATAGCCGACAAGGTTACCTGAAGCTGGTAAAGAGCCTTCAACTTCTCTTCAACTGTCAAATCTGTAGGATCTTTCTTTGCCATAATTTCTTTATTTAATCTTTAAACCTTTATTGTTCTTTTTAAAGCTTTTGCCCTTACAGGGCGCATTGCTTATATCCCTGTTACCCAGGGCGATGCCCTGGGCTAGGAGCTTCTGCCCTTTCAGGGCGTATGGGGAAAAACAAACCATCATGAGGGACATCAACCATCATGAGGGACATCAACCATCATGAGGGACATCAACCATTATGAGGGACATCCAAGCTATCTTATAGATAGATGATGGGATTGGTGTTAATCTCCGAGATGCAGCATTTGGCATCAGGGAAATGAGAGAGGATGATGCTGCGGAAGATTTCGCTGGTAAACTGCTCACTCTGATAGTGGCCGATGACGCAGATCTGAATCTCCTGCTCATGACCGAAATACTCGTGATAGCTCATCTCGCCTGTGATGAAGGCATCGGCTCCCGCCGCAATGGCATCGCCCAGCAGGAACGAACCCGAACCGCCGCAGAGCGCCACCTTGCGGATAGGGCGACGCAAGAGCTGGTTGCACTGCACGCATTCCACTCCAAAACGATCCCTGAGCAGCAGCACCAGGTCATCGGCAGCAATACCCTCGGCGAAATGCTCCTTCACCTCATCCGAAAGCCTGCCAGCCTGGGCAGCCTTCAGGATATCCTCGTCGGAGATCTCTCCTATTACGCCGCTGCCGCCTTTCACGCCATCCACTTCCTTCTCGCCACCGAAAAACTGCACGTTCTTCAGGCCCAGCTTCTCGGCAATCTTGAAGTTCACTCCGCCTGCCGCTGCATCCATGTTGGTATGCATGGAGACGATGGTAACATCATTCTTGATCGCCTTGCGAACGGTGCGCTGCACATAGTTCTCATCCGATATTCTGGAAAGCTTTCTGAAGATGAGCGGATGATGGCTTACGATGAGATTACAGCCCTTCTGGACCGCCTCATCTACAACCGCCTCAGTGACGTCAAGACACAACAATGCCCCTGACATTTCTACCGCCTCTGTCAATCCAACTTGCAGGCCGGCATTATCATATCCTTCCTGCAAGGGCAGAGGCGCGTAATGTTCAAGGGCATCAACTACTTCTCTTATTTTCACGCTCCTAATATGTCTTATTTTATAATTTAGGCTGCAAAGTTACGCATTTCTCACGAAATTAGCAAGCGTTTCACTAAAAATTTTCAAAAAATTATGTAAGTTGCCGATTTTTTTAGTATATTTGCACGCATAAAACATTAAAAATACAAAAGCTTATGCATCACTCAATATTACCTTGCGATTTCGCACTTCCCGCAGAATGGGAACCACAGAGCGCCATCATGCTCACGTGGCCTCACGGCGGAACGGACTGGAAGCCGTATCTGAGACAGATAACCAACACGTATCTGCAGCTCGCAGACATCATCACCCGCTACGAAGACCTGCTGGTGGTGACACCTATCCTGGAAAGCACCCAGAGAATGCTCGCCGAAAAGCTGTCGGAGGGACAGATGGACCGCGTTCACCTCTACGAGATGGATACCAACGATACCTGGGCACGCGACCACGGACCTATCAGCATGGTTTCGCGCGGCAGACACAATTCGCACGTCATCCCTATCCATCTGCTCGACTTCAAGTTCAACGGATGGGGCGAGAAATTCGACTGGAAAAAGGACAATGCCATCAATCTGCAGCTCTACTATCAGGGAGCCTTCAATGCGGCGATGGAAAACCACCAGGGCTTCGTGCTCGAAGGCGGAAGCATAGAGAGCGACGGCAAGAGTGCGCTCTTCACCACATCGCAGTGCCTGCTGGCGCCTCACCGCAACCAGCCTTTCTCCCGCGAGAACATCGACAGCCAGCTCAGGAATTTCTTCCATGTAAGAAACGTGGTATGGCTCGACCACGGTAATCTGGTGGGTGATGATACCGACGGACATATCGACACCATCGTGAGAGTGGCTCCGCACGACACCTTATTATATGTAGGGTGTGACGATGCGGAAGATGAGCAGTATGAGGACTTCCAGGCGCTGGAGAAGCAGCTGCAGAAGCTCTTCACCTACGAGGGATACCCTTACCGACTGCTGAAGCTCCCGATGCCGGATGCCATCTATGACGAGGGCGACAGACTGACTACAGACAGGAACAGTAAGGGCGACAGACTGCCTGCCACCTATGCCAACTTCCTGATTCTGAACGGTGCCGTGATTTATCCTACGTACAACCAGCCTGAGAAGGACGAGGAGGCGAAGCGACAGATTCAGCTTGCCTTCCCAGACAGAGACGTGATAGGAGTAGATTCGCTCACCATCATCCGCCAGCACGGAAGCATCCACTGCCTCACCATGCAGCTGCCGGAGGGGGCTATCAAATAAAGCATTCAAGTTTCGCAAGTAAGCTCCACACGCCCTGAACCAACGGTCACCGGCCGAAGGGAAAGGTAAAGGGCAG
>ERZ1026858.97-NODE-97-length-44975-cov-35.949310_pt1 | contig 44975 bp, 62 predicted proteins | sample MGYA00380159_ERZ1026858 | MGnify/ENA primary metagenome ERZ1026858 (study PRJEB33269, sample SAMEA4719795) | human gut metagenome | biome: human-associated habitat; feature: organic feature; material: feces | place: Cameroon | collected 2013-10 ...
CTGGTATCCCGTGTTCGTGGCGGCGCTCCGGTTTCCCGTGTTCGTGGCGGCGCTCTGGTATCCCGTGTTCGTGGCGGCGCTCTTAAAATCCACTTTTTCCAGAATGAACTTCACGCCAGCCTGAATCAGCCCCGAAAGGCCAATCTCTGTTTCAATCTTTATTTTTTTGCCAACCCGCTTGCTGTCCTCCCCAGTCTGCTCGTTAGTATCCAAATCTACCTCGCAGTAACGCGAATCTGCCGGGTTGTAGTATCCGAATACGTCCATCGGGTTCTCGCAGGCGTGGAAACCCTTGTGGCAAATATCCGCCGCGTTTTCCGCGTACTCTTTGCCGATTTCGTACTGAAAACCACGGCATTTCAAGTCCTTGTCAAAGCCTTTGTAGCATTTCACTTGCTTTTCGTCCTCCTCTGTGGTATCCTTGTATTAAATCATTTTACCTTTGCCGCTGATTGGGTATCCTACCACCCGTCAGCGGCTTTTCTCATGCCTGTTCCGGGATTTCCAGTTTACCGGTGAGTGGCGCGAAACACTGCGGGAACGTGTTGCCGTAGATATCTTTCAGCAGCACAAACCGCCATCCCATGCGATCTACGGTCTTAACCTGCTGTGTCGGCATCTTTGCCATCTTCTCGCAGCGCTGCTCCAGTTCGTCCAGTGTGCATACATCCTCCGGTCGAAAGTCCAGTCCGTCCTTCTTGTGTGGTGCAAACCGCATCACTCTCTCGGTATCAAACGCCGAGCCGTTAATTTTTACAATCATTCGATCTCCTCCCACTCAAATGCGCCCTTTCCGCTGTTTCTCCACTGACCGATACCGCGCAGGCTTCCGTAGTCAAGCCATTCACGCACTACCTTCTCGTGGTTCTCGTCCAGCAGCAGAACGGTCAACTCGCAGGACGTACCCGCCGGAACTTCCTCACTGCTCGACAGTGCGACCCGCTCGCCCTGTGCCGTCTGCGCACGAAGCGGACGCTGACAGATCGTAATCTCCTTATCCTCCGGCAGTTCCAGCACGATCTTGCGCGGCTGTACGAAAATCAATCCGTCGATGACCTTCTTGTACGCCGTCAGCTTGCCGCTCTCGTTGACCGCCTTTTTCTTTTTTCCGGTTTCGGGGTCCTTTCCGGTCAGGCGTGCCAGCATGGAGCAAGCGTCCTTGAAGAACCCCTTGATCTGATAGTCGTACAGGAACGGCTTGCCGTCCTCGTCACGAGGGAATACCGTCGTACCGCGCTCTACCACAGCGTCACTGCCCAGCGCCGCGACTTCCTCCGGCAGCGTTGCCGCGTCCGGCGACTTACCGCCGATAAAGCGGGTGTAGATTTCCTCGTCTGCCGGACTGGTTCCCAGCAGACTTTCGGTGAATGTCAGCTTAATGTTCAGTTTCTTCATGTTTTTTTGCCCTCCTGTTTTTTCTGTTTGTCATTGTGTTGCTTCGCCATGCCCTCGCAGAACTTTGCTCCGTATCGCCATGCCCTCGCTATGCCGTCACATCATCGCTTCGCCTTTGCGTATCAGTGCTATGCTATGCCTTTGCTCAGTTGCTCTATGCTCTGCCCTCGCAGTGCGTTGCGTCCTATGCCTCTGCTCTGATTTGCTCCGCTTCGCATTGCCTTTGCAATGTTCAGCATCTCTCGGCTTCGCCGTTGCTCTGTTCTTCTCAGCCTTACAGTGCTATGCCCTTGCTACGCTCGGCGATGCTGTGCCTTTCCGTTGCAACGCTGATCTTCTTTGCGCTCTCGCGCATATGCAGGCCGTACTTAGCAGCGTTCATTGCCTTGCAGATAACTCGGCGCTGCATGTCTTTGACTTTCAGCGTCTTGCGTCTTGCTTCCGTCATCCTCGTGTTCCTTTCAGCGGTACTTACCGCGATACTGCTTTCGCTGTTCATAGGCACACAGCAGCATGCTGGTGCGTGCTGCTACCATGCCAACAGCCAGCAGCGCCAGCATGATAGCGGCTCCGGAAAACAAGTCGATTCTTCCGTTCTCGGTCATGCCGCCGCTGATCAGCATTCCGAAAAAACAAAATCCTGCTAACCATCCGTAGCGTTTGTAGGTCATTGGTTTCAATCCCCTTTCGCGGTTTCTTGTAACCCTCGAACGTAGTGAGAGGGTTATTCTTTTCTTTCTTTCTTAGAAATTAAATTAATATATATTCGACCGTAGGGAGAATATATATATACTTCTTTTCTTTCTTTGTTACTTTCTTTCTTATTCCTTGGTTTGTTATCGGTGTGTTATCGGTTTGTTGATTGTGTGTTATCTGTGTGTTGATGGTCTGTTGTTGGAGTGTTACGCAGACGCTTCCGCCTGCACCAATCGGTTAGCCACATCGGCCACATGATAGCGACCGCCGGTTAAACGCGGAACACCATCTAAATAACGCTGTACGGTACGATAACTAACGCCAAACCAGTCTTTTAACTGTTTTGTGGTAATATATTCGCACCCTGCGAACGTCCGCAAACGTCCCTCAACCGTGCGTCTGCGGTTGCTCAATTCTGTTGCTGTCATGGTTTTCGTTCCTCCGTTCCGTTGTGTTATTGGTCTGCCCTCGGTGTGCCCTTCACGCGCTCTCGTTGTCGTGTCGGTCAATGCCGAGCAGATAATCCGCAGTGACACCGAACAGCCGTGTCATTTCGATGATCTTAGAAGACGGAATATCCGTCTTGCCAGACATCCAGGACTTGAACGTGCTGTACGAAACGCCAAGCTCACGAGCTAAAGCCGCCTTGCTCAAATTGTTGCGACCTCGTTCCGCATCAATATTCGGAAACATACTTTTCACCTCCGTTTACCCGAAACGGGTTAATCACTGTCTATACTATACACCCATTGCGGGTTAATGTCAACGGTTAAACAAAGATTTTTTACCCAATTTGGGTGATTTTTTTATTGACACGCAAACAGAGCAGATATATAATAGAACCATAGTAAGGAGGTGCAACAATGGGAATACCCGAAAGGCTTGTAGAAGTTCGAGAACGTAACGGTTACACACGGAAACGGCTTGCAGAAGAATTAGGCAAGCCTTATGCCACAATCACCAAATACGAAAACGGTGAACGTGAAGCTGGTTCTGGATATCTGATATCTATAGCAGAGAAATTCAATGTCACTACTGACTACCTGCTCGGCATAGAAGATGACCAATCAGCAGAAACAAAAAAATCCCCCGCTCCGGCCGAAGCCGAAACGAGGGAGAACAAACAAGTAACCCGTGAAGATTTACTTGAAGTTTTGCAGAAACTTCACATCATCGAGAGCGGCAGCGCCGCGATCTCGGATGCCGACCTGCAATTCCTCATGCACATTATCGCGGTGATTGATGACTGGTTCAGCAATCGCGGATAGCGTGTCCAAGATGAGGCGGGGATTTGAAAACGAATTGATGTAGTTTAACAGCTTGTCGATATTGTCCATTTGAATTTCCGCCTTTCGTTCTTTGATTTTAGCATATTACCATTTTGAGGAAAATGCAATCAAAACCGTTCGTCAATTTACGCCTAAATTATACAGAACATTTGTTCGATTATCAAGGGCAATAAATTGACCAGCATAACCACCGTCCCATAACCCGGACAAATAAAAAATGCCCGCCGGTGACGTGACCACCAAACGGGCATTTATACAAGGGAACCTTGCACGCATATTTTACCATAAGTAAAGGAAGTGTGCAAGGTGAACAAATCCAACGTGCAGGCTGCTATATCTGCGGTACTTGCGTGCGCTGTAATAGGCGTATCTGTATATGCCTATCAGCTATACAGAAGCAGTGTTGCCCTATGCGAACAGATAGACCAAAACGCAGTTACCGTGTCGAAAGCAAAAGCACAGATTGCCACTGTTGACGATCTGAATGCACAAATAGCCGATCTGCAATCCCAGCTTGATTCCAAAACAGCCGAATACAATGAGCTGTCAAACGAGAAAAGCTCCGTTGAGGACCTGACGCAGCAGGCGTATGAAGAAGGCTGGCAGGATGCTTGTTGGGAAAACGGCATAGAGCCGGATACGGACGACATCGGCGGATACGACTATACCGCCCATCTGGACGATGGAGACGAGCCCGAAAGCCCCACCGCCTACATCACACCATCCGGCAAGCGTTACCACCTGTCGCAGTCCTGCGCCGGTGAAAACGCAATCAAAACCACAATCGCAGAAGCCAGTGACAAGGGCTACACGCCCTGCATGAACTGCGCACAGTAAGGAAGTGATATCATGAAGCCACAAGGCATGATCTGGTTTAACATCCTGCGTGTTGTCGTGCCGCTCGGCGCAATCTGTAGCCTGTTTTCTCCATACTCAGCTATACAGGGATTGTCGCTGTTCAAGGCCGGTTCGGCATCCACTATGTTTTACTCTGAACCGATGTACTGCTGCACCTACATTATCTGCGGCATTGTATCGGCCGTTATGGGCGCTCGTTTAGCCGTGAACTTATTCCGGAAAAGCCCGCGCTGCACCAACTGTGCGCGTGATGTGATTATAGCAAGCACCATAACGCACATTGCAACCGCATGCGCAGACTATGCAACACTGCCGGATTACTTTAGTTTCGGTTCTGTGTTCATCCAACTGCTTGTACTGTACCTGATCTGGGTACCGACCTGCGGTTACCTGAAAAAACGTTTTTGAAACAAAAAAATCCCGCTCCAGTGCGCCAACACCGAAGCGGGAAAACAAGGGTAGAAACTTTTGGAACGGATTCTACCCTTCTATTATATCCAAAATAGGAGGAATTTGCAATGCCAAGACGCAAAAAAGACCCTCGCGGCTTTGTCCGTGAGACCGGAACATATATGGGGAAACACTACGACCTGAGAGCCAAGACCGAGAAGGAACTCAACGAGAAGATCAGAGCAAAACGCGCAGAGATTGAATCCGGAAGCAAACTCATTGAAGCCGGTGTTACCGTAAAGGAATGGGGCAAGCGCTGGGTAGAAACCTACAAGTCAGGCGTGAAGAAATCCACGCGCAGGCTGATCGAGGGACGGCTTGTGAACTACGTCTATCCCTACATTGGGGATATCCCCGTTAGCAAAGTGCGGCCGCTGAACTGTCAGGAAGCGCTTAACTCTGCGGAAGGACGTGCGCCGGACACCGTAAAGAAGGTGCAGCAGGCAATCGAGCAGATGTTCCGCGCAGCCAAGCAGAACGGCTTGTGCGTCAATAATCCTGCGGAAGATTTGAAGATGCCCCGTACTGGCAAGCAGAAGAGCCACAGGAGCATTACAGATCGAGAACGTGTTATTTTACTGGAAACTGCAAAGACGCATCCTGCGGGGACGTGGGTGCTTACTCTGCTGTATAGTGGCTTGCGTCCGGCGGAAAGCCTTGTGCTGACATACGCCGATATTACAGGCGGTATGATTACCGTTAACAAGGCATACGACCGGGACACCCGCACCGAGAAATACCCCAAGTCAGACGCAGGCGTTCGCAAAATCCCGATCATCCCCCAGCTTGCCGCAGTCCTGCCGAAAGCCGGTTCGTTCGGTGAATTGGTTTTTCCGCGTAACGGGCACTTGTACGATGATAAGTCCATGCGTGCCATGTGGCAGGGTTTCCGCGCCGCTATGGATGATACCGAACGCGAGTTGATCGCGGCAAGGAAAATCTCACCCATTGCCGAGCAGCTGCCGCCTATCGTTCCCTACGATCTGCGCCACACGTTCTGCACAGATTTAGAGCGTGCGGGCGTACCGCTCAACGTCGCAAGCAAACTCATGGGACACGCATCCATCGAGATCACCGCCAAAATTTACACGCACACCGGCGAGGATATGATCGAACGTGCAGGTGAGCAATTAGCCGCCTTGTTCAGTCCCACATTTAGTCCCATTAACGAAGTGCAAAAAACGCCTATGGCTGACATTATGCGAGAGCTGAAAGAACTTCGTGCAGCAGTGCTCAAAGCCGTATAAAATAACAAAAAAGCCTTGTTTCAATGGATTTACCAAAGAAACAAGGCTTTTTAATGTGGAGCTGCTAACCAGATTTGAACTGGTGACCTCATCCTTACCAAGGACGAGGTGAAATTTCAAAACTCCACGGTATATCTGAACTTTTGGCACTTCAAAAATTTTAGTCCCATGTTTAGTCCCACTTTACTTGTACATTGTACCACAAGTAAAGTGGGACTTCAACTTTCATTATTTATACCCCGGAATAACCGTTCTCGGGTCAATGCTCTGTCCGTTCTTATGCACTCTCAGGTGCAGGTGCGGAGCGGAACTGCTGCCGGTGGAGCCGATCACGCCGACCTGCTGACCTGCGCTTACCGTGTCTCCCTGCTTAACCGTAGCCTTCTGCAAGTGACCGTACAGCGAGGTGTAGCCGTTGCCGTGGTCTACCACAACATAGTTGCCGTAGCCGTTCTCATCGTAGCCAACCTCAGTAACCTTGCCACCGCCGATACTGTCCGCCGCCTGACCGTTCAGATTGCCGCCTGTGCCGCCAATGTCGATGCCGTCATGGTCGGTGCTGCTGTAGCCTGTTGAGGTCTTGACCGCGTTTCTGCCGCCGTATCCGCTGGTTACAACTGAGTTGCTTGCCGTAGTCGGATTAACAAATCCCGCGCTGCTGGTCTTCTGCGAAGCCGATGAACGGTTTACATTGATGCCGGTGTTCAAACCGCTATCTTTCGGCAGTTTGCCGCCGCTGCTGTAAAGACTGTCAAACCTCTTGAGACCCAGTGCGCTCATAACCGCTGCGTACTGATCGTAGTTATCGACGTTCTGAGAAACGATCTTTGCCTGCGCCGCCTTCTTTGCACCGCTCTTACCCTTTTCATAGTCAACACCGGCCTGCAGTCTGTTCGCAAGTGTCTTAATCTGATTGTACTGCGAAGCACTCATGCCGGAGCTTTCAACCGCACTGATTGCGTCGCGCTCGTAGGTGTTGCCTTCATTCTTGAGCATATCAAATGTGTAATTCTGCGGGTCTTGGCGAATCATCGAGTAGAAGCCGAATTTGTCTTCCAGCGCTGCACGTTTTTCACCGGTATACCCCATCATATCAAGGTACTTGGAAAACTCGGTTGCTTCCGCCTTAGCTTGTTCAGCGCCCGTTTCATCCGAAAGTTCTTCCTTGCCAATGCCCTTGATGTACTTTACCTGTGTCAGCGCATCAACAAATTCTTCTGCTGTTACCTTGTCGCTGATCTCGGTGTATTTCTTCCACGTTGCCTCGTCGTTGCCCTTGATCAGCAGATTGTGATACAAACTGTTCTTCTCCTGCTCAGAAAGAGACTTGTCATTCTTAATCGCAAGGAACGTCTGATCGAATGCCTCATAGTTTTCCATAGAGGCTTTGAAGTTGGACTGCATTTCCTTGTACGCATAATAAAGTCCCGGCTCCATGCCGCTTTCCTTTACAAGTTTCGTCGTGCCGTCCAGCTCCTTGCCGTATGTCTTATTCGCCGCAACATCCTTAGCATACTTGTAAATATCCGCAACCGCTTCGATTCTCTCATCGTTCGACATTTGCTTGTATGCCTCGGATTTTGTCAGCTTGTCGATTGCATCCAGCGAGATTTTGCCGCCCTCGCTTGTCAGCTTGGAGTATTCCGACGCAGAGAGGAACTTCTTCACGCCGTCTGCATCCTTGTAATACTTCTGCGGCTTGCTTGGCAGTACAGAGTTGTCGCCGGTTGCCTGATACAGCTCTTTGAGCGCCTTTTCTGCCTGTGTGCCCTTTGCATCCGCCAGATAGCCCGGCGAGAAGAAGTTGTACGCCGCGCGTGCGAACACGTTGTCCGGTCCGTTCTTCTGTTCTCTGCCCCATACATCCGTATAGGCAGGCTGATACTGCGACAGTCCCGGAATTTTGTTTGCCTGCCGCTGCAAGAACTTCTGTACACTCGACGGAACAGGACTGTTCTTGTCCGCATAGGTGGTTCTGCGCGTGTTGTCCACCGTCCGCGCAACCTGACCGAACAGCGTCGGCACAAACTGACCGCCAAAGTTGGTTGCAATGTTGCTTGCAATGCCAAACAGCGGATTACTCTTGTTGTATGCCGCGCTCGTAACCGTCGAGCCAATGCCGGAAAGCATCGTCATATTGAGCATCGGGTCAAACATACGGCTGACCGTTGCCATTGCCTGATTGAACGCGGTTTCCTCGTCGTCGTACTTCTGGTGCAGTGCTTCATACAGTTCGCCGCCCATCGCAAGCGGCACAACAGCCGGAGACGCCCAGTCGATGGTATACGACTTGCCGCCGATGTTGATTGCATACTCCTGCTGACCCATGCCCGCATCAAAGTTTGCTTCCTTGTCGTCGTCGCTCGAGCCTGCCGAGAAAATGCCTTGCGCTGCAAGGAACGCGCCGAGCACCGCAACGCCCGAGCCGGTGAGACCCTGTCCGATGTGGTCGATCATCTTGGTTGCGTCCATGTTGCCCTTCTTGACCTGCGCCGCGTCATAGGTGATTGCTTTCAGCAGTCCGACCGGTGACAGCTCAAACGAGCGTTTGGCAACATTGATTGGCGTGCGCTTGAACGGCACAAGTGAGCCAATAGCAACGCCCCATGCCTTGCCGCTGTGTTCTATCTCGCTGAGCTTATCCGCCAGCTTTGACGCATCCTGAAACGTTGCGATCTTCGCGTCCTGAATCGCGTGCTGACGCGCCTCGTTCAGCTGCGATTCCGTCAGATTGTTCACGTCCCAGCCGCGCGCCGTCAGGAAGTTGCCCATACTGTCAATGTAGGATTTCTTCTTAAAAACCTGATCTTCCGCGTCAAGCGCCCATGTGTTCGCGTCCATCACCTTTTGCAGCGGCTTCGGAAACAGCTTCTGCCGCTGCTTGATGTCGCTCATTTCGGTTTTGTAGGCATTGCCGCTGAGTTCCGTCTCGACGTTTGCATAGTCCGCCTTGGCAAACTGCTTTGCGGCCTTGCTCGTATGCAGCGCACGGGTTCGCTTTTCCTTCGGCAAAAACTTCTGTCCGACTGCCGAAACCTTGTGACTGGTATCAAGCGCCGCCGCAGAGGCTACGTTGCCCATAATGTTGCGGATATGTGTCCTCGGATTGCCGAGCATCGCAAAATAGCGCCATGCGTTCAGCCTGTCGCCTGCCGTCTTAGGAATCTGCTGCGCAACGTCATTGTAAATCTTGTCTACAACCGCGTCGCGTGCTTCCTGCGTCTCCGCGTTCAGAAACTCCTGCACCAAATCCTCGTTCAACTTGAGGCCATACTGGTCCGCAATATCTTCCGCCGGAACACCCTGCTTTTTCGCAGCCTTTCCCGCCTGCTTATCAAACCGAGACTGATATTCCTGCTGAATCTTCTGAACAGCCTTCTGCAAGTAGTAAAGCTGACCTTCGGGCGTGGTCTTTTTCAGCAGCTTAAACGCATTTACACCGCGTCCGAGCGCCGTACCCTGCACTGCAAGATCACCCGCGAGTTTCATTGCCGTCTGCGTGTCGCCCGCTTCGACCGCCGCCGTGTACATCATCTGACCGAGTGCAATATCATCGTCCGTAACGGCTCTGCGGCCGTCCGTCACTTCCTCCCACTGGTCAAACGCGCCCTGCCAGCCCTTCTTCTGGATGGTCTTTGTCGCACCGCTGAGTGTTTTTTTCAGCGACTTCACATCATGCGAAAACAAACCCTCTGCAACGTGGTTTTCCAATGCCGGAATGAGGCTGTCCGGTGTCACGCCGCTTTCCATGATCGTTCTTGCAACATTGCTTACCCTGTCCGTGCCATTCGTGCTCTGCGGTACATCCACCATGCGCGCCGGGTTCATACCCTCCGGAATCGCGCCGTAGTCATTCACCATCTTAGAATACGGGTCAAATCCGGTTTCCGCCGCACCCACCGAGCTTTCCGCATTCACTTCCGATTTTGTCAGCTTGGGGTTAATGTCCGCCTGCTGTGCCGCCGCCTGCGCGTTTTCCTGCATCGGCTGTGTAATTTCCGGCGGTGCAGTCTGAACGCCCGTCTGCACCGTCTCCGCCCCCGCACGGGTCAGCTTCGGCATAATGTCGTTCCGCGCCTGCCGCACATCCGCAAGCGTCGGTGCGCTCTGCGTCTGACCGGCTCTCTGCATCGGGGTCAGGTTGATCGGAGCCGCCGTCGCGCCCTGCATTACCGGGCTGATAATATTCCGGTCGAGTCTTGCGTTGGTGTCCTGAATATTTGCCGTGTATGCAGGTTTGCCGCGCTGCACCACCAGATTACCGTCTACAACCTGTGCAGAGATAACATTTTCGCCCAGTGCATTTGCTGCCGCCTGAATCTCCAATGCGGTCTGCAAGTCCTGCGCCAGTTCTGCGCTGATAAACTGACCGCCGCCGCGCTGAATATCTGCTTTTACCAGCTGTGCCGCCACCTGTGCCGCCTCGGCTCTGCTCGGTGCCTTGCCGTTCTTCTTGTAGTAGTCGGAGTACCACTTTTCGTTGTTGCTTGCTCTGAAACTGGTTCCGTCTGCGTTCCGCACAACAGACGTACCCTGCGGCGTGTAGTCTCTTACATACTGCTCCGCCGACTGCAATGCCTGATTGTATTCCTCAAACGTAGAATCAACAATTTCATGCGTTAGCTGCTGAATGCTGACACCGGTTTTCTCCTGATTAGCCGCAAGCAGCTTCGCCCACTGCATTTCGGCATCGCTCAAACCGCCGTTCGGATTACCCGCATCATCCACCGCAAACCGTGGAATCGTCTGCGTTTCATCCACCTGTGCCGCAACCTTCGTCAATCCGCTGCGTCCCACTGGCAGATAACCGGTCGGAAGGGTCTGCGATACCTGTCCGTTCTGGCTTGCATACAATACACTGCCGCTGTCCGGTGCAGACGTGAAATCGCCGCGCATATTGCCGTACAGAACGTCCGGTGTATCCGCATTGTTAAATGCACGCAGATTGTTCGCAACACCGCCGTTCTCGTTCGCATACAGCGTGTTTGCCGTGCGTGTGTTGCCCTCCGGCAGTGCAAGCCGCTGTGCCGTCGGGAGTGCCTGCGACGTGTTCGGGTGCAGTCGATTGTCCATCTGCTCTGCCGCCCGCACATCCGCATTTGCGTCATGAATAGAGGTGGTTGTCTCAGCCGGTGCAGTGCCGTATCTCCGGTTTGCCAGCCGTTCCGATACCGCGTTCGCGCCCTGCATAATGCCCGCAAGTGCCATGCCGCCCTTTGCGCTGTCCCAAAGTTCCTGCGCGGTTGCGTTCTTTGCGTTCTTGTCGTAGGTAGCGCGTTTCAGATAGGGATCGATAAGCGTGCTCGCTGCTTCCTCCACACCCTCACCAAGAACATCAAACGCCTTGTTGAGAATCCTGCTCTTGCTTCCCAGCTTTGCAACGCCCTCGTTCAGTCCAGGAATACCGCCGAACATCTTCTCCGTTCCGACTTCGGTTAAGCCGCTGCCCGCACCGTAAAGCATCGCCTGATCGAGATTTGCACCGTCATTGAGTGCTTCTGCCGTTGCGCTCTTTGCGCTGTCTGCATAAATAAGACCCATACCGGCGGGACCTGCCGCAATGCTCGAAGCCATGCGTGATCCGGAACCGGCGATCTCCTGTGCTTTCTTTGCTGCACCGACAGGCTGCGCCCAATCATTGACCTTCTGCATCGCGGAATCCGAAAGACTTCCTTCAAGCGTTTTCTGCGCCGTATCTCGTAAAAACTTGCCCGCGTCTTTTGCACCGACAAGGTTAAGTACGTCGCCTGCCGCCTTGTTCATCGTGCCGGAAACATAGCGTGCTCCGTTTTCTACCGCACCCGCTGCATTGAGTGCTGCATTTGCAACGCCGCTTCCCCACGCCTTGCCCGCACTCTGCTTGCTGATTGCATCCGCTTCATCGTTCAGCCGCTTGTACAGCTGATACATCGCGTCCGCCTGTTTTTTGTTCGTCGTGCTCATCTTGCTGTACTGGTCATCGCCGTTGATACCGGCAGCCGCCAGTTTCGGATGAGAAATCAGCCACGGCACCGCAGCCAGCTTTTCTCCTGCATTGCGGTTTTTCATGTCCATAGCGATCAGATACGGATACTGCTTCTGCATCCGGTCAATCTCGTTGTTCAGTTCGTCATATCGTGACTGTCTCTGCTCCTGCGTCTGATAGTTCTGCCCAAACGCTGCATTTCTTGCCGTCTCAACCACCGGCTTGGAAACATTGGTCTTTCCGCCACTGGCTTTTGGCAGATACGTCGCGCCGGTATCGCCATTGTACGTCATACCGAACTTCTTGCGGATACGGTCGTTAGCCGCGTGCAGGCGTGTCTTTTCCACTTCATCCGACGTGTTGTGCCACGCCATGGAGTTGGCATTCAGCGTATCAATCGCTTTCTGCCGTTCTTCCTTCTCATTCCACGTCTTTCCGGTGCCGGTTTTCGTCGTTGCCATCTGATTTCGTGCATTGATCGTGCGGTTTGCATCTGCCGCTCTGCCAGCCCGTGCACGTCTATCGTTTGACCGCAGCGGCGTGTACACCTGCTGTGCCGCAGCATAAGGCGTTGCCTTTCTGGTACTGCCGCCGGTAAGGTAACTACTGCCCTGTCTCAGCGTCGTGCTCTGCCGTCTCTCCGTATCCGCCTTGTGTGCTGCGTTTGCGCGGCGGTCTGTGGTGGTCTTGGCACCTCCGGTTTTCGAGCCACCGAACGAGTTGCCCAGCGAACCATTCATCCGCGTTTTGCTTACCGTGCTTCTGGTCGTTCCTGTACTATGCCGTGTATTTCGGTTTCCGCCCTTAGCGGAGATCGTCTGCTTCGGTGCGTTCTTGTGTGTCGCATTAAACTGCTGAATCAGCGCCTTGTTCTGCTTTTCCTTCTGTCTGCGGTTGTAGTCATCTTTCGCATTCTGGCGGGCCTGAGCAAGCTGTTCCTTGCGTCCCTTACTCAGATTGTACCGGTTCTTCTTGTTCGATGCCATTGTACGCCTCCATAAAAGAAGGGGCGGTTAAGCCGCCCCTGTATCGTTTAGTAGTAATTCGGATTGTAAGTACCGGGAGCATAAACCGAACCAACCGGAATACCCAGTACCGCTGCAATTTCCGGAGTTGCACCGCGTGTGCCTCTGCCCTCCCAGAGTTTGAGGTAGAAATCGCGGTTCGAGTTGAGCTTATCGTTTGCAAATGTCTGGTTAAACTGCGACTCCTGCAAATCCTGTGCACGCTTGTTGTACGCAATGTTTGCAAGCGTCTGCTGTGCGTCGAGCGTCGAGTTTACGCCGAAATTGCCGGTTGCGTTGCCGTAGTTGTACAGATTGCCGATGACGTTCTGCTTTGCCGCCTCCTGCTGTGCAAGAATGCTCTGCCGCTGCTGATACAGGCTGTTTGCAAGGTCTGCCATGCTCTGCGCCGCCTGCGTCGAGTTGCCCGCCAGTGCGCTTGCACGGTTGTTCTCCACGCTCTGGATCGCATTTGCGCGTGCAAGTTCGTTCTGGTTATACGCCGAGTTGTAAGCGGCGTTCTGTGCCACCAGTGAGCTTTCCGCAGCACCTTGACCCGAAATGCCCGCCGCCGCAAGCTGAGAGGGAAGGTCTCTCTGTGCTGTGCGGTAGTTGATGTACGCCTGCCGCGCCGCCTCGTCGTAGCTCTGGTTCAAACCCGGCAGCATCGCGGAATACTGCTGGTTGATCTGGTCTGCCATCCGGTCATAGTACGCCTGCTGCTGCTGTTTGATTTGCTCCTGCCGGTCAAGCTCGGCCTGATACTGCTCCTCAACCTGTTTCATCTGGTTAATGTAGTTCTTGGCGTTCTGCGCTGTCGCATCGTTGCTGTACTGGTCGAGTTTGCCGCCGTTGAGAAGGATTTTCTCATTGCGGTTGTTCAGCGAATCTTCAACGTCCTGCCACCGTCCGCCGCTTGCAATCTGGCCGCCGATCACCGTAGACCAATCCGTGTTGTTCAGGCTGTTCTTTCGCTGCTGCTGTTCCGCACTCAGTGGAGCGCTCCATGTGCCGGTTTTGCCGTTGTAGGTGTAGCCGTGTGCCGTGTACAGGCGCTGGTTTTCCTCCTGCAGGCGCTTTCTCGTTGCAGCATCCGCCGTGTGCCACGCATTGGAGTTTGCCTGCGCCTGTTTCAGCCAGTCATTCGACGAACCGCCGGAAGAATTACCGTAAGACGAGCCGCCGGAGGAACCGCCGTAAGACGAACCGCCGCCGGAAGAACCATACGTCCACGTCTGCCCGCCCTTGGTGATTGTGGTGGTGCCGTCGTTGTTCTTCTTCCAGACCGAGCCGTCACCGCCGGTCATGGTCGAGCCTGCCGCCGCACCGCTTACAAAGTTCTTGCCTTTGTCACTGCTGATGTTGTAGCTGCCGCCCGAACCGGAAGCCGTATAACCGCCGGAAGAACTGCTGCTGCCGCGATTCGACGAGCTCGAAGAAGAACTGCTCGTGTTGTTCTTCTTTGTGTTTGCCGCAATGGTGTTCTTAATGCCTGTTCCAAGCGCCTTTCCGATTGCGCCCCACGCACTTTTCGCCATATACTTCTCTCCTTTTCGTAAAATAAAAGCAGGTGTTTCCACCTGCTTTTTGTGTTTAGTTGTGTTTTACAACGTTTTCGTAGTATGCCGCCAGTTTGTCTTCCACGGCATCCTTGTCGCACAGCCAAAACGACTTTGCCATATCCGCGTAAAATTCATCATTGCCTACGCCGTGGCGCTCTGCAACCTCGCTGAGGTCGCTGTACACCGCGTTCATCGCAACCCAGAATTTCACCGGATTGCAGTTTATTCCGCGCCGCTGCATCAATTCCGTGGTCTGATCCAGTGTCCAGTGCGCGCCGGTCGAGCCGTCGGCGTTCTTCATGCCGCGCACCCAGCGTTCCGCCATTTCGCGGTTGAGCTTCGCGCCGCTGCCGCGTGCATAGCCGAGCTGTTTGTCGCTGCCGCGTGTCTTATCCCCTACATACGAAGTATCCCCCATACGCATAGGTTCATCACGAAACCCAATCGGGCGCATACCCTCGTCATGGTATGTCGGCATCTCGTCATACTCGGGATATTCCGCGCTGCTGTGCGGGGCAAATCTGCCGTTGGAATAGCGCGTATAACCGCGCATCTCCGGTTCTCTGCCGCCGTGGAACCGTTCGTCGTAGTAGCTCTGCGGCTCATCATAACCGTAAGGATCGATATAACGGTTACGCGGCATTTCATAACGCACGCCGTAATGCTCACGGTTTTCCGGATATGCCTTGCGGTTTCTCCATTCCTCCGGTGTAAAGTCGCTTCTGCGGTTTCGCTGCATCAGCAGCATCATAGTACCTCTTTTCATGCCGTCACCCCCTTACGTTGTCGGTGCAGTTCCGTTGATGGACCGCAGCGCGTTAGAGTGAGAGCAGCAGGAATTACCGAGCATACGGAAACTGCCGCCGTTTGCCGAAGTGACCACCCGACAAAGGTACTTGTGACGGGTATCCAGATTAAACACTGTCGCCTGAGCGCCGTTGCATTTCAGCAGCGGATACGTTACCGTTCCGTCTCCGATGGTGATTAACACCGGCGCGCCGATGATCGTTGTTGACGGAATGTTCTGCGCGATGACGATACCGTATACGCAGCCGTTCTGGTAATCTCCCGCCGGAATATTTACCGTCAGTACGCCGCTTGCGTAGGTCACGCTCTGTGAGATACGCAGGTTCGGACAAAGTTTCTGTACAGGCTTGCAAGCCATAATCAAAACCTCCTATCAAAGCCGGGGGAATGTCCCCCGGCTGAACGTATCTCTCACATGCCGCAGCAAGTGTTGCAGCCGCAGCCGGAAAACTGGTAAGGTGCCGGAACCGGGAACGCCGGTACCGGAGCCGGACGCAGAGCGTTTACAAGGTAGTTGTTCTGCGCCTCCTGAGAAGCGGCAAACTTCAAAGTCTGGTTCTCCGTCTGAAGCGCCGCGATCTTCTCTGCCTGACGTGCAGTTTCCATCTGGTCAATCCGCGCAATGATACGGTCGGTATCGTTGTGGGTGGACTGGATAATGTCGCGTGCGTTGGTTGCCGCGTTGTAATTTGTGTCGCAGAAACCGCGTTCTACCTGTCTCTGGGTGTCGCAGCAGCAGCTTGCCATCTGCGTACCGAGTGCGGTCAGGCCCGCAGTCACGCCGTTAAAGCCGTTGTTCATGTTGGTGTTTACGCCGTTGATAAGCTGGGCGTTCTGATAGCCGAGCTGGCAAACCGAATTGTCCACGCCGTGGAAGCCGTTAGAAACTGCGCTGCCAAGCGTGTTGAAGCCGGTCAGCATACCGTTGTTCATGCTGTAAAAGCCGTTGCACAATCCGTCCTGAATGCCGAGAACGGAACGGGAAAGGTTGTTGAAATTGAACTCACTGCACAGGTCAGAACGAGTTACTGCACCCTGATAGCCTGCGCCGTTGCCGCCGTTGTTGCCCCAGCCCCAGCCGTTGCCGCCGAAGATCAGCGCAATAATCAGAAATGCAAAAATCCACGAGCCGTTGCCACCCCACATACCGTCATTGCCGCCGCCGTTGTTGTCAGAGCCGAGAGCGTAGCCGGTTGCAAAATCGTTATCCATTTGAAAATCTCCTTTTCAGTATATATTTGAACGGAACCGCGCGTATTCCGAACATGACAAATTCATGCCGGATTTTTCTTCAAGATTCCGTAACTGAAAAGGGAACCGTAAAAAATCGTCTGTTTTTTTACAGTTTCGTATTTACTTGATCTTCATGCTGAACTGCTGTGCAAACTGGTCGAGGTCGATTCCCCGCTCTTTGGCAATGTTCATCGCCATCTGCCGCAGTGCGTCCGGGCTTTTGCCCTGCATGGATTTCATTAGGGTGCTCACCATAGGATTATTGCCGGTCATTTGGTTCAGCATCATCATGGGATTTCCGCCGTTCCTCATAAGCTGCAATACCTGCATCATCGGATTATTTACCATCGTTTGCACCTCCCAGTTGTTCACATAACTTGTTAAACCGTCGGATAAGCTCGTTGAATTCCGTTCTCGGAACATAATCTGACAAATCTATTTCCGCAGGTTTATTCGTTTCCGGCTCCTGTGCTCTGCGATACATCACAAAGTCGGCACAGCCGGTTTGCAAATTAAGCTGTTTGGTGTAAATCGCGCCGTGTGCCGTGTCCGGCATAATGGTCAATGCGCCCGTGAAATCGGTCTGTACGGCACGCGCTTCTTCCACGCTTGCGACAGGCCTAACAAGGTGCTGCGGCGACTGTACAGGCTGCTGAACCTGCTGCTGCGGGTACTGCTGCGGCTGATACTGCGGCGTATAACCGCCGTATCCGTAAGGTGCTCCATATGCCATTAGCCCAGCACCTCCGTAACGTGTTCGCTGATGGACTTGCGCGCAGCCTCTTTGTATGCAAGATATTCCTCCAGATACTCCGTGTTGCCTGCTTCGCGGTAGTCCTCTGCAACGCGCCGAGCGCAAACGGGATCGTAGCCCAGCAACTCAAGACGTTGTTCGTAACTCATAGGCGTTCACTCCTTATACTTTCAGTATAAGGCTTTTCACTGTCCCAAACCTGTCATAAAACTCGCAATATTTTGCGTTTGATGCAGTTTAGCTTGCGGTACACGGTGCTTTCGCTCATATGCAGTGTAAGTCCAATCTCAACGATAGAACGCGCCGATGTCCTCATGTCGAACACGGCGCGTTCTTCGTCTGTGAAGTTGCATTCATGCCGGAGATATTCCACCTCCGGTCTTGTAAACTCCGTTAATTTCATGCGGTTATCCCCTTGTTATGGTGTCACCGCATATCTTTCCCCTCGTTTTTTTCTCTTAGTCGTACAAATGTGCTCTGTCGTTGATAACCAGCAGGCGCAGCAGGTCGGTCGTCAGTGCCAGCTTGCCCTGATCGTCACCCTGCAAAAAGCCCTTGTTCACCAGCTTCTGTACAGTTGCCTTGCCCCATGCGGGTACTGCGTCTACCGTGTTATATACCTTCTTGGCGTTCTCAGCGTTTGCAATCTCCTGCTTTGCGATTGCGCGGGTCTGTGCTTCCGTCATATCTTCAACCTCTTTCTCTGTCAGCATGGTTTTGAACTTCTCCCACAACTGAGGATTGCGAATCCACGGTTCGGGACAATTTTTCCTCGTTACATCATAGTGACGGCACACGCGCGACACCGGAACATGGTACTTTGCCATCAGCTCACGGGTCAGCTTCGCGGCACGCTTCATGGTAGCCTCCGGGATAACGTATACGCCGTTTCGGATAACGCTACACATTTCAATTCCAATAGAATTAGCGTTGCGGCAGTCGTTGTAGTAACTGCCGCCGCGTTCTCTGCCGCAATGCCATGCCGTGTCGCCGTCCTTTACGCTCTGCACGATTCTTTCCGTATCCACGAAATAATGTGCGCTTGCGTTCAAACCGCCCTCACGCGCGAAATAATCCGCGTTATTCTGTGCCGTGTCACCGTTGCCGGATGTAAAATGCAGGCAAATCCAGTGGATTGCAAACTCTCTGCCCTTGCGGTAGTTTCGTTCGTTGCACTGTTTGAATGGAATACTCATTTACTTTACTCACCCTTCTTCTTCGGTGCGGTGTAGGTCAGCGCCGTTTTGGAATCCGTAATGCCCGCCGTCGTCGGGTCGATAAACACACTCAGCACCGCAAGGCACATCGTGCAGAGCTGCACCGGATTTTCCAGCACCGAAACAATACCGTCCCACACAGCCGCCCAACTCGTAAACGTCTGCGGGTCAACGCCAATGGCCGTGATTGCCACGCTGACAATACCGACCCAGAACCACGGATTCTTGAATCTCACAGGGATATTTACCTTCATACTCTCACCTCGCAATATGGTCTATAGCAATTCCTTCTAAGAACTGCTCGTACTCCTTGGTTGTTTTTTCAATGGCCGCAAGTCCTGCTTCTACCTCACCGTTGCAGTGACCGCGCTTTAATGCCATTGCTACGCCAACGGTAAGCTGACAGTTTGCGTTAAGCATTGCAAGCTGTAAGCGTCCCTCTTTGGCTCGTTGTTCCGCTCTCCGGTTTACCCGCTCCGCCTCTTCCCTTGCTCTCTTATCACGCTTGCCGGACTGCGCCGCCATAGCAGCGCAGATGATTCCGGCAGCACCCGTGATAATGGTGCAGATAACCTCTGTCGGCATGGTTAAATACCCACAATAGCAGAGGTGTTATATTCGTACATAGTTTGTTCCTTTCCGGGCATTCGCCCTATCAAAGTGTACATTTTTCTTTTATTTTGAGCACTTTACCGCAATTCTGAGCATTTAGTCGAAGATATCGTGCAAACGATCCTCAACCCATACCGCAACCGCGGACAGTGCCGCCCACGCAATGGTAAACTGCGGGCACACCTGCCCCATGAGATTTCCGGGCACGCTGGAGTAGTCCCATACATCCAGACCGAGCCAGACGTTTAGCACCAGACCAGCCAGCAGTTCAAGCACAGTGCAAATTACTGCTCCCTGCGCCATCTGTGCAATGAGCGGCGGGCGCTGCTGAACCTCGTCCAACAGCCCTACCAGAACAAAGCACACACCGCCGAGGATACCCATAGACCAGTGCGTGTATCCGCGCCACATGACTTCAATCGTCATGTATAGACATCCGCCAATCACGGCAAACAGAAGGTGTTCCAGTACCGTTTTATGCGTAATTCCACGCAACGGCGAGCACCTCCTTTGCGGTCGTTGCCTTGCGTAATTCGACTTCTGCCGCCTGCTGAATGCTTACGCGCGGTTCAACGTAGGCCGCAATGCCGAGTGCCAGTGCGCACAGGTCGTTGTAATTCCAGACCGTGCATTCATCGCCGGTGGAATTCCACCGTAATTCACGCTCGACACCCGCTGTCAATGCAACTTGCTGTACTGCAAGCGCAGAGGTAAGCTGTGCTTGCTTTTCCGACGTTACTGCATATTTCTTGCCGTCTGTCCATGTCATCGGATTGTCAGCCAACCATACTGCAAGATCGGTCTTGCTGTCTGTGATTCGCTGCTCACGCAGATCATCGACCGTGGTCATCGAAACGCCGTATTCCTCGCCGACTGCCTGCAATAACAGTGCGTCGGCCTGTTCAATTACACACGCCTGCAAATCCGAACCATCTGCAATCTCGGTGACATACTCATCATACTTCCACTGCGGGTTTCCGTCTACATCCGTGGTTTCAACTGGATTCAGGCAAAACCTTACCCACGCCCTGCCGGGTTTATTGGGCATTACGTTTGTGGAGATTTCATCTGGCTTTACATTGCCATGTACTTTCATTCATGTCACTCCTTTCAGGGTTCGCACAGGAGACGCGCGGAAATGCTCGAGCCCGAACCCGATGAAGCGTTGCTCGCAGCGAAGCACAACAGACCTGCAACCGCACCGTAGTTCCAGCAGCCACCAACACACAACACGCGCCAGCCGGACGAGGAGTACACGTAGTCCGGGACGTATGTTGTTTCCGAACCGCCAGACGTTTTTGGAATCAGTAAACCATTATCGGTAACGGTCAAGTCCTTAATCCAACCAGATGCAGGCAGTATACCAATCTTGGTGTAGCCGGTTCTGGTATCGTCCGCATACTTCGATGGGTCAGTGCAGCAATACACTTCCGGGCCGGCGGCGTTAAAGCCGTCTACCCACTGGTTTATATTACCCCAGAGGTTTTCAATCCAACGATACTGAACAGCGGTCGAATTGGACACTGCTCCTCCTGTACGGCCGGTATGGTATGTCATAGTATTATCCGTTAAACCAGATGCCCACGATTGACTGCCGCTGACGATACCATAGCCAATCTTATTCTGGCAATTCCAGTCCGCAAATTCCACAATATACAAAAAGATAATCGCACAGTAGGTTGCGAAGTCGTACAGGTGGTATTTCGTGCCGACAGTTTTAGCAGATGATCTCATGTCAGAACGAGTTGTATTCATTGTTGGGGTCGCGTCAGACACACTACGTGCATTGCTAAGATGATACTTGCCAACATACTTACCACTGCCCGGATGTTTCGTCATTCCAGTTTTCGGTTTGTCAGACACATAGAAATACTGCTTCGTGCCGCTGCGCTTTTGAGCCACATAAAACACAGGAATGAATACCATAGTGTAATTATTCGTCCGCGCAAAACCGCTATCACCCTTCCACGCCGTCACCGCACCGGACGAATTGAGGTTACATTCCTTCATGCCGTTCCACGGCAGATAGTCATCAAAAGGCGAACTGCCCGAACCAGTGCCAACCGCCGGAACAGGCTCAGTTGTTACCGACCGCGTAACCAATCCGTAAGGGTCAGTGCTCGGAGTTAAGCGCGTCAGCGCGGTACTGCTGTTGGACGTATCCCAGCAAACGCCGAACACGTTAGCGTAACTCAGCGTCAGCGACTTACTCTGACCACTGGCAGTAATGCTTACTGTGCCCTCTGCGGTCTGGTCATCCTTGGTAGCCTTAATAATCCATGTACCCGCCTTGCCGACCGTAAAGACCGCCGTGCCGGTGCTTGTCTTGGTCAGTACCGTACTGCCGAGCGTAGCCGTTACCGTTGAACCACTGTCTACGGTTACGGTAATCGTGGACTGGAATTTCTCAAGCGTTACTGCAAGCGCCGTGTAATATGCCTTAGTTGTAACCTCGGTCGTGTACGTTGTACCAGACAGCGCAGCGCTCAGCGTGTAGGTGGTATTGATACCGAGCACGCTTACAGTTGCAGTCTTGCTGCTGTCTACCGTGCCGGTATAGGTTTCGCTGCCGCCCTTGAGCGTCCATACCTGACCGACAAAATCACTTGCAAACGTCAGCGTAATACGACTGCCACCGGACGCAGGCGCGTCTACCTCGCCCACGGTGTTGTTCGCCGTAAAACCAAGGTACTTGCCCTTTTGACCGGTGATTTTGTCCTGTTTCTTCGCAAACAGCACACTGTGGGCGCTTGCGCTGCTGTTGTGCGTCGATACCGTACTTGCCGCCGTGCCGGTCAGGTCTGCACCAACCTGTTCTGCCGTCACCTCATGTGGATTGCTCTTATCTGCAATATGTCCAGGAACATTAGATAGCGCAGCATTGAACGCATTCTCTGTCCCCGTATAGCCTGCTTCGGTTGCTGAGGTATACGCACTTTTGCCATCCTTGCCAGATACACCAGTCGGACCCTGTGGGCCTTCCGGGCCCGTTGCGCCCTGCACGCCCTGAATACCCTGTGGACCAGCATCTCCTTGTTCACCTCTCGGACCTTGTTCTCCTTGTTCGCCTTTTGGGCCCTGCACGCCCTGGGCACCCTGCGGGCCTTGCGCGCCCTGCGGGCCTTCTATCTTCCCGACACTCACCCAGTCGAGTGCAATTTCACTCCAAATATAGCATTCACGGTCTGCTTCGACCTGATACATATATTCGTCGCCAGAAGGAATAGCATTGCGCAATGCAGCAAGCGTAGCATACACATCCTGCACAAACAGACTTTTGCCATCTTTGCCGTTTGCACCCTGCACGCCCTGTGGACCTTGCGGGCCTTGCGCGCCAGTGTCGCCCTTCGGGCCTTGCGCACCCTTAGCTCCTTGCGTGCCCGGTTCGCCTTGCGCGCCTTTAGGGCCCTGAATTCCCTGCACGCCCTGAATGCCTTGTGGGCCTCTTTCGCCCTGAGCGCCCTGAGCGCCCTGTACACCTTGTGGACCCTGTGGGCCGCGCACAGAAACGCTCTGTGGTGCGATAGCCGTAGTCTGTACAGTAAACGACATAACACCATTCTCGTCCACGCTCGGCACAATGACCGGGCCGAGATTGCCGGTGTCGCCTTTCGGGCCCATATCGCCCTTGTCGCCTTTCTCGCCCTGTGGACCGCGAACGCCATGCACAACCGTCACGCCGCCCACGTCCTCTACCGTGCCCTCTGCAAACTGCATCCGGCTACGCTGCGGCAGCTCCTTGCCGTCCGCATCAACCACAATATGGCCGGAAGAACCGGAAGCCTCCCAGTTTGCGCCGTCCGTCGAGGTCTCAATCACCTTGTCGCTGTTCAGCCTCAGATACAACAGCGAACCGTCCGGCGCTTTCACCGTGATTGCGTCTGCGCTGGTCAGGCGGTTCAGCTCGTCAATTACTTCGTTCAGCTTCGGGATTGCCGTCTTGCCTGTCAGCCTGTCGAATACCGCTTTGTTCTCCGACGGTGTGCCGGTCAGCGTATCCGGTGCAGAGATAACGCCATTCGCGCTGATCGTGCTGTCAGAGATTTTCTCAATCGCCATCTAATCACCTCACACTCGTTCCGATGGTGTATCGCTTGATAATGCCGAAAATGCCGAACGCTTCGTTCAGCGAATCGTTCTTCATAATCAGCTGCAACGTCTTGTATTTCTTCACCTTGTTGTTAAACGGCAATACCTGCGGCGCATCGTTGCTGTTGAACGTAAAGCGGCTGAAATCAATATCCGTCCAGCTGAAAATATCCGCAATGCCGTCACGAATCTTTCTGCCGAAGTCGCGCTCCGTCCGTGCATACACCTGAACAGACGAACGGGTGTACGGCTTCATCATAACGCCCGAACCACGCTTCACCATGGTCTTGTACGTCATGAAGTCGCCGTCATCGTCCGCCTTGGTGTGCCACTCTGCCGAAATCGCCGTACCGCCGGTAATTCTGCCGTCCTCACCGAGCGTGCCGCCGTCCGAATACGCCTGCATGGAGTCAATGTCCGTGTTCAGCTTGCAGATACGTCCGTCCGACGTGCCGAAATACAGGTTTCCCCTGCTTTCCATCATGCGTACCGCCGGGAAGTTGTTCCAGTAGTAGCACTCGTAAACGTAATCGCCGTAGGACTGCGGCTTGTACGCTACGTTCTGGTTTGTGTCCATAACATAGCAGTGTCCGTTTACCGCCAGCACATAATAGCCGTTCCACACAACAGCGCAGGCGTTTTCCAGATGTGCTTCCTTGGTCAGTGCCGCATCCACATAGTAGGAACGGTTTCTTGCCACCTGCAAAGCCGTGATATTGCTGCTTGTCAGCGCAAACACGCCCGTTCGAGAGAGAAATACCGGTTCTTCCGGCAGATACGCAAATGCGTGCTTTGCCACTGCACCGGCACCGGCTGTCGCTCTGCGTACCGGGAACTGTACTGCGCTTGTGTTGTCGTTAATGCTGTAACCTCGGAAATAGATCGTGGTCTCGCTGCGGTCATCCGACTTGACGATTGCCTGACTGTCCGAGATCGCCGTATAGCCGACGATTGCCGCGCCGTCCGCGCCCACCTTGGTATAGGAAAGATCGGAAAAATACAGCGGATTGTTGCTCTCACACCGCCAGTCCTTGTCCTGCTCGTCCGGGTTGCCCGCAAGGAACACCCTGTCCTGTGACTTGCCACCATAGATTGCGGCAATGGTACACTTGGTGATCTTCTCCTTGTAGCCCTCCACCGGCTTCACAAACGTAATGACCACGTTGTCCTTGCCGGTGATCGCCGGTTTCGGCGGTGCGGTCGTGAACTTCACCTGTCCCTTGGTCTTGTCCAGCGTGTACTTGCTGCTCTCCCACACCTTATCATCTACCTTAACCTCTGTAATGCTTTCAATGTCGGTGGTGTCCAGCTGATACGTCGTTGCCGAGCCGTCCGCGCAGAACCCGTTCTTGCGCTTGCTCGAAAGTAAATTGACATCCTCGAATGCCGTGCCGCCGCCCGTCGGCTTGTTGGCAATGGTAGTAGTCGGAACGTAAGCGTCCGCTGTTGCGTCCTTGGCGGTCTCGCCGTCGAACACAAGGTACTCGCCGCCCGTCAGCACATACATTTTGTCGTTCAGCGTAAACGAGGTGCCCTGCTTGTTCGTCAGTCCGCTTTTCAGCTCTGTTAAGGTGTTCTCCGTCCACTTGTACAGCCGTGTACCGCCATGCACAAGAAAGTATTCTTTGTCCTTGATAATACCGCGATACAGGCCGTTTACCGGCTTCTCGACATTCAGCAGTACGCGCCATCCCTTGCGCTTTTCTGGAAAGCCGCCGCTGTCCGAGATCAGGTTTACCGTTCCCATTGCGCCGCGTGCAGAATCAACCTGTGTCGGGTTGCTTGACAAATCCACGCCCTTAAAGCTGGAATACTCGGTCTTGTACTTTTTCGGGGAATCGGGAATCTTGTATGTTGCCATTTACACCCACCCCGTAACCGAGCGCCACGCGCCGCCGCTCGAGGTCTGCTGTCTCCTGCTTGCAAGCATCTGCTTTACGTTCTCGTATTCGTTCAGATACTGCGTCGCCATGGAAATATCATCTTCCTTGAACACCTCTGCCGCGATATACAGCGGAATCGCCCGCTGCGCTTCCTCCGGCAGAGAAAACGTCGTGTCGCCGGGCGTGCTCTCGTCGATGTTCTCTGGATACGACTCGTACCAGATAACCAGTGTTCCGACGTACTCCGCCGGGACAAACAGCGTGTCCATGCCGTCAAACTGATAGTCGTTCACGCGCATAAACGTGTTGTTCGCGCCCATGATCGTCAGTCTTTCCGGGCAGAACCGCATGAAATCCGGTGCAAGCTCGCGGATATGAAACAGCCGATAGCCTTTCGCATCATCGTCCGGCAGCTCCACTTCCACGGATTTGTAAATCGGCATGACCTCGGCAAGGTCTACCATTGCAAACCATGCCGCGTGCGGCATTGCCCGCACATAATCCGCCACATCAGGCGAAGTCAGCGAAACCTCCGTGCCGTAGTTCAGGCGTGAGAAAATCTTGTCGAGTGCAGCCTTTTGAATCTGCTCCCACGTCATAAAATCACTCCTTAAAAGGGGAAACGGCGGGGGAAATCCCCGCCGTAGTCTTTACAGCAGCTGCGTACCGTTTGCCAGCGTATCGCCAACAATAGAGATTGCGCGCCAGTCGTTGAAGCCTGCACCGAAACGTGCGCGGCCGGACCAGTAGTTCGCATCGGTGTTCTCGTCCACAGAGGAACGCACGGTCAGCGATACGCGGTCGAGCCACGGCATACACATAGCGTCCTTGTTGTAGTCGGAATCGAGCAGCATAAAATACTCCTTTCCGCCGATGGTCTTGGGCAGATAGTTCCATACCAGAACGTTCCACAAACCGAGCTGGAAGTTGAAAGCGTTGTTGTTGGTGTTCGGGTCGAGTTCCGAGCCGATAGCCGCAAACAGTTCACGCTTGAGCTTGCCGGAGTTCGGGATGATGATGGTATCCGGCTTGATGTTCAGCAGGTTGCCGTCATCGTCTCGGATGTCCTGCATCTGCTCCTGTGCCGCATCCAGAATATCGGTGTACTTGTCCGTGCCTGCGGTGTACTTGAAGCGGTTGGACTGGTTCTTGTAGCCCTTGGTCGCCGAGCCGTGCGCGTTGGAGAACAGCGAAACGCCGTCTGCCGAGGTGGTATCATACTTCTTGCCGCCGAACGCAATAGAAGTGCCAACGCCGCCAGCGATCATGTCCGCTGCAAACTTCTCACGGGTGCGGTTGTAGCTTGCACCGAACTTGCGTGCGCGGGATTCAGCCAGATTGAACTTGCTGTCCTCGATGAGCTCGCGGGTAACTTCAAAGCGGCTCTTCCAGGTGGTCGGCTCGATGATCTTGCTGTAGCCCTCCTGTACAGAGGTCAGCGGATACGCGCCGTTCTCGCCTACGTCCTGAAAATCACCCAGCGCAGTTGCAGAGGTGTACTTCTCTGCGTAGTTGGTGGTGGTATCCATATAGAATACCTTGTCGATCATGCTCTGCTCCTGAAAGCTCTCTACGCGGTCTGCGATGATTGCCTTGATGGGAGCCTGCGATTTGCCGAAGAAGGAATCCGCAACGCCGGAACCCTCAGAAAAAGTAATGCCTGCCATAAATCATCTTGTCTCCTCTCTTTTTTAGGCGGCAACCGCTGCCGGATCAACAAACACACCGGTAACGGTCGAGTTGGTGGTAGCGCCGTCGGTGGTCAGAACCTTGAAAACGCCCTTGGTGGTGGTCGCGGTAACGGTCAGCGCATCAGCTGCCAGAGTGACAGCCGAGCCGACGACGGTCTGCGCAACGGTGGCGGTCGAAGTAGTCTCAAATACGATGTTGTCGTTTACCTCGATAGCCGGGTAATTGCCGTCCTCGCGCTTGGGACCCATGATAATGTGAGTCGGCTTGACGGAAGCGGTGCCCTTTGCCAGCGCGCCGGAAGTCAGAGTAGCCGCCATGCCGAGGGTCAGGCCGTCCGCGCCGGGAAGGTAAACGAACGGGGACACATCAGCCACACGGCGATATGCGATCTTAAACATGAAAAAATCTCCTTTTACTTGTATTTTTTGAACTTTTCCACAAGCTGTGCGTGGGTAAGGTTCGGAAATGCGTGCTTCATCATCTGCATTTCCTGCGGGTCGATTACAATATCGTCACCGCCCGCATTGCCTGCTGTGGTGGTCAGGTGGCTCTTGCCGTTGACATTGTTCATGGCCTGTTGCTTTGCCGCTGCTGCGCGCTTGCCGGTCAGCTGGTCAAAGTTTGCAAGGCGGAACGCGTCAACGAGCGAATAGCCTCTGTTGACGTACTCGTTAAAAACGGGTGCGTTCGGGTGGTTTGCCAGTGCAGCCACGTCGGTAATGGACGGGTCAAGGTGCGAAATCTCCTTGATTGCCTCGTTCATCTGCCGCTCGCCCTCCTCCATCTGCACACGGTCAAGCACTTCCTGCGCCTGTCGGACAGTGGGGTTGTTTGCGATCATCTGATCGAGCATGGACGGGTCGAGCCCTGCCTGCTGCATCTGGTCGCGCTGATATGCCTGCTGATACGCCTGCAAATCAGCCTCAGAGGTGATCGGCTTGTTGGTGTACGGGTCAAGCTGACCCTCGTACATCTGCCGGATGACCTCATCCTTTGCCGCCTGTCGCTCCTGCTGAATGCGCTCGTTAAACTGCGCTTCCGCTCTGCGTCTTGCAGCGGCAAATCGTGCGTTATCTTCCGCACTCTGTACTCCCTCGGGCGCAGCTTCGGCGGTCTGCTGCTCGTTTTCGCCTGTTTCCTCGGGGCCGATGGATGCCGGTTCGGCGGATTCCGGCTCGTTTACGCCTGCCTCGGTGGTTTCCACTTTGGTTTCCATAATTTCTTCCATTTGGGTGTTCCTTTCCGGATTTTTACGCTGTTCCATGCGATTTTGGGCATAAAAAAACCGCCCTTTCGGACGGTTCCGCTATTCCCTTTTACTTGCCGCTCTTAGAGGAGCGCAGATCGCCGCCGGTCTTAACGGTCGGCTTCTTGGTCTTGGTCTGCTGATACAGCGCCTTGACCTCCATGCTGCCGGAGTTCTTCACCTTACCGGCCAGAGTTGCACACTTTGCCATACTATTTCACCTCCTTTACAATCTGCTTATAGTTTGGGCACTGCGGATTTTTGCAGATAAGCACGAGCTTACCGTCCACAGTGTCGGTCTTGGTGTCGATTTTACATACCGGACATACCAAGGCTACCGCCTCCCTCCTGATAACTCGGCATATCATCCAGATTTACCGCCTGCGTCGGGTCTGAAATCTCGGTCGGCATGCTCTGCTGCATCATTGCCTGCTGCTGTGCCATCATCTGCTGTTGCTGTTCCAGCCGTTCGGAAAGCTGCTGTTTTACCTCGCTTGCCAGCGGGTAGTGCAGCCCCTCCATGATCGTCCAGAACGTCAAGAGGCTCTGCATATCGGCCGGGTCTCCGAAGCAGCCGTTTTCGAGATTCATTCTCGCCTCCTGCCAGAGGTTTTCACGGTTGCCCGCAAGCGGCGCGGTCTGGTCTACGCTGAACAGAAATTCATCGTTCCAGTACGGTTCGCCCGCCTCATCCACCTTGAGGAAGTCCATCTTGTTAAACGTGCCGTACATCTGCGTGCCGTTGGTGTCCTTGTAAACCATCGGCCGCGGCTCGTCACTGTACGCCAGTAAGAACTTAAACATAACCTCGAACAAATCCGCATAGGCGGCGTTCTTCATCACCTTCCGGCTTTCCAGTCGTCCGGCGGTCTGTGCCGCCGCAAACTGCTTTGCCGTGCCGCTCGTTGCCGTGCTGTCCTTGCGTCCCTGGAACGAATCCGTAATGCCGATAAGGTTGCGCATTGCCGTGTAGGTGCTGTCCTCAAACGCCATATCGCGAGAAATATCCGGCTGCAGGGTCAGCACATCAACCATTGCTTTTTCTTCCGGGCTGTCAATCTCAAAAACCTTGAAATTCTCGTCCGTGCGTCTAATCTGCTTGCCCTTTGGCAGGGTGATAACCGAGCCGCCGCCCAGCAGCTTTTGCGAAATTGCGCTGTCGAGCTTGTTTACAAGCATCTGCTGATCCCGTATCATGTCCACGTCAGAAGACCCTAACAGCTTACCCACAACGGACACATTGCGCCGCAGTACCACCGGATACACGTCCGGCTTGTAGTACGGTATCATGTCGTTTTCCTCGTGCTGTGTAACGGTAGGGTTGCCCTGCTCGTCAAGGCTGATATCCTCAACCATCTTGGTCATCGGAATACCGTTCTCATCCGTCCGCGCAAAGTCCTTGACGGTTTTCTGTTCACCGTTCTTGCTGCCGCAGTACGGGCAGGTATCGCCCTGCATATCCGCGCCGCACTTGCTGCAAGTCTTAATGCGCCGCGCCTGATAGTCCTCCATGTACTCCAACAGTACGTCATTGCACCACGCCACGCGCCCAATGCCGCCGTCCGAGTTGCGGAAGTATCCGATATTCTCCGTCACCAGATCATCTACCACGCTTTGCTCAAAGCCTCGTGCGTCCGGCTGCTCCTCGTCCTCGGCGGATACGTCCTTGCCGTACTTCTTCTTGATGTACTCCTTGCTCTGTGCGAGCTGAATAAAAAAGTAATCCATCTCCGGGATACTGTAAACGCCCGGCTGTGGGATAAACTGCTTGGGATGCAGCAGCGTAACACTCAGCGCGCCGCGTGTGGTGTGCGTCCGCTTGGTGTTGTCCCACTCCACAAGGAACAAATCGCCGCCGTGCGTCGGTGTGGTTCGCTCGTCCTGATCGTTTAAGCGCTCGAAGGGCAGCCGGTCAAGCTCATTGCGGATATAGTCCTCAATGGTTTTCGCAAGCTGTTCGTCTTCCTCGTGCCTCGGCGTAACCTTGGGCGTTGGAATATCGCTCGATACTTCCGCCTCGATGATTTCCGCTACCACGTTCCGCGCCACTACTGCATCTTGCGCTTTCTGGTTCTTGCCGTGCACCTTGTCGATCTTGTGCGTTCCCCGGTAGATTTCTTCCCGCTCGACCATCAAATTTAGTTCCGGCTGGTACTTGCTCCGCGCCTTGCTTAGCCTGTCCTGCCACTTCTTCAAAATCTGTTCGTCGCTCTTGCCCGTTTTATCAAACGGATTTCGCATTTTATCACCTCATTTTCAAAACGGGTTGCCCCATTTAGACAATAGATACTCCTTGCCGCTCTTGTCGGCGTTGTAGTAGTCCTCATACATATCATCCGTCCACTTCGCCCGCTTACCCTTCGGCTTGTCCTCGGTGTAGCTCTGCTGTGTGCGTGCATAGTAGGCAATAGCCAGCGCCATAACGCAGTCGTCGTGTGCGCCCTGCTCCGCCTCTGCTCTGCCCTTTTCATTCCTTACAAACGTCAGCATTTCGCCCAGCGTGTCCGCATCGTTCAGCAGCTCAACACTCTCGCGCACCACCTCAACCAGTCCGGCAATAATAACCGGACGGGTAACAGAGGTCGTCTTAAAGCCGTAGCTGTCGCGGGGTCTGTGGGTGTAGTTGTCCTCGGTCTGCCGGACGTACTGCCGCGGATACCTGAGCCGTTGCAGTTCCTTGATCGGGTAGCTGCTGTAATTGGCCTCTATCGCAATCAGCGCCTTGTTATAGTAGATACCGAGGCAATACATCTGTGCCGCGTATACATCCTCGTCGAACTGATGCCGCAGTGTGCAGACCTGCCGCCCGTTGGTGTTGTCGAGCACCTGCCCCACAAACCAGTCTGAGCCCTCGCCGGAGGTATCCCCGCCGATCACATACGGCACGCCTTCGCGCCTATCCTGATAGATGGATATATAGCCGTCGTCAGCGTCCACCCACTTAATAGACCGGTCATCAATCCGCACCTGATTAGATACCGCGTCAAACCGTGTCGAGTATGCAAAGTATCCACGCTTAACCGGCTCCCGCAGCTCTGCAAGTCGCCCGTTGACCTTGGCAGCGTCAAAGATGGTCTTGCCAATAACGCCCCACTGCCCCAGGCAGTAGACTTGATAATAATACGGGTCGCTGTCCTTGTACCCCTCAAGCGTCCGCTTGTAGTCGTCATCAAGCCATGCGTTATCCTTGTACGTCGTCTTGAGTGTCACCGCCCGCTCATCCTTGCGATCAAAGAACCGCTTTTTGAGCCAGTGCAGGACGTTGATCGGGTTAAACGAAAGCGTAATCTGTCCGTGTATCCGCTTGCCTCGCAGACGTATGTCAAGCTGATTAAAATCAGTCTCGGCAATCTCGCTTGCCTCCTCAATCCATATGTCGGTCAGCTCGCCCTTGGGAAATGTAACAGACTTGATCTTCTCGGGATCGTCGAGCCCCTTAAAAATACAGGCGTTGCCTGTCAGCCTGCATACAATCTTAAGGTCGGTAACGTCAAACAGACTATGCAAGCCCCAGCCGTTAATGACCTGCTGCAGCAGTGCAAACGTACTCGTGCGGTTGGTATCTCCAACCTTGCGCACTACAAGCACATTGCACAGCGGCTTGCTCATCATGCGGACAACCAGCCGTTGTGCTGCAAATACAGACTTACCAGAGCCAGCGCCGCCGTATAACACAATATATCTGTGCTCGTCATCGTCCAGCAGCGGCAGATAAGCCGCGTTAAACGCCCGCTTGGGAATATTAACTTGCACCCGCCGCACCTCCTAATTGTACAAAATGCGTATTTTGCATAATAAGCAACGCCGTCCGTCTCGCTCCCTGGTGTTTACCCCGAGAAATCCGGCACTCAGCCCATCAAAAACCCTCAATTTTGCAAGTTCACAAAGTCAATCCTGCATATCAGGGCAAAAACCAAGACCTGCACCGCCCGAAAGCGGCTGCAAGTCCTTACTCTGTATCCGTCATATCGTCATCGTCCAGCAGCTTAACCGTGATCGTCTGCGCTCCTACGATTTCCCGGCGCTCGATAAACGCGCCAATGCTCCGTGCGCGCAGCTCAGACGCTTTCAGACGGTCTTTTATATCCGCCTTATCATTACGCATGGTATCGCTCCAAAACGCGTTAATCTCCGCCATATCCGCCACACGGTCACGATCCAGCAGCTTATCCCGATCTGAAATGTATTTGCTTAGTTTTGCTAAGTTTTGCGCGCCTATCGTGTGGTGATTATCTCCCTTGTAACCGGCAAGCCGTGCCGCCTCTGTAGCTGTCTTGCCTTGCTTGTAATAATCAATCCATGCCCGCTGTTTTGCGGTCAGCTTGTTCATACTCTCACCCCTTACTTATATATAGACACAAAAAAGCCGCCCCGGTTACTTGGAGCGGCTTTTGTCTGCCTGCATTGTTTACTTGTCCATGTCTGCCGTTATTAGCTTATAGACGTAGCTGTTCAGGCTCTCGCCCTTGCTGGCTGCATACTCCTTAATGCGTTCGCGTTCCCCCTTGGGTACTACGATATTAAGCCGATCGTATGCTTTCGCGTTATACTTATTACTCGCCCGTGTTCGTGCGTTTGGGTCAACTGCCATGGTATCACCTCCCTGTTATAGTGTACCACAGCCGTTATCATTGCTCAATTATACAATTCCACTAAATATCATTACTCAATTATGTTTACTTTGCCTATTGTTTATCATTGCTCAATGATATATACTTTAATCACAACAAAGGAAAACACCAAACACCGAAAGGAAGTAATCAATATGTTAACTAACCGAGAAACCAACGCAGCAATCAAGCGCGAACTGAAAGCCGCAGGCTACAACACCAAGTCCTTCAAGGTATCCGTTAAGGATTGCGGATACAGCACCAGCGCACATGTTACGATCAAGGACCCGACCGTTAAGCGCAGCGACGTTGAAAAGCTGCTCATGCACTGGGACGAGATCGACCGCGACGAGCGCACCGGTGAAATCCTCGCAGGCGGCAACTTTTATATGTTCGTCGATTACGAGTACGGCCTCTTTGATGATGTATCCGCCGAGTACATCGACGAGGCGGAAAAGGTGCTCAGAAGTGCCGAGGATATCGTAACGGTTCGCCCCGGTCTCCTGTACTATGACTACCGCCTGCACGACAGCAAAAGCCGCTGCACTGCCATTGGCGGAGCGAAAGAACTTGCTAAGTACATTTACTTGTATCAGCAGTTCGGCACGATCGGCGCTTAAAAGGTTCTCGCGGGTTCATCCTTAAAGCCCGCACCCAAAAATCTTTAATTTGGAGGTACACACCATGAACACCATCAAACACACCGAGTACAAATACAACGGCCGCCGCGTCATCCTCGACACCTGTGAGCTTGTTTCGAACTACTACGAGACTATGCTCCTGTACCCCAACGGCCACGAGATCACCAGCCGCACGGCAAGCACCGAAGCTGATGCACTGGCAGACTTTGAAGCCATCTATCAGGCTCACCCGGCAGATCCGGAGATCAAGCACACCGAGCCCAAGCCGCTTACCGGCAAGTACGCCAAGCTCCGCGACGATCTGCGCAAGGTGTACGAGATCGGCAAAGCCGCAGCCGCACAAGTTGAGGACGGCGGCACCTGCAATTTAGATGCGCCCTCGCTCCTGCTCCCGCGCTGGCAGTCCGCCAAGATTGAGCAGGCTTGCAAGGAGGCTGGATGCGGCTGCTTTGAGTGGAAGTGCTTTAACCGGCGTTGGGTTATCTGCTTCCACATTCCCGGTCAGGCATACAAGCGCGAGACCGCTGCCGAGGCAATGACCAAGGCGCTTGCAGATATGGGCTATGATGCCCTTACCTACTGCGCTATTGACTAACATAACCACCCGCCCCGGAGGTAACGAGGGCAGAAAGGAAAACCATCATGACTAAGCTAATCGCCATTATCGCCGCCCTGCTGCAGATCGTACCGGCCACCCGCACCATCTCCGGCGAGGTGTACCGCATCGACTACCCGACCGGCACGCAGGACGCGCCCGTTGTTACCATCGTCACCGAGGACGGCAACGAGTGGATCACAGATGACTACATCGCACCGCGTCACACGCCGCTTGAGATCACATTCAGTACCAACAGCACCGCGGACGTAACCGACGACGAGATCATCTCCATCGCATCCACCTGGACGCGTTAAGCATGGGAGCCTCACCGCTCCCTCTCATTCTCCCGCCCGGCTCACGCACCCGCGGCGGAACATATCGAAAAGACTTTCACGTAAAAGTATTAACTTTCGCATAAAAGTATTGACTTTCGCATAAAAGTTCGCTATACTATAAATACAGAAAGAGATAAGAAATAAAGCAGGAGGCAATTATTATGTTAGCTATCATCACCTTATTCTGTCAGCCATCCGAACGCCTCAACGAGGCAAAATCTACACCGAACTATCCCGTCAAGGAGTATGACGCATTTGCCGTTACGGATGGCGTGGAATCTGATTGCCAGATTGGCAAGCTCGGTTGGGACACATACGGCAGCTATATCGCCCTGCGTCGTGTGCTTATCGAGGTTCCGGAAGGTGTGCATTACGGCCACTGTGATTTCAACGGCTACCGCAACACAACACCGGCATTCTACGGTGACTACGACGCGCACGACGGTAATATTTGCATGGTGCCTGTCACTGTTGGTACGCCGTCCAGCCTGCGCGAGCACGGCGAAAACCTCGAAGCCGCATTCGATTCCGCGATTGATTCCGGTATCTTTTTCTCCATCCCGAACGAGGACGGCGGCCGACGCACGGAACGCGCCCATGTTTACAAGGTCGGCGATGTCATGGATAAGGCACACGGGGACAAATGGCCGAAAGGCAAAATCTCCGTTGCCGATATCCGCGAAGCCGCAGGTTTAACCCAGCAGCAGCTTGCAGACGTGACCGGCATTCCGCTGCAAGGTTTGCAGCAGATCGAAACCGGTAAGATAACCGCCTACGAAGCAGGCGAGAATTACCGCGAGAAGATCACCGAAGCGCTGAACTTTTACGACTATCAGAGTATTTTCTAATCTCGAAAGGAGCACCCAACAATGAATAAAGTAATCCGTGGCAAGCGCTACAACACAGAGACCGCCAAGTTAGTCGGCACCTGGGAAGCCAACGAGCCGGAAAACTCGGATTTCTGGGAGAAGGAAGAACTCTACCAGAAGCGAAGCGGCGAATTCTTTCTTATCGGTCAAGGCGGCGCACAAACGCAGTATGCACGTTTTTCTATGAGCGGCGAAAGCAAGCCGGGCATTGAACTCCGTCCGATCGAGCCGGAAGAAGCGTCTGACTGGGCCGAGGAACATCTCACGGCCGATGAGTACGAAGCACTTTTCGGACCGGTTGCCGAGGACGGCAGCCGTGGCCGCATTACTCTAACGCTGCTCAACTCCACCATTGACACCGTGCGCCGTGAAGCACAGCGCCGAAAAATGAATTTTAATGAGTACCTCGAAAAACTCATTGCACAGCAGATGAAGGAGGAACAGAAATGAAAGTGCAGCTTTTTTCCACGCCTTCCGGCTATCCCGCGTATTATCTCCGCTTGAAAGATGGCGTTTACGATCGAGTGAACGCATTTCCCGCTCCTTGTACCGCGCCGGGGACGCCGATTGACCAGCGATATGCACGCGCAATCGACAAAGACAGATATTTTCCTGTTATCACCTCAGCGCATGACGGATATATCTTTTTCGGTCTGCCGGAAGGCGCCGAGGTTTACACGATTGCCGAGGTAGCCGCCATCGACCACCCGAACCGCGCCAAAGAATAAAATGCTTTGTTTCTCCATGACAAACCCCGCTCACCAAAGCCATAAGGTGAGCGGGGTTTCCCATTATACGACTGTTTCGGTCTTGCAGGACTCGCACCCGCTAATAGCCACTATGCAAACCGGTATACCTCCGCAGGGAGGTATGGGCGCTATCGTCGCGTCTGTACGTCGGGCTTTTACCGAGGCTTGCGCCGCTGTCCAGAACGGTTGTATGAAATCCAGAGAGGTATTACCTCACTTTCGCAAGTTTACTTGTGTTTCCGTCCTGTGTGATTAGGTTGTTTATTGCAAGAGATAAACAGACTGGTGCTCTTTCGTGGCGTGTACTTAGCCACCCGAAAGCGCCGTATCGGCTTTGTAACTTTGTACCGGTTGTTTTGCTCTCGGCTCTCTCAGTCCGTGTGAGTGCTTATCCGGGCAGCACTCGCCCTCTCGATATAGGCTGTTCGGCGTCTCTGTCCGTCGTGTCACGCGTCTCTATCGGTGCGTAATCCGGCTGATTCCCTTGTTAGGTTACAGCGGGGAGCGACCCCGGTTGCGGCGTGCCTGCAAGCACCCGCTGAACTCTGCAAAGCCGTTGCAGCAGCTTCACAGGCGTTCGGAAACAGGCTCGTCTTTCCGAGCTGTCAGAATATTATCGTCCTCGTTGGAGGCGTTGTGCTCCCTCCGCCTCATGCAGCTTCGGGAACAGATTGACTTGCACGTTGTCCACCATGCAAGACTTGCAAAAGTCCGCCACGTTGCCCTTGGTTAATCCATACGTTACCCGTCCGACCTCACGCAGCCATCCGGGCATGTTTGCGGTGCCTGTTGCCCGCAGGCTCCGCATTCCATTCTCATTGTAGCATAAATGTTATTACTCCGTCACCCTCATGCAGGCTTTGGAGCATATCGGCGTGCCGCGCAAAAGACACGCCGAAAGAATAGAAAGGATAATCAATGCCTTCGTTCCGCGAAAGGCGCTCCGCCGCCCTCATGCAGACTTTGGAGCAGGTCAGCGGCAGGATTTCCCCACCGCTTAAAACGGGACTTTAGGTAGAAATGGAGGAACGAAACTCCGTGATTCTGCTCTTACGAGCTTTTATCACAATACTATTATAACACCAGTTTTTGTGGTATAGTGTGGTAAGTTTTCCACAGATTCATGCACAATCTGTTAATAACTTCTCCACTTCCCGCAGGGCGCGAACGTGCATCCGTCCGCGCACATGGTCCTCGTTATAGTGAATCTTTTCGGCAGTCTCTCTCCACGTTCTGCCGTTCACGTAATGTTCGATCAGCAGCGCCCGCAGCGCCGCATCCTGCACCTTAGCTGTTGTGCTGATGATCTCGGCTTTAATCAGCGCAAGCCGTTCCTGCTCTCTCTGTATCTTCTCGGACAGGGCAAGATATGCATCCGCCTTGTTTGCGGTCACGTCACCGCCGCCGCCCGGCGTGTCCTTGATGGTTGCCGTTGCGCTTGTCGCCCGCGTCCACGCCCTTACTCTTGCTTCCTCCAATGCCGAGATCGACTTTTCAAGGTCAATCCCTCGTCTGAGCCATTCCTTAGTCGTCGTGTGCCACTACCTCCTCCATGCCGTGCTGTGTATATCGCCTGCGTCGGCTGATCTTAGCCGCCTTGCGGACGCAACCCACACCCGGTTCACATCCGCGCGATTTCCCCGTTTGGCTTTTTCTATGTCACCCTGCGTCGCCGGTATTCGGTATGGGTTGACTTTCTTTTTCTTCGCCATTTCCGTACCTCCAATTTTCATACCGCCGCATCTCGTCCAGATACTGCCGCATCTCCGCGCTGTACTGCTTCACTCGTCCATCCGCTCCAACATATCAAGGTACTTCTGCGCCATCGCGGCCACCTGCACCGCCTCGCAAGCGGCAGCAACAGCACGCTCTTTAATCTTTGTTGCAAAGCAGGGGTTAGCCCGCATATTGTACCGAACACGTCCCCACAAGATATTGAGCGCTTCTTCCACATCATCCGTTTCCTGCCGGAGTTCTTCTACTTCCTCGCAGATAACCGCCCACCCCTCATGCGGGCTATGGAACTGTGGGAATCGCTCATTTGCGCTTTCCAGCTCCTTTTCCACCAACATCTTTACATCTTCACTTACTGCGTTCATGTCAATCCTCCTAACGCTGCTTTAAGCAGCATAATCGCCAGTGCTGCCAACGTGCAGCCTGTAAACACCAACAGCATTCCGATCAATACGCGGAGCGCAATTTCTTCAAAGTCCACCGTATCACCTCAAACGCAAATCATCGGCGGGTGCGGAATCTCCGTATCTACCGGTTTCCACAAGTGCAGGCAGTACGGATAATTGTTGATGTACTCCGACTTAGGCGGGTGGAACTGCATAACGCGCTCATCCTCGCCGAAAAACATATCCTTAATCGCGCACATCTCGTCCCACGTCGGGCAGCACTTGCGCTGTGCCGAGCCGGGTGAAACGCTAACGTGCTCCCATCCCATTCCATTGCTTGCGATCACCCGGAACGACTTGCCGCCGACATACACCTTGAAAACACCGTTTCCGCTGTCGCCGGTGCAGCCATAAAGCTCGCGTTCTCTGTCTTTCAGCCGGAACTTGTCCAGCTTGTGCAGGTCAATCATTCTGTCCACCTCCATAATGTTCTACAATATACTGGTTCGCCGTGGTTTCCGGCGCGGTTTTGCATACGTTTCTAAAGGCGATCGCACCGAAAACCACTAAAAGCACAGAGAGCATAACCAGTGCAGCGCTAATGTTATCAGAGCCTATAAATTTGGCTGTAAGTACCGCAAGCCCCAAAACAACCGCTAACGCGCTCAAAGCAAGTACCGTCGCTTGTGCTGTATCCATCTGAGCGGCGATTTCAGCGATGGTCATTCTTCCACCGCCTCATACGTCTTTGCGAACACATCAGGTTTACACGGGTAGTATTCGCCGTTTATGCCCTTGATGATGTAGTCGCCGGTTGACGCCAGCATAGTTCCCTCAAGAGTTAAAACAAGGAACATTTTCTTGTTCTCACTCCACACGACTTTATTTCCACAAAACTTGTCGATTTCCGTCTGGTTCTTGCCCGTCCACCGGACAGCCTCAACCACAATAGGCTTCTTGCGGTACTTCATTCCGTCACCCCCTCGCACTCCGCCCCACAAGCCGCATAGCCTGCAAGATCAATCCAACTGTCAGCCTTTCCGCCGCCTGCTGCAATGCGTGCAATCTTGAGCAGCGCCATCATTGCCGCAACGTCGTTCGCTTCTATATACACACCGCCCGCCTCATCCACGCACGCGCGACTGAGGTATGTTTTCCAAAGTCCCGCGATCGTCTCAAAATTATCCTCCGGTGTGCCGTAGTCCGTCTCGCGCTGTCCGCATACGCACTTTTCCGCCGCGTGCAGGATGTCCGCACGGGTCAGCTTGCGCTTTACGTCCTCGCCGTGCTTCTCGACTACCTCGCGGATGTCGGGCGTGTCCTCGATCACCTCAAAGCCGAGCAAGTGCGCCACCTCCTCCGGATTTGTATGCGCGTATTCTTCGCAGCATTTCGTACCTCTCCTGCGATATAACACACAATTAAAGCAATACCGCTGTTTTTGGCAATGCTCACCGACCACCGACTCAATGCTGCCGTATACCTTGCCGTCTTTCTTAAACACCATTGTCTGTATCTCCGTCCCTTCTCTCGCCGTAGCTGCAAAAGTCGTCTTGCTGCATCACCTTCGCGCTTGACGAGCAAAGGGCAACTCCTGATGCAGCCGAAAAACTATTGATATATGCGTACTTACAGTCCTTGCACCGCACCACCGGCACAACATCTACATTACGCTTTACTTCAAATTTTTCGTTCAGCCACCGCCGTACATAATCCAACTTATACGAGCTGAATCCGATGTACATTTCACCGTTTTCCCAGTACATAATGCTGTAATACGGCTTGTCCTCACTGTTATTCACGATGATTTGCGCAAAACAGGTTTTAATCTTTTCGTGGTCAGCCATTTTCGCACCCCTTTTCCAAATGAGTTGCACTTTTCTGCTTCTCAAAGTAAAACTCAATCGGCTTTTCATTCTCGATCACATTCCCGTAAACTACGCCAACCTTATAGATGTAATTTTCGCGCAGCTTTCTCGGAATTTCCGCGATGTAGCGCCGGAATGTTTCCAGCGTATGGGCTCGCTTGTAATGATTGCACATTCGACAGGACGGCATGAGATTCGAAATATCATCTGTCCCCGCATCTTCAATTCCCCATGCCCTCAGTGGGAGAAAATGATCTACTTGCATATCTTTGTATGCAATCTCTCTGCCGCAATAAGCACAGTGCCCGTCGTATTTGCGGTATACTTCTTCGCGGATTTTCTTACTTATCGCCATCGTTTTTCTCCTCCGGCAACTCCGGCATCGGCAGCGAGCCGCCCGAAACGCTGCACACTGGATTTTTGTAACTGTTCAGCAGCAAATCCGCTTTCTTCATCGTGTTGCGGATTAACTCATTCTCCGGTGCAGCGTTCAAAACTGATTTCTCAACCATTCACACCACACCTTCCAATCCAATCTGTACCGTTTCCGGCTCTTTCAGCATCTTTTCCACCGCATCGCGGTAAAACTCCTTGCAGATTTCAAATCCGTAACTATCGCGCCCCAGCTCCCGTGCTGCTCTGAGTGTTGAACCGCTTCCAGCGCATGGGTCAATCACCACATCGCCCGGGTCTGTGAAAATCTCAATCAGCTTTTTCAGCAGCTTCACCGGCTTCTGTGTCGGGTGCAGCTTCGGTACTTCTCTGCCGTCTCGTTCCCAGTCTATATGGTCAAACACCATCTTGCCGCTCCCGCGAATGACTTTCCCGTTCTCGTCATACTGTCTGCCGTTGTTGAACTTCGGCAGCTTGTCCCGGTACAGAACAACCGCAAACTCAGTTGCGCCTACAATCCGCATATTCGCTTTAAGCACCTGTGCGGAATACGGCTTCGTGAAAAACAGTGGATAGCTATTCTTGAACCCGTACCGTCTGCCATACTCCATCACCGTCTGCATCTGGTCGAACGCGCAGAATACGATCATCGCCGGTGCAGCGTTGCGTTCCTTTGGTTCTTTCTTCAAAAGCCGGTTGCAGAAGTGCATATATTCGGCAATCTTGAAATAGCCGTCCGTGCGGAAAAAGCTGCTTTTCGCCTTTGCACTTTCTCCGTTCTTGTTGTCGCCGCCGACATACCACATTGGATTGCTTCCGTATGCGTCCGCACCGATGTTATACGGAATATCCGCAATCACAAGCTGTGCTTTCGGAATCCCGTAACGCTTGTAGTTCTGGAAATTATCGCAGAACAACTCGCATTTAACCTGTTTCATCCTCATCCGCTCCCAAAATCTCAACCACAATCCGCGGATTCTTCGCGTCCACCTCAAAGTGATCTTCAAACCCTCGGATATTCTTCCATCCGTCGTTCGACAAATACCTCGCTTTCACCAGCGCATCCTGAATAACCTTTCTGCCGAACGCGCAGATATTGTCCTTGTCCCGTCGCCGGTCCTTCTCGTACCAGTGATAAATCATATACACCGGCTCCTGAAACTCCGCACCGCCAAGTTGCCGTGCCGCGTGCATCACAACGGTTTCGCACTTCTTTTTCAGTTGTGCGCCTAAGTACCGGTTGCGCCGTTCCGCCTCGATCAGCTCATTCAGTCCCGGCAGTGGGCCTTTGATTACAAATTTCACCTTTCACCTCTGCTGGCTTTCACTCGTGCCGCCCACTCACTTTCCCAGTCACTGGCGGCGGGCGCACCGTTAAACATCGGCGCATCCGTTTTGGTTTTCTTCGGCTTGTCTCCGATTCTGTCCCAAATGATACCCTTCCAACCTTGCGACATACTCAGCCGGATAACCTCGGCTACTGCCTGTTCGCCGTTCTGCTTTACGCGGTTCTCAATGGCACTGAGCAGGCTTTTTAATCCTGTCGGCTTGTACCCTTCCCTGCGTTCAGCTTTGTATCTGAGCCAATCCTCGACCGCCGAGCGTACCGGTTCGTTAAACCGTTCCGTCCAGTCCGGCTCTTTTGGCTTTTCCGTCTTTGGGGCTTTAGGCTTCGGCGGACATTTTGCCGATTCCAGCACTTCGTCCCGCTCGCAACTTTGGTACTCGTCATACTTGCTGACGGTAATCACGGTGTAGTGCCGATTGGTTTCCACCGTGATTTCGCCGGTCTTTTTCAGCTTGCCGAGCGCCGTCCTTACCTGCTGCACAGACAGTCCGCTTTCCGCCGAGAGTGCCGCATAACTGGTCGCAAACGCACCGCGAGGTATTTCTATACCCTGCCACTCACAAGCCTTGTAATTAGCTCTCAACAGGACGTGCAGCCATAACTTGCAGGTGGGGAGGTCTTTGTACCATCCCCACTCTGTCAATGCGCGGTGCAGTTTTATGTGCCCGTTCATCGTCCCTCACCACCTGTTAAAACGGCGGTTCGTCATCGTCCGCCTCGTCGGTCGGAATAAAATCGCTGTTACCGCTGCTCTGTTCGCGGTTCTTCTTGGTCTCGCCGAAGCTGACTTCCTCGCAGTTCAGTTCGATTGCGGTACGGTTGTTGCCGTTCTGGTCTTGCCACTTGCGGGACTGGATACGGCCAACAACGATTGCCATCATCCCCTTCGAGAACCACTGTGCAACGAATTCTGCCTGCTTGTTCCATGCAACGCAGTCGATAAAATCGGTCTGCTTCTCGCCGTTTGCGTCCTTGCGGTCTCGGTCAATCGCCAGCGTGAACGAACAAACCGCCGTTCCGCTCTGTGTGTGTCTCAGCTCCGGGTCACGCGTCAGGCGACCCATCAAAATTCCCTTATTCAGCATTTGCAAATCTCCTTCGTAATGTAACTCTTGAGTTCTTCCGGCGTGTAATACACCCGAGCGCCGATACGCACGCAACGGATATAACCCGCCTTGTGGATTTCGTCCAGTGTGTCAACGCTGATGTTCAGCGCGTCCGCCGCTTCCTTGCGCGTAAGTAACAGCTTTTCCATTTATCGTCCCGTCCCTTTCGTATACTTCTGGTTTTCCTCGCTCCACATGGGATAGAGGCTTTGCAGGTACTCCCGCATTTCCCGCTTGATTTCCTTGCCGTCGCCCTGATCTGCCTCTCTGTGACACTCCGGGCACAGCATCACAAGGTTTGTCGGGATACCCATGCCGCCGCGTGCTCTGCTGACATAATGTGCCGCCTGCAACACTCCGCCTTTCCCGCAGTGACGGCAAATGCCGCCGTCTCTGTCGTAGCATTCCTTCCAAACCGCCGGGCTAATGCCGGTAAACCGTGTCTGTCTCCTCATACCCCGCGCTCCTCCGGTTTCCACTTGGCAATCCATCCGAGCACCGTGCTCTCCGGTTCGGTTTCAATGCCCTGCTCCTTGCAGTCCTGCACTACCAAGTCAATCAGCCGCCCCATTTGCAGCGTGTTGTAGGTGGATGAGCCGTAGTAGCACATCAGCAAACCGCCATTGCAATCCTGCGTCACCCATCCGAGCCCCTGCTTTTCCCACAGGTTCGCGATCAAATCGCGCTGCTGCTCGTTGGCGTAGGGGACAAGTCGGTAATTGTCCCCTACATCAGGAATGTACGAGCGGTACACCTCGTCGCGCTTCATGCCGAGCACCGCCGCCAGCTTTCCGAGCATCTGCCAGAGATAGGCGTTACAACGCCCTGAACGCTTGTCATACTTGCGCTTCACCTCCGCGCAGTATAACTTACCCTCCTGCATCTGCTCGCACTCTACGCGCGCCATAGGCGCGTTCTTGACGTGCAGGCAAAGCCAGTTGCCAAAGTCGTCGTGAATGACCTTCGCCCTGTCAAACTCATGCGTCATTCTTCGTTTCCTCGATACGGTGCAGTTTGTCCTGCAGCTCGATGAGCGCCTCGTTCATCTTCACAATGTCGCCCGCGTCCTTCTTGTACTGCTCATTCCAAACCTGAGCTGCAACCTGCTTGTCTCCGGTCACCTTGACCAACAGGCGCTTCACCTCGTTCGCCTTGGCCGTTGCCGCCGCGATCTTGGGTTCTTCCTTGTGTTTCTCGCCGGTGGTCTGCTCGTGGTATGCGTCCGTGTCCGCGTCCTTGGTGTCGTCAATCAGGAACAGACCGTTCAGCGCATACTTGCGTGCATAGCTGCTTGCCGTGCCGGTGATCTGTGACCCATCCATGCCTTTCTTGTCCGTATCTTCGCGTGCAAACGCTGTATTGTGCACCTGCTCGTGGGTCTCATAGTCCGTAATAGTGGCCGTAGCGCAAATGTAAAAGCGATCTCCAACCTGCTCCACGCTGTCGGACAACACAACCGCACAGCCGTTCTTACTGAGTACCGGCTTCAACGCCTCCAAAATGTCCTCGCAGCTGCGGTACTTGTACTTGCCGAAGCTGTTAAACTGTCCCTTCGGTGCTTTCAGCTCTCGCTGAACTGCAGCCAGCTTTTCGTAAACGCTCATTCTTCATCCTCCTGCTCGTAGTCATAAACCGCCATTCTCAAATCATCGAGAAAGCTCTTGATTTCCTGCGGAAACAAATCCGTGTAATCCTCCAGATACAGCCCGATAGCTGTTTCCGCCTCGCGCATATCCTGCATCCGGTTCAGTCGCTCCTGATCCGCCCTCTCCGGCGGCTCTAACGCCCGCTCAGGGCATCCGGTAATAGTATCACGCATTGCGCAGCGCCTCCAAAACGTCCTCGTCACGCACGATTTCCGTTTTCCCGTCTTTCGTTTTCACCCACGGCCCATCACCAGTGCGGGTATAGTATTCCTTCGCTCCAGTGATTTTTTTGTCTTCGACATTCATCAGCCAAACCGAGGCTGTACATCCCAGTGTGGAAACATTCATGTCAATGCCTGTATCCGCTTCGCTGTCCTGCTTTTCAAGAACCCGATCAAGCAGGCTGTGAAACAGCTTCCTGTTTTTGTCTTTCATTATTCATCCACCTCTATAATCGCGCCGTTTTTCAGCATATAAAACGTATCCGCTTTGATGGTTTCTCCATCTACGCAAACAGCCTGAACGCCTAAAATGTGCATTTTTTCATCACGTTCCGTGAGCACCAGCCAACAGCCGACAGCACCTTTCGCTTTGCTGCCATACCCGGTAACGACCGCAATGCTTTCCGCTCCTCCAACCGTGGCGGCGCTCCGGTCGCCCGTGTTCGTGGCGGCGCTCCGGTCGCCCGTGTTC
>ERZ1026858.100-NODE-100-length-44057-cov-125.023749_pt1 | contig 44057 bp, 40 predicted proteins | sample MGYA00380159_ERZ1026858 | MGnify/ENA primary metagenome ERZ1026858 (study PRJEB33269, sample SAMEA4719795) | human gut metagenome | biome: human-associated habitat; feature: organic feature; material: feces | place: Cameroon | collected 2013-10 ...
TCATTGTCATCCTCGTTTCCTCGGATAACGATAACCAGAGGTGTTCTCTCTATAGACTGTTCTTTTATGTATAAAGGATTGAGGACATTTGCGTCAATTCCTCCATACAGCACTTTGTCAAGCCCCCGTATGCCAGTTGGTAACTTTGGCAAACATTTTGGCTTCAGTTGTTCACTTGCTTTTTCTTCCATTCTTGTTCGTTTTAAAAGGTTAAAAGGGCTACCAGGCTCCATCACCACAAAGTAGTTCTTAATAAAAAGAGGAGAGGGAATCATTACCCATATCTTTGTTATTTCTTATTCTTCAGTCTCCAAAAGAAATGCCATGTCCTATAGATTGGCTCGCATAGAGCCTCGGCAGGAAAATACTTCACGAGTCTCATGTCTCTATACACCCTTTGGAGATTATGCCCCAACTGTGACTTCCCCAAGCGATTCCTTTTATCATGCTTTCCAAAGTTCCCAGCTTCCAGCACTTCATTCAATACGAATTTCCCATACTTCTCATTCGGAGGAACGATAAGCCGAGAGGCAGGCATGCCAAACACCTCATGCATGATATACATAATGGCCAATATCACCAGGAGTCCGGGAATAAGGATGCAGAATCTTAGGAAATCAAAGAATGTCTGATGTTGCTTCTCCACCCTACTCCTTCGTCATGTTCCAAAGGAACAAGCTATTACCGATGATATATCTGCGCCACATACGCTTAGGCTCCTTGATCAAGCGATAGAGCCATTCCAGACCGTGCTCCTGCCACCAGATAGGGGCACGCTCCACAGTACCAGCGAAGAAGTCGAAGACAGCACCGATGGTACCTACATGACAATGGATGTTCAACTCATTCCAATGAGAGTACGTCCACTTCTCCTGCTTAGGCGCCGTCATGCCAATCCAGAGCAGATCAGGGTTGGCAGCATTGATGGCATCAATGATAGCCTTGTTGTCCTCATCCGAGAACTCAGGCTTATACGGAGGCGAATAAGTCACTACCTTCAGGTGAGGATAATCCACGGCAGCACGCTTCACTATCAGGTCGAGCACCTTCTGCGAGCTACCCATAAACATCACCGTACCACCCTTCTTCTCCAGCTTGTTCATCTCGAAGAAAAACAGGTCCCAGCCAGCTATTCTTTCCTTCGGTTGACTCTTCGCCTTAATCCACTTGCACGCCTTTACGATGCTCACGCCATCCGGAATCAACACATCGCCATTTGTCAGGGCATCAGCAAAGAGTTGATCCTTCTTTGCGGTGTTAAAAGAATGAGCATTTACTGTGTTTATGAGCAATTTGCCCTCTGGTAATGAGGCTAGTTCCGCCTTACTACCCAAAATCGTTAATGTTTTTAATCGAAACATAACTGTATTTGAATTTATTTTGTTATCTTCGCAGCCATAAACAGCGGGTTCCATCAGAATCCCATCATTTCATGAACAAGAAACAACGATTATGACATACGATATGAATACTATATAGAAGTATAAGCAGCTTACGAAAAAGCAACGTCAGCAACTCCTTGCGGCTCTTCAGTCGCAAGGCATCAACATTGTGAAAATCGAAACCTATGAATATTCAGATGCCCCAGGCATCAAACATCTGTTTTTCTATTTTGCAGAGGATAGCAGGAAAGCTATCCCCTACTTCATGCTAGATAGCGAAGTTTGGAAGAAGATTCTTTTGTACATTATGAAAGAGTGATTTCCCTACTAACAATTCTTGTGACGAACTATCTTTGAGTTTTCACCCTTTGAGACAATCATTCAGAATATCAACCATCGACTCCTCAAACTTTCTGAGGGTGAACTTATCATTGAACTTGCGATAACCGTTTTCTCCCATACGTTCGGATTCCTCAGGATGCTCTATGAAGTATTCCAGCTTATCAGCTAGAGTTTGGAAATCATGCTTCTCTATCAGGAAGCCAGTCTCTTTATCATCTATGATACCAGGGATACCACCCTCTGTTGTGGAAATGCAAGGCAGATGATGCTGCATGGCCTCCAACAATACCAGGGGGAAACACTCATTGTGATAGAAAGTAGGGAAAACAAAAACATCGGCAGCAGCCCAGAACTCATCCTTCTCCCTGCCATACTTGCCACCATGGGCAAAACAGACATCTTCCAAATGAGACTCTATCAAAGCACGCTTAAACATCTCTTCGGTGATATCACTCCATTTTCCTACGAAATGAAACTCTACAGGCAAATTCTTCTCATGCAGAATCTTTGCAGCTTCCACTATAGTCCAAACACCCTTTTCTGCAATCATATTGCTAAGAAAGAGTACATTCATCTTATTTCTTTTCATTCTTCTGGTATTCCGTTAGGACAAACAAATACATCTTCTCTTTTTACATACTTCTTGACGTCATCATACAAGCATTCCGATAGTAGAATTACCTTGATTCCCTTGAAGAATCGCTGGTATAGGAAGTTATCCAAGAATCTGTTTTGGCGAGTTGACACACCCTTATTATGATAATGTACAACCACCTGATATCCCATTCGCTTAATCATCTGAACAACGATATAGTCTTTATAGAAGGCACCGCCACAGGCATTAGGTGTTACATACACCAAGTCTGGGTGGATTGTCTTCAAACTCCTACGGATTTTACGCAGCAACGCATAAAAACCAACCAACTTTCTGATTCCAACCTTACCAATATCTTGCAGATTCTTAGCCGTTGTCAGATTGATGTAATGCCCCTCAAACTTCTCATTGATGAGCTTGCTATCATGGATATATTGCCCCACCATCGCTGCACCATGCACAGGAGGCGGCATGTGCATAATAAATAAAATCTTCTGTTTCATAACTATGTATGACATTATACTAAAACATCTCGTCCTTCTATCTTACTATATTTGAAAGGCATTTTAAAACCTAGTTCATCTTCAAATATATGAAGTACATCAAAAGATGGTCCCCATCCGTTACAAAATTCAGGACTAAGTGCTATTGAAATGACATCAATCTTATCTAAAACTTTCTTTATGGCACGACATAGCTTTTTAACATAATGTGTTGTTAGAAAGCGATAATATCCTTCCTCTCCTTGCCCTTGAAAAAAGAAATCAAGATCTATATTCAATATCCAATGCTCAATATCGCTTTTACCTATCCAATAGTCAACATTATCGACTAAGTCATATATCTTTACGTCTGTATCATCTGAGCTTATGGATTTCAAACTCATATTACGCCAATCACTACCATCATGATGAGTACAATAATAAGCTTTTGTCAATAAACCTGGATGCAATCGGTAAAATGCATCTATATAATTATCATATCTGATACCAGCAGCATTTGCCAATGAGTTAAAATCATCAAAATTTGTCCCAGTTAACCTATCATGATTAGTTCTAAGATAAGCATCACGTAGATTATTCAATAAATCATAATGCCTATCTATGTGAAATATACCATATTGATATGCAGGATTGATTTTTTGTTCCCAACACCAACTTGCACACAAGTGATTATCCATCACATAGAATTTATTATCATGAACTAAAAAATTAACGTTACAACAACCGGATTTACCTAAGATTTCATTTTTATATATTGTCTCCATTATAACCAATAGTTCGTTAATAAATCAATAATGCGCTAAGCAGCTTTACGCTGCAAGCACGAGAGATCTTTGAAAATTTTACTAATTAAAGTATGGTTCGGGATGTGCCCATTAAAAAGTATAAGGTGTTTCTTCTATATCTTTCATCTCCATCTTCTTCATTCGAGTGAGTACAAGACTCTTCATATCAATCTTGCCATCCTTGGTCTTTGGTCGACCACGTTTACCTGTACGTGAGCCAGCATAGACATAATAGATTCTTCTTGAACATAACTTGAATTATTGTTTGACCCCAAAAGATGCAAAAAAACTCCAGATTACAAAATGTCAAAGAACGAATGTATGTTAAACTTTTAACGAGGACACTTTTTCAAGTGGACTCTTTTATTTTTTATCTAAATCATTATAGAAATGCCAAATCGGAAAACGTTTGAGATTGGCAGCATCTTCTTTCGTGCACTTGGAAAGCCACTCCTTAAAATTGACTTTATCTCCCAAAAGTAAAGACACACCAACTTTCATTATAGGCTCTAATTTCTCATTTGATAGAATTTCTCGAAGTTTCGCAAGCTCATCTTCACCTAATTTGTTTTCTCGCTTTAATACTTGGCAATAGTTGACAAAATACATTTCTTTTAATTGCTCAGAGTTGTCTTTGTCCATCAGCCAACAACTGAGTTTTTCAGAGTAAGCAAGCAACTCCTCCTTACGCAGAGATTTCTCTTCACTTAATTTATCATAAGTTTCCAACATATAGAGCAAATCCAGATTGGCCATTTCAAAGATATGCGGATTCTTGTCTATAAGTTGTTCGTAAGAACTAATCAGAGCATCAAATGGTATATTGTCGCATATTTGCCACAAGTCTTCATTTTGCAGATAAGAGAAAGGACTTGCAGGATATTTCTTGTTGTCCTTAAACTTATACCTTATGGATATTTGACCATCAAAGAAATCTCCAAAACGAGAATTGCCTTTTTCATCTACAGCTTCCCATAAAAGGATTTTCAAATCACCTATTTCTACCAAGACTAAATTATTCTCTTTATGCCCGATACTTACAGATTCTCCTGTGCAAAAAACATGAAGGATAACATCTATCATGCGTTCCTGTTCTTCTTTGATTGTGGACAAATCCAATGGCCTGTTTACATGCAACATTGCAAGAACACTCTTTAACTTTTTCCATCCCTCAATTCTTTCTGTAAGGTCTTTCACTAAATCTTGTTCATTGACTTTCAAATGCAAGGGAAAATCTCCAAGAGACAGGCATTCTTCCTTATCCAAGGCAAGGATAAACTCTGCATCTTTTATGCTGTCATCCAATGTTTTAGAGATGCTTCTAAAAGTTGCCCTGCAATCAGGATCTTCGCTATTCAAAAGAAACGAGAAGGTCAAAACATCACCTATTGATATGATTAGTCTTCCGTCTTTAACGTCATTCTTATAATCCGTAAAGAACACTTTTCCACCAACAGCAACATTCTTCTTTACAACATTATGGAATGATATCGACTCTATTTCATTCGATATAGGAACTTCGATATTGAATTCTTTATCAATCTGTGCATATAGGAAAGAGTTGTGTGATGACAAATACCCCATCACTTCAATAGGACTCATTTTGCGAGAAGGGGCAATAAAAGAGAAATTCTTGATTTTTCTCTTCTTCATTTCCTCAAAAGTAAAAGGCATTTTGTTGGCATAACTAATTTGTTTCTTAGCATCGCCACAAAAGACTTTTAAGATGTTCTCAAAATCCGCAAGAGTCTTTGGAAAAGACCTCATGGCAACACTTACTGTATCTTGCTTTCCTTTCCCCCTCAGAATCTTCTTAACGGTTTCAGGCAACAGACATCTGAAAAACAACAAAGTATCTTTCCCCTTGTTCTTTTCTTGGCATACAATATAAACTGTCGGTTCATGCAAATATGCCTTTAGGTCATTAATAGAAATGTTGTACTTAAACTTTGTTCGTTTAAATGTTTGCATCTCCTTACCTTTCAGCTGTACAGGAACTCGCCCGATAAACGAATTCTTCGCCTTGTCATCTTTGGCATACAAGTAAAGATGACCGTCCCAAAATGGCTCTTTGTCATTATCACTGATATGCTGAGAAATGACATCACTTCCCTGTATGTAATTCTTTAAGGCTAAGATTGCAGCCTCTTCAATATCTTTAGAAGTCATGACTTATCAGATTACTTTATATAGCAATTTATATTTTTCGGAAAGTTTTATGTTTTCTTTACTTTCCTCATACACCCATTTCTGTTCAGCGAATGCTTTTAGGTAAGGCTTATAGTCTGATATTCCTAATGTGGAGAAATAAGCCTTCACATATTCCATACTTTCATTAATGGCAAGCAAGAGGTCTTTATCTGGCTCAAACAATATTGATACCTGACATATATAGGTAAATAGGTCGTAACCAAGAGTACGATCAGCGGCAAGTTCCCAATCTATTAAACGAATAGTACCTTCAGAAACGAGCACATTCCATGGGCAGAAATCACCATGGCTTAATGACATTTTCAAGCCATTTTCATCAACATCTTTATCTGTTAGATGATATTTAGATAAAGGTAAGCACAACTGCAATACCTCATCGGTCATCTTGCGACTTTTTGGACGTGAACCTTTTATAAATTCTGCCTTTAGATATACATAATCGTCTGTATCAACTGATTGTAATAACTTCGGTGTCAAGCCAGTACCATCAAGCATACGGTATATCCTTATCTCATTTTTCGTCAACTTCTTCGCTCTTGGCTTTTCAGAGAATTTGGCAAAAAATGGAATATCCAATGTTTTGTCATATCCCAAAATAGATATCTTCTGTTCTACGCCAGGACTCCCCATATTGAAAGACATCAACGTGTCATTTCCATCAGTCACCTTAATTTTTGAATAAGGGAACTCCAAATCTTTCTCATTCACAGATGTCAATGATCTCACGAAAGAAGAATGTCGAAACAACCACCAATAAATCTTCGACAATCGTCCTCCGTATGGACTATACAAGCCATACATATATTGTAGAGAAGAGTCCAAGTGAGGAAAATAATAGGAAGTCGTAAATGTTTTAAATCTATATAGTTTCATCATGATTTATGCTTTTCAATTACATTTTGATATATTTTATCAATCAAATCAATCTTGCTCTCCCAAGAAAAATCTTTTGCACGTTCCAATGCTCCAAGAGACAACTTCTGACGATATTTTTCGTCACCTTCTAGCTTTTCTATAGCAAAAGCAAAATCACGAATAACCTGTTTATGATTTTTCAAATCTATTTTTATTCCACAAGCATCTGTAATAACATTGGCAAAACCAAGATGGTTTGTTGCAACTACAGGCAAACCCATAGACAAAGCTTCAAGAAGTACGGTCGATGTAGCATCGCTCAAACTCGTTATTACAAAAGCATCACACTTGGACATAATACCCATAGCTTCTGTCTTTTCTACCCATCCGTGCCATATGATGTTTTTCAGCCCAAGTTTTTTACTTAAATATTTCCATTTTCTAGTACATTCTCCTTCACCTATAATATGTAACTCCATTTTATCGGGATTCTTTAACATAGCCATAGCCTCTAAGAGCAAGTTCAGAGATTTTCTTGGAATATGCAATCCTGACCAACATATTTTTAATTTTCCGACGCGACTTTCAGTTTGATGTTTGGTAGAAGTTTGAAAACCAACTTCAGGTATTACTATATTATCTTTATTCCACAATTTCAATAAGGTGTTATGGTCATCTTCTGTAGCAGTTATTATAGAATCACTTTCATTCACGGCTTCTGCTACACGAACAGAATGTTTCATTTGCCAAGAATTTATAATATTGCGCATACCATAAAAGACCATTCCTTTTACACCCATTGACGGCAATAATTTCCATGGCGTAATATTAAAACCTCCCATAGGTCCCCAAACAAATGGTTTGTCAAGCTTATACAGATACCCTGGTTCCCTATATCCGACCATATTTAATTGGTGTATCAGATCAAAATTGTATTTCGCATCCAATTCTTTTGCCAATTTCAATACTTTCTTTTGCCATTGATTGTAGAACCAATAATATGATGGCGGCCATATTTTACGCAATGTCTTATGACGATTCTTTTTAATAAAAAAGAAATGTTTATTACTTTTTTCGTCTGGATTCGTTGCAAAATATCTATCAAGATCGTCTTTAAATTTACTTTCAGTCAAAATAAATAACTCATGATATTTCGAAAGTCCTTTTACGAAATTCCATCCCATACCAGGCTCACTCCCCTTATAAGGAGAGCAAGCATAACAATTTACCAAGATTCTCATAAGAAAGTTACTTTATTAAATCTTTTCGACAACATATCCAATATTGCCTCTTTAGCAAGTCGTATACTTTCTTCAGGCGTAAGTGTCGTATCAACCCAAACTGCATTTTTACGTTTGTTGCAAAAGCGTTTCAGCACATTGGTCTGTCTTGCAACCTCTTCAAGACTTGTCTCAGGCTTACGCTCATATATTTTTTTAGGGTCTCCACCTAAGCAAAGTATCAAATCAGGGACTGGCACGAAGATTTCCCCAAACCGAAGAACCCACTGAGGCAAGGATGTGCGAGAGCGACGTTGATCTATATAATAATCATAATAGTAACGATCGAATATAAAGACCTTCGCTTTTGTTGCGATTTTAGGATATACAGATTTTGCGTACCCAAAAGTATAATCCATCATATAATATCCCCAACGAACAATAGAACCGATAAAGCCTGATGGCTTCTGTGCATGCGGATCAGAAACCACTTTTGGATTTTCACCATCCTTTAAAGCCTCCTTTTTACCTAAAGCAACGCCCATATCTGGCAATACATTAGGTCTCAAGTGATTGTAGATAATTCCATTATGGAAAGCCTCTTCTAACCAAGGAGTAATTGCGTCAATTATAGTACTCTTACCACTTCCATCTGTTCCTTGAACAGAAATAACATATCCTGGTTTGTTCCAGAATCGTGATACTTTAGATATTTTATGCAAAAAAATATTGTTTGTTTTTAAGGAAGAACGCCCAAGTTTTTTAAGTTTTTCAAACTTATGAACTAATTGTTTACCTTGTATTGCTTCATGCAAAGCCTCAGAAAAATGAGCAGAGAACAATGTTAAAACACTTTGTATATATTCTAAAGAATATAAGTCTGCATTATCATAGAGAGGCTTTATATACTTTTCGCCACTCGTACCATTGTTTACGATTTCCTTTATGAATGCTACTAAATTGGCTAATTGATCATCTAACACATATATATCCTTGTATTTTTGTATATGTTTCTGTATCACCTCTCCCTGAATCATTTCTGTATTTTGATAAGGAATACATCCACAGAAAACATCTATTTGAATACCACATTCACTATTCATATAGCATACTTTTGGACAAAGCGTATCTGGTAAATAAGAAACCATATGTGCATTCTGCTCTTTTGCAACACTCTCTATTATTCGAAAAAAATCTTTTACATCTTTACAACAAACCCAAAGGTCTATATCACTACCTCCAAGACTTTCCGGCAATGTTTTATAATTTCGTAAAACAGCGTATTTAATATTTTCTTTATTTAGCTGTTTGAACAAATTTATTGATATTTGATTATCCATTATCTCACAATTATTACTTTATAAATAATCTATTCTCTTGTTTTAAGCAACCTTGCAGGTACCCCCCCCCAATATGCTTCGATCTGGAAAAGAACGAGTTACGACAGCACCTGCTGCTACTATACTCTGTTTGCCTATATGTACACCAGGCAATATTATTGCTCGAGTTCCAATCCAGCAATCATCACCTATTACTATAGGATTTTCCTCTTTAGCTCCCTGAAGATTAATAGGAATATCCAAACGTGCAAACTCATGACTTGTAGCCATCATCACAACATCCGGTCCCATTAATACATCATTACCTATGGTGATATCTCCATTAAGCCTAGCATTGCTACCCAACTGACTTCGATTCCCTACCGAGAGGCGCAAACCATTGCCAAAGTAACAATGGTCTTTCACAATTACATCAGTACCACAACGTCGAAGCAAATGCTTTACACACCAATATCTAAGTTTATAACCAAGTTTATAACCAGGCATTGGCTGCATAGGAATACGTTGGAGCAAAGCGTAGTAAATGATTAATAATAACTTTTTCATAAATCATTCAAAGATTCTTATAATACGATGTTACCATACTAATTGTAACAGATTACCTAATAAAATTATAAACCTAAAAACTTCATCAATTTCTCTGCATATTCCACATGCTTCTGCTTATAGAGAGCAATATTGGTGAGATAACGCTCATAATTTTGCTCAGTCAGAATACCTTCTAGTGAAAGTTCTTCTAAATTCTCATAGATATAGCCACACCCAAATTGAGCAATAAAGTCAAGAGCCTTACAGCTTTTGCCTATGATAGGAACATTATTAAATATTGTATCAAGCACAACTCCACTACTTCGTCGAGAATATTCACCCTGATAGTTGAGAATACAAAAACGACTATTACGTATGTATCCATAATACTCTTCGTCGGTAACATAACCTATGTGTAATTCTATGTTTGAACACTTTGATGTCACATTCCTCAGCTTTTCACCTAATTGAATATCACTAACCTTTCCAGCAATTACCATACGATATTTGGTTCCTGCAATTTTTCTTACAACATCCATAACTCCTTTTTCTTTCTCAATGCGACCAACGAAGCACACATCATATTTTTTTTCGCAAAATGGAATGTCTATTTGTTCTTTATGACCAAGATAAATATAATCTGGAACTACGCAGTAAGGTCTCTCATAAGCCTCACCAACCATCTCATTAGGACAGATGATACCATTAATTTTATGCTTTACTAATCTATACAAAAATCTTTTAGCCATACTATCCACGCCTTCCTTACTGTATTGTATGAGATATAGGCTACTCTCACTATGATAAAATAGAGCAATGGCTATAAAAGAACTAAGCACACCACCCTGCTGTAGCACGATTATATCTCCCTTTGCTTGACTAAATAGTAATCGTGCATTTAATAAATACTTCCATTTACTTTTCCAAGTTGACTCACACATAAGCATTATATCATTTGGCAATTGAAGTAATTGGTCTTTATTAAAACGTGTTCTATAAACTGGTCCTCCAGCAATGAGAGTTTTTATTTTATTATAAAACAAATCATAGTAGTTTTGTGCCACAGAAAAGAAATGTCCGGTAGGCTGCCCCTTAAAATTCGGACTTTTGACATCTGCAATTATCAAACATTTATTTTTTTCCATAATATATAATTTTAAAAAATCCTCATTCAACTTATTTAACCTTGCCTCAGGAAACAATTATTAATTTCGACTCTTTCTATTTCACATAGCTCTGGTGAAAAAGCAAATCCCATTACACACCAAATCACAAAATTATACATGGTGTATTGAGGAATGTTTTCTATAAACAACAAAAAAACATGCTGTAATATTAACATTCCAAAAATCTGGGCCATAATATTGTCTTTGAAGGACAGAGTTCTTATTATAGCGAAGAAAAACAACAAGAATATAATTACCGTGTACACCACACCTCCTTTTAACAAATAAGAAAGCAATCCAACCTCAGGATTTGATCGATTCTCATTGTCTCCCATATTTCTAGAAAAATAAGGACTATAATATCTTCCATTTATACCTTTACCTAACCATATTGTATTCGAATGTTTTAAATCATCAAGCACCTCTTCATAAATAAACGTTCTTGTATCTGCCGCATTATTACCTAGAGAAGAACTGTGAACAGAAAGTTCGCTATTAAACACAGAAAAGCCCGTAGTTAAATAGAGAGAAAAATAATAGAACGGAATAGCAATAATTACTATTGCCGCTATATTTACCAAGCGTCTGTGGATTAATGGCTTAAAATACGTGTAGGCCATTATCAAGAAAGCGATAACTGTCCTAATTACTGGAGTACGTGCACCTTGATCCCAACATAGGACTATGTAAAACACGCCTGTAATTATTAAAGCTGTTGCTACTTTACCCGGCAAAAACTTAGCAAAAGCTAATGGGAAAAAGAGAGTCCATCCAATATATAAAGCATAGGTATACCCCACAAGATACATAGGAATTGTCAACAAAGAAAAATATGTCAATATTTTAAGTAACCATAGCATATTTTCCTTTCTCATACCCATCTTTAAAAATAATGGTAGCAAAAAAGCAGGAACATAATCAACATTGCCCCAAAAAGTAAGAGGAACACATGACTTATCCAAAAATGCACCATAGACAATATGACAAAGCACATATATAAGCAACAGCGAGTATAGCAGTCTTGGCACTTTTTGGGGTATTTCCAAATATCGGTTCTTATAATAATACATCACAAGAGCAAGCATTGAAACTCCAATAAATACAGCTCCCATATTTTTTAACATAACATTATAGCCGAAAAAAAATGAAGGGAAAACGAGCAAAGTACATAACAGCATTGGCCAAATACACCAACAGACCCAATTTTGTATTTTTATACCATTAATATAATTATTCATGACTTAAAATTGATTGAACAATATCAAATATTGTTTTACTATACCTTTCCAATGAATATCTCTCTCTTGCAAATTCACGTATTGACTCAGCCTCTTTTCTTAAAGAAATTGAGTCAGACGCACTTCTATCTGTTATTTCTCTTACTACATCTTCCACATGATATGATTTCAAATATTTCATATCTATAGTCGCAACGGATGCTTCAGATGTTACTAAAGGAATAAGCCCAAAATTCATTGCTGTTAAAGTGGATGTAGAAACCCCTTCCGAGCAAGAAGGAAACAAAAAGAAAGTACAATCATCAAATACCTTATTAGCATAGGCAGTTCCAATTTGAAGGTATCCATGATCTATAACATTTGCGGGTTTTATCTTAGATAAAATTCTTCTATCAACAGAGTCCAAACCTGCAACATGAAGAACAAGATTTGGTGTAACAGAAAATGCATCATACAAAATGTCCAATCCCTTTAATACGGCGCCACGAGAGCCCATCCAAAGAAAATGTTTCTTTGCTTGATCAAAATTTTTCTTCTCCAACGTATAATTATCACACTTCAAGCCTGTTGGACTTAGCAAATATACATTCTTATCAGGCAAAAGATTCTCATCACCTTCTCTTCCCATCATAATTATATAATCTGCATTTACAATATCTTCATCATTAAAAAAAAGTCCAGAACGATTAATCTTGGCCTTTATACGATGACGTTCATACAAATAAGCTATACGCTCTGATTCTTTTTGCAAAGAATAATATGGCGGCTTTTCTGTAAGATACAATACGCTTTTCGCTTGGGGATTTAGTTGTATAGCTTTTCTATATGCAGGCCCAAATCCTATTACATAATCATAATCATCATTAATTGCTCCATCGTAGTTATACGCACATACATCTATTCGGCAATTGTTCTTTACCAAGGCTTCTATAAATGCAGCACATTCTACATTTCGAGTTCCTTTCTGATTATCCCATTTCTGTATATGAAATATATTTGTTACATAACAAAGCAATACTTTATGCTGAGAAGTAAAATCAACTCCAACTCCAATATTTCTGTATATCTCCTGACTCTTGTTACCGCAAGATTTATGATCTCTCATATACGTAACAAGAGAAAGAGGCATCTTATTTAAAATTTCATTTTTTATACTCATTTGGTTTCTTATTTTTTATATTTTTCTATAAGTTTCAAGTGCATATTTACAATATCTTGGGATACGTAATTATCACGCCAATTCGGCTGAATATGGTGATTGTACAACTGACTAATTCCTTCAGCTAGATTATCTGAATCTTTGTATTTTGCCAAATACCCAGTCTTGCCAGTTTGTACAATCTCGGAAATAGCAGTACAATCAAATCCGATTACCGGTGTATCACACAAGATATTCTCTAGGAAAGTTAAACCAAAACTTTCTGCCAATGATGGTGATACAAACAGATCTGTTGCATTACAAATCAATGAAAGAGCATATTCATCATTAATGGGACCCAAAAATTTTACCGGATATTTTAATTCATCCACGGTTTTCTGATCATAATCACTACCATAAACAACTAATTGAACATTACATAAGTCCGTTTTATTAATAGCGTCACGCAAATAATCAAACCCTTTAAACTTATTTCCAGCTCCAGCTTGACAACCAAAAGTAACAATGAATTTATCTTGTGGCAAATTCAATATACCTTTGGCGATATTCTTATCAAGAGGTTTGAAAATCTGCTCATCAACAACATTTGGTATTACCCAAATTGGCTTATCTTTCAGTATAAAAGAATTTCTTGCACATTCTGCCATCCATTTGCTTGGCGAAACAAATACAAGATTATTATATTTATGAAACAAATTCCATTTAGCTTCACTTTGCTTTTTTGCAAGGTGGCAATTCGAACTAAACATCTGGCAGTTATTGCATCCAGAATGATATTCAGCACATTCAAAAGCATGATGACAACCACCTGTCATTGTCCACATATCATGCATAAAAAAGACTATAAGTTTACCAGTTTTGGCCATATTCTCTATGTCAGAGCAACTCAGAAATCCACCAGCAATCCAATGTAAATATATAACATCAGCATCAGCAACGTATTTTTTTAACTCACCATTTGATGTTATCATTGGAAATGGACTATAAAAATATGTACCACTTTTTTTATACTTCAGCTGTCGCTTTACGTTTAATGAGTTCAAAACACTGCATATCATTAACGAAGGCTTCATATGCAAGTTCATCACGTTGTTACGCTTTACTGTACGCTGCAAAGTAACGACCGCAGAATCTATACCAGCCTTACACATTGCGGTATGAAGCCGAAATGCCGCATTGCCTGCTGGTGTCATACCAGTCTGTATATGTAATACTTTCATAGCAATAATAATATTTTCTTTTCTAATTTATGTATCCAATAAGCTACAAATAATGTTATACTCAAACATAATGCTATAAATATGCAAGAATGAGAAATCCAAGGTGCAAGCGACATCAAAACTATAAAATGAACAATATAAAATTCATACGAAATATTTCCAATGAAAAGCAAGGCACCGAATCTCCTTCTAAAATTTAAAACATTTGCCAAGAATATTAAACTAAGCCCCCCCATACTCTGAATCATCATAATGCTAGGATGTGATGTATCAAGAGAAAAAAACATTGCTATATTTTTAATATTTAACAAGATGCATCCAACAAACAAAATGCTAAAAGCTAAAAGCCCATTAATTTTTGCAATACGCTTTCTTGATAAAAAAGCATGAAGTAAGAAACCTGCAACAAAAGGACCAACACATGAGATAAATGGCAGTTTGAGAAACCAACATATTACAAACAACAATATACTTAATGCCGATTTGCAACGATTACTAACAGCTACTATAACCGGCATCAAAATAAACATTTTTACTTCTGGGCTTAAATACCACGATGGCAGATTAATGACATCAGGGTTATGCGGAGCAAGCACAGTTGCATTACATAAGAATTCCACAAAACTAACATTATCCTTCCAAAAGCCTGAGGCCCAAGGGGTCAAGAGATTGGATTCTGCATATATCCCATGTTTTAAATAAACCATGAGTAATCCCCATCCTAATATTAACGAAATCAAATGGGGTGGATATATTCTCAATGTTTTCTTAATCAGCCCACGCAAATAACCTTGTAATCTAAATTGCTCATCTCTATAATAGTAAAAACCACTCAAAGTAAAGAAAAAGATTACAGCCCACTGTCCATCAAAAAAGAAATGAAATGGTGTTGGCATTAAATATTGCACCCAGTCGATCTTAAATATGTTCAATGCATGAGAAAAGAAAACCACCAAGGCACATATACCACGAAGATATTGAATATTATAATTAAGCTTTCTTTCTGACATATTTTTTTTCTATTTGTTTCCAAAATTGTTTCCATAAAAACATACGAATTTTATCAACTAATACTGAGCCTATAAATACACAGATTACAAAAACAATTATAATTGTAACGTAAGACAATAATGAACTTGAAACATAGACTTTGTTCACAAAAGCAATAAATACTCTTATAACATTAGGATTAGCATGTATCAAGAACGCAGCAAAAGAGGAAATAGCAAACCAATTAACTAATTTGCTAGTCACATTAAACTGTAAAAAGAACAGCAAATAACATACAGCAACACCCATTATCAACGGATTACTATATGCCAACCCATATTGTAGAAATTTATGAGCATATTTCGCATCAAGTATGCCAAGATAAGAGGCTATAATAGGCAATAACATTATACAATATAAAGACACTCCCAATATCGCCACTTTCATTTTTTTATTCCAATCCCCCCCAAACCTTCTAATATAACTACCTATCAAATATAATAAGATGAAAGACATTGTACTATAACCATTTCTGATAGACAAGTCTGCCATTGAAACAAAATCAAATATAGTCTGATAAACAAGCATTGACAAAATAATAATACGATGTGTCTGTTTACTACTATTGTCTATAAAAGCATTCAATAAAGGCGAAATAATAAATAACAAGAGGTAAGACTTTATGAACCAATTCGCATCCGTCAAGAAAAAGCACTCCTTTATTCCTATAAGACTCAATTGACTACGTCCTAACACTAGCCATAAAACATATATGGATATGGAGTAAAACAATATCTGAAATAGATAATTACTAAAGTTCTTAACTTTCGGTCTAATCTGAAAGTAACCAGAAATTAGCACAAAGATATTTACTGCAGGAACTGCAAAAATCTGAAGAGTGCAAATCATCAATCCGGAGCTATCAAATTGCCGTGGTATTCCAAGAGACAAAAAAGCCGTATGAACCAATATTACCATCATCGTGGCAATGATTCGTAAAATTTCAATATTACTTTGACGTTCCATTTTTAACTCAATGATTTTTGAAGAAAATGTTTTGACTCTTTTATGTTATCTTGCATTCTATCTATATAGCTGAGAGTATGAAAGCCATTCATTAAGCATGTTTTCAACTCTTCCAAATTAGTAACCACATTTTCAAATCCAAAACGTTGCTCTAGATCTAAGAAACGAGACGCTCTGTCCTTTTCCTTATAATAAGTAACAAATGGTCTATTATACTTCAAGGAAAACATTACCCCATGGAAAGAATCTGTATAGACAAAAGATGCATTTTTAAATAATACTAACCATTCTATCAATGAGGCACTATAGAACGTCTTTGTTGCCCAATCCAAAACTTTTGGAGCATTTTCCGTCAAAACAATAGCAACTACCTTTTCTATTCCAGTTTGTTTTTTAATAATTTCTATAGCTTCATCATTTCCTCCATTTATATCCGCACCCAAAATATATGCCAAGATATATTTACCAGTAATAACAGGTAGAACTCCTTCTGTCAACTCATAAAAATTATGCAATAATGTTGGATCAGAAACTATAGGAACTTTTTTTCCAATCAGATCATACACGAAATTATGGGTTTCTTTGTTTCTTACGCTAAGAGAGTAGAACTCAGATAATAGTACTGCTATTTCATCTCGTTTAAAAATATTTTTAGCTTTATTTATTGCACAGCAAGGAGCATAACTGATTTTTCTGCCACGATAATTATGCATATGATCGAAAAAATAGCATAAATCATCCCAACGAGAAGGTCCCCACACCTGATCACTACCAGTTATTACTGCATCATATTTATTTAATGCATCTGAAAAATTAGTATAATCAACAGATTCTGAAAGATTAAATCTACTGCTGACAAAACCAGAAAAACTTTTCCTCATCTCAGAAGAATATTTTAGCTTTAAAAACATTTTTCTCATACCATTAACGAAATCATGGCGAAGATTATTATTTTGCCAAAAGCGTTTTCTACTATAGTTCTGTGGTATGAAATTTATGACTTCCACATCATGTCCTAGACTCTTCAAATACTGTTGTAAAGCATAACATTGAAGGACTGCGCCATAATTGATCGCAAAATGATATGTCAATATTCCTATTTTCATTTTTTAATGATGATTTTGTTTAATATTATACGAACTAACTTTTTTACTCCTACTTGATTCTTGCACAATATTTGAATCTTTTCTTCAAAAGTTCTGTTGTCGGCTTGAAAGAATTTCGTTCGATTTTTATTGAATAAAGCTGATCTTACAAGAGCAGGATTCTTTTGCAATAAATCTTCCCAAGTTGCATCATACAACATAGCTTTCATTTCTGAAACTGCAACCGCCCCCTTATCAGTTGTTGCGACAATAGCAGAAATTCCTTTGTCATCATCTATGCTAGGAATAAGAGTATGAATGTTCCAATAATCAGCAATAGTTATGTCACTACCGCTACTAAGACCTTTAAATTTGCACGAATAGCATGAAGGTCGTAAATACAAATCTTTAAGAAATCCACGTAAGAAAAGGTTCTCATTTAATGGTTTATACGAGAGCGAAACCGAATTTTCTCCTTCGGCTGACGCCTTGGAGAATACAAGAGCGAAACCGAATTTTTTCCACCCGTTTCTTTTGTCTCGGAAAGAGATGGACTGAATTTTCATTCCTTTCATATCCAGTTCATCTCTTTCCGAGACGAGAGGAATACAAGGGAGCAAAAACGTATTTTTTCCACCGCCCTTACGGGCGGTACAAATATTTATTTCATCTCTCAAGTATGTACGAAAAACTCCAGGGCTAGGCACACCATGACAAATGAAATCAACTGCTAATAAATTTACATAATCTTTGCGTAAATATTGCTTTAACCCAGCAATTTGGCATGGAGTACCAGAATATAACACCTTTCTTCCTTGCTTTAAAAAAGCTTCTGCCAGCTTATAGGAATTACCTACCTTACTTTGCACATACTTAGAACCGCGAAATTTTGCCAAATCCTCTTTATTTTCTGCAAAGCTATGAACAACCTCCCAGCGCTCATTAAAACCGGCACCAAAAACAACACCTCCTTCATCAATTACATTTTCTGCCAACAAAGTAAATATTCCGCCAGACGAACTCTGCATACGCACTTCATCATTTTGGTTTTTTGCAGCAAATACATTCAAAGGCTTCCGTTCTTCTTTGCTATTTATAACAGGACACGTTTTCTCACATAATCCACAATCAATGCACAAGATTTTATCTACATAAGGATAGAGAAAACCTTCATCATCCTCTCGCATAGATATACATTGCTTTGGACATTTCTGAACACAGGCGTTACAACCGCAACAATTGGATTTATCTTTTATATTTATCATTTATTCTTTATTTTATGTAAAACAACCATAACCTTAGACCTTACGAAACTTCTTTCATTGACAGATAGTCCCAACAAATAAGTAGTCACAGCAATAGACATAACACACATCAAGAATACTGTAAAAACTCTCAACAGGCCGGAATTCATACTACAATAAAACATCGATGGAAGAATGACAGACACCCCCACAACTATAAGTACAGGCTTGTAGATATGAATGAAATAGTCTCTGATCCGTAAACCTATCAAAGGGCGAAGAAGAATCATACGCACCATTTGAGTAACGGATTCAATTAGAAAATGGACAATGAATACAGAATACGCCGGGCATCCCATTTTTAAGCACAAATACGATATTGGTAATATTAGCAACAAAATTGTACCACAAACAGCTTGATATTTCATAACCCTACCCGTTGCCTGATTAGCAATAATCAGCGGATTTGCTATTGTATAAATCAACGAAGTACATATCATGATTCTTAAAAAAACAACAGCATTTTCCGGAACCATTTTTAGCCAAACCGTCAGAATAAAATCCGTCTCATACAATATTGGCAATGACAGAAAGAAAAGCAGGTAAAAAGAAAAACGGGCACTCCGAAACATAAGCCTATGCATTTCATTCAATTCTCCTGAGGCATACGTCTTGGTTATCTGCGGATTGAGTGCAGTCTGGAAATTACCCACAAATTGCTGAATTGCACCTTGTACTTGTACTGCCACAGCACGTGCAGCATTCACAACTGGACCAAAAAAGACATTGAGTAACATATTCAAACCTTGTCCAAATAATACTCCTGCCATATTTCCGAACAAACTCCAGCCTGCGAAACCTGTCATTTCCTTGAAAAGTTTCTTATCCCATACATACTTGTATTTTGTTTCCTCAAAATGCTTATTGCAATAAATGCTATAACAGAAACGTATCAAAATCTGAATCGTCAATATAAGTATAGCATATAGAATCAACTTATCATAAGAAAATACTAGCAACAAATAAACAATGGCCAATTTCAATACAACTTCCAGGATAGATATGTAAGCAAAGGCTGACATCTTCTCATGTGCAATGATATCTGCATTGTATGGAACGCTAACAATCATAACAACCATAGACACAATGGAAGATTGCATAACCCAAAAGGCTGCATCCATACGTTCTGCAGGAATTTGCATCTTATTGTACAAGAACCACAAACCTACAGTTTCTCCTAATAGCACAATTAAGCCAGCTATCAATGTATGAATCTGAACAGAGGTACTAAATACTGTTTGCAATCTGTTCTTATCCCCTTTACCCAGGGCAAAAGTAATATACCGTTGTGTTGCCGAAGACATGGAATTATTTATAAAAACAAACATACCTACTACTCCACCCACAACGTTATATATACCAAAATCCTCAACTCCTAATGTATTTAAGACAACACGACTCGTAAACAGAGACACCGCCATCATAAAGAGCATACGGAAGTAAAGAAGCAACGTATTCTTCGCTATTCGCTTGTTGTTATCTGATTGATGTGACATAAATATTTTATTCTTCTTTTCTTTGAATCTATAACATTTTCAATTATTCAAAATCGTTCTTTTAGCCAATCTTCAACAATCTGTTCGTCCTTAATCGTTGACAGTACAATTCTTTCCCAATTATTTATATCTGATATTTCTCTAATAGTTTCTTCTAAAATTTCCTTTTCTACCTTCAAGAATTCTTCATCTGTTCCTTTCCAAAACTTTCTTCTTAGTATTATTTCCTTTAGTTTTTGGCTAAATTTCTCATTTAACTTCTGATTTATGTAAGGAATCAAATCCAAAGATTTTATTGTCGATATGGCTATGCGTGTACTCTCCTTAGGTGTGGTTAGATTCTTTAGAGCTATCACCAATCTTAGAATACCATTCTCTTTTAACACAGAGATATCAAAGAGTAATTCATCTGTTGGCGTGTCATAATAAGCATTAAAGAACACTCGTTTACCACTGTCGCACCATGCTGTTGACTTATTGTTGTTACATTCATGACATGTAGGAATGAGATTATAAGAATGTACAGAGAATTCAGGAAACAACTGTCGAGGTACGTAGTGGTCTAATTCGGTGGCATCACGAAACTCGCATATTGGACATTTCAAGACAATTTCGCCATAATTTGCCTCTATAATTTTTGCTCGCAAATCAGACATTGATGCTTTTGAATTGTCATATTGGTGGTAAAGGAAGTAACCATCAGAACCTTTTTGCTTATCGTCATAAAACCATTTTTCAGATAATTGATGAAGAGTATTTGTACTTGCTTTGTCACAATACTCATCGTATCGTTTTTCCAATTCATTCCTCATCGCCTCCATACGTGTTTTGTTGCTACCTCTTTTTGAAAGAATAATACTATTCAGCAAGTCTTTTGGCACAATGTCTGCTTTATTAAGGTTTCTCATAATCCACAATTTGCTTTATCAACATCTTTGTACTGAAACTCAGTTTATGAGAACCGCCCCTTAACAAACAGACAATGTCTTTATATGACTTTCCATTTCTTTTGAGCTCACGAACTGTCTTTGCCAAAGAAGTGGCATTCTCTTCATATCCAAATATCTCGTTATACAAAACAGAGATGTCTTCACCTAAAGTTTCGATTCCGATCTTTCCCAATTCCAAATCATATCCTGTACGTCGCATCAGATAGACATTTCTTCCGACAAGTTCTCTAACAATCAATGGTGAATGAGTTGAAACAATACAATAGCTTTGGAACATATCCACTAAAAATAGCAGCAATTTGAACAATGTGTTTATTGCCTTGGGATGCAGATGAACTTCTGGTTCATCTATTACCAACAATGTATCGTAATTGATTTTTCTGAAAATAAATGTTATCAACAGAAGAAGCTGAAGTTGACCAGAACTTAATTTCTTCAGCATATCTTTTAAAACATCATCTGCAATATGAAATTCCGAACTGTCATCTTTCTCCTCCAAATACCACCAGTCGTATTGTTTCGTTTCTGGTAAAACTTTCTTTACAATCTTTTCGTAGAATTCGAACAGCTCTGAGTTTTGAAATCGTCTTTCTCTTATTTCTTTTACAGATTCCTTTATTTTGTCAGAATCTTCATCCTTGTTTTGATTTGCACAAAAATAGTAATAAGGCATAAGAGATGCCGTTTCCTCTTCTTGTTTTATATCAGCAAAACAGTCAAAAGAAGTTGTGCATATAGCCATAACACTACTGAAAAGTGGCAATTCTTCTTGTGCTTCTTCCTTATTTCGATTGATTAAGCTTTCTATCATTCCACCTAGCATGGTCGTCTTACCAACTCCATTCTCACCTATTATCCCAACACATCTACCATATTGCTTGGCTTCTGGGTCATATTTCAGTGTAAATGGAACAGACAATTCTTCGTTATATTTTGGATGAAAATTATACTTAATGTTGTATGCATTAGAAAGAGAACTGTTATGTATGATGTACTTAGCCTCACGTCTTGCCTTTTCAGAAGAAAGCTCCCGAACAAGAGAAACCTTAAAAGTACCATGATTCTTATATTTTTCATATATCTCTATCTGTACAGCGCAATCTTGCAAAGCCTGCAAGATTCTCTCACACTCCTTCACAGAAAACAAACGTCTCAGATTGTGATAATAGCTATTGGTAATGCCCAAGGAACAATAATCGTTTGATAATGACGTGAAACTTTTTGGTATAACACTATTAGTATCATCCTTATCCTTGTTCATAATCTTCAACTCACCAATAAAATCGCTATTTTTTGAAGACTTGAAGTAAAACAATGAATACCACGTGTAACATCCGTAATCATTCCAATCGTTATTATGATTGAGCACGAAGCATGGATACCTGCTCGGTTTCTTCACGCTTGCAATATGATCAGACCGTTGTCCACATTTAGTTTGAACTTCAAAACGTATATCTACCATAATTATTTACATTTTATTGATTATAAAAACCGTCCCTATAGAACATATTGGAGTAGGACATGTCTTTTCTATATTCAAATCATCACAACACCACATACAACATTATATATTCCGAAGTCTTTCACTCCCAATGCATTCAATATGACTCGGCTCATGTACAGCGACACTACCATCATAAAGAGCATTCGGAAGTAAAGCAGCAAAGTATTCTTCGCTATTCGTTTGTTGTTATCTGATTGAGATGACATAAATTTATCGTTTAATTATCCATTGTTTTTTCTTTGGATTATATTTCAACTTATCTCGGTATACATCTAAAAGCATTAATGCAGAATCCAATTTAGGAGAGCTTATATTGGTAAAGACTTGATTAGCTATTCCCCAAAGAATCAAACAATGTAGTGAGAGTTTTGGTCGTACCGATAATTTGCTTAAAGGTATCATCTACGTCATCTGCTGATGCTTCCTTGAATGTTGATATTTTGTCGAGAATGAAAAAGCTAAGTTCATCTCTTAGGCGCAGAATCTTCAACAGTTTCTTTCCATTAAAAACATTCTCATATAGATAAATCATATCTCTAATAGAACAAGCCGTACTCATCAAGGCATTTTGAATTGCAAGAAGAGAAGATGCATCCAATTTATCTTTTTCATCTAAGAACTTAGAATTACATCTATTTACATTAGCTTCCAACGACGCAATTATACACTTCACCAACTCTGGACTTGTCAAAACAGGATTTTCCTTATTCTCAATATCTTGTAAATTACAAAGAAGGTTCAAATTCTGTGAAAGCATATTCAGTAAACTGATAACCTCTGTATGACACAACTTAGACTGATGTTCTTGTACCTGCTTCGTTATTTCATTTTTTGTATTATCAAATCCCTGTTCACTTTTCGTAATTTCTTTAGAGCATTATTCTTTTGGGTTATTTCATTAAGCAAAATCCTTTTCTTTTCCTCAAAATCTTTGCTGAACAGTTCTAGCCTAAATAGCTGGCTAGCATTTTGGTTCATACCTAACACAATTGGTAGAATCGTACAAATAGCAGCTATGACGGCCAACCATATTGAAAGGTTTTGGTTCAATGCCTCTTGTGATTTGTTTAAGCTCTGCTGATGATATACAAATATTGTATCCCATTTGTTACACAAAAAGTCCAACTTGTCTGCTGCTACTTTTTGAAGGCAAGAATCCTTGCGAATAGAATCTCTATATGCCTTCTCTTTGTGTAGCAAAGTTGTGTCTATATACTGTTTCTTTGCCAAATTGCAACTGGCAACAGACCCAGTAAGAGCTATGATAATAACAAAAACAACAACCATCAAAATACTGGTAATACCATAATATTTATTCATAAATTGGCACACTGAGTTTAAAAAATTCCTCATTTTCTTTAATAAGATTAATATCTTTAAATTCTTCATACTCTATAATCCTCGCAAATTTCCAAATACAGAGCTCATCATTCTTGTTCTTACGATTTAATGTAGAAACCAATTGCTCATCATGCGTAAAGAATATGATTTGAAAAGGTTGATTCCCTAACATCTTGATAGCGCTTTGCTCTAGAAGGTTAAAAAACTTAAAGAGCTGACGCTTATTCTTATAATCATTGGCATAAAAGATATCATCCAAAACCATTGGGAAAGAAAAACGTTCTCGTTTCATCTTTACAAGATTAATGGCAGCTTGAATTGTAAGATAGAAAAGACGGTAACGGAATGTATTAAAGTACTTATGCACAGGAATGTCATTCACGCTTATGCTTATCTGTTTCTCATCAATATGCAAAATATCAAAATTAAATTTCTCTTTAGCCAACATGAATGTACCATCAAACATATTTTCCACCAAACGCCGGAAATCTTCATCGATGAATTCTTTAACAACCTTATGAATCTCTTGGCTTACTTTCTCACGAAATTCATTAAGCTGCCGAAGAAGTTGTTCAATATTTTCACTAGACATTATCTTAATCATCGGCTGGCTTTGTGCATATTTTCTAGCCCTAATATCAGTATTAGTCTGTATAATTTCTCTTAAATTAAAATGCGCATCATCATCTGATAGCAAAATATTAAAACGTGGGATAAATTCACTAACCAATTCAGTCAACTCCTTTCTTAATTCACCTTGACTAACATTTGCATCAGATTTATTGTCTTTCAAAAACATTTGATCTTGTTTCTGAAATGTTTCTATATTAGTATTCTCTTTTTTATCCGAAATTTTCGTCTTAATGTCATTAAATTGCTTAATATAATCCACAAAAGCAGAAACAGTTTCCTTATATTTTTCTAGCCCAAGAGGAAAATCTATATTTGATAGTACCTTTTCCAAATCCAAATTTTCATCTTGTTTCAAACTCACACCAAGATTTTCAATCTGTTGACAGAAAGCATTGAGAGTAGTCCCTGCATCAGAAGGTAAAAAAGTAGCCTTATCTACCAACATATTTCTCAATGATCTTTCATCAAATGCTGCATCACGGGAAAGTATATCTTTCAAATACATGAGAGCCTTGCAAGTTCTATCAAAAAGATTACAACCGGATTGATTTGATATAAAATCTACGAACTCACTATCCAAACCTATAGCATAAAGAAAGAAATCATACCAATTAGACGCGTCTCCTTTACCATATTCAACCCTAAGAGTATGCTGAAACTCGCTCATCTCCATGATGCTATTCTCCGAAAAGAAAAACCTACGTACGTCTATATTGTTATTTTTAAATTCATCAGAAGCTGTCGAAATGTCACACAATGGCGTCTTAATGATTATACTATGGTCACCAGTTTGTAGATGCGAAGAAAACCATTTTTCATCAATTCTTCGATAAACGGCTTCGCTAATTCTACCCGTACTTACGTATTCCATGGAATCAAAGAACGAACTTTTACCCGAACCATTATCTCCAAGAAAGACATGAACTATATTTTTAGTTTGTCCCTCATCACAATCTGATTTTACAAAGGGAAGTGCAAAATAATCACAATTGTGAGGTTTCCCATACTTTCTGAAGTTTTGAACCAACAAGGTACGAAAAGTATAGTCCTGAAATCCTTCATTCTGCAAATCCTCAAATTCAATGGTATCTATTTGGTCAAAAAATCCCAATACCGTTTTCTTTTGAGATGGTGAAAGATTATTCTCCTCTTGTAACAATTCCAAGGCTCCTCGGAGATTCTGAACGAAACTATCAGAATCTCCAAGTGCCTGTTTTATTAATCTTAACTGAAATGTATTCATAGAATAAAAGATAAAAGTTCCAAAAGACGGCTTTTTAAAGCATCCTTAGGAAGCTGTCTCAATCTATCATAACTATCGTTAATTCGAATCCACTCGAAAGCTTTAATGCCATCTGAAAAACTCATATTTTCCTCGGATAGATAATGAAGCTGATTCGTTAATTTCTCAAACGAAATTCGAGTAGAAGAAACTCCGAAACTTATCTCACACCAAACATTCAAGACATAATATGCCGTGAATAGCTTATCCAGCGTTTTCTGTGTTCGTAGCTTTTTGCCCACAATTTGCATTACTTGGCTCACATCTAGCCCGACTGTTTCCAGACCGTCCTCAAATTCTGGGATTGGTAGATATGGCTCTGGAATACGCAAATAAAATTGCATAAAAGCAGCTTCCAAATTAGGAAAATCTAACAGAGCATCTGAATTCAGCAGTTTAACCAATGTTGAATAGTAGCTTTGAAGCTGATCTTCTAACTTTGACGTTGAATACATAAGATAATTAAGAATCTCACGCAAATCAAACAGCTCCTTATCTACCTTGCGCAATTGATTCACATATTCCACAAAAGAATCCAAAATCTTTTCATCTTCCTCAGACATATTGATACCAAGAGTTAGTTCATGCGCATAAGTAGTGTCTGCCAATCGAAGGAAATCATCGTCTTCCCGAACCAACACCTTGTTATTAATAGCATAATCTATTAAATCCTCAGTTGAATCCTCTAAATGAGCAAGAACTCGATATCTGCCTTCAAAAGCGACAGACAGCCTTCTGCCAAATAGCGCATTATTTCCATCCGCAGTCACCTTGCCAAACTTTACTATCAGCCCCAATATCAATTGCAATTCCAACGTATGCATAATATTACCTTCCCGCTTACGGCAATAATACTGAAATATGTTCGCTATAGTGCGAAGGAGCTGATCCTTATCATAATCTTCATTTTCGCCAGAACGAAACAATCTTAACCAATAAGATTCACCTATATTGCGGCTTACATAATTTGGAACAACCGATCCTCTATCTATACGAGCATCCATAGCCTGATTCACTTTTCGAATCGTATCAGCACCAGAGGTAAAGTATGCTTGATAACGCTTATATAGGGAAGAGTAGCTTTCACCAAATCTCAAACGATTAAACTTCTTCTCATATATGCGAGACGGCAACTCCACATACCAATGCATCGCACTAAACTGATTGGAAATCATCTGGCTCAAAGTAACTATTCTTTGGTCAAGATTATCCACATTCATCTGAAAACGATATACATCGGCATAATTATACGGCACAACAGAGCCATCCAATTGACACATAGGATACAAGCTTATACCACTTTGCGGATAAAGACATAGCACCTCGTTCAGCATAAGGGCAACCTGCTTACCAACAGATTCGCCTAACAAGTAAACTAAGTCGCTTTCTTCCACCTTAAAAGCCGATAGGCTCTCACTAGACAATACTTGTTCCAAAGAACTCTTCATATGCAAAAATTGTGCAAAAGACAGCAGATAATTCACTAATACAACCAAGCTTTTCTGCTTTTGATAGACATATTCCTCATTGTCTATATTAGGATTAGTCTTTGTCGAAGCCCCCTTAATATAACGCCATATTTTCTCCAGTTTATCAGTAAATTTTTCCACATCCAAATTAAGATAAGCGTCCTTAATGGCATAAGGAGACATAGAGACAATACTGAGTCTATTTCCCTTGACAAAAAAACGGAGCTTAGACAACTCAGGTCTCACGTTTTCTGGCAAAGCCTTATATAGATATTCTGTAAGGTACGTAAATGAGAAATAATCTTGCTCTTTTTCACGAGAGTAAGTTTTTGTCACATAATAAAAAGTTTCATCTTTGCTCAGATTTCTCTTCCCTGACTCTAACATCGACAACCTCTCAAGAATACTACCCATCCTTTGCTCATCTATATCTCCATCTAGATCTATATAAAAGATAGGATGCTCTATATCGTACGACTTTCCTAAAGTCAAAAACTTTGAGATAATAGCATCAACAAAAAACTGCACATCACGTTTCTCGATTTTATGAGTAGAAACAAGTTTCTCCATAATGCTTCCATTTTCTAATGCTTCTGAAGTCAAGACCAATGGATAGGCCTTTACCTCATAGTCTGAGTTACCCATACAATTAGCTATAGACAAGACTTTACTAAAAGTTGTACCATTATAGATGGCCTCATCCACAACCGTACAATTATGGTAATTACTCATATCAGTAAAAGGCAATGCCAGTTCACTAACAACATGAAGAGAACCAAAAGGAGTTCCAAACTCTTGTCTGCACCATTCTAACAAACGAGGAGCTTTACGAGAAATGGCAAGGCACAAATTTCCATCTGCCGCCAAATCACAATACCACTCTTCTATAACTTTGTTGAGAGTATTATAATTGCGACGAAAACCAGACTTTATAAATCTAATTTTCCCTGTAGTTGTTACAGTTATATTGCTATTAGCCATATTTCTTATTTATTTTCAGGTTCCTTTTTCGTTTGCTATACAAACATCAAAGTTTTCTAAATGTTTGATTTGCAAAAATACGAATATGTAACCAAATGCACAAGCTATTTGAGATTTAATAACTTAAAAGTTTTCAAAAAGTGTATAATTATGTTTACAAGCGGTCAGTTTAGGTACCTTAAACCCTAAAATGAATACTTTTTATTATCTTTTAAGAAGAAAAGCATTTGAATTTATGTCCAAGCAATAACAGTAGCCAGCTGCCATCTATGAGCTAGTAAGTCTACCAATTTGTCCTTAGCCGTTTTCTTGATCCTGCGGAACAGATCACAAGCTCACAGCCTTGGCACTTGGCTTACGATAAGAATCGTTACGCAAACAATGAAGCATCTTGGTATAGCTTACATTTAATTCTTTACAGAACCCATGAAGGTTCTTGCTATTGTACTCGGTTCGAAACTTACGAACCATTGAGGCATAGTACTTGCCTTCTTCGTTTATATTCATTTTGTCCCAAATTTAAAATTCGGGGCAAAGGTATATATTTTTATTAACGTACGCAAGACGGCCCTAAGTGACTGCTTACTTTCATCTTTTCTGAAGCCATAATTCTATAGTGTTTCTTGTCCCCATACTGCTACCAATCGGTCTTTCCTGAGTTTCAGAGGACAGTGGGAATTGAGTTCTACATATAATTTATTGACGGCATCTAGGAACTTGTCAAGACCTAACTCTACCAGAGGATGGAAAGGAAGGTAAGTTGGAGCAAGATTGCGATAATCTACGTTCTCGATATCCATTCCTAATCCCATGGTTTGACCGGCATTGGCTGACATAACAAATATATTGTCGGGATGCTCGCTTTGCCATATCTGGACAAAGGTTGGGCACGGACGCTTCATTATACCAAAGAAATGCTCCTGGTCTTTGATGCTTGAAAGATGCAAAAAGTAATCACCCCAATCGGCATAAAGAGTAACGGAGTTTTCTCCGCCCAACATCAAAAAGACATGGGCGTAGTAGGTCTTGCCGGATCTTCTCCAGATACCCACATAGTTCATCTTCCATATTGCTATAGTCGCAATAGGGACTATCGTCGTTAAGCGAGGGAGAAAACCGCCCTACAGTGCTATATATGCCCCACCTGTCCCTCCCCAGCGGGAGGGTCCTTACCCTATACTCTAGCCCTAAATCCCTACCATAGGGATTAGGGATGTAACCGCCCTCTGGTGCTCAGAACCGCTACGCTCTAAGGTTGGCGGACCATCAAAGGTCTGCGCCAGGTTTTGCGGGATGGGACCGCCTGGGGCAATTACTACTTGAAGTTTACTTTAAATCCAAGTAATCTTTGTCATCGACCTAAATCTTATCAAAAAATTCTTTGCCATAATAAATTATACTTGATAAAATTTCAGCATCTCTTCAAAATCAGAGATAAATTCATTGCGTTCATCCTTGTATTTCTTGAATAAAGGAGTTAAGACCTTGGATGCGGTTCTGCCCCAAGAAGGCAACTGGCTTCTAAACCAAGTTTTAGCTTTTACCCTATCATGCAATATTTCATCATAAGTTATGTCTCTGAAACATACTTGCTTGCTATATCCTTCAGCTATATTTTCCCAAAGTTCATCTGCTTCTGATAAATCATGCAAAAAAGTTGAAGTCAATTGTTCTGGTGACATGTTGGTTGGTAAAACCAACATGTTGTTAGCCTTGGCGATAATCTTCATCTTGTTGGGCTCCTCACGCACATCACCATCAACTATCACAATAGCCGCTGGTTCTATGAACGCAGGAACTTTCTTAGATACCAACGAGATTAAATTTGCACCAGAGAAGTCAATGTCTATAAAATTAAGTTTAGAAGTTTTGCCTCGCAGCAGGTGCTTGGCAAATATGATATTCTCCTTATCCTCTGTATAGACTGTGATTTTATGCACAGGTTTGATTTTTCCTTGTATAACCTGAAGGTTCAGTGTTATGTTGTGGAAAGTAGCCCTATCATTAATCACAATATTGTTGTCTTGCTTTTTCAGATAGACTAACCTTACTTGGTTTTTTGTTGCATTTTTCTGGCTGCATTCACCAATCAAATCATCAATGCTCTCTATGAGAGACAAAGAATGGGTCGTAAAGAATATTTGCAAATTAAGTTTTGAAGCATATGTGCGCAACTCTTTTAGCAACTTCTTTTGTGAGGCAGGATACATGGTTGCATCCAATTCGTCTATAGCCAATATGCCTCCTTTATAATCATCGGGATATTTTTCCTTCAAACGTTTAAAAGAGAACAATGCCAATATTATTTTGCTCAGATTGTCTTGCCCTACAGAGTTTTCATTCCAATCGTACTTGTCAGTGGTGACACCTATTGTCTGCTTATTGGTACCTTCAAGCAAGGAGGCTGACTCGATATTACTTTCCGTTATAAGTATTTTATCATGCAGTTTCTTGAATTCTGCAAGTTCCTTATCTGCAAGAACTGTTGATTCTGAAACAACACCAGATTCGGCAACAGGCAATACTCGTTTCAAACTAAGAAATATCGTAGGATACTGCAAATATCCATCACCAGTTCCCCTTTTTCCTTTTTGATAAAAACGTAGTTTTTTCGTGTCTGTGCGAAGATAACTCTCAATAGTGTAATCACTTCCATTATCGAATGTCAGTGTCCACTCATGTGTGCCAGGCAAATCAAACTTTGGTGAGAGACGAAACTTATCGGCAAAAGCCGAACGATAGTTTCCACCGCTAAGCGGTATTTCTGCACCCATTGGATTCTTGTCTTTCCCTAAAGTGAAAGTCTGTGTTATCATTCCTAACAAAGTTGATTTTTGAGTTCCATTCTGTCCAGCAATAGCTGTCAACATGGAACCTACTTCAAACTCTTGGTCATGAAAACCTCGAAACTTTTCTATATGTACCTTTGTAATCAGCATGATTCTACAATATTTATCTTGCCCAATGCTTCTTCTGTAACTCTGCAGTTATCGGAGAAGAATATGACTTCCGTCCCTTTTCCATTATTATTGGCACTGTAATTGAGGTAAAACTCTTGGCTACGAAAGGATTGGTATAATGACTTGATGAATGTGGAATTATCGTATGACACAATCCATCTGAGTGAATCAACATGTGTTATAACATCTCGAATTCGCTCATGGTCGGCATCATCGTAATAGTTCATATAAAGACCTCTTCCTTTTTTATAATAAGGAGGATCGAGATACAAGATGGTATTCTCCTGTTCTGTCTGAGCGATATGGTTTACCAAATCCGCAGCATCTTCATGATGCAACTCTATACGGTCTGCATAAGAGGCTATGCGACGAATACGAGCTATCAAATCTTCTTTCCTATAGCGAGCGTCTATCTTATAGTTGCCAGTCTGGTCAAAACCACCAATTACTCCTGCCTTAATGATGCCTGAGCGATTGGTGCGATTCATAAAGAAAGTCGAGAAACCAAGCGTCAATAAGTTGACCGTTTCCTTATTTTCTGGTGATTGCAACTCTCGTTGGACCCTCCATGTTTCCATATTCACAGGCGTTTCCTCAATTAATTGACACAGACGGTCTGTATCGTACAACACGCTATGCCAAAACGCATAAATGGAACGATCTTTGTCATTGATGATGATACGACTAACATATTCATCCATCAAAAGCGACAACGCTACGGCCGCACCTCCTGCATAAGGCTCCACATAAACACCATCCAAAAGATCATTGTCCTTCACCACCTGTTTGATGAAGTCCGCTATCTTCGCTTTTCCTCCAGGGTATCGTAGTGGCGACAATACTTTCATCGTTCATTTCCTTTCTGTTTTGCCACGGCTTGCCATAAACATTCAAAAAATGGTTGCACATTGTCCCATTCTGAAATCAAGGAGTCTGGCATCGGTGAGAAACGATAGTTATGGACATAAGAGTTCATGGTCTCTGGCGACAAGGGAGAATTCTTATTGCTCATAGCAAACTCCATCCCCTTTGTCATATCAATGTTTGCCGCTTTAATCGTTTTCAAATGTTCGATCACAGTTTGCAATTTCTCCAGCAAGTTCTTACCAGATTTGCTTGAAGACAGCTTTCCTTCCTTCAAGAGATGAAATGTTTCTATGTACACATCGACTGACATTTCTAGGAATACCCGAAGAATAATGGCAGCCGTGTTGACATAACTCTTTACGACAAGGCCTTTCATCTCGTGAAAGATGGCGGCGATACGTGCATCCGTGATAGGAAGTTCAAATCTCTTCGGAACAAGTGTAACTCTTGGTTTTAATGGTTGCGCTACGATCGTTTTCTGTTGCTTATCGTCAACTTTACGTTGTGCTGCTTGAGTTGTCACGAAATCCCATCTTTCTGTTTTGTTAGTTACTGAATTCGGACTGGTAAAAGAAGTCCCAAACATGCTGCGCATGTATGTATCACGATCTTCTTTTTTATAGATTTTCGACACTTTGAAATCCTCTTTCATCATATCCTTTAAAATTTCTGTCAAGGCATCTGTCACCACCTCTTTCTTAATATCGGATGTCAAGTGCCCATTCTGTAGGGATATACCCAAGAGAGTTCGAACATCCGGGTCTGAAATCAATCTTTGCAGATTGGTCACCTTCACAGTCTTCAACTGCTCTTTGAAACTTTTTTCTACAGTGTTTGCGTCCATCAGCATATTGATGATCTGAAGAGCCATTGAGGTCTTGCCCTTTGTTGCCTCTTCAAATCGTTGCTTTTGCATGGCATTCCATTGTTGTGTTCCAATACCATGCAAGCCATTGGAATGCTTACGTTCTATCCAGAGATAAGCTTCCTCTCGGTTTGCACAAATTCCGCATTCCAAGCTCCGAATGACTTTTGACTCATTTTCTGATACCAATTTGATGAATTTCTTTTTCAAAGATTGGTGTTTGTTATCAATCAGATTGGGATTGAGGAGTATCTTCAATGTGGTGATACGGCGGTTGCCCTCCATCACGATAAACTTGTTATCATCGGTAGGTAACTTTACCACCAAAGGAATGTCAGTTGGATTTAATCCATTAGTTAATATATCAATGGCCAAATTATATAAATTATCTTTATTTTCTTCGACCATTTTATTGATAGCTTCCACCTGCGATGTTTGATGCTCGAAACGAAAGTTGTCGAGATCGATAAACAGGTTGGTAACCTTAATTGTTCTTTTTTCCATCTCTATTACGTGTTTAGAATAGTTTTTTTACTGAAAACCTTTGAGACAGGTAGGGACTTCCTACACTGCCTCCAAGGAATCACATGTATTCAAAATTTCGTTGCAAATAATATCAAGCAATGGCTTAGACATCTCATCAAGCTACCACTGATTGCATAAAGCAACGTTTGTGAAGGTGACTACTTGATTGGAAGTCCACATCCTTGTTGGTGTTCCATCTCATGAATGGCCTTGTTTACCAGTTCTTGCTTGGGTGGAAACGCAGCCCTCACTACATTAGCCAGGGCTTGCGCCAACAATTGCATTTCTATGTTCACGTCTTCTGGAGTGTTGAACTCGAATTGGACGGAAGTCATCAAATTACTGAACATCTGCTGTACAGTGCCATACTGTAAGGTGTCATCGACTGGAACCTTGTAAAGTTTTGCCAACGAACGCTCGTTGATGCCCAACAACTTGGAGAACTGCTTGCGAGATGGGACTCGCCATCTTGTCTGAATTCGGCGAATTTCTTCAGCGGCAGTGGTTAACCAACTGTTCGCCTTGACTTTCGTCGATTTGAGTTTCATTAGGCATAGAGTTTAGCACTCTAAGTGTAAATCCTGCCTGAATTACTAATATTCCCAAATCTTCTACAAAAGTCTGTTAACGGTGATGTACTCTATAGGGTACAACACCCACAATTCATGTTTAAGTATCTTTGCTCACGAAATCAGAAAATGATTTTTAATATTATCGTTAAACCCTATAATATAATAAGGTGTATGAAGCTAAAAGCAACTTATACTCGCCGCATATTGGCGATGATGTATTTCCCGGATTGCGAACCGCAGAATGCTGTGCGCCGTCTGACCAGCGAAATCAAACGCTGTGTGGAACTGTATGAACTCTTGACCGCCAAGGGCAAGAGGTTTGACAAAAAGCAGATTCTCACCATCCGTGAGGTGAAACTTATCGAGGAGTATCTGGGTGAACCAGTGTACTCCATCGAGGAAGTGCTTGGATGAACTCTCATGAAGCGCATCGTTAGGTGCTGATGATGCGCTTCTTTGACTGCTAACGAAGCGCATCTTCAGAATGTAAGGAAGCGCATCTTTAAGTTGTGTGAAACTTCGACGTTCATCAACGCACTTCGACGGATGCCCCTGAGCTGATGTTGTATCTTTGCAACGTGATTCAGGAATCGAAGACATAGAGAGTCTGAGAACTGATCACACATTATTAATTATAATACATTTCAAATTATGAGCAAGTATTACAGTGTTTTTTCTCGTACCTTGACCATGGGTACTCGTAAAGGTGAGACCGTTTACAGTGTTCGCCCTGTCAGTAACGGAACGTTGACTACCGATCAGGTAGCGAAGCAGATTTCTATGGAATCGACAGCTACCACGGCTGACGTGAAGGCGGTACTCGACCGCTATGCCTACTATGTGATGGACAACCTTGCCAAGGGTTACAACATCGAGTTGCTTGGCTTCGGAACGCTCTACCTTCGCTTCATTACCAACAAGTCGGTGACAGACCCAAAGAAGGCGAAGAGTAATCTGGTGAAGAGTATTGTTCCTGCCTTCCGTCCTTCATTCACTGTTGACCGCAACGGCAAGCGCACCTACGACTTGATTCCTAACCGTATCAGCCTTGTGAAGTATGGTGAGGAGGAGAGCAAGGAGGGCTCTACAGGCAGTGATGACAAGAATTCTTCTGGCGGCAACAGTACTTCTGCAGGTGGCGACACTCCAAACTCTGGAGACGGCAACGGTTCTGACCTTGGCACCGACACCGGAGATGACAATGTTAAGCTTTAATAACCCGTCTGTAGCACCCGACTTGTTTCGGGTGTTACTTCTCTTCGGCAAGTGTTTTCAGCAAACTGATGTTTTACCTTTAAATTCATTTCAAAACTATGTGTAATCAAAATGAAAAATCAAGCAACAAGAAGATTTCTTGGGTGGCAATCCTGAATGCCGTGGTACAAGCGATTATCGCTGCACTTACCGCTCTGGGCGTCAGCTCTTGCACAAGTGCTATGCTTAATGTATAATGTTTATGTTAAATTAGTCCATGATTAGAGAAACATTTCCAATGATTATCGGTGGGGAGAAGGTGCGCTCTGAGCGCAAGCTCCTCACCGGAGTTGAAGACGGCAAGAACATGATGTCTTCCGACTCTATCAGATTTCTGGTTCTGCATTGCTCGGCTACCCGACGCAATCAGGACTACAGTGTTGAACAACTGCGCCGTGATCATAAGGCACGTGGGTTTTATGATATCGGCTATCACTTCTATATCCGTAAGGATGGGAAGATGACGCAGCACCGTATGTTGCTGGAGGTGGGTGCCCATGCCAGACCTTATAATAGATGCTCTATCGGCATCTGCTATGAGGGTGGACTGGATGAGAAGGGCAAGCCTTGCAACACCCTAACCGCTGAACAGGAAACGAGACTCGTTGATCTTTTCAGAAATCTGAAGATTCTCTTTCCGAAAGCAAAGATTGTGGGACACCGGGATTTGCCTGGGACTACTCCAAAGGAGTGTCCGTGTTTGGATGCTGGCAGCTGGGCTGCTCATCACCATCTTGATTAACTCTTTTAAAAGTTATTTTTTGTTCCTCATTGCAGTATCGCACTGTGCTTGTCGCCGACCGAATGAGTTTTTTCAACCTCTCCGGCTCTCCTGGAAAGAAAGGCTTATTTCGAATTCCTCCGTCTCCCTTTAGCCAAAGGGAGCTCCACCTTTCTCACCAAGCCTCTCTTTCCTCAGGAAGCGGGGATGTAACCGCCCTTAGTGCTCTATCTGCCCCACCTGTCCCTCCCCAGCGGGAGGGTCCTTATCCTATACCCAAGCCCTAAATCCCTACCATAGGGATTAGGGATGTAACCGCCCTCCGGTGCTCAGAACCGCTACGCTATAAGGTTGGCGGACCATCAAAGGTCTGCGCCAGGTTGTGCGGGATGGGACCGCATGGGGACAGATTCCAACCAAAACTCGACTGGTTGTGCGGGACGGGAGAGGGAGTGTTTAAATTTGTGAAATGGGTTTAACGGCCGGATACAGCTCTGCTTCCCCTGAGAAGAGGTAGCTTCCCGAGTTATGAGGGTTGTGATATGTATCACAGCATTGAAAAACCAATAGACTCACTTCCACTAATCTTCAATACTTTTATGTCTTTCTGCCTGCTGCATACGAAATGCAAACAGAGCTGCTTGAAGCAAATTATATATCATATACTGTTCTGCTTGCCTGAAAGCCATCTTTTAAGTTCTTAAATCGTCTCGTTCTTCTTAATCTCTACGTAAGAGATACTGAATCACGCTGCAAAAATACGAATTTTATTGTAAATAAGCGAATTATGCCTGATAAATTTTTGGTTTCGTTCAGCAAAAATCAACATTTTTTTTGAGTTGATTTTGGACGAAACCTGATAAGTCTCTGATTGAAAGGAAGTTCTCCATTTTTCAGTATCTCTTAAGTAGAGATTCGGAAAAATGGTTCAAATTGGTTCATTTTATCCTGGAATAGTTTTTTCTTCTCTTTTTTAAATTATAGGGCGGCTAGGTTTCTGGCGGTGGTATCATCTACTTCTATCATATTGATTTTCTAAAATCATCCTTCAATAGTCTTTACGACCCTTTCGATTCCCCTTACAGGGGACAGAAACCTTCTTTACCATTAAAGAAGTCATCTTTTCGAATTCCTCCGTCTCCCTTTAGCCAAAGGGAGCTCCACCTTTCTCACCAAGCCTCTCTTCCCTCAGGGACGAGAGGATGTAGCTGGCTACGCTATAGCCTCCGCCAGAGTTTTGGTATCGGCAGCGAAGCCTGTGCCCACAAGGGGCTGCCGATAAGTGTCTACGCAACAGAGTTGCGATTGTTTGTCGGCTAGCGCATCTTCAAGATTCTATCAATCTGCCGCTCTCACGCAAACGTTTCTTGAAACCTTGCATCACTTTATCTGCCCATTCATGAAGGTTTTCTTTCATCTCCTGCTTTTGCTTTTCATCAAAACTAGAATAGGCAATCTGTTGCTCCATACATGTCTGAGCCGTTTCCTTAGCTAAGTCCAGTGTATGTTCTGTTACTTTGCCATTTGTTAGTTTCTCGCCTAATTGAGCGTAGAAGTAGCCTTCACAAAAGGCTATACAATATTCTTTTGCTGTCATAATGCTTCCTATTTTTTATTAATGAAATCAATCCATTCATAACCTAAAACGCTTACCAAATCACTTTTTCTAGAACGCCACTTTCCATTCCATTCAACACGTAATGTTTTAGTTTGTGGTTTCATTCCATCACATACTATTTTAAAAGTTATATCTAATAAGCCTGATTGATGTTCTGCATCAACTTCAAAACTCCTACCAATAAACATAGATAATTGAGGAGGAAGTTCAGCCCCATCAACAGGAGATTTTGGCGTAACCATCATCATAGAGAGCCATTCTGTTGATAGCTCACCATATTTAGGCAAACAAACCGTATCATTACCCTTGTCTAGAAATATAGCAAAAGGCTCTTTCAGTATATCTTCTGATGTCAAACTCTTAGAAGACTCTCGGAAAACAATTTTATCTACATAAACCCGTAAATTGTTAGCTGGTGATTTCCCTTCATTAGCCAGTCTTAACTTGACTCGATAGGAATCAACAATATCCGAATTGCCATCATGCACCAGATTTTCTGTCAAATCATCATATGATGTTTCAAGTTTCAAAGATGGTGTGTACCAATAAGCCATCCAGTCTTCCTTAAACAATGCAACAATGACAACAGCTATTGAACCTACCACTTGCACTATTCGTAAGAACCAGTCCCAAAAGCTATGTTGACAAACTTGCAGCAATGGCTCTGGACAAATACTTGAAAACAAGCTATATGGAACACAAAGTCCGATAAAGACACCCAAAAACAACGATGGCAGGACAAACTTGAATATAACTATCCTCATAACCTACATTAATGAATACGTATTATAAGATGAATTTTGACCATCATATATCATTACGATATTACCATTGACATTACCAGAAAAGTAAGAGGTTGTACCATAATCAAATCCACTGAATGAACTTCCGTTCATATTAACTGTAGTAAATGAATTGGTACCCATATCATACAAGTTTGACAGAGAGCCTGTAATTATGCAGTTACGTTGGAAATCCAAGACATGGATGTTATCAACGCTACCAGAACTTGTAAACATACAAAGCTTACCAACTCCAAAATCATAAACAGATTGATAGTTCTGATTTACCGCCCTACCTATTATTAAGGCAAGGCTTGCTCGCTTAGCAGAATCCATAGAACGTTTTCACAATGTTACCTTTTTAATATATCTACAAAATCATCAATTACAGGTTTGCCTGCAAAAGTTCCTATCTCAGCTCTATACCTTGTTTCATCACTTGAAAACTGAGACTGGCTTTTTAAGTCTTCAATTCCAATATCCCATGCTTCGGCAACCGCTTTAATAAACAAATCAGATATAGACTTTTCATAAAGGTATCCATCAGAATTTGGCCATTGATTAAGTTGATCATCAAATCCCCAATAACCAAGGATCGAGAAACTGCCAGCTTCTCCCCAAAAGACATTTGGATTACTTTCAAAACGTATTCCATCAACTATATTATTGAATCTATAATGAATAGATGATTCTGAAACAAAAATACATTTATCAAGTTTATCTCTTTTTATCTTGTCTACCAATTCTGAATAAGACAAATTACAATCCCGATGGCCAAAACATTTTAACCCTTGAGTATCACCTCTTAAACAACAAACAATTTCTGCACAAGCCTCCTGACAATCATAACTCAAAGAACTTTCTGATAAAAGTTTTGCTTGCTCTGTCGCCCATTCAGATATTTGCTTTTCTGTTATAAAAGGATAACCACAATGCCGTGAGGCATTAATACTTTCACCTTTTACGATACCAACCAATCCGTTTGTATGACTAGAGACTAATCCGCCTAAAGTCAGAGCACCATTACCTATAGAAAAACGACCTTCTACAAAGAACTGTTCATCATTATATAATGCTATTCTAGCAATTGGAGTTCCAGCATCATCGTATAACAAACTCATATTTTGGGATATAAGATTCAACTTATCTTTCTGCTGTTCCTCTAATACAGTATATCTTGACTTACCATATAGTCTTGATAATAATTGTAATGGGGGTAAAGTTACCCAATCATCTCTGCGAACTAGAGGTTCATTACTTTCTCCTAAATATAAATTGCAATCTAAACTAGGACATAACCTTCCTAATATCTCTTCTAAAGTTACCTCTTTATTAAGATCGTAATCAAATAAAATATCATGTAATATGGTTTTATCTTTTAACCAAACACGAATTTTTGTACCACCATCTTTTATATATTCTGTTTTTGTTGCTTTTCTTAAAATAGGTCTTTCTGTAACACCTGTCGAAAATTCCAACACATTAGTTTGTTCTCTACCTAACATGTATTTTTTCGAATAGACACTTATTTTACTTCCCCACATAAAGACTGAAAAGAAACCGATACCATATTTCCCTGTCGAATGATAACCTTTTGCCTCTAATGTAGGGAACTCCTTATGCATCAAAGAGGTTCCCCAAAAAGATTCCCCAAAATCTAACAAAGACTTTGTCATAACTGATGTTGTCATACCAACACCATTGTCTTCAACATCAATATAAATATCGTCCCCATCATTACCTAAAGAAACTTTAATTTTCCCATTAAAATTAGGTTCATCCTCAAGCAATCTTCTTGCTCGAATTGCATCTGAAGCGTTTTGTATTAATTCTCGAAGGGGAACAAGCATATTTCTTCCGTATAATTCCTCACCACCTAAAGTCGCAACCAGTTTAGGAACATTAGACACATTGATTGTTGTATCAACAGGTTCCCATCCTTCAACTTTTACAGTCTCAGACAAGCGCATTGGAGAATCAACGCAAGCAATGCCTTTTACCGCCAATCTTTCTTTACCTAAATCGGACAAAAGAGAATCAACACTACGCAATTCGGAATCTATCATACGCAAGGTATCAAAACAAAGCCACCAACTATCACACTCAGTTAGAGTAAACGGAGATTTGGAAGTAAAAAGAAGCCTGTCTTTTTTTAATATCGGCTGATTTAGTTTATTCTGAAAGGTCCAATGTTTTTTTGATAAACCTTTAGGATTCCTTAGTACAAACAAGAAACTAGGAGCCCTCGTATCATCTACATTTATCGCATCTACAACACGAACTATACTTCCCAACTTTATCGGATCTATTGTCCAAGATGAAGGTAAAAAACCTGGTGCACCACAAAGATTTGTTCCCAATAAATTTAACATATCTTCAATGGTAGAACCATGACTTGCCGCAATCTTACCAATAATATCACCATAAGAATCTCTAAGATCCTGATCATCTATAAGATATGTTTGTCTACCATCAGCATCTTTCCAAGAGAATGTAGCTAAAGCCGAAGCACGTTGAGCATGCAATTCTCGTAAGACAATCTGACTTGACCAAGAACGAATGTCATCATCTCCAAAAGACTCACCATACTTCTTTTTGAGGGAAGCGTATGTATCTTTCCATAAATCCAACTCAGAAAGCGTTTCTATACCATTTTCATATGCAACAATTCCCATACCTAAATCATGAATGAGAAAAGCTGCACCTAAAACAAAAGCTTCTGCTGGGTTTAGAGTTTGACTTTCTTGGAGAACCAAAGATGCTATTCCCCACAAAGTATCTGCATGGGTTATATCATGCACTGTAAAATCAGGCAAACTACGATTAATCTCTGAAGCTAATAATTTGGCTTTATTTCTCATTCGAAAAAATGAAGAGCACAAAAAATCTATTTGCTTTTGAGAATTATCTTGTTGATTTTTCAACCCCAAACTAGAATTCCAAAGATTTGTCAATTCAAATTTTTCCATAATATCTCATTATTACCATTACAACGTATACCAACAATACAACTTCACTCCACTATATTACAAGTAGTTACACCTATCAGTTTTTTGAAAAAAGTTATTTTGTATCGTTATTGCAGAAGATAAGCTGCACTCGGTAATTTGAAAGCCAGCTTTCATTGCGCTCATTTGCGTTATCTTTTAGGGTGAAGGATTGCTAATCACACTCCCTCACCTCATCTGTTTTTTCAACATAGTAACATGGAAACATAGACTTATAGTCCTTATCCCCATCTTTCATGCGGGTAAGAAAGTCTGCCCTATTTGCTAAAACCATCAAGCACGTCTTGCTTGATTCTCTTAGCAACATCCAATTGTTCTTCGCGAACCATTATATGAATATACATATCGTTACCACAAGCATCAATGCAAATTGGTAAATCAACAACATTCATATCTAATAACCCTTGAAGCTTATAAAACAAACTAGTAAAAAGTCTGTTACGATAATACTGTACCGAAAAGCCTTCTGCCTTTTTGCGAGCATTCATCGGAACATCGGCTATATCATCGCATACATAATACAATATCGCATTGTCATGAGACCTGAAGAAGCTATAAATTTGATTAGAGATAAGTGATAAATCCCGAATCCCTGTCACATGTTTATAACTACCTACTCTGTTGAGATATATTCCCCATACCTCAACATCAGACTTTTCTAAAGCAGAAATTATTTCGGATGACAAAAATCTCGCTCCATCATTCAGAATTCGCACGATATATATATCACCCGTTTTGCTTGTAAATCTATATTCAAATGCATCCATTACATAGCTATTTCACAAACCTCGCAACCTCGTTTTGCCATATCTTGGAGCTGAGCTGCCTTATATGCCTTCATACGCTTCACCCACTCTGCTACCTTTGGGGAATCGCTTTTAATAACTAATGTTTCTTTAATTTCAATCATTGTATAACCTCCTATATTTAAAGACTGCTGCAAAGATACGACTTTCTGACGTAAACACCAAGGAATTAAATAAAAAACTTCATTACGTAAGCATTTCCCCTCAGGGAAGAAGAGGAAAACCGCCCTTAGTGCTATATAAGCCCCACCTGTCCCTCCCCAGCGGGAGGGTCCTTATCCTATACCCAAGCCCTAAATCCCTACCATAGGGATTAGGGATGTAACCGCCCTCCGGTGCTCGGAACCGCTACGCTATAAGGTTGGCGGACCATCAAAGGTCTGCGCCAGATTGTGCGGGCTGGGACCGCATGGAGACTGCTCCCAAAAAGGTTCGACAGATTGCGCGGGATGGGACCGTATGGGGGACAACTCCCATTAAAAACGCGACTGGTTGTGCGGGATGGTAGAGGGAGTGTTTAAATTTGTGAAAGGGTTTTAACTGCCGGATACAGCTCTGCTTCCCCTGAGAAGAGGTAGCTTCCCGAGTTATGAGGGTTGTGATATGTATCACAGCATTGAAAAACCAATAGACTCACTTCCACTAATCTTCAATACTATTATGTCTTTCTGCCTGCTGCATACGAAATGCAAACCGAGCTGCTTGAAGCAAATTATATATCATATACCATTCTGCTTAACTGAAAGCCATCTTTTAAGTTCTTAAATCGTCTCGTTCTTCTGAATCTCTACTTAAGAGATACTGAATCGCGCTGCAAAAATACGAATTTTATTGTAAATAAGCGAATTATGCTTGTTAAATTTTTGATTTCGTTCAGCAAAAAGCAACTTTTTTTTTGAGTTGGTTTTGGATGAAATCTGATAAGTCTCTGATTGAAAGGAAGTTCTCCGTTTTTCTGTATCTCTTAAGTAGAGATTCAGAAAAATGGTTCAAATTGGTTCATTTTATCCTGGAATAGTTTTTTCTTCTCTTTTTTAAATTATAGAGCGGCTAGGTTTCTGGCGGGGGTATCATCTACTCAGGAGCGAGGGAAGTAACCGCCCTTAGTGCTGTTTCTGCCCCACCTGTCCCTCCCCAGCGGGAGGGTCCTTACCCTATACCCAAGCCCTAAATCCCTACCATAGGGATTAGGGATGTAACCGCCCTCCGGTGCTCGGAACCGCTACGCTATAAGGTTGGCGGACCATCAAAGGTCTGCGCCAGGTTTGCGGGATGGGACCGCCTGGGTATAGTTTGCTATTATCTTGCTAAAGGTGCTGGATACTACCCCTATTTTAAAACCACCCGGTCTTGTAATAAGTCACAAAGAGAACGTAATGTCTTTAATGTATAAGGACGAATCGTCAAGTCATCACAAACTATCTTCTTATCCTTACCCAAGAAAAACATTCCACAATGATCATTAAGACCTGCT
>ERZ1026858.103-NODE-103-length-43763-cov-9.642262_pt1 | contig 43763 bp, 81 predicted proteins | sample MGYA00380159_ERZ1026858 | MGnify/ENA primary metagenome ERZ1026858 (study PRJEB33269, sample SAMEA4719795) | human gut metagenome | biome: human-associated habitat; feature: organic feature; material: feces | place: Cameroon | collected 2013-10 ...
GAAGAATAATAAGAGATCAAACAGATTTTAAAAATTGTACTGTTTTTCATATAAGGAAAATGGTAAAAATTATGAAAATAAATACTTTTTCTATTCAAGATACTTTTTACATGGCATCTGATGATGCAGAAAAAATAATTGATTATGTAAATTCTCATTATGACGGTCATGAATTAAAAGTGTCGTAATTTTGGTAAAACCAGTAGGCTAGGTTGGCCGCCGAAAAGTGTAATTCCATGATACACCTGCCTACTGTTTTTATAAATCATGGATCTGTGGCTACAAGGCAGTCACGCATTAACGACATGGAGGTTATCTACTATGAATAAAAAATTATCAGATCTTATTTTATCTACTCAAAGCAATCTTGTTATAAATTCCGAACTTGCAGTAAGAATAGGACTTAATGAAGCTGTTGTTTTAAGACAAATTTATTATTGGCTTGAAATTAATGAAAAGTTAAAAAGAAATTATCACGACGGAAAGTATTGGAGTTACAATACCATGGAAAATTGGAGAAAAGAAAATTTTCCATGGTGGTCAACAAAAACCGTTGAAAGAGCATTTAAAAATTTGGTAAATTCCGGTCTCGTTATTACAGGCAATTATAACAAGGATAGTAGGGATAGAACTAAATGGTATTCTATTGACGAAGATGTTCTTGAAAAAGTCTTAAAAGATACTGTTGAAATTTCAATGTCAGATTGTCCGTGTGCAAATAGACAAAATGACGAAATGCACACCGACAATTCGACAGAAGCATTACCAGAGACTACTTACAGAGAACACTATACAGAGAATACAGATAAAAACTGTACTTTATCAAGTACAGAGAAAAAGACTTTACCAAGTGCTGGCAAAGGAGTAAAGACTTCTGCTCCTAATAATATTAAAAATATAAATATAAATAATATACCACCTAGAACGAAAGAGCAGAAGCAGGAACGGTACGCACATGCGAAAAAGAATCGCTCTGTCGATTACAAAGACGAAGAACTACCGACAATCCTGTACAATGGATTTAATTCTCTGTACGGGGACAAAGAAGATATTTTGGAAGACCATGATATCTGCCTGACCATGGCATTAGTCAGCAACTTCTTTGAAAAATTCAAACAGTATCGGGGAGAACGACACCCGATGGTTTATGCCAATGATCTTGACCAGTTCCTGAGTATGATTCGAAATGCTGACTTGGATATGGTGAAAGACGGAATTGTTGAAGAAGACGAAGAGCCGGGGTATTATCTGGACATGATGGACGAGTATTTCAATTCTAGCATCGGTCAGAACAACGGCATTGGCTGCGATTATCGTATCTGGCTGTTCTTCACAGAAAGGACACAGAACATTTTGTACAATCGTGTAAAACAGAATCGGAATGAATAAGGAGAGGAACGAATATGTTATTTTGGGTAATTATTATTTTTATTGTGCTTGGCATCATTTTAGCCATTTATACTGAAAACGAAGCATTAGGTACTTTTGCAATTATATGCTCAATAATTGGATTTATAGCTTTGGTATGTTCTGCATTTGCTCTTGCGATTAATTATTTTGGCTACAAAGCAGTTCTCCAAACGAACATTGAAACTTACAAGGCACTGACCTATAAGGCAGAAAGTGGCGCATGTCGTGACCAATTCGGATTGCTGAGCAAAGATGTATTAGACGAAATTCAAAACTGGAACGAAGAAGTCACACATTACAAGGCCATGGAAGACAATTTCTGGTTGGGCATTTTTTATCCTGATGTGTACGGGGATTTGGGGACGATTGATTATGAACTGTACAAATAATTTGCTTTCATTGAACAAAGCGAGTTAAAAACCATTTGAAATACCGTAGGTGATAACTTCTTCACGTAAACGATTCAAATTGATTCTAGGCAAAAATATTACAGTAATTGATTAGAAAGCGAACATATTATGAGTAATAACTACTTACAGCTAAAATCAAACCGGTTTTCCAGATATAATAATTTTGTTTATATAGACACAACTGGATTCCTTGCCGATAGGATTTTTGCGCAAAATGAAATTAGAGTCAAATTTTGTGAAGATTACTTCCGCAAAGAAAAGAAATATGTTGTTGTCATGTGTAAAGTAAAGAAAAAGGATACGCCGGTATTCTTGCAATCAATGGCAGAATTAAAGAATCGGGCAATTCTTATAGAAAACACGGATTATGAATCATTTTGCAAAGAGCACTTCGAAAGATTCATTTTGGATATCCAAAAGAAACATTAATATAACTTTTTCTTACTGAATCTCACCTTGTATATGTGATAGAATAAAGAATCATAAAGCGTCTATCAGAGCGATAGGCGCTATTTTCGTGTAATTAAGCATCTTCTTTCGGGAAGGTGCTTTTTCTTTTATGAGGTGTTATATGGCAGAAATATTTTTAAAAGTAAACGGTGTCTCGATGCCTTGCCCGTCTTCCTACACATGGGGATTACAGGACGTATCAGCGGCAAAATCAGGAAGATCTGATGACTCTGTCATGCATAAAAACAGGGTAGCGCAAAAAAGGAAATTAGCTTTGCAGTGGAACGGTAAAGATTGGACTACTACAGCTAAGATCCTTCAAGCGTTCAATCCCGAGTACATCCAAATTACATATCCAGATATGATGGCTGGAAAATACGAAACCAGAACGTTTTATGTTGGCGACAGGAGTGCGCCTGTTAAATGGTGGTGGCGTGGAAACCAGAGAACAGAATCTATCAGTTTTGATGTGATTGAGAGGTAATGTATGAGAAAATTATCTAACAGATGGAAAGAAAAAGTTAAGAACGGAATGGACGTGCAGTACCTCAAGTATGCAGATATCACACTTACAGACGGAACTGTACTCAATCTGACCAGTGCTGATCTGTGGCAAAACGGAATGGAATTCGAAGATTCCGTGTCCGGGGATAGCAGCTTTGACATTGGCTCTGCAATCATTAATGTATTGAATCTTAGCATTAATAATTTTGACGGCGAGTACTCCGATTACGATTTTGAGGGAGCAGAAGTCATCTGCTATGTCGGTATGGAATTTGATGATGGGACTACAGAAAAAATTCGCATTTGCACAGCGACAGTAGTTGAACAGCCAGAAGATGAAACAGTTACCATAGACCTTACATGCGAAGATAATATACATAAGTTTGACCGCAATTATTCCGACAGCAAATTGAACTATCCGGCGACCAGAGGGCAAATTATCAAGGATGCCTGCGAAGTATGTGGAGTAACCTTGCAGACAACATCTTTTCACAGAGATGATTATATTGTACAGATACGCCCTGACGATGAAGCTCTGACCTTCCGGCAGGTATTACAATGGGTAGCTCAGATTGGATGCCAGTGGTTAAGATGTGATGAATATGGAAGACTTTGTATCAACTGGTACGGGGGTTCTGTCGATGAAGAAGAACTTGTAGTCGATGTGCTTGGAACGTTGAAAACGCAGAATGGAAGCAATATTAAGCTTAATTTTTCAAGCTCAGACGGTGTGCTATCAGCAGATAATGGAGTGCTTTTAGAAAGTAATGGAGTTTTGAGACTTTTTGCAACTGATGGGAAAGGAAATGTTTCAAGTATCAAAACAACTTATGGATTTACGCCACATCATACAGATGTAGTTATTACGGGCGTAAAAGTAACTGAATATAGTGATTCAGCTTCCGATGAGTTACAAACCTATATGGACGGTACGGAAGGATATGTGCTAACTATTTCTGACAACAAATTAATCCGTAAAGGAGATGGTCAAACAGTTGCGTCAATAATTGCTGAAAAATGTGTGGGAATGAGATTCAGACCGTTTGAATCCGAATGTCCTACAGATGTTTCGCTGGAAGCCGGTGATTCTCTACTTATTGTAGATAGAACCGGAAAAATATACAATTCTTTTCTGACATCAACCACATTGCAACCAGGAGCAGGGCAAAGAATTGCTTGTAATGCCAAAAGCGCTGCTAAAAATAGCAGCACCCGATATTCCCAGGCGACGCAGGCATTTGTTGCTGCAAGAAACATGGTTAAGCAGGAAAAAACCGAGAGAGAAAAAGCTCTTGAAGAATTTGGAAAAAGAATTGATTCAGCCACAGGAGTTTATACTACTGTTGAGCCGCAGGAAAATGGAAGCAAAATCTTTTATTTACACGACAAACCAACTCTGGCAGAATCCAAAGCTATCTGGAAGATGACTTCGGAAGCATGGGGGGTGTCTACAGATGGTGGACGGACTTGGAATGGTGGTATGACAGTTGATGGCGATACCATTGTTCGAATCTTGAATGCAGTTGGAGTAAATGCAACGTGGATTAATACAGGAGCAATCACAGTAAAGGATGCAAACGGAAATATTCTTTTCCAAGTCGATATGGACACCAAAACGGTTGTTATCAACCCAGATGTTTTGATTATTGGAAATATGACATTGTCCGAGAAATTGGAAAACATGGATGAGAATATTGCATCTGCCAAGAATATGACTATGCAGTTATCCAACGAAATGCAAGCTATCACGGCTGACGCAGACGGAAACATTCCGGTATTTCCAACAGTGGCAACTACAGCAAAAGTTATGTATGGCTCAAATGATATCACAAACGATTGTAGTTATACGGTCAGCAAATCGGGCTTTGTGGCTGGCTCGTGGGATCTAACTACTCATACTTATACGGTTACTGGATTATCGGCAGACAATGGATGGGTGGATATCAAGGCGGTATACCTGAATAATCTTGCGGTTACAAAGCGATTTACTGTATCCAAGCAGAAACAGGGTACTGATGGAAAACCTGGAAGAACTTACATTATTGAATCGTCATGTAATGTGCTTAAACGCAGCGCAGATAATACAATCAGTCCGAATTTTCTGGAATTTAACGCATATTACAGAGATGGCGATTCGGCTACCAGATATACATATAAGGGTAGATTCGTGATTGAGGAAACCGCTGACGGCAATACATGGACTACCATATACAGGTCAACCGTGGATGAAAGTACGGTCAAACATTATCTATATACGATTCTTACTGATAGCAGTGGTCAGACCGTAACTGACGGAAACGGCACTACAGTCGGCATTCCGAGGGATATTACCAACATCCGGTGCAAGCTGTATGCATCCGGTGGTACTACGGCATTGATGGATATGCAAAGTGTTGCAGTAGCAGTTGACGTGGCATCACTGACGCAAGAGCAGATTGTTGAGATATTGTCCAATGACGGAGAATTTAAAGGTCTCTACTATCTGAATGGACATCTGTACATCAGTTTAGACGCATTGATGGGAAATGCCGCAATTCTAGGTGGAACCAAAAACGGGAACGGTTATCTGAAAATACAGGATGCCAATGGCACAGTTAAAGGATTGATTGACCGCTCTGGCTACACTGCATTCACAAGCTACGAAGAAAATTCGAAGCATATGAAATACATAGGTGTACAGCTTTCGAGTGACGGAATAGTTCCTGTCGACGTTGAGAAGTTCTTTGACAATGAAGTGGATATTGAAATCACCAATTCCGAAGAGTGGGGAATCAGTTGGGATTATAACAATCTAAATATATATGCTACAGAGATGTCTGCGAATACTGGTGAATTTGAAACTTTAACTGTTACTGATATGGCATCTTTTACAAGTTCGCCCAAAATAGAAAATATGGAGTATACGACAGCATCAAACACAGTCTGTTGGGACGGACGTACAGGATATAAACAGCTAATGCTGAAATCTTCATCCTCAAAACGCTACAAAGACATCGGAGACAATATCACGGAATCAGAAATTGAAGGATGGTACAACATCGAACCAACGTGGGCGAAATATAAAGACGGCTATCTGGTTAAAGGTGATGAGAACGAAGGCAGATATATTCCAATGTTCATTGCAGAGGATGTAGAGAACTTCTTTCCAGAAGCTACCAGACACGCTGACGGACAGGTCGAAGACTGGAACGAACGTATCATGATACCGGCTATGTTCGCCATGATTAAACAACAAAAAGCAGAAATAGACATGTTAAATAAAAAATTGGAAGAAATTAACACTTCTACAGGAAAGGAGTAACGTGATGTTATGGCAGTATCATTAAAAACAGATCCTATAGTCAATTTATCAAGCACGACTGAGCCTACTGATACAGACCTACTTCCTATCGCTACAAGCAACGGAGCAACCATGAAAAAGCTCAAATGGAGCGACTTATTTGGAACGATAAAAAAGAAATTAACTACTGTAGATGCAGCTTATAGCACGGATCTGACAAGTGCTGTAGATGGAATGAGCATAACGTTTCAGGCCAAGAGAGTGAACGGACTAGTATTTGGAAAAATTGATTTTAATACAAAGACAGCAACTTTGACAGCGTGGGCAAATCGGGTGCTGTGTGCTACTGGAACAATTCCTGAAAATTTGCGACCGGCTGAAAATCAGCAAATAATTGTGACTCAACAGAGTGGCGGAGGTACTATGACTATTATGAAAGGCGGCGGAATCACATATATTCCGTGGACAACAATGGCTCAAAACAATTTGGCAGGGGCACAGTTTGTATACATTGGCAAGTAGAAAGGAGCTTATATGGAAATTAAAGGCATTGATGTATCCGCTCACCAAGGAAAGATTAATTGGGATACTGTAGCAAACTACGGCATAGACTTTGCAATCTTGCGTATTACAGAAGCTGGAAACGTGATTGATTCTCAGTTCGAGAATAACTTTTCCGGTTGCAACAAACACAAAATTCCAGTAGGTGTATACAAGTATTCCTACGCTTCAACAGTATCTGAAGCCCAGAACGAAGCCAGAAAGGTTGTTTCCGTACTGAACGGAAGAAAGATTCAGTTTCCGGTATTTCTCGACTTAGAGAATCATAGACAGAGAGTACTTGGAGTGGAAAGCATTCACAATCTGGCAGAGGCGTTCCAGGAGATCATTGTTGCTGCTGGTTATAAATTTGCAATCTATTGCAATCTTGACTGGTACATGAATGTGATTTGTAGCCACTTAAAGAAGTATGAGTTCTGGATTGCGAGATATCCAGGTAACGACAATGGATGGTTGCAAGAACGTCTGCGTCCTGATATTGGTGTAGGATGGCAGTACAGCTCCAAGGCCAAGATTCCTGGAATCAACGGAAATGTAGATAGAGATGTGTTCTACAAAGATTATAAAGGCACTGACCAGAAGGGAGAAACAACAATGGCAAAAACGAAAGAACAGATTATTCAGAATATCCGGAATGACGCGGTTGATTTTGCGGTAAAAATTGCAAATGACAATGACCACGGATACAGTCAGCGGATTCGCAGTTTGTATAGCATCGAAACCCCAAAATCATTTGACTGTTCCAGTTTAGCGTGTACCGCATATTACTACGCATTTCTGAAAAACGGACTGACCAAACAGGCCAGATATTTAAAAGAACATTGCAGTTATACCGGTAACATGCTCAATATGCTCAACGTTGGATTTGAAATTGTTGCCAGAAAGCAGACTGCTCATGCACAGATGATTAAAGGCGATTTGGAACTCAATACCGGTCGTCATGTAGCAATGGCAATCGACAAAAACAATATTGTACATGCCCGTAGCTCAGAGGGAACCACTGACACAAAGGATAACTCCGGAAACGAGATTCGGACACAGCCGTGGTACCTGTATAGTCATGGATGGACACATCGTCTTAGATTTACTGGAAAAGGGATTGATTTTAGTGGACTTACCAATACTACTGGGAGTAAGCCTATCGCAAAACCATCAACTAACACATCAAGCAAGCCAATTACAACAACCACATCGAAAGGAGCCGGTTATATGTTTGAGCCAAAATTAGTAAAACTTGGAAGTGAAGGAACCTCAGTCCTGTTACTGCAGGAGATTTTGATTGCAAGAGGATTCAAAGGAAAGAACGGAAAAGCACTGAGCTTATCCAGAAAAGCAGATGAGAACACCATCTATGCGCTTAAGGCTTACCAGAAATCCAGAAATGGAGTACTGGTGGTAGACGGAGAGTGTGGCGAAAACACCTGGAAAGATTTGATCGCGATCTAAAAAGTATAAAATTCAAGCCCCTTGGAGGTTACTCCTTGGGGCTGTTTTTACCGTCATAATAGGCTTTTTCAAATGCTTGCATAATGAGCATCAGATCGTGTGATGTGAGCTTATTAAGTGCTACATCTGGCATTAGCGATTCAATGTATTCGCGACTAAGTTTTCCTTTTCCTCTATACCAGCAGAAACCTCTTGTAAATTTTGTTCTATGGTTCATTTTTTCTCCTTATATCACAGCAATCACTGTGCCGAATTTTACCCATTTTCTCATGTCTTCAATTCGGTATCGGTTGACTTTAAAATATTCGTTTGACTCACCTTTGAAAGATAAATAATTCAGAGTCACATTCTCCCCGTTTATTACATATTTTCGCAGATAAAAACACGCGTCTCTCATAAATATTCCAACATCCCCGTCTCTTGGCGGCTGACATGAGATTACCAATTTATCACCAATGTGATACAATGGGTGATATGCGTTACTGTTAATTTCTAATAACGCATCAGCATCAGAAAACCATGAGTAAGTACGGTATTTGGATATATTAATCGTATCGTGGTAAAACCTATTGCATGGAATCCCATCTCTTATATCATCTGCCAGTTTTATACAGTCTATAAGATATTTTTCATCCGGCAAATAATTTTTCATGTTTTTAGCCAACTGTATATCGGTTTCCAAAATAGATGCAACAAGTCTCTGCGTCCGCTTGGTTGAGTGCATGAGATTGTAGTACAAATTTAAATCTTCTGTACGAAAACCGCACATTTCGCGGATAGGCAGTTTGAACAGCACAGATGCTTTAAGAGCGACATTGAAATCAATTCGTTCGGTTTCGCCGGACTCAATTCGGACTAACGTATGCTTGGAAACTCCTAGTATTGAGCATAAATCAGCTTGCGTAAGCCCTAGTGCGCTTCTCATAGCTGCGACAGTCTCTCCGAATTTCTTTGAAGCGTTCAATTTGGACAGCTCGTCAATCCTTGCTTCTCTAATGATAGTTCTTATTTCTTCTTTAGTTTTCATACAATCACTCCTTTTGCATATTTTACTACTGTAAAGTGTTATATGCAATCAAAATTAATCGTGTTTTATCGAAATTTAAAAAGATGTTTCACCCATTTTTGGAAACTTTCCTTTGCACAAAAATATAATTTTGTATCACAATTGAAACGCACACCCATGCTATTATATATGCATAGAAAAACTCCTGCGATTCACAGTATTAAATAGTCGGTGTTACCTACCGTATGGTCTGGAAGGGAGGAAACGATCATACGGTATGGTTTTACCATATAACAAAAAAAAGAAGAGGGGCGTAAACCCCTCTTTATTGTTTTTATAAACCATCGGAAAAATCATTTGAAGGTCGTTTTGGATTAACAACAGTTACTTTAATTCTTTTCTTGATACTTCCGGATTTAATGGTAATGTATGCAGTACCTTTCTTTTTTCCAGTAATGATTCCGTTTTTGTTCACTGTTGCAATCTTCTTGTTCGAAGAAGAAAATGAAATTCCGTTCTTGGAGTTAAAAGGATATTTAACTGCTTTAATTTTAAATGTCTTTCCTTTTGAAAGAGAAATTTTGCTTTTATTAACAACTAATTTGACAGTAGCAACTGCATTGTTTTGCACTTTTACATTGATGCGAATTGTACGGCCACTTGCTAGTTTGGCTGTCAGATGAGTTTTTCCAGTCTTTTTTAAAGCTGTAATTTTAAATGTTCCGCGATTATTTATGTTTGTAATTTTTACAAGCTTCCTGTTTTGCGGAGATACGGAAACCAAGTAATCGCCATCAGCCATATTAACAATTTTAATGGAAGATATTGATTTTTTCTTTTGTAATACAACACTTGAATGATTTGCGTTTCCTGTTGGATACAGCACATCTCCGTAACGTTTTTCACTTTTTCCGCAACGAAAACATTTATTTTCTTCGATGGATGGTTTAAAAACTGTTGGGTTTTTTATAGTTTTCCATCCAGACCAATTATGACCTAATGCAGAATTTAATAATTCACCGCATAATTTACAGGTCTGAGGTGCTGTACATGTTGCAGAAGGACCTGCGATGTGATTACCTTTTTCCTTGAGTACAGTACCACATCTGGTGCATACTTGAGAAGATATGCAAGTCGCAGGAGCACCAGGCACATGACCTAAAGCAGGTGAAAGTTCTTTACCGCAATCTAAACATTTTGATGGTTCAGTACAAGTAGCTTCTGTATAATTTTCGTGATCGCAGGTGGAATATATTGGTACATATGGGACGTCAGTAAATGCATAGGAAGCGTCGACAATAATTCCTTTTGAATTTATATTTCCATAATTATAAAATCGACCATGGTCAAAATACTGGACATTTCCATCGCCTAAATCGCGTGTAGCTCGTTTGACTAAACTATTTCCCTCATAATAATTTAAACATATAATATTCCCAGAAACATTTATTGCACCATAATTTTTAAAAGTTCCCATAATATACAAATTGCCATTGACCGTTAGCGAGCCCCAATGAAATTCATATTCTGCATTACGACCAATGTACATATCTCGTTTAACCGCTCGAGATCCCATTTCTGTCAGACTAGTTCCAATGACGGTATCGCCTTGAACGGTTTCGCCGATTTGAACATACTCAATTTTGGCAAATACAGGGATCGATAAAGATACAATGAGAACAAAAGATAAGAGCACAGAAAATAACTTTTTCATATAAAATTCCTCCTTTGTAATTTGCCTACATTATACCACCGTAATACCAGATAGCAAAGAAAAATATAAGAAATTTTGAGGTGATGCAAATGAAAATATTTAAACGAATTCTAATCGTTATTGGGATCATTTTATACGCCAACTATATCATACACTTACCGATGTGCGTGAAAGACTATGCCAATAAGGATTTTGGTATATACTCAACCCAAACTATGCACAAGCATTCAACGCTTACTATGAGCACGGTTTTGAAACTGGTGTCTGAATCTACACTCAAATTCTACATTTCACCACGCAAAGCAGATTTTATCTTTGACTACACAAATAATTTCTATGCGATCATAAATATTCCAGTCTATCTCTGGCAGTTTGCAAGGGCGAATATTAATCCATGTGTCCTGTTTCATTGAATCTGCGGAAAATATGATAAAAATAAATGTTCGAATGCATATTTCCCACTGGCCGAGCATATACTTTAATGCAGGCGCTAGCTTACAACAGGGAGGGTTATTTATGGATTATAAGAAAGAAATTATAAAAATAATAGATGAAATTGAAAGTCAAAAGATTCTGCGATACATTTATATTATTATAGCTGATATTTACAACGATTTACGGAGGTAGGACATATGAACAAAGATTTATTATATTCCGAAGAAGAGCAAAAGAAAATAATCGCAAAAATGGAAGACCCATCAAATAAAACGGGTCTTCCGCCGGCATCGCTTATATACGCATTAATCGACATGGTTGGAGTTCAGACAAATATGATTCAATCATTACAGGAATCTATTCAACGGTTGGAGACAAAAATCCAATAGGTCTTTTTGGACGATCATTTTCTTTCGGAACTGGCATGAGTAAAAGAGGGGAAATTTAGATAACGATGTTTAATATATTAATACATTTTGCCAATCAAACATAATTAAATGCAGGAAGCAAATGTTATATAAGAAGAAAAATATTTGATATTTTAAGAAAAATATGTTATTATAATAGCAGTTGTTTCGGTAGTTGTTTCTTGGCAAAACTACATCCAAAAGAAAGGAATACACAAGTATGAGTTACAAAGAACAGCTGATCGAAATTATACAAAAGATAAATGACGAAACATTAGCAGAACGTCTGCTTGTGTTCGCAAAAAGATTTATAAAAAACTGGGGAGATTAATCCCCAGTTTTATTTTCTGAGCATACGCCTTCAATGAAACCATACACTCTCATTCGCTGTGCTACTGACATATTAAGAACTTTTTTTATCATTTCCAATATTTCAGGATCGCCAGCAATGTCTGCCAAAAGTTCCATTTCGGAATTTTTCGGCTTTTCCCATCCCATAAGAAATTCTGGCGTTGTATTTAAAGCCTTAGCAATTTCTTCAATCTTATTAGATGGAATGTTAGTTACAATACCGTTTTCATATTTATAAAGTGTCTGTTTCGATACGGAAATCTTGTCAGCTAAATCAGTTTGATTTATCTTTAGTGCTTCTCGTCTTTCTCGTATACGTTCTCCAATAGTCATTTTTTTGATGTTTAACCTCCTTTCTTATTTTATGTGTTTATTATACCCCCAAAAAAGTTACAAGTCAATAAAAAAATAACTTGACAAGTTACCAAAATGTTATTATAATGAGAGTAACTTAAAAAGTTACAACTATTTCGAAAGGAGGTACAACATGATAAAAACAAACGAACTTCGTGGGATTTTTGCAAAAAATGGAAAATCTCAGACAGACGTTGCTAAAATGCTTGGGATTACGCCAAAAACATTTTACGGAAAGATGCAAAAAGGAGTTTTCGGTAGTGATGAGATTCAGGCAATGATTGATGAATTTCATATTGAAGACCCGGCAGCTATTTTTTTTGCTAGAGAGTAACTTTAAAAGTTACTAAAGAAAGGAGACTCATGAACGAATTAATACCGATTAATTATGACGATGAAGAACCGACTATTTCCGCAAGAGATTTGCATAAAGCCTTAGATGTGCAATCGAGGTTTAGCAGATGGTTTGATTCAAATAAAGAATTGTTTGTTGAGGGTGAGGATTACAACAAGTGTACATCAAGTACGGTTGTTAATAACGGGGCTGTTAGGGAACTTGAAGATTATAAAATCACAGTGCTCATGGCAAAACACTTAGCAATGATGTCCAGAACTGAAAAAGGAAAACAAATCAGGGATTATCTCATCGACCTTGAAAAAGCATGGAACACACCAGAGCAGGTTTTTGCCAGAGCGTTGAAGATGGCAGACCAGACGATTGCGAAGCTGAAAGGTTCAGTTGAAACATTGACAGCCGAAGTTAGCGTCAAGAACCAGATAATCGGAGAACTTAAACCGAAAGCCGATTACTACGATGAAATTTTAAAGAACCCGGGATTAGTTACAATTACCCAGATTGCAAAGGATTATGGAATGTCTGGCAAAAAGATGAATGATATCTTGCACGACTTGGGAATCCAGTACAAGCAGAGCGGTCAGTGGTTGCTGTATGACAAGTATTCAAAGAATGGGTACACACATTCAGAAACTGTAGATATCGTCAGGTCAGATGGAAGACGTGATGTGAAGATGAACACCAAATGGAAACAGAAGGGTAGAATTTTTCTTTACAACATGCTCAAAGAAAAAGGCATTGTTCCAATGATTGAGCAGGAAAATGCCCGGATGACAATGTAGGAGGAAGCATAATGAAAGAAAAAACAATTATCAAATTAAAGAGCGGAGATGTGTTTGAAATTGACGGTTCTTATGGCGATCTTGTTAGACCATCTATGTATCCAGATATGATTATGTTGGAATTTGATAAGAATGGAGAAAACCATTTGCTGAAAATTTGTTTAAATGATGTGCTCTATGTGGACACAATCACACAAAGCACATCAGATGATTAAGCGTGTGGTGGTTTTATTGCATTTGCCTTGGCTAGTTTAATCGGTTCTTCTGACAGGATATTAAGAAATTCTTCTTTGTATTCGTGGTACAGCTTAATAATTTCTTTGGTGTCAGAACCATCTTTAACAGATTTAGCAACAGCCAGATCATGAGCGATTTGTAACTTATCCATCGTTATCACTTTCTTTCGCAAAGAGAGTATACCACAGAAAGGAGCATAGCATGAGTGATTTTAATACAAAAATAGATACCCTGTATCAGTTATGCAGGAAAGTGCAGGAAAGAAATCGCACGACTGTAAATTTCAGTGTTACAAATTATGAACACGGTCGATTTGTGAGCGTTAGTATCTACGATGAATTTTTTGATGGCGATCAAAAAGGAGTTATGTATAACATTTCGGAAAATGGCTATCAGGAAGAAGAGAATTTCATCAGAGTCAAAAAGCATCTTGAAAGAATTTTAAGGGAGGGGGAATAAGGGAATGAATAAAAACACTTATGAACCAGAAACCCTCGAAGAGGAATTTGCTTTTCTGGCAGGGAGAGTAGCCGCACTCGAGGCAATGCTGAACGCAGATAATTCAAATCTTATTGATAAAGAAGATGTAGCTTTAATTTTGGGTATCAGCTACATTCCGAAAAAAGACTAAGGTTGCCTCGGCGGTGCAGGAACACCAACCGAAGCACGTATCTAACTTAATTGGGTAAGTTAAATACAGGTAAAGTATAACATACCTTCCTGTATTTGAAAAGAAAATTTATACCAGGAGGGCATTTTTTATGTCTAAAATCACAAAACACACCGAAAACGCAACTAAAAACCAGAGCATTGCAAGTGAAATCATTGCAGATCAGGCGACAAAAATAAAACGTCTGGAAGTCGCAGTTGTAGCACTGTCAATAGCTTTGCTTGCAACAGCAACAACAAAAAGAAAGAAGTGAGGGATATGAGAAAAAGAATGTATTTTATCGGAGTGATGGCACAGGTTGGAACATTTTCCACGATTGCATTATTGCTCTGGTGGATGACGAAAATGGATGTACTTAAGCTGCTCTGCATAAGTGCAATGGTATCTTCAATGGTATCCCTTCCTATTTTAATGCAGATAGAAAGGTGGGTAAACGGAGTTGAATAAACTTTTAGAAAACAATCAGGTAACACTGGTTGGAGAAATTAAAACAGAATTTGAATTTAGCCATGAAGTATATGGTGAAAAATTTTACCGATTCGAACTTAGCGTAGAACGATTCAGCGGAACGAAAGATGTTCTTCCGGTTGTAGTTTCTGAGAGACTCATCGATGTGAAGCAGAACTATACAGGAGAAATGATGGAAATTCAAGGGCAGTTCAGATCGTTCAATAAGCATGAAGAAAATCACAGTAGATTGCTTCTTTTTGTGTTCGCAAGAGAAGCAAAATTCATGGACAAAGATGCGCTTCCAGTTAATCAGATTCTTCTGGATGGTTTTACTTGCAAGAAACCAGTATACAGAAAAACACCTAATGGAAGAGAGATTGCAGATGTAATTCTGGCGGTAAATAGATCATACGGCATATCTGATTACATACCATGCATCTGCTGGGGCAGAAATGCAAGATACATGGGAACCTGCGGAACTGGCACACATATTGTTTTACAGGGAAGGATCCAGAGCAGAGAGTACAACAAAAAAGTCGGAAATCAGGTCGAGAAGAAAATAGCCTATGAAGTGTCGGCTTATTGGGTGGAGGATAAAACAGCATGAAAACAGTAGAATTGAAACAGCTTAACATTGAAAACTACAAGAAGTTTGAGTCTGCGGAATACCAGTTCGCACCACGAACGATGGTGTCCGGTAGGAACCGTCAGGGTAAAACAACGTTGATGGATGCTTATTTTGATACACTGACCGGAAAGCTTGCAGACGGTACATCTCCAAACAATGTCAGAAGAAAAGAAGACGGAGAAGAAATTGAGGGTGTCGTATCCAGAGAACTCACACTTCTGATTGATGGAGAAGAAACCGTGATCCGTAAGGAAACGAAGAAAGGCAAATCTTCCAGCACCACAAAATATCAGGTTGATGGGTTTGATTACAACCAGACGAAGTATAAGGAATTTTTAAAAGGAATATCAGACTCAGAAACCATTATGATGTGTAGCAATGCCAGAGTATTCCTTAATGAGATTCGAAAATCAACAGCAAGTGCCAGAGCAATGCTTGAAAAGATGGCAGGGTTCAATGCGGATAAAGTATTGCAGGACAATCCAGAAGTTTCTGAAATTATCAAGAATCATTCTGTCGAGGAAGTTGCGAAAAAACTCAACAAAGACAGAAAAGATATCCAGAAGAAAATTGACGTCAAGAAGGTTGAGATTGATACCGTAAAGGAACAAGGAATATCAGACGCAACAGTTCTTGAAGAAAAGAGAGGACAAGTTTTAAATCATCTGAGCGAGCTGAGACAGAAAGAACAACAGCTGAGTGATTCTGGAAAAGCATATGATGAACTTTCCTATGAGATTGTAGGTCTTAAGAAATCCAGAGATGCGATCATTTCAAATGCAGCAGAAGCATTACAGGAAGAAAAGAGAAAAATCGTTTCCTTATTAAATGACAGACGATTCAAGCAGAAACAGGAAGAAGACAATCTACGTGTTCTAGAAAATTTCCTTGCTACTGCCGAAAAGCCGGAACGTGTTCAGCAGAGAATTACGGTTTTACAGGAGAAATATAAACAGACGTATGCGTCCACATTTGACGAAACAGCTTTAAATGCCATACAGAACGAAAAATTTGATCCTGAATCAGCTATTTGTCCGACCTGTGGACAGCATTTGCCAGAAGAACAGGTTGAACGGCTTAAAACTGAATTTGAACAGAAGAAACAGGAAAGAATCCGTGCAGAGTTTGCAAAAAAAGAGCAGTTTAAAGCAGACAAACAGCAGAAACTTAAAGACATTACAGAAGAAGGCAATTCTGAAGTAGCCAGAAGAAAAGAAGTTGAGGAAAAACGCAAAGACATCGAATCGCAGATTGAGCAGACAAAGAAAAATATTTCTACTCTGGAATCTGAGATTGCACAGAAAAATCAGGAATTAGAGAAGCTTCCGTCAGAGCCAGATATGTCTGGAAACGAAGAGTATCAGGCAGTTGTAGCAGAAATCCAGAAGAAACAGGAACAGCTTGACGGACTGACTAATAATTCTGAGGAAAATGCAGCAGTTCAGGCAGAAAGAATGTCTGCCGAAAAGGAACTTACAGGAATCGAAACAAAAATTGAGATGGCAAAACAGGCAGTTCAGAAACAGGCAGAAACGCTCGAACAGCTAAATGCGGACAGAAAGAAATTAGGTCAGGAAGATTCCGATATTCAGCAGAAACTTGACATGTTGAAAGAATTTTCCATCAAAAAAAATCAGGCACTTGCAGAAGCTATCAATCCACTTTTCAAGCACTTTCAATTTCAGTTTTTGGACTATACGCAGGACGGTGAGCCGGTGGAAGTTTGTAAGATGATTTGTGACGGAATCGGATATTTTGATGGATTGAATCACTCTGATCAGATTCTATGCAACATCGACCTCGTGACTGGATTGCAGAAATTGAACGGCTTAAACTTGCCAATTTGGGTTGATGATGTTGAGTCTGTAAACGCTGACAGAATACCAGACACAGGCAGACAGATGATTCTCATCAAAGTTTCTGACGATGAATTAAAAGTGGAGGGGATTTAATATGGCAACAACTACATACAACATTCCAGAAGCAATCAAGGCGCAGGACTGGTACTGCAAGACAAAGATATTACCGCATTTTGCACCGAACAATGGAATTTGTTGGTCTTGCCACCAGAATATCTATTCCGAGAAAGGACGGACACGGTACGGGAAAGAAACGCACGGATATTCCGTTGAAAGTGCAGCAGGGCAGTTGATTACAAGTTGCCCGTTCTGCAACAGAAGTTATTGTGATTAAAGTGCAATAGATTGGCATGGTTGGCTTTGCGATGGAGTGGCAGTGCGAGGATAAGCGCAGCAAAGGCATAGCCCAGAACTGTAATGGAAAGGCAACAAACGCAACGGAAAAGCCGAGCCATGAGCTGAGAGGCAATGGAAGAGATTAGAACAGATACGAAATGCTATGGCATAGAAGCACACTGCTGAGAATCGCAATGGAGAAGCGTAGAACTGAACAGAAATGCAAACAAAAATGAGTTGATTAATATAAGAAAAGGAGAATTAAAATGGCAGAAAACACACAGGTAGCAACACAGAAACCAACATTTAGTATGGCACTGACAGACAAACTTGATTCAGTATCAGAAGCGCTTCCAAAGGATTTCAACAAATCCAGATTTGTACAGAATGCACTTGCACTTATCAATGATAACCCACAGTTGCAGAAATATAATCAGTCACAGCTTATGGCAGGACTGATGAAGGGCGCTTATCTTGGTCTGGATTTTTACTCAAAAGAATGCTACTTAGTCCCGTATGGAAATCAGCTCAATTACCAGACCGATTATAGAGGGGCAAAAAAACTGGCAAAGAAATATTCTATTCGTCCAATTAAAGATATTTATGCAAAGTTGGTACGCGAAGGTGATTTTTTCGAGGAAAGTATTGAGAATGGGGAACAGACATTTAATTTTAAGCCGAAATCATTCAGTGATGGAAAAATTATTGGAGCATTTGCAGTAGTTCTTTACTCTGATGGGGGAATGGCTTATGAGACAATGAGTCTTTCTGACCTCGAAAACACAAGGAGCGCAAGTAAGGCAGCAAATAGCCCGGCATGGAAAAAGTTTACAGGAGAAATGTACAAAAAAACAGTCCTTCATAGACTTTGTAAACATATTGAACTTGATTTTGAAAACCCAACGCAGAGGACTACTTTCTACTCAGGAGTTGAAGTTGAAACAAATGTAGAAGACGAAGTAAAAGCAGACATTGAAGCAAATGCCAACACAGAGGAATTTGTGCCTGTAATCGAAGAACAGCCAAAGCAGACAATTCCGGCAGATTTTATTGAAGCAGGCAAAAAAGAACCAGCTCCGACAGCAGTTGCAGAACCAGAGATTCCAGATTTTATGAAACAGGAGGAATAAAGAGGTGATAGCATGATCGGGACATTAGAAAAAGTCATGAAAGATATGAAATATGGTTTGCTTGACTTCACAAAAGATGGAAAGTGCAGTGGTTGCGGTCAATGTTGCAGCAACTACTTGCCAATATCCGGCAAGGAAATCAAAGAAATTAAACGTTACGTAAAGAAACATCATATCACTGAGCAGAAACATAATTATCCTTCGGTTGTAGCATTTGACCTTACTTGCCCATTTTTGGATGATTCAAAGGCAAATGATAAATGCCTTATATATGAAGTGAGACCTGAGATATGCAGAGATTTTGTTTGTAACAACCCGAACGAAGCAAGAAAAAACAAGAAACTTATGCATAAGAAATACACACCAGTAGATATGAGAGAAGTATTTTTCGGAGGTAATATGAATGAACAATAAAGAAGTTTTACAGAAAGCAAAGGAACTCGTTGAACTGCTGGAAAAGCAGGAAGAAACTGACAAGGTTGTGTTGTCAACGCTGAAACGTGGAGATGTTTTTCAGACCACAGGTAAACGTAAGTACAAAGTTCTGGAACAGTATGGAGACACAACCAAAATCATTTCTCTTGATCTGGTGAAAGAAGATGTGAAATTCGGAGATAGCGCGGATTATAAGGAATCAAACGTAAAGAAATTGTGTGACACGGAAATCTTAAAAGATTTTGAAGAAGAGTTCGGGGCAGAAAATATCGAAGAACATACAGCGGATATCGTTACCGTGGATGGTCAGAAAGCCGGAAGCGTTAAATGTAAAATCAGACCGATTACATTTGATGAAGCACGAGAATACACAGATATCACACCGAATAGGAGTCTGAACGACTGGTATTGGACATTGTCACCATGGTTAACAGAAAATCGTGGATGGGAGAAAAGCTTAGCCGTTGTTTCCCCTTCGGGCTATGTCAACTGCTACTTTTACAGCATTGTTATTGGTGTTCGCCCAGTTTGTATCTTAAAATCTAATATCTTTGTATCTAAAGTGGAGGAATGATTATGAAGAAAAATCTGAAATATTTCGAGAATGAATTATCTCGATTGAATAAAGAATTTGCAGATTATAAGAAAAAACATATCGGCACACCGGGAATCGGTAAAGTTATTGAGCTTGCTGGTATGGAATGGCTGATTCTGGATAAGACAGAAAACGGATATTTTGCCATTTTGAATGGATTTGATGGAAGAGAAAGAACATTTGATTCAGATTCAAATAACTGGATTGAAAGCAATCTCAGGCATGAATTAAACACTACTTTTCGTAAGAAAATCACAGAAGAGTTGGGAGAAGATGCAGTTGTTGAATTTGATCGTGATTTACTTTCTTTGGACGGTCAGACAGAATACGGACATTGCAAAGATAAAATTTCGCTGCTGTCGGTAGATGAATATAGAAAATATCGTAAATTGCTTCCGAACACAGGAAAATGGTGGTGGTTACTTACTCCGTGGAGCACGCCGGTAAATGATTACAGTTCGACACTTACCGTTGTTTCCCCTTCGGGCGGTATCGTCGACTGCAGTTACTACTATGTCTTTGGTGTTCGCCCCGTTTGTATCTTTCCTTCTTCAATCTTTGAATCAAGAAGTGATGATTAATGGCAAATGAAGACTTAAAGGTAATAACAAAGGCTAAACAGCTCGCAAAGCATACATTAATAGTTACCAGCAATTGCAGACGATATCCAAAGAAATACAGGTTTTCGTTAGTAGATAAAATGCAAAATAAAGCATTAGAAATCTATGAGCTGCTTTTTGAAGCCAACCGAACTGATCTGAAAGATTATAAAAGAGAACGATTAGAACTTCAAACAAAAGCCATTACTCATTGCGATGAGTTAATGTACTTTATAGAACTTTCATATGAATTAGGAATTATCAATTCTGGTGGAATGGAAGCATGGTCACAAATGGTCAAAGATATAAAGTACATGACTATTTCATGGAGAACAAAAGACAGAAATAGATAATTCCACAGGTTATGCACTGCGAATACCGTTGTTTCCCCTTCGGGCAATATCAACAACAACAATTACAACAATGAAAATGGTGTTCGCCCAACATGGATCACATGCAGACAGAGTAAGTGTAAAGCTGAAATCAGAAAAGATACAAGCAAATGCATAACCTTTCCGAAACGGATAAATACAAAGGAACAAAATAAATGGAAAAAGAAATTGTTACAAATTTTGAAAATTTATATCGTTCTTACAAGAAGGTTAAGAGCGGTAAGAAATTTAATTCAGGTACTGCAAGATTTTCTAATTTGTCTCTTGAAGGCATTCATCTCTTGAAGGAACAATTGGAAAGTCAAACGTATACCATAAATCCGTATAATAAGTTTCAAATTCATGAGCCAAAAGAGCGAACGATAGAATCATGTGCATTTAAGGACAAAGTAGTGCAGAGATGTTTTTCTGATTACATTCTGACACCAAAACTTGAAAATATCCTGATTAAATGGAACACTGCCGGACAGCAAGGAAAAGGACAACACATGGCAATGGACGGGTTAAGAAATCAAATGTTGGATTTCTATAAAAGAAATGGAATGAATAGTTGGATTGTAAAATGTGATATTCGCAAATACTTTTATTGCATAGACCATGAAATCATGAAAGATGTTTTAGATTATTATTTTGATGATGATTTTACAGTCTGGTTGAACCATTTGTTTATTGACAGCACAGATAATCCGGGACTGCCATTAGGAAATCAAGTAAATCAGAAATATGCATTGTTGCTGCTTCATTCGTTAGACCAAATGATAACGATTGAATTTGGAAATCCGTATTACGGAAGATACAACGATGATTTTTATGTGATTTGTAAAACGAAAGAAGATGCCAGAGAAATTCTTGAAGCAATCCGAATGATGATTGAAAGCCTTAGACTGGAACTAAACCCTAAATCACAAATTGTACCGTTTCGCATGGGGTTGTGTTATCTGGGCTTTCATCATTACGTGACTGATAAAGGAAAATATATCAGAAAATTGCGTGGCGATAAGAAAAGAAAAACACAGAGAAAAATCCGAAGATGGGTACGGGCAATGAATGACGGGAAGATGTCGATAGAAAAATTCAATGAAAAATACGGAGCATGCAAGAATCATATGCTTCATGGTGACTGCATTAAATTATGCCACAGTATGGATTTAGAAATTGAAAGGAGAATGAAATGAGATTAGTAAGTCAGAACGGGGAATTTGATGTTCCTTATGAAATCGCAGCATTAAGTAGAACAGGAAATATCATAATAGCATATGTGCCGATAGTTGGTGAAAAAGGAACAATTATGGCTCGTTATTCGACAAATGAAAAAGCCCAAAAAGCTATGAAAGCCTTGCATAAAGTGTATGCAGGAATGTTTCTTGCGCAAAACGTTGAAATGAGCGATGACGATTACGAGGAATGCGTAAAAATGGCTGCAAGAGGTTTTGGAATCATCAAAACAATGGTTAACAGCCCAGATATAAAATTCGAACCGGCAAACATCGTATTCAGATTCCCAGAGGATGATGAAGTATGAGAGAAATAAAAGAAACAGACTTAAACCAAAGCATCAGAATTGAGATGACTTTAAAGGAATTATATATTGTTAGATTATGCTTGGCAATAGCAGACAGTGATGATTTGAAATCAGGTTTTAGAGAAGCCGGAATAAAATTCGAGTCATCTGAAAAATATTTATTGATTAAGAGTTGCCAAGATATTTTACGAAGTTATGGGGTTCTAGGAAAGGGTGATGAAGTATGAAGAGAGTAGACAGCAAGAAGGACTGGGAACAGATAATAACCATTGAACTTCCATTAAAGCAACTCAAATTAATGAGAGATAGCATGTGCAAAGTAAGTTATGCGGAATTAGAGAGCCTAAATAGAGGAAAAGACATTCCATATGCCTATTCCGATTTAGAGAAAACCATAGATGAAGCTGATGATATCTTAAATGCATAAATGTAGTTCATGGAAAGCGAGGTGATGCCATTTGTTCATGCGAGTAATTTCAACAGGTAGTACCAAAGGAAATTGTTACGCTTTGCAGGCAAGTACAGGCGAGATTGTTCTTCTTGACTGCGGATGCAACTACAAGAAAATCCTTAGAGGGATTGAATACTAGATAAGCAATGTTGAAGCTGTACTTCTTTCACATGGGCACGGAGATCACACCGAAGCATTCAAGGAAATAATGGATGCAGGCATTCAGATTTACACCAATGACGAGACAGTTGAGGACATGAACATCCGAACAGGTGAACTGATGAAAGGTGTTCCAGAAAGGCATCCATTTAGAGCTGGTTCATTTAACGTGATTCCATTTGAATTGCCACATACAACATACGATAAAGAAACAAATCAGCTTGTACCTTGCTCGAACTATGGATATCTGGTAGGACACAATGAAATAGGAAAGCTTCTGTATATGACTGATTTTGAGTACAGTAAATATAATTTCCAGAAAATGAACATACATCATATGGTAATTGAATGCAACTACTGTGAAGAATTGGTGGACAAAACAGAAGCTAACTACAGACACAGGTTAAAAGGGCATTGCTCTTTATCAACTTGTAAGCAATTTATTAAGGAAAATCGCACAGAATCGCTTCGAACAGTAACACTGGTACATTTGAGCGGTCAAGCATCAGATGCCCGTAAAATACAAAAAGAAATACAGGAAGTCGCAGGAGACAATGTTCTGGTTCAGATTGGACGGGCTGGACTGGAAGTTGACTTGAATTTATGCCCGTTCTGAAAGGAGAAATTTCATGGAAATGACAGACTGTAGCAAATGCAGGTTTCGTAACTGCTGTACGTTAGCATGGGATTACGGTTCGCTTTACTGTAACGATTATGAGGAGGAAGATACATGGAACATTTCTTAAAATCACTTGAAAAATTAAAGAAGCCGTTAACTCACAGTAATCCAGAAGACATTGACCCGTTGTTCTGCCGGTACAACAAGGGGTGGAATGATGCAATCGAAAAGGTTGAGAAGCTGATTAATTCCTATAGCTTATCGGATGCGTGGATTCCAGTAGACGTGAAACTGCCGCCGGAACCAAAACCTAATCATAATTTTACAGGAGACATATATTTGATTGCTACCAAAGAAAGAACAATTCCATTCAGAGCAATGTGGAATGGAGAATATTTTACAGACGGTTTCGAAAAATTGAAAGTAATTGCATGGATGCCTTTGCCAGCTATGCCAGAACCGTACAAGGAGAACAAACATGAATAAAGTAATTTTGATCGGACGTTTGGTTAAAGATCCAGATGTCCGAATGGGAACAAACAATATAACAATTGCCAGATACACACTTGCAGTTGAGAGACAGTATCGCAAAAACAATGAACGTACATCAGACTTCATAAATTGCGTTGCACTTGGAAAGAATGGTGAGTTTGCCGAAAAATATCTGTATAAAGGAATGAAGATTGCAGTTATCGGAACTTGGCAGACTGGAAATTACACTGACAAGGATGGAAATAAAGTCTACACAAATGATTGCCTTGTGGAAACACATGAGTTTGCGGAGAGCAAGAAGAGCCAGCCAGAAGAACAGTCGCAGCCACCGATTCCAAGCCCAGAACAGGACGCAAGTGGATTCATGGATATGCCGTCAATTATGGATGACGAACTTCCATTTAATTAAGGAGTGAGAAATGAAATTTATAGATTTTTTCGCAGGAATCGGAGGATTTCGTAGGGGAATGGAATTAGCAGGACATGAATGTGTCGGCTTTTGCGAATTTGATAAATTTGCTACTGCGAGTTATATCTCGATGCATTTGCTGACAGATGAACAGCAAAAAGCATTAGAAGATATTCCTATCAAACAGAGACAGAAAGAAATTTTAAAGGAGGAATACAGAAATGGAGAATGGTATGCAAATGACATTCGAAGAGTGTATGCCGAAGATATTCCAAAAGCAGACTGCTGGTGCTTCGGATTCCCTTGTCAGGACATATCCGTTGCAGGAAAACAAGCCGGATTTCAAGGAAACCGTTCAAGCCTGTTTTTCAGAGTTATGTACCTTGTCGGACAGCTCAAAGAAGAAGATAAACCCACTTTCCTTTTCATTGAGAACGTTAAAAATCTGCTTAGTGTTAATGCAGGATGGGATTTCGCCAGATTGCTCATTGAAATGGAGCAGGGGGGGGTATGATGCAGAATGGCAGGTGCTCAACTCCAAAGATTTCGAAGTGCCACAAAACCGGGAAAGATGTTTCATTATCGGACATCTTAGAGGAAGAAGTACCTCAAAAATATTTCCTATCGAAGGAACAGACGGAGAAAATAGTATTTCGTTAAATCTTTTTGGCTGCCTTAACGGAAGAAATTCGCAGCGAGACAGAGTCTATAGTGATGTTGGGTTAGCTCCAACAATTAGTACGAAACCGGGAGAAAACACAGAGCCTAAAGTATCCATATTATTTGACACAAGCTATATTGGACAAGATGGAAAAGCAAGAGTATACGAAAATATTTGCCCTACACTAACAAGTAGAGATTATAAAGAACCTAGAAGTGTTGGGGTAGTATGTAATGTGAATCCGTCAGGAAAAGGGATGAACGGTAATGTGTATGATTCAGCTGGTTTAAACCCTACTTTGACAACAAATAAAGGCGAGGGAAATAAGATCGCAATTCCGGTTCTTACACCAGATCGAGCAGAAAAACGTCAGAATGGCAGAAGATTTAAGGACGATGGTGAACCAATGTTTACATTAACCGGACAAGACAGACACGGCGTTGCCGTTGAGGTTAAAGAAGCAACAAAACAAGGATATGCAGAGTGCAGAGTTGGCGTTGATACCGTAAACTTATCGGTTCCAGGAAGCAAAACCAGACGTGGAAGAGTCGGAAAAGAAATCGCAAATACCTTAGACACAAGTTGCAATCAAGGAATATTCGTAAAGGTTTCTGATGAATTGATTATATATGCAGTATGGTACGAAAAATATCAATGTTACATAGCAATCAGGAAGTTGACACCTAAGGAATGTTTTAGGCTACAAGGTTGGTCGGATGATTATTTTGAAAAAGCACAGTTCGTTAATTCTGACAGCCAGTTATATAAACAGGCAGGGAACGGAGTAACAGTTTCAGTAATTAAGGCAATTGCAGAGAAATTAAAAATAGGAGATGAATCAAATGCCTAAATGCACATCATTTGAAAGAAATAGTCTTGAAATAAGTGAGTTCAGGCAGCTCATTAAGAAACATACACCACAAAAACCGCGATTTATACGAAACAGAAGTGACACTTGCTCAGTATGGGAATGCTGCGAATGTGGAAATATATTCACAACAACTCATAGACCAGGAATTCTTGTTGGAACAGATATTGATTACTGTTCAAAATGCGGACAGAGATTTGATTGGAGTGATTAAATGATACAGCCAGTTTTAGAAACAAAATCTACATACAAAGGTTATCCATATGTAGTTTTGTTTATGCCGGGAGCATACAGATGCGGATATGTTGGAGTGCCTTACAGCCACAAATTAGCAAAGAAAAGAGTTAATGATTTAGGTTGGCTTAACTGCCATGGCGGAGTAACTTACACAGAACCGCATTTGTATAACTGCGACGATGAGAATACATGGTGGATTGGTTTTGATTGTGCTCATTGTTTTGATGGATATGATGTTGATACAGCAAAACAGTATTTTGGAGATGACCCAGATTTCAAAAGACTCTTTCATACAATGGAAGACTTCTGGAGAGAATCAAACAGAGATTTCGGTTTCGAAACGGATTTCAAAATCTGTTCACTTGCTTATGTCAAAGATGAGTGTAAGAAACTTATTGACCAGATTGAGAAGGAGTGATACCGGGTGGATTATAAAAAGCTTCGTCAGGTTAAGACTATCGAAGCAAGTAACAGGAAAAGACTTTTAAAAGTCAATCCCAAATTAGATGACAAAAGTGGTATTTATTTTCTTACAAGAGTAGATGAAAATGGAATCCCGTTCTTTTATATCGGGCAGGCAGTACATATAATTCAGAGGATGTGTTCACATCTCACTGGTTATCAGCATATTGACTTATCCATAAAGAAAAGGGGATTCTACAGCGAAGATAATCCTTTTGGATGGAAAATTAATTTCATTCATTATCCAGTAGAACAACTTGATAAAATGGAGCAGTTCTGGATTCTGGAATATACGAAAAAAGGTTATCAATGCAGGTACAATAAGACATCTGGAAGTCAAGGCGAGGGAAAAGAAAAAATAAATGAATTCAAACCGGCTAAAGGCTACAGAGACGGAATTAAGCAAGGAAAAATATCCCTTGCAAGAGAATTGAAACATATCATTGATACTCACTTGGAAGTGTCAATCAGACCAGAGAAATCAAACAACAAGGTGTCCATCAAGGCACTTGAAAAATTCAATAATCTTCTTGATGAAGAATCTTACAAATGATAAAGTTGCCGGTTCTGGCAGAAAATTCCAATTAAATAAATGAAAGGAGCTTGCCTTCATATGACGCAAGGGTGCACCGGGCTTCTTTTAAAAGATGAAATTAAAATGTGAAATCTATAGAGATTCAATGCAAAATTATAAAAAATATGCGATTCCAAGAGCACAACTTGTGATTGCGGATGTGCCTTACAATATTGGCAACAATTTTTATGGCAGCAACCCTATGTGGTATACAGGGGGCGATAACAAAAACGGTGAAAGTAAATTAGCCGGAAAAGCAGCTTTTAATTCAGACTTCAATTTCAACTTATATGAGTACTTTCATTTCTGCTCAAGAATGTTGAAGAAAGAAGACAAGAAGCCCATACAAAGAGGAAGAAGCAGCAATTCACCGTGCATGATCGTATTTTGCTCATTTGAACAAATTCAAACTCTGATTAATGCAGCTACAAAACATGGATTTATCCATTATATCCCCCTTATATTTATCAAAAACTATAGTCCACAGGTGCTAAAAGCGAATATGCGTGTAGTTGGTGCCACGGAATATGCGCTTCTGTTTTACAGAGACCGACTTCCAAAATTCAGAAACGGCGCACAGTTTGACGAAAACGGAAAGACAATCAGAGGAACCGGACACATGGTATTCAACTGGTTCCAGTGGGAAAGAGACCCAAAAGATATCCCGAAGATTCACCCTGCGCAGAAACCAGTTGCACTTTTAAAGAAACTGATTGAAACGTTTACTGATTCCGGCGATGTAGTTATTGACCCATGCTGCGGAAGCGGAGCCACATTGCGAGCCGCATATGAGCTTGGGAGAAGTGCTTTTGGATTTGAAATCGACCGTACATTTTATTGCAGAGCAAAAGCAGAAATGCTCGTTTTTGAAGATGATTCACAAATGAATATTAGTGATTTTATATAAGGATTATCTATATGAAAAATGGAATTTATAACATGGATTGTTTTGACGCTTTTCCAGATATTTCCGAAAAGTCAATTGACATGATTTTATGTGATTTGCCTTATGGATGTTTGAATAGAAAAAGATCACATTCAAAATGTGATATTCAACTTCCACTGGATAAACTCTGGAAAGAATACAAACGTATTATCAAAGACAACGGCGCAATCATTCTTTTTGGAAGTGGAATGTTTACTGCAGATTTGATGAAAAGTAATCCGAAATGGTGGCGGTATAACCTTATCTGGAAGAAAGGAGATCGTACCACTGGATTTTTGAATGCCCGTAGGATGCCGTTACGAAACCATGAAGACATATGTGTTTTTTATAAAAGACTTCCTACATACAATCCACAGATGGAAAAATGCGAATTTCACAAACGAAATCATTCAAGAGGCAACCTGCAGTCACCGCGAACACAAAACTGTTATGGAGATTATAAGGAAATTCCATCTGTTATAGCTGATGAAAAATTCCCTAAATCTATTATTGACATACAACCAGAACATAAAGAATTTTATCACCCATCACAAAAACCAATTAAATTGTTGGAATGGTTGATAAAAACATACAGCAATAAAGGCGATCTGATTCTTGATAATTGCGCTGGTTCTGGAAGTACAGCAATCGCAGCTATTAATACAGAACGAGAATTTTTGTGTTTTGAAAAAGATGAAAAATATTTTGAAATTGCATCTCAAAGGATTCAACGAATTCATCGTATTTAAACACACGCACGCCCTCTGGGATCGGAACAGTGAAACTTGTTTCCCGGCATATGAACGCTATCCGGTTCCAGAGGTTAAAAGAAATGAGGTAACTATGGTAAGTAAATATAACACCGAAAGAAAGTATCTCGAAGGACAAGAGAACAGAAAAGAAATTTATCTGTTTCTTATCAGATATTTTACAAAATATGGATACGCACCGTCATTTAAAGAAATTGCCGAAAGCCTTGGCATATCAAAAGCAACTGTACAACGACATATGAAGCAGCTTGAACTTGATGGATTGATTGCTACTGCACATCCGAATACTCCGCGAGCGTTCCGCCTTGTTGGATATGAATATCAGAAGGTGACAGAAGTATGAGAATATACAGTGTTTTCGAGAATGAACAATGGATTGGCGATATGACCGCTGATGATATTTCGCAAATGCTGAAATGCTCCAGACAAGAAGTTTTGAATGCGGTTTCATCTGCAAGACTGATTAACGAAAAATATGCAGTTGTCTATGATGGCGATAATACCGTGACCGGAAATACACCATTAGACAGAAAACTCTTGAAAGAATTTGTCTTAATCACAAGCCAGCTGAAAGGATCGGTGAGAGCATGAACAGGGCAGAGAGAAGAAGGCAACAGAAAGCATCTGAGAAAACACGCTTAAATGCACCGTATAATTTCAGCAATTTCAGTCTGGAACAAATTTCAAAGGTGACAGGCGCAAGAGTTGAGTCCTTAAAACTGTATCTGATGCAACGTGAAGATGAAATGCGCAAGGAAATATCGGAAGAACTTATTTCAGAATCACAAGAAAAGCTGTGGAAAGCAGAGGATTATATCGCAGTTGCAAATGTTCTTATCAGTTTGTTTGCAATTAAGAAAACATGGGGATTTACAAAATCCAATCAGAGATTCTTAGAAAACCTAAACTCTGCCAAAGAACACATTGAAGAAGTTGGAATTGAAAAAGCATACCAGGAAGCAAAAGAAACAATGGGAATTAAACTTGAATTTGATTCCATAAATATAAATAAAGAATTTGGGTTTGGAGAAAGTGAGGACTAATCATGGCAGAAAATTGTAATGAAAACTGCATTGAATGGATTAAAGGAAGCGAGTTTGCAGGAGTTACTGCTTCTGAAATTGCATTTAAAAATCAAGTTCTTGAACTTGCGAAGAAGAGACCAGAAGACGTTAAGATTATTGCCATGAATAATGATGGCTCTATATATGCTCATGTTCCAAGAAAATATGTAAAATTACATGCACCACGGATTCTGACAGAAGAGCAGAGAGCCGAACTGGTGGAACGTGGAAAGAATATGTCAAGAAATAAATCAACTGATTGTGAAGAAACGTCAGATTTCAATTCTGATGATGAAGGTGAGGAAATGTTCAATGTTTAATGAAAGAATGGGAATTAATGTTGAAAATGGTAAAAGTAGGATTTGCCCTAAATGCGGGAATCGTTTTCACGTTTTCGCAGATTATAACCGGCATTGTGGAGGAGATTTATATTGGTGCGAATGCACAGAATGTAAAACCATTACAAAAATACATCACAGTAAGGAAGCTGCAATAGTGGCTTTTAAGGAAGGATTGGTGCACAAAAATGAGCAAAGTGAACATATATGGGCTTAAAGCATATATAAGTAAAACGTTTGATTTGCATGTTGGCAAAAGAATCAAATACGTAGAACGTGGTGGGGAAGAAAAAGAGCATATCTATGAGGTAAAACAGCTTTTTCCGCATTGCGTTTTACTGGAAGATATTTTCGATCATACAAGAATTTGCCCTTGTTACAGCAAATTAAGCTTGATGTTAAGAGGGATTGAATAAGAATCTGGTTAAGAAGATGGGAGTACAAAATCATGTATCAACTGCACAATAGCGTGTCAGTTGCTTACATGGGGAAAGTGAGGATGGAAAATGAAAAATAATAATTACACTTCATTTTTTAAAACGAAACCAAAGAAAGTAGAGAGATACATTCGTTGCAGAAAATGTGGTGGAAACATGGAATGGGTTGAATACTATCCGCCGGAAATCAAATGCCCGAAGTGCGGATATACAGTATATCCAAAACCTTATGAGCCAGATTGTACCACACTGCCAGAAACATGGAAGAAATATTTTGAATTATAGGAGAAAATGGGGATGAAAAAATGGATAAATTAAAGCCTTGTCCGTTTTGCGGAGGAAAGGCAATAACCGAATGTTGGGCTAGCGGCGGCATTATGTACATGGTTAAGTGTGGTAATCCAGATTGCGCTGTACCAGCGGAAGGTTATCCTTCTGGAAGAAATTTAATAGCTGTAAGAGAACAGTGGAATCGAAGAGCAAATGACAAGGAGGACACAAAATGAAATTTAAAAGTAATGCTAAGTATAACGAAGATCCCAAAACCGGGAGTATTTTCGCCTTGAAATACAATTCTTTAGGAATCGTTATCTACAAATACGTTGGTTGTGGAGATGCACTGTTTCTCAACTGCAGTACATTGGATATTCTCAACCACAATCTCGGAACAGAGGATTTTGAGGAAGCTGTCAGAAAGGCGAAAGAAATTATCATGCGTGAAGTTAAGAAAATCAGAGAGGATTCATACAGATTCTATTCAGACAGCAACATTGAATTTGATAGATATTAAGGAGGACACAAAATGTTAATCAGAAGTCAGGATAAAAGAATGATTGTAAATTTCGACAATATTTGCACAATATCAGCCTTTCCTGAAAAGGATAGTGAGGATATCTATGTCGAAGATGGCACAGGCTCACTCATGGTCGGAAGATATTCCACCAAAGAAAAAGCCATGAAAGTACTGGATATGATTCAGGAAGCCTATGTAAATGGACATATTGATTATCAGATGCCAGCGGATAGCGAGGTGGTTGCATGAGTGATAAACGTAAAATATACAATTACATAAAAAGGACAATAAATCCTTACGGAAGACCTTTCGAGGGAACTGCATATGAGTTCGGGCTTAAAATCATGGATTATATCGAAAATATGGATGACGAGAAAGAAAATGGTTGAATTCCGGTGAGTGAGAGATTACCCGAACCAGGCAAATACGTCCTGGTATCATTTGAAAACTTCACTCTTCCGATGATTGGAATATATACAGTCGATGATGATGACGGCGGTACATTTAGGATTAGTGACGAAGACGATAGTTTTCTCGAACACGATTTGTACGTGAACGCTTGGATGGAATTGCCAGAGCGTTATAAGGAGGGCAGATCATGATTACATTCTTGTTAGGATTCGTCCTTGGAATCATAATTGGCGTGACCGGACTTGTATGTGTAGCGATCATGTACGATAAGCACCACCCAGACGAATAGAAAGGAGAACGGTATGCTGACAAGGAATAAAAAGCTGAAAGACTACGGTATTCCGGCAGAGGACATTGAAAAACTGAATACGATGCTGAAAGACTTCCCGGCAGAGTATGGATACCTGCTTACCAGTGCAGCCTTGTCAGCTTGTCCGAAAAATACGGTGATAGCGGATATGGTTATTGACAATATCATACACCGGAAAAGCTATAGGAAAATCAGCAGAGAAAGATATATCCCGATGAACCCGAAAGACTTTTACGGATACAGGCGTAAGACTGTCGCTGTACTGTATGAGAGAATGAGGCTGTTGGGAGTGTGGGAGGAGGAATAAAAAAATGTGCCTTGTATGGTTGGCAATTATATTTATTTGTTGGATTCTAGGTGCAAAAATATCAGATATTAATGTTGCAATGATAGCAATTTTCTATATTGGCGACTGCATTTCTGACCTTGCAAAAGCGATTGAGAAGAGGAGCGAAAAATGAAATTAATTGAATTATTGACAGCAATCGGCGTAAGTGATGACAGTTGTGAAAAAATCCAGATATGTCAACCCGGCGGAGACTGGGAAGACTATGATACATTTAATGCCGGTTCAGGACTGTTGAAGCCATTTTACAATTTGCGAGTGAAATGCCTTTCAGCGATAGAAACAGATGTGTTCAGAGTTGATTTGGCTTTTGATAAGAAAGAGGGTTGATTTAATGAGACTAATTGATGCGTACGACTTAATTGAATATATTAAAATATGGGATATTGGTATGAGTATTGATTCTGACCAAAAAGAATTTATTAATTGTATTAATAGACAGCTGACAGTTTTTAATGTGGATAAGGTTATAGAAGCCTTAGAACAAGAAAAAACAGAATTAAATCGGCTTTTGAGTGAAAACGTGGGGACAGGATATGAATTTGCAAGTAAATGCAGATTGGATACATTAATAAAAGCAATCGAAATCGTGAAGGAGGGTGGAGTTGAATGAGAGAAATTCTTTTCAAGGCAAAGCGGATTGATAATGGCGAATGGGTTGAGGGATATTACCTAAGAGATCAATATCACATAGGGGGAAAGGACATTATTTTTTATCGGAAGGATTCAGATCGGTTTACAGTATATACCGATATAATTGATATAGAAACCCTCTGCCAGTTCACAGGTCTGACCGACAAAAACGGAAACAAAATTTGGGAAAATGACATTTTGATGGCACACTTGGACGAATCCTACCCAGAAGACACAACATATGAAACCGTTGAATGGGGTGTTGCAGGATGGGTAACACACGAAGCTAATAGCATAGATAAACAATATCTCGATGAGTTTGATACGGAATATTTTGAAGTAGTTGGAAACATTTTTGACAATAAAGAATTGTTACAGGAGGAATCAGATGAGTAAATCAGTATTAGTGATAAATACGCCAAAATATTGTGCTTTATGCGTTTTGCGCAGTGGAGTGCATCACCCGTTCTGTAGAGTAAACAATAGAGATATTACAGATTTGAGTATTAGACCTGATTGGTGTCCATTGCAGCCACTGCCGGAGAAGAGTGATACTAAGATGACTGGTGCTGATTGGAATTGTGGATATAATGACGGATGGAACGCTTGTGTTGATGAAATCATAATCCGCAGCAAATCACCGGAAGAAATCATTAAATACTATGAGAACAAAAACATTCAAATTAAAAGAAAAGCTGCACAGGAAGCTCAAACATCTGCATTAACTACTCCATTGAAAAAACCTTTAAGTAATGCTATGTTTAATGGAATGCTATGGAAAATTGTTTGAAGAGGCAAAATATATGACGACAAATCGAAGCGAATGTATGAGAAAGTGCAATATTTGCGGACAGTGGGTAATTACAGAATATAAACCTGATTATCCGATACTTAATGATAGCCGTTTTAGGTATCCGAAAGCAATTTTTATTTGCGAAGAATGCGCGAAAAAGCGCGAAGAAAAGAATATATTTTTGTGAGGTGAAGTAGATGGAGAGATTAACACTTGACGAAGCTATTAAACACGCAAAAGAAGTAGCAGATATGAATTATAATGACGCAGAAAAATTTGACTCAAATGATTCTGTAGAAAATTATATGAAGACTAATTGTATGGAATGTGCAGAACAGCACGAACAGCTTGCGGAATGGTTGGAAGAATTAAAATCATATAAAAATGCAGAAGAACAGGGATTGCTTGTGAGATTGCCAGATGATTTAAACAGAATATTGTATCAAGTAAATTATAGATGGACATGCACTGAATACGGTGAGGAAAATAATAAATGTGAAATCTATGATTGTAAATGTGAATGTGATATCAGGAAAGAATATTATATAGCCGAAGTTGATTTGCAATATATTCCGATTAAAAGTTATTATAATTGTCTTGGCGAATTTTTATTTCTCACCCGTGAAGAAGCTGAGAAGAAGTTGGAGGAGATGAAAAAAGAATGAAAGGTATAATTTTGCTAGCACTGTCTGGAATTGGCGCTTTTACAGTTGGAATAAAAATAGGAGATATATTGCTGTTTTTATGGGATAAGTTTAATGATTGGAGAAGGAACGGTTGCAAAATAAAATGTCTTTGCAAACCACATAAATACAAATTGGTTTGGTATTGGAGGAATACTGAGGACGCTATTTTGGAATGCAAGAAATGCGGTAAAAGAAAGCGAGTATTCATTGATTATGATTCCATTAAAGAGGAAGTGTATTAGGATGATTAATATGAAATCAGAAGAAGCAAGAGATATTCTTTCTGATATGAGAGACCAGCATTTGCAGTTCATTGACGGAACCGAAAATACTGGGACATGGGGCGAAAAATTTTTAAAAGAAGCATGGGCGTGTGATTTTGGGGCAAAGGCATCAGAAAAACAGATTCCGAGGAAGCCGATTGATAAAACAAAACCAGATGATACCGCCAGCCGTGCTTATGAAAATTGTAATATTATTGTCTGTCCAACCTGCGGCGGACGGTTGAAACTGAAATCAAAAGGGAAATATTGCGATAAATGCGGGCAGAAATTAGATTGGGGAGAGGCGTGATTAAATTGGATTTTAACAGAGCAATGGCAAAATCAGTAGCATGGGTTAGTACATCAATGGCAGTGATTGCGGCAATATCTGCAACCAAAAATCCTTGTTGCTTATTTGCGTTTATTCTGCCGCTATTCGTGTGATTACCGCTTGATTGAGAGGAGTGATAGATAATTGGCAGAAGTAAAATGGATTAAAATGGCAACAAACATTTGGGATAATAGAAAAATTGTTCAAATTGAATCCCTTCCAGATGGAGATACGATCATTGTTATATGGTTAAAACTTTTGTGCCTTGCCGGGACAACTAATGATTCTGGAATGGTTTATTTTACAAAAGAAATACCATATACAGAACAAATGCTCTCCACACTGTTTAATCGACCTCTGGCAACTATACAGTTTGCTTTAAAGGTGTTCCAAGAATTCGAAATGATATCAATTATTGATGATTTTTTACAGATTTCCAATTGGAAAAAATATCAGAACATCGAAGGTATGGACAAGATTAGAGAACAGAACCGAATCAGGAAGCAAAATCAGAGAGAAAGGCAAAAAATTATGATTGAACAAGATATGTCACGTGACATGTCACGTGACGTCACGCAACAGAATAAGATAAAGAATAAGAAAGAAGATATAGATAAAGAGAAACATAATAAATTAATAGTATCTAAAGATACTATATGTCAGACTGATGTCCGACGTGTCATCGAAGAATGGAACAAATTACAGGAAGTTGGCATCAATCCAATACGCGATATTAAACCATCATCAAAAAGATGTCAGTTACTCAAAGGGCGAATCCGTGAATACGGAATTGATGAAGTCCTTAATGCAATCAACAACATCCGCAACAGTGATTTTCTTCGAGGAGAGAATAACCGCGGATGGATGATAACATTTGACTGGTTCGTAAAGCCGAATAATTTTACAAAAGTTTTGGAAGGAAACTACAATGTTATAAAAGGAGGCGACATCAAGCATGGAACCGGTAGAACAGCTCAAACACATGTCAAACCGCTTATCCCATTCGATCAATGTGGAGGAAGCGAAATCTCAGACACTCCATTTGCAGACTGATTGTCCTGATTGTGGCGGTTCTGGTTGGATATGGTCAAGGGACGATAATGGCGTTCCATATTGTGAAGAATGCCATTGCGGAATCAGAAAGAAGATGATCATGCAGAACCAGCTGCAATTTGCTGAAATGCCGGATATGTACAAGGAATGCAGATTTTCAAATATGAAAAGCAGCGTGTATCAACTTCCAGAAAGTAAGGAAATATTCATACAGGCGGCAAAAGCTGTTAAATATTGGATTGAAAATATCCAACAGATGCAGGAACAGGGAATTGGGCTGTACATATATTCAAATACTAAAGGCTCTGGAAAGACAAGACTTGTATGTAGCATGGCAAATGAGATGATAGAAAAGCATCAGAAATCGGTAAAATTCACAACATCCCTAAAAATTCTTGATGAGATAAAGTCAACATGGGGAGAACGAGGAAAAAACGCAGAGAATAAGCTAATTAGTGATTTGACTTATGCGGATATTTTGATTATTGACGATTTTGGTGCGGAATCTGGGAAAGATTGGATTAATGAAAAATTCTACGGAATCATTAATGGCCGGTATGTGGACAAGAAAACCACAATTTTCACCAGTAATTATCCTATTTCCCGATTGAAATATGATGACCGCATTACGAACAGAATTTTAGAGCGATCATTGGAAATTCCTTTCCCTGAAGAATCAGTCAGGGAACACATAGCGGATGCAATGAAACAGGAACTTATCAAAAAGATTCAAGGCGGTGAAAATGGAAAACAAGCGTAAACCGTGGATAAAATTGACGCCACAAGAAATTCAGAATTTGACTAATCGTCAATGCACAGACTGCAAGTTCTATCCGAAATCAAACGGCACATCAGGGAAAATGCAACCGTGCGATTATATTTTTATGGTCGGCCATAGTCGAGGATGTGATCCAAGAGATTGCGTAAAAGAAGGCAAATTTGAATATGCAGCAACAAAGAAAAGGAGAAAAGTATGGAGGGCAAAAACGAAAAGTTAGATATCACGCCAGAACTGGTGCTTATATGCAGGAAAGTAATACGACAATACGCAAAGCAAATTGGTAGGCATGATTGCCACAAATGCATCATATATGCAGAATGCGAGCATGACTTTGCCAGATGCCCGGAATTATGGAAGGACATTAGCATATGAGAAAAATCAGCGAAATGTACAAGCGTTCGGGCGGTACGAACTATGAACATCAATGCTTTGAATGCACGATGTTTAAAAACGCTAAAAGATGCAAATGCTTAAATTACGAACTGGATGCTGACTGGAATCCAAATTGGACAGCCTGCAAATTTTTTACAAAAGATGAAATAGAAGAAATACAAGGACAGATGAATATTTTTGATTTTGTGAAATGAGAGGTGAGCATATGGCAATTGTTACGATTGATGGAAAAGAAATTGATATCGAACAAATTGAACTGCCAGAAGAAATTATTAAAATCATAATTGAATGCTTAGGTTGACCACAAAAATATTGTAGTGTAAAATGTGTCGTAACATGATATGTGCGGCACATTTCTACACAAAGGAGGAATAGTCATGGAATGTGTTGCGTATTTGCGTGTATCAACAGAAAAACAGGCCGAAGAGGGAAATGGATTAGACAGTCAGAAAAGAGATATTGAAAATTATTGCAGAAAAAATCAATTGATTATATCTGATTGGTACGAGGATGATGGTTTCACAGGTTCGAATATGAATCGCCCAGCATTGCAACGCTTAATTAATGATTGCTCAAAGAAAAAATTAAAATGTGTTGTAGCGTTTAAACTAGATCGATTATCAAGAAGCATGGTCGATGGAATATACTTAATTGAACGTGTATTTATACCTAATGGGGTGGATTTTAGATGCGTGCATGATAGTGTAAGCTACGACAGCCCAATGGAGCAAGCATACACTCAGATGATGGCAGTGTTTGCGCAACTTGACAAAAATACTATGCTGCTTAGAATGCGTGGCGGTATGCTGGAGCGAGTGAAACAGGGATATTGGATGGGAGGTGGCAACACTCCTTATTGCTATAGATATAGCAAAGAAGACGGAATCTTAGTTCCCATACCAGAACGCAAAGAAATGGCTTTGCGAGCTATGAATTTGTATATATCCGGTTATTCTGATGTTCGAATACAGAAATTGATAGGATTTAAAAGCGAGTTTGTTACACGACAGGTTCTTACCAGTCCTGTAAATATTGGCATGATTCCGTATAAAGGGAACCTATATAAGGGAAGACATGAACCGATTTTTGATATTAAAGTATTCGAATTAGCCCAAGAATTAAGAAAAACTCGTAAGCAAAGTAAAAGCTTCTGCGTTAATCACGAGAATCAGCTCTTGACGGGGCTGTGCTATTGCGGAGTGTGCGGATGCAAGATGAGATATCAGAAGTGGACTCATGGGAAGCATAAAATTTATTGCTATTCAAGGGATAATGGAATGTCGTACTTGCCAAATTACAATCCGAATTGCAACAATTCGCTTGAGTGGGCAGAAGATATTGAAAAGCAGGTTGAAGATGAGATTTTAAAGATTTCCCTCAATTTATCATCGCATAAGCCAAAAGAAAGAGAAAGCTGTCTGGACATTTTGAGTAAACAACTCCAAAAAGAGAAAACGAAGCTAAAACGTCTGTATACTCTTTATGCTGATGGAAATGATACGGTTCTGGAGATGATAAAAGAAACGGAATCCGGTATAGATGAACTAAAGTTAAAAATACAGAACGAGATGAAAAACCCGGATAACTCACAGAAGAAAGAATTTGTATACGATAATATAAAAAAGCTTGCCGATGTGTGGGAACACATTGACAAGCAAAACAAAAACCGTATATTAAAAACTATAATATCAAAAATAATTATAGTCAATGGAAATATTGAAATACAGTTAAAGAAATTTTAGCATAAACTATATGCCATCGGAGCCGCATTATGTAAGTGCTAATAACAAATGCGCCGTACATATCATGTAAATTGACATAAAATAGAATATTTGATAGTATATATTGTATACTAACGATGACACCGATCCGAGAATGAGGATTCTGTGTCTTTTTTTATTTTCGGGAGGAATTTTCATGATTGCACAGGGAATCAGCCATACTGCATACGATACCATGAAAGAATATATGCTCACAGGAGCAGAACTGGACGGCAGATACCAGATTCCAATGATGGACAGATATGTGGACGAAACACCACAAGACACAGTAGATTTTAAAGATAGCTTCAGCCGAAAGATAAAGAATCATCGAGAATTAAGCATCAACTTTTATATCCATGACTGCGAATTTGAAAAGCTATGGAATAATCCAGATAGATACCTGGAACACTTGAAATGTTTCAAGAGCGTGATCGCGCCAGACTTCTCAATGGCAGTCGGTGAAAATGGTATGCCATTTGCCATGAATATCTGGAACAAGTACAGAAATCATGCCATGGCTCATTATCTCAGCATGAACGGAATAAAGGTGATTCCTAATGTGAGCATTCCACCAGAATATTGTTACGACTGGATATTTGATGGAATTCCGCAAAGAAGCGTAGTGGCGTGCTGCACTAATGGACGTATCAAAGCAAAAGCGTCTAGGATTGAATTCTGTCAGGGATTCTATGAGATGGTCCGAAGAGTAAATCCGATCAAAGTCATCATAATTGGATCAGCGCCAGAAGAACTACAGACAGATGTGCAAATCGTGAATTTCAAAACACGCAGTCAAAAGATCAGGGACAAGGAGGGAAAGTATGGGGTTTAATACCGGAAATACAGCGAGAAAGAAATCAAAAACTAAAGCCCAGGAAGAACGAGAGCAGAGGATGAAAAGTAGAATCGCAACAAGGAAGAGAAGAAGCACTGGAAAAGTAAATCAGATAAACAAATTGAAATAGTTTTACATTTTCCATAATCCCAGAATAGATGTTATAAAAACATTTGTGCATAAATTACAAATAAACGAATTTCAGAAATGACCCGTATCCATGGAAAAACGATTTTTTTCGTCTAAATTCCATGCTTCGGGTCTTTTTTGAATGTCTGTGAAAATTAGCATTCGTGAGACTATGCAACAAAGCGGCGACGCATCAAAGAGCAAGTCAGTAAAAGAGGACGCGCCATTGAAAGGCAAATCGTAAAGCGACAGCCGATCACAACGCCATGAATGAGCCGATCAGGAACCCGAACGACACCGGCACAAGTAAGTGGCACTGGTGACCGTATGCAACTATCTTTTTATACCGTCAGCCATGCCGGCAAGAATACAACGAAAGCAATTATTATTCATTGCGTAAATAGTTCTAGAATCGATTCGAACGGCATAAGCCTAGACTTTTATCGAGCGACGATATAAAACGGCTTAAAAATCAAAATACAGCGTCAAAACATTATAAGGCAGTCAGCCGGGATATAATATAATAACACAATGCTATTATAAAGCCCGTAAACATGCCTAGAATCAATTTTACTATTGCAGTCGATAAAATACACATGCAAGCAATAAACAGCCGTAAAACGTCAAATAAACGCTTACAAGGATAAGAACCGGCAACAGCTGCATGATCTGTACAAACTGCCAGAAAATCAGCGTGCAAAAATGGTTCGCAAATAAGACCGCCCGAAGCGATCCGGAATAGATACAGCCATAGACCTGGACAGAATCCAAACCGGCATTTATCCACATTGACATATATTACCATAATACAACCGTTATAATTTGCCGTCAATCCTTTTAATTGATTGCGTAAAACGTTCCAGAATGGATTATAGAAGCGCAAGCGGTAAAATGTATGCCTAACATGTATAAAGCCGCTAAAACATAAATAAAAGCATTGTAAAACGAATATTGAATTGTCAAGGTGTAAGCTTGCAAGAAGTTCTTGCAGGTTAAGCCCTGCTTAAGTCATGAACTAACGCCACCCAGAGCGGAAACAGGGCACGAGAAAAAGAGCAGCTTTACCGCTCTTTTTTAAAACGCATAGTATAATCATGCTTTTTAAGAAACCAGTTTGCACGATCTGCCGCCTTTTTCGTAATTTGCACGAGAGCGGCCTTTTGACCGTTGACCCAAATTTCATAGTTTAACAAAGGTTCTGCATTGTTGATAATCAAAAAATCTAAGCATTCCTCGCATGCCCCAAAAAGTTCAGGAAGACGCCCGCAAAGATATCCTTTGTAAAATGGCGACTTGTGAAGATGGTTTTTATTTTTTAATACTTCGGCATCTTTTTGCGTTAGAATCCCAAAATAATGCGTGAAATTTTGATATCTTATCGTTATTTTGTTCATTTTGTTCCCTCCATTTAATTAGAAAAACAGGCGGGAAAACCCCGCCCGAGATTGTTTTATTTAGTTCAAGCAAGCATTTATTTTCTTTGCTAGATGCGGAAATGCTTCACAAATTTCTTGCACGCTGTCGGCGTAATAGTCGCCAACCATTTTGCCAAAAATTCTAATATTACCAGAATAAAAACAGCCGAGATCATTAAACTGAATATCTAGCCCGGTTGCCTGTTCTTTTTTATCACTGTACCACATGTCAATTTTAATCATTGTATAGCCCTCCTTTTATGCTGCAATTGAAATTATTTTTATAACGCTTTCTTCCCATTCAAAGAAAGTATAATAGTTATGTTCAAAATAGTATTTTTCTTTTTCCAGATCGTTTCTATATTCTGGAAACTTGTTGACAAGTGTTTTCGTCATTTCTATGACCTTTTGCCGTTCTGACATTGCTTCTACCTCCGTCAATATCCAATGATTATATAATGAGCTACCAACAGCAATGGGAAAATTGCAATTGCAAAACCTGTTACAAAATCTTTTATCATGTTTTTCATTGATTTATGCCGTACACTTTGTTATAATACAAAGCGTCCTTTCTTTTTTCTTTTCCAATGGTTAATTGTTAAGGGCATTTGTACCGGCACACGCACGCCGGTGCATTTTTTATAGTTCTATATCTCTTTTGTATATAATATTACTTGCTTTTCCAGTCTTTTATTCTCTTGAATTGTTATGCTTGAATCGTCAAAAACAATGTTGTGGCCCTCGGACATTAACACAGCTGCCATTTTAAATGGGTTTATTTTTGGAAAACTACAAGTATATTGAATTACATTAAAGCGAATTTGTTTATTAGTATCTAATTTTTTTAAGTCTTTTTTATAATGGTTAAAAATTCTATTTTCTTTCTGTTCAGTCGTTTCTTTTAACATTTTTATGCCTCCTTTAAAATTTCTAAGATCTTTTTGCAAGCTTTCAAATAGTCATTTGTTAAAATCTCATTTTTGAAGTGTTCCCCACGTAACCGGGACTCGAGCCAATCAATAACGCTATTGCGGTTGCTTCTTAGTTCTTCCAGAAAATCGTCATATGAAGAAAAATCCTCATTCTTGATAAGTTCCGGGACGCATTTGACCAGTATGTAAATATTTGGAAAATCGGCTTTCTTGTACCAGACGCAGCCGCTCCACAGCTTTTCAGCGGTTCCGTTACATCCGGCACAGAACTTTTCACAGCTATAGCACATTGAGTTATATTTCAGGCTTTCGAGTGCCTGTTCTCTTTCTTTTCTTGTCTGCTCCTGCTCAGGAGTTAAAATCATTGTATTTTTCATAGTTTTTTTACCTCTCTTTTTTCTTTTTTTGAAGTCCGGCGGTGCGAATTAAAACGCCACGGCTGAACTGCCGCCGGAAGAAATTAGTTTATAAACTCGTCAAGTTCTTGATCGGTCATTGACTCGACTTTTGCTCTGGCTTTAATCGGTGACCACTCACACTCTCCGACCAGATATGCAAATACGATTGTTTCTAATATTGTTCTTTCTTCTTTTTCCATGTCGTTTTTCCTCCTTTATTTTGCCTCTGTAATATCTGCAATGATGTCGTCTGTATAGTCATAAGTTCCGAGACTGTCGAATGTGATGACCACGTCCGCACCGTCTGCGATTTCTTCATTATCGAATCCCCATTCTTCACCGCGAATGTCGGTAACTGTTTCCGTGTCTGCGTGGTACACGCCCGGCATCACGTAAGTGTTTGCGTCTGTTGCTGGTGCCTGTGAAAGTGCTGCGATCATTGCTGTAATGATTAATGTTTTCATTTTGTTTTCCTCCTGTTTTTCCGGCTCTGTGTCCGGGTTGCTTGTTCTCTGTTGATGGTTATATATTATCACTAAAATTAGAGAATGTCAATATATAAATCACAAAAAATAGAGAAAATATTTCTTGACAATCAGAAACGAAAAAGTTACATTATATATAGAAGAAACTCATCTCAAGTCGTGATCTATCAGGTATCATACTAACCTCCTGTCTCTTATACACATCTCCGAGCCCACGAGACCGTACTAG
>ERZ1026858.106-NODE-106-length-43429-cov-58.781805_pt1 | contig 43429 bp, 31 predicted proteins | sample MGYA00380159_ERZ1026858 | MGnify/ENA primary metagenome ERZ1026858 (study PRJEB33269, sample SAMEA4719795) | human gut metagenome | biome: human-associated habitat; feature: organic feature; material: feces | place: Cameroon | collected 2013-10 ...
GGAGAGTAGGTGGCTGCCTTCTTTTACTTGAGGTCTTCAGAGTCTAACGACTTTGGAGACCTTTTTTTGTATTTCACTCTTGACAACGCTTGCGCCAGATTGTGGATCTTTGCAACCGTTTTTGGTTAGCTCGGTCTGATCATGAGCAAGCGTTCTTTGACTTGTTTACATATTTTATATATAAGTTTCCCTTTTCCGCCGATTATTTCTTAACTTTGCATTATATATAAAAACTGATCTACTACGATTTTTTTAATGTTATAATGTATTTTATCAAATTTATAAACAGATCTTTCTTTGATAGTCTTATCTTGCCATTGACACGGATATGTTGCGGACGAATCTGTCGTATTGTGGCGTCAATGATGCTGCTTGTCCTGTGCGTACCCGTAAGCGCCGATGTTCCTCCATTGCTGCCCATGCCCCAGAAGGTGAGCATGACTGACAAGTGGGTCACGGCTGACAGGAATGTATGCTTTACGAAGGTGGACCGAGTGGAAGGTGCTGAGTCGCAGGACGAGGCATACCGTTTGGTTGTTGACAAGCATAATGTTAATATTTACGCTACCGGTGATGCCGGACTGTTCCGTGCCAAGCAGACGTTGGAGCAGCTTACCGCTATACGTAAAGGCAAGAAGTACGTTCCTGTCTGTGACATCACCGACTGGCCTGCATTCCGTGTACGTGGATTTATGCACGACATCGGACGCAGCTTCATACCGATGGACGAACTTAAGAAGGAGATAGAGCTGTTGAGCCGTTTCAAGATAAACGTCTTCCATTGGCATCTTACCGAAAACCAGGCTTGGCGTCTGGAGAGCAAGCTTTATCCGATGCTCAATGCTCCGGAGAATATGGAGCGTGACAAGGGAAGATATTACACGCTTGAGGAGGCGCGTCAGCTGGCGGAGTTTTGCCGTGAGCATTATGTGACGCTTATCCCCGAGATAGACATGCCTGGTCATAGTGCAGCCTTTGAGCGTACCTTCGGTTTCGGTATGCAGACTGAGGAGGGCAAGCGCATAATGAAAAATCTGTTGGCTGAAACGTGTGACGCTCTGGACGTGCCCTACATTCATATAGGTACGGACGAGGTGCAGTTCACCGACTCTACTTTTGTGCCTGAGATGGTGGCTTTCGTCCGTTCTGAAGGAAAAAAGGCCATCTCATGGAATCCCGGATGGCACTATGAGAAGGGCGAGATAGACATGACGCAGTTGTGGAGTTATCGTGGCAAGGCTCAACCGGGCATCCCTGCCATTGACTGCCGCTTCCATTATGCCAACCACTTCGACAATTACGCTGACCTTGTGGCGCTCTTCAACAGTCGCATTCTCGACCAGCCGAAGGGCAGCGACGACATAGCCGGCTGCATCGTGGCGTTCTGGAACGACCGCAACATTGACAACACCCGACAGCTGCTTGACGAAAACAATTTCTATCCCTATATGCTTACGCTTGCCGAAAGAGCATGGCGAGGCGGAGGCACCTGTTACTTCAACGGAAAGGGCACGCTCCTTTGGGACGACGAGCCTGAGCAGAAGGTTGCCTTTGCCGAGTTTGAGAACCGTATGCTGTGGCATAAAGACCACACGCTGAAGGGAGAACCTTTCTCTTACTGTCGTCAGACTGATGCACAGTGGCGTATCACCGATGCATTCCCGAACGAAGGCGACCTGACCAGATCTTTCCCTCCTGAGGAACATCTTTCCGCTGACGGAGGTCCTAAGGCAGACCTCACCTCTTATGAGTATGAAGGCAAGACGTACGGCTCGGGTACGGTGACCGGCAACGGCATTTATCTGCGACACGTGTGGGGAACTCTCGTCCCCGGTTTCTACGCCAATCCTGAGGAGAACCATACGGCTTATGCCACGCGCTGGGTTTACTCCAAGAAGGCACGTACAGCCAAGCTGAGCCTTGAGTTCTATAACTACAGCCGCTCGGAAAGCGACCTTCCGCCGCGCCAGGGAACATGGGACTATAAGTGCAGCCGTGCTTGGATAAACGGCGAGGAGATAATGCCGCCGGTATGGGAGAACACCAATACAGAGCGCAGCAACGAACTGCCCTTGCGTAACGAGAACTGCGTGTCGCGACCGCCCGTGGAGGTAAAGCTCCGGAAGGGATGGAACAAGATTGTGCTGAAGTTGCCCGTCGGCAAGTTTACGTCCAAGGAGACACGTCTCGTGAAGTGGATGTTCTCCGCCACGCTGACAGAATAAAAGAGATGAATGAAAGTAAAATAAGAATTTTATAAATATAAACAATAATACATTTATATTATGATAGTATCAGATATTAGACAGAGCGCCCGCATCGAGTCGCTCCATCCCTTGTTTAAGACAGTCTTCGACTATGTTAAGAGTCATGACCTTCTCAACGAGCCTTGTGGCCGCATAGAGCTTGACGGCGACCGACTGTTCATAAATAACGTCAATCCTGAATGTGTAGCGGCAGAGCAGCAGGTGCTTGAGGTGCACCATCAGTATATTGACATCCACATCCTCCTTGAGGGTGAGGAGACAATAGGCTGGAAGCCGATAGAAGACTGTTCCAACCTCACAAAGCCCTACGACGCAGATGCAGACTGCGCTCTTTACACCGAGCCGGCATCCGCTTACGTGAAGCTTCGTCCCGGTCAGTTCATGATAGTCTGGCCTGAGGATCCGCATGCACCGGTGATAGGCGAGGGCAAGATTCGCAAGCTCATCGTGAAAGTGAAACTCTAAGCAGCAGATACAGTTGGTATAGCTGTAAAAGAAGACAGCCACGGTATATGTCTTTAATCCATATATCGTGGCTGTTATTGTATATTATAATGCCTGACGCATTATTCCATAAGGTCCTCTCCGAGGTGCGTGGTCTGTTCGCGTTCCATGCGTTCCACCACCTCACGCGGCTTGGTGGCGTAGGTAATCATGCGGATGGAGTCGTTATAGCTGACGTATTTCCAGAGCCAGTTGAGCAGCACCATCATCTTGTTCTTCACGCCGAGGATGGAGCGCAGGTGAACCACGAGCCACAGAATCCATGCGAAGAAGCCCTGGCTGCGGAACTTGCCAATCTCCACAACAGCCTTGTTACGACCGATGGTTGCCATCGATCCGAGGTTGTTGTATTTGAACGGAGTAAGGCTGTTGTCGTCAGCATGTCCTTCGTTTATTCGCTTGATGTTCTTGGCAAGGTTCTTTGCCTGCTGTATAGCCACCTGAGCCACCTGCGGATGTCCGTTAGGATAAGCAGGGTCTGTGGTCTGAAGACACTGGTCGCCGATGGCAAACACGTCATTCAGTCCCGGAATACGATTAAACTGGTCTACCTTGAATCTGAATCCACGTCCTAAATGATCTTCGCTGATACCAGGCATGGCATTGGCTCTGATACCCGACACCCAAAGGAATGTACGTGTAGGAATCTCTGTGCCGTCCTTCATGATTACCTTATGGTCGCGATAGTCAGTCACCATCTTGCCGAACTGTATGTCCACGCCCATGCTCTTAAGAAAGTCGTATGCCTTCTTGGATGAGTCTTGCGACATGCCGGCAAGCAGTCGGTCGCCGGCTTCTATGAGGTAAATGTGCATCAATGACGAGTCCATGTCAGGATAGTCATAAGGAATGACGTAGCGCTTCATCTCCGACAACGCTCCGGCAATCTCCACACCAGTGGCACCGCCGCCCACGATTACTACGTTGAGCAGTTCCTGACGTTCCTCTTCAGTGGCGCAAGTCAGCGCTCGCTCGAAGTTGGAGAGCAAGGCATTGCGAAGTCCCATCGCCTCAGGCACGGTCTTCATCGGTATAGCCCATTCCTCGATGTTCTTGTTGCCGAAGAAGTTGGTAGTAGCACCTGCTGCCAGCACCAGATAGTCATAGTCAATCTTTCCGATGGAAGTTTGCAGAATCTTCTTCTCCGTGTCCACCATACGTGCCTCCGCCATGCGGAAATAAAAGTCCTTACGCTTGCGGAAAATCTGACGGAAGGGGAAAGAGATGCTACTTGGGTCGATACCTGCCGACGCTATCTGATAGATAAGCGGTGGAAACTGATGGAAGTTGTTCTTGTCGATCAGCACCACCTGCATGCCCGACCCGTAAAGGTCTTCTGCAAGGCGCAGCCCGCCAAGTCCTCCACCAACAATAACTACTCTTTTCTTCTGATTTCTCTGGATATTGATGCTCATATTTTATAATAAAGGTTTTTGGTTGCTCATTGTGACGGCTAAGTTAGCCATTTTTGAGCAGACAATACTACTTGAGTTTTTGTATTTTTATGAAAACGATTGCGGTAACGTTCCCAAAGTCCGCAAACGTTTGCAATACATATTATGTTGTTATCCTGAATTTCTCTACAAAGTTACGAATTTTCTTTTAAATAAATGTTACTTTTGCAGTTAATACAGTATTATAATACGAAACCTATCTTTTTCTACCGGCAATGAAACATGTAACAATAAAAGATATAGCCCGATCGCTTTGCATTTCGGTTTCCACAGTGTCGCGTGCCCTTACCGACGACAAGAACATAAGGCGCGAAACCCGTGAGGCTGTGCTGCGCGAGGCGGAGCGTCTCGGTTATCGCCGCAATCCAGTGGCGATGAACCTCAAGATGGGCCGCACCAACACCATCGGCGTGATAGTGCCTGAGATGCATACGCCTTATGCTTCACAGGTGGTGGCAGGCATTCAGAGCGTACTCTATAAGAACAATCAGAAGGTGATGATAGCCGAGTCGGACGAGAGTCCGCTGCGTGAGCGTGAGAGTCTGCAGATGATGGAGGAGTTTATGGTGGACGGTCTGATTGTCAGTCTTTGCAGTTACAAGCAGAACGTTGATGTTTATCGCCGTCTGGCAGCCGCTGGCATGGCCATTGTCTTCTACGACCGCATACCGCACGGACTGGACGATATGCCCCAGGTGATGGTGGACGACAATAACGACTCTTATTTCATGGCTGAACATCTCATACGTCTCGGTAGGCGCCGCATTGCTTATCTGTATGGTCCCGATGATGTCTATAATGCGGTGGAGCGCGAACGTGGCTACCGCGAGGCGATGGAGAAATTCCATGTATACGACCCGCAGCTTGTCATCAGGACGGGCATGACCTTTGCCGACGGTGCAGCAGCTGTTGACGAACTTGAGCGTAGAGGCATCGAGTTCGATGCCGTGTATGCCTTCACCGATACGCTTGCCATCGGAGCCATGAATCGGCTGCGCGAACTTGGACGTCGCATACCAGAGGATGTGGCTGTGGCAGGATTCTCTGGCACGGAACTGTCTACGATTGTATATCCGAAGCTCACCACCGTGGAACCGCCACTCACGGAGATGGGACAACGTGCAGCAGAACTGGTGCTTGAGAAGGTGCGCAATCCGGAGGTTGAGAACCGTAAGATAGTGCTCCGTACAGAAATGAAGTGCAGGGCATCCACTGGAGAATAGGATGTAGCGAAGAACAGAGACATCTGCTACAATATTGATTTAAAACGTTTGCAGATTTTGGGAACGTTTGCGGCAACGTTCCCAAAACTTGCTTTATTTTTTTTCTTTGCCATAATCTTTTTGCAGTTTAATTTTGCAATCGAAAAGAGAAACAGATAAAAGAAATAATAACTAAAAAACTTAAAAAGATTATGGCAACAAAAGTAGTCAATTCGTATTCTTTTGACCGCAATTCGGTCAAGGCTGGCATCCTTCACTTCGGCGTGGGCAACTTCCATCGTGCACACCTCGAATATATGACAAGCCAACTCCTCGAAGACCCCACGCAGCACGCTTGGGGCATCTGTGGAGCGATGATTCTGGAGAGAGACGAGCCTCTCTATAAGGCGCTTAAGGCACAGAACGGCGAGTATACGCTGACCGTTTGCGGACGTGACGGCAAGAACAAGGTTTATCGTCTTGGCGCTCTTGTAGAGCTTTACTGGGGTGTAGAGGAGAAGAACGCCATTCTCAACAAGATAGCTGACCCTGACATCCGCATCATCACACTCACCATCACCGAAGGCGGATATAACATCTCACGTCAGACAGGCGAATTCATGCTCGACAATCCGCAGGTGGCTCATGACATTGAATGTCCTCGCGACCCGCAGACAGCGTTCGGCTATGTGGCAGAAGGTCTTCGTCGCCGTAAGGCTTCCGGCGCAGGTCCTATCACCATCCTCTCCTGCGATAATCTCCAGCACAACGGCAATACGGCTCGCCGTGCTTTCATGTCGTTCGTAGAGGCTCAGGACAAGGAGCTGGCAGCATGGATGGAGGAGAACGTGACATTCCCCAACTCAATGGTTGACCGCATCACTCCGGCTACACGTCCCGAGGACATCAAGCGTCTCAATGAAGAGAACGGCACCGACGACCAGGCTCCTGTATATTGCGAGGACTTCATACAGTGGGTGGTGGAGGACAACTTCGCCGCTGGTCGTCCGGCATGGGAGAACGTTGGCGCACAGATGACCGACGATGTGACAGCCTTCGAGAACATGAAGCTCTCTTTGCTCAACGCTTCACACACGCTGCTCTCTTATCCTTCATTCCTTTATGGCTACCGCAAAGTGGACGCTGCCATGCATGACGAGCGCATTGCCAAGTTCGTGCGTCAGTTTATGGATATTGACATCACTCCTTACGTGCCGGCTCCGAAGGACACCGACCTTGAACTCTACAAGCAGACTCTTTGCGAGCGTTTCGGCAATCGCACTGTGAGTGATCAGGTGGCACGTCTCTGTTTTGACGGCGCTTCAAAGTTCCCTGTCTATGTAATGCCAAACCTCGAGAAGATGGTAAGAGACGATAAGGAACTCATCCGCGTGGCTTATCTCTTCGCTGCCTATCGTCATTATCTGAAGTATCATACCGACGACAACGGCGAGCAGTTTGAGGTGGCTGACCCGTGGCTCACTGCTGACGACCAGCAGCTCATCGCAAGCGACGAACCGCTCGACTTCCTCGCTCTCTCTCCGTTCCGCAGCACAGACCTACGTGCAGCTGAGAACTTTACGCAGCCTTACCTGAGAATGGTGGAAAGCATAAAGAGCAAGGGAGCAATGAAGACTCTTGAGGAGATACTGTAATCTTTAGTTGAGAACTGAGAGTTAGGAATTGAGAGTTATGATAACCAAGCTAAACGTTTAATGTTAAAGCATATCATAACTCTCAACTTTCAACTAAAACAACTCTCAATTCAAAACCTAATAACAAAATGAAAGCCTTTAGCCTTAAGACAGCAGGACCGTTTCTGCTGCTCACATTCATATATTTCATCGTAGGATTCCTGACCACTGTCAACGGACAATGTCAGGGACCGCTCAAGGTGGCGTTTCTTTCCGATGCCGTCACGATGCGCAACTCGCTGACCACCCTCATCTCCTTCGCCTTCTTTCTCGGCTATCTGATCAACAGCTCACGCACAGGACTAATGCTCAATCTTATTGGCTATAAGCGCACGCTGATTCGTTCGCTTGTGGTGATGATAGAAGGACTGGTGTTTTATACAGCCTCTGCATTTTGTGCAGAGTACGTACCCGATCAGGGCGTGGTGGTGAATGGCGACTTCGTGCCGTTCGGCTATTTCGTATTTCTCATGGGATCGTTCCTTATGGGTACGGCAGCTGCAATGCTTCAGGTGGTCATCAATCCTTACATCGCTGCTTATCAGTTGCCGGGAACCAGTGCTGTGCAGCGCATGAACTTCACGTGCGCCGTCAACTCGTTCGGCACCACCATTGCCCCGCTCTTCGTTACGGGCATCATGTTCGCCGGTGTGCCGCTCGACAGCGTAACGGCGTCGCAGCTTACCCTTCCGTTCATACTCATGACCGTCTGCATCGTCGTTACGACAATGACCACGCGCCGACTTGCATTGCCTGACATTGAAGGCACACGATCGGCTTCGGCAGACTCTGCAGCTTCTGATTCCGTTAAAGAAACAAAGAGCGTATGGTCGTTCCGCAATCTTAAGTATGGTGTCATCACCATCTTCTTCTATGTCGGTACGGAGGTCAGCATCGGCAACAATATCAACCTGCATGCAATGGAACTGACATCCGGCAATGCAGCCTTGTCGCCAGCCTTGCTTGCCACTATTTACTGGGGAGGATTCCTGATAGGACGAATGGTGTCTGCATCAATGAAGAACGTCAAGCCTCGTCCTATGCTCCTCACCGTTACGCTCGGAGCAATAGTGCTCATGATAGCCGCAATGCTTACCGAGAACCTTTGGCTCCTTGCCGCCGTAGGACTCTTCCATTCCGTAATGTGGAGCTGCATATTCACGCTTGCCGTTGACGGACTCGGCGAATACACATCGCGTGCATCTGGCGTATTCATGATGGGCGTTTTCGGTGGAGCCGTGTTCCCGGTGCTTCAGGGAATATTGGCAGACTGGATTGGTTCGTGGCAGTTCACGTGGACAGTGTCGCTCGTATGCGAGTTCGTGATATTGTGGTACGGACTGAGAGGATACAGAAAATAAAAATAACATTACATGACAACGTCATTCAAGTCTCTGATAAACTGGTCGTACAGCTTGTCAGAGACTTTTTTTGTATATAAAAGTTGAGAATTGAAAATTGGGAGTTGAGAGTAGTATGCTAATCATAACTCTCAACTCCCAATTCTAAAATCTCAACTTGTTAAAGCTTCTCGCAGAACTCTATCTTCTCCTTGTTTGGTCCTTCGATGGTGAAGAACTTCACGCCGTTTTCCCAGAACGGCAGTCCGTTCACCTTGGTGTCGAGCATTTTCAGTCCGGCACGCTGCACAACCTTAAAAAGCTCGTCGATGTTCTTCACGTCGATGGCGATGTGGTCGATGGCGCCGTATGCCATGGCAGCCTGACGGTTCTGATAAGTCTCTATAACGAGATTGTGGAGCTGGAGGAACGCCACCTCCTCCGTGCCGTTGATGGTGCGAAGAGCAGTGGTGAAACCGAGAGTCTGATAGAAGTTGATGGTCTCCTCGATGTTGTTGGTGGGGATGCCGATGTGCTGTACACCGGTTGTGAAATCTTTGATGTTCATAATGTCTTTGGATTTTTTATTATATATAATCTATGTATTACAAGTGGATGATCTGTGCTCCGATTTGGAAGTAAGCCTTCTGCGACTGGGGGTTCCAAAGCCCCATGGCGTGTACGGGCAGCGTGTACGAACCAATCTTCAGGTCGTGGCTGACCTTCAGCTGCGTGTGTACGATGCCCGCCGTGTTGCCGTAGAAGTGTTGCTTCTCGCCAGCTTCGTTAAGAGCGAAAGCGCCGCCTACGCCAGCGTCCACCGTCCATCCGTCCTTACGATAGATGGGATATTCGGCATACACGAAGGACGTGTATTTCTGCTCCTTGTTGTCCGCCGACCTGTCGCGTCCGAACAGGATGGTCGACCAGCTCAGCAGCAATGGGAATCTTGGCTGCTGGAAGCGATAGTTGAGCGTACAGTTGAGGAATCGTCCCGTCTCGTGAGCCGAATAGTTAAAGTACTGTCGGTTGTTGTACGTGGCACCGGGCGAGAAGTTGTAAGTGTCCATTGCGCAAAACTCGAAGCCGGCGCCCCGAAATGTGACGTAATGGTTTAGCTCCTTGTATGTGCCCTGCGTGTTGGTGCCGCCCCACAGACCGAGCGTCACGTGTCCCTTTGCGAACGTATAGCCGAGGTCGGTAAGAACCACGCATCCGTCCGCCACCTCCATGCCGCGCCACAGATGGTTGTTCTGCAGGTCTGCTGTAAGGTGAATCTGAGCTGATGCCGTCAGGCATAATGCCGAGGCAATGAGTGAAGTGCTGAATTGCTTCATTTGCAAGATTTAGGTTTAATGTATATTGTTTACGCTTGCAAATTTATGTTATATAAAGCACGTCTCAAAACCAGGCGTCACGTAGTTTTGTGGGAACGTTACCGCAATCGTTCCCAATTTACGCAATCGTTCCCAATCGTGCAAGCATTCCCATAAGTTTTATCCGTAATATTGTATGAATAATTTTCTGAAAAGCTATATCTTTGCACAAAAATAAAAACGATATCAAGAAATATATATAATCGCCTATGAGACTATTGGTTAAGAACATGGTTTGTCCGCGCTGCATCTCAGCGGTCAAGTCAATACTGGTGTCAGAAGGTTTTACGGTGAATTCAGTCAGTCTGGGCGAAGTGGAGACAGAGGAGAGTCTGTCTGCCGAAGAACGCCAGTGCTTGGCTGAAAAGTTGCAGGAAATCGGCTTCGAACTGCTCGACGACCCGCGTTCGCAGCTGGTGGAGCAGATACGCGTCGCCGTACTTAAGTGGGTGCGTTCGGAAGGAGAACGTCCAAGGCTGTCCGACTATCTTTCGTGTCAGCTTTCCAAAGACTACAGTGCGCTGAGCAAGCTGTTCTCCGAAGTGAAGGGCATAACCATCGAGCGCTTCGCCATCATCCATCGCATCGAGTACGTGAAGGAACTGCTATGTTACAGCCAGCTTTCCACAAGCGAGATAGCTTACAGGCTTGGTTACAGCTCGCCGGCGTATCTCTCCTCACAGTTCAAGCAAGTGACGGGCATGACGCCAAAGGAATTTCGCGAACTCGGACATCATAAAAGAATCTCCCTCGATGCTTTATAAGGATAGTGACAGGATAAATTATATAAAGAATAATTTTTTGAGAAGGTTATAATAATTAAGTGAATATGAGAAAAACAATGATAGGTGTGTTGGGATGTATGTTTGTGTCGCAGGGAATGGCTGCGCAGACTGACAGCATAGCCGCCACACACGAGCTGAAGGACGTGGTTGTGAAAGCCACTAACGGCATCAAGTCGAAATACCGTGTGGACAATGCGGACATCATCGGACAGGGACAGCTCATACGTGCTGCTTGCTGTAATCTGGGCGAGTCGTTCGTAGCCAATCCTTCGGTGGATGTCAGCTACAGCGACGCTGCCACCGGTGCCAAGCAGATAAAGCTGCTCGGACTGAGCGGCACGTACGTGCAGATGCTCACGGAGAACGTGCCCAATCTGCGAGGCGCGTCTCTGCCCTACAGCCTCGGCTACGTGCCCGGCCCTTGGATGCAGTCAATACAGGTGAGCAAGGGAGCGTCCAGCGTCAAAAACGGATATGAGAGCACCACGGGTCAGATAAACATTGAGTTTCTGAAGCCGCAGGGCACGGACGGACTCAGGGCGAACGTCTATCAGGACAGCGAGCTGAAGACGGAAGTAAATCTTGACGGAAGCATACACCTGACCGACCGTCTCTCCACCTCCACCTTGCTCCATTTCGAGAACCGTCAGACCGACCATGACGGCAACGATGACAGCTTTATGGATATGCCCAAGCTGCGACAATACAACGTCATGCACCGATGGGCGTATGTTTCGCCACGCTGGATTAGCCAGCTGATGCTGCGCGGCTTGCATGACGAGCGCGAAGGCGGACAAAGCCGTAAGCATGCCGACGTGTATTCGTCTGAACCGCTCTATTCTACTTCTGTCAGGACCAACCGCTACGAGATGCAATGGAAGAACGGCTTTACGCTCAATGCCGACCACAACACCTCCGTGGCTTTGATGCTCCACGGATCGTGGCACGATGCCGAGAACCAGTTCGGACTGACACGTTATGACGTTACGCAGAAGAACGGTTACGCACAGCTGATGTTCGAGACTGACGTTACGGCGAACCATAACATAAGCGTAGGCGCATCGCTCAACTATGACCGTTACGACGAACGCTTCAATCCGTTGGGCACAAAGCCTAATCCCGAAACCTCGGTAACCGGCGAAACCACTCCCGGACTGTATGCGCAATACACCTATAAGCTGGGCGAAAAGCTGACGGTCATGCCAGGCGTGCGTTGGGACCATTCTGACCGTTATGGCAGCTTCGTCACGCCCCGTCTGCACGTCAAGTATTCGCCCTCGAAAATCATCACGCTCCGCGCTTCGGCAGGCAAGGGCTATCGTTCGCCACACGCTTTGGCAGAGAACGTTACGCTCTTGGCAAGCGGACGTGACGTGACAGTCTCGCCCGACCTGAAGCAGGAAGAGGCATGGAATATGGGAGCATCCGTCAGCATGAACATACCGTTGGCAGGCAAGATGCTCGAGCTGAATGCAGAGTATTATTACACCGACTTCCTGAATCAGACGATAATGAACTTCGACGGAGCCAAAGGCGCCCACACGCTCTCGTTCGAGAATCTGGACGGCAAGAGCTATAGCCACACCTTCCAGGTGGACGCCACCTATCCGTTGTTCAGCGGAATGACAGCCACAGCCGCTTTCCGACTGAACGACGTGAAGTGTACGTACGACGGAGAGCTGCGTCAGAAGCCGCTCACTTCACGCTATAAGGGATTGCTCACACTCTCATACAAGACTCCCCTCGAGCTTTGGCAGTTTGACGTAACAGGTCAGCTCAACGGTGACGGCGAACTGTACGACCGCAGCCGTTATCCCGCCTACTTCCAGTTGCAGGCTCAGGTGACGCGAGAGTTTCGCAAGTTCAGTCTGTACGTAGGAGGCGAGAACCTCACCAACTACAAGATTGACAATCCCATCCTCCATTCCCATCATCCGTGGACTTCAGCGTTTGACGCTACACAGGTGTGGGGACCCGTGACAGGAGCGATGGCTTACATCGGAATAAGATACAAGTTAGAGAAGTTATAGACATAACAATCATTTTAAAGAAAAAAAGTAAAAATATGAAGAAGAGTTTAATAGCAGCATTTATGCTCGTAATCGCCGGCAAGACATTTGCCGCTACCGCCGACACATTGACAGTAACAACACAGCCGCAGATGCATTGCGAGAATTGTGAGAAGAAGATAAAGAGCAATATCCGCTTCGTCAAGGGTACGAAGAAAATCGAAACTTCAGTGGACGACCAGAAAGTCACCATCGTCTACGACGCACGCAAAGCCAAGTATGACGACTTCGTTGAGGCGTTCAAGAAAATCGGATATGAGATAAAGAAGAAGTAGAAAAAAGAAAGAACCCAGATGTGTCCATACGGCTCGTCATTTGACGTTCCTTATGCATAATGATACCAGATTTTCTTCCGAGAGTAGTTGTTACGGAAGAAAATCTGGTATTTTACATTTTGGGAGGAATATAACGGTAAAACGAACAGAAAATACCTATATGTAGGTAATTTCAAGAAAACGTCTGTGATTTTTGTTGAAAAATGTACACAATACATCTTTTGTTAATACCTTTGCAGATGTATTAATAATATAAAAATCGAAGGCAATGAAGAATTATATTTCTATTGTAATATTATTTTTCTGTGGTTTACTGTTCAGTTGTTCAGAAGAAACTGTTATATCAGGAGCTACATACTGCAAAACATTCATTACGGGTTACTTGACGCCGGAAACTATTTCTGTTGAGAATGCTAATTCAGAAATAAAATTAACATTTAAAGGAAAAATAATAACTTCTGGTAAAACATTCGATGAATTATCTAAGTACTACAATGATCTGACCTATAATAGATATGTTGTCAATGGACCACGTATAGCTGTAAATGACAGCGTTTGTAAGATGACAATTAAAACTGTTGATGATTTTGACGCTTCGCATTTAGCTGGAAGTGATATTTCTGATTTAGTGGAATGTCAATATGTCTCTTATTATGATTATATTCATAATGATTATAAAATCGTAAATACAAAAGCGTTGCAAACGCAAGGACTAAATGTATACTCTTACATAGAGGGTGCAGAAATTAAAAACATGAATCTTGCTGATATTTGTTATGACAACACAAAGCTAATCGCACCAGAATTCATGTTAAAGTTTAAAAAGGCACCAGAAAAAAAAGGAGAGTATCATTTTGACTTAACTGTTATCTTAAATGGGGAAAAGTTGACAAAAACAATTGACTTTGTATTTAAATAGGGATGCAACTTCTTTCCTCTTTAAGGTCGCAAATAGCGACCTTAAAGAGGAAAGAAGTGATCCGCAATCAATTCACTTCCGCCCAATCTATCAACCCTTTCCCGTTTTCATCCAATTCGACAGCAAGCCCTATCACTTTTCGCTTGTCTGCCTTGAAAGGTTCCAAGTATTGGTTTGTGATAATTTGTTTCTTTGCAGCTGCCATTCCTCCGTTGTTCTTCAGTTTTAGTTCTATTACATATATATATATGTTTGAAGATGCAATAATGTCAATTCTGCCATTAGCCATCATTCTTTCCACATCCACACGAAAGCCTATGGCATTCAGTATGCTGCTTATGATCAGTCGGTAACGTTCCTCCATATCCATACAAGCTAATTTTTTATTGCTATACGGAACGTCAGCTATGAGGGCCTTTAATGTCTTTTTCGCTTCATCCAGCTGTCCGGTCCCTAATTGACGGAACAAAGAAGCCTGCAATGATTCTGTTTCTGACTCCGCTCTCATCGTTAATGTTGGCAATACCATATCGTAAAGCGCTTGCTTCACTTCCTCATTTGGGAAGCCAAGTATGTATCCGAACTCATCTGCATGTTTGATGGTCAGGTAGCCCGACTGATAAAGGAACAGTTCGGCTCCACCGGCAGTAACATCAGACGTTTCGAGTGTATTGCGAAGGATAGAGCAATTGTTGAATTTGCCCAATCTTAATTCCATATTGCTGACAAACTTAGGCAGGAGGCTTGTCGCTCCAGAAGCAGCCCAATAATTGCTCACTCTTTTATGCTTAAGAGCATTGATGAAGCTGAAAGGGTTGTATATGTCCGTCATGTTGGTATCGCAGAAGTGATAACCGTCATAGTATTCTTTCAGTCTGTCATGAGCCTCTTGCTCAGTCCACCCGTTGTTCTTTGCCAACACGCTTATTTCTTCCGAGAAATGTTCTGTTATTTCCTGTTCTGTAATACCGCATATTGTGGCATATTCAGGAAGAAAGCTGATGTTGGTAAGATTGTTTAATACAGAGAACAGCGATATTTGTGTAAACTTCGTTATACCGGTTATAAAGACAAACTTCTCGTATTTAGTGGCAGACTTCAGTACGGCAAACACATTGCGATATACTTTTGTGCATCCTTCATGTTCTGTAGTGTTCCAGGAGTGTTGCAGAGGCGAGTCGTATTCGTCTATAAGTACAGCCACACGTTGTCCGGTCTGTTCGTAGGCGGCTTCAATAATGTTGCTGAGCCTCACAGTGAGCGAATCCTCTTTCGTGGATATTATGCTGTATAGTTTTTCGTATTTCTTGAAAATGTTATTCAGGTATGACTCTATTTCGAAAGCGGTGTCGCCACCTTCACTCATGTCAAGTCGTATGACAGGATGTTTTGTCCAGTCATGCTCCAGTTCCATTATTTTCAGACCCTCAAAGAGTTCCTTTCTACCTTCCAGATACATCTGTAGTGTATCAACAAGAATAGATTTGCCGAATCTGCGGGGGCGACTGAGGTAATTATACTTATCGCCTCTGTTTACCATATACCATACTTGGTCGGTCTTGTCGATGTAGGCATACCCTTCCTCGCGCATTTCTTGAAAGGATTGGATGCCCACAGGCAACTTTTTATGTTTGAGGTTTGTCATAGTCTTCTTTTCCTATTTTTTGTAAAGATACGCCGAATAATCGAAAAAACCAAACTTTATTACAAAAACTAATCAATTGAACTTCTTGAAGATGTGCTTTTTATCCAAAATCGGTCATTAGGATTTCTCTGTGTCGTACGGCAAAGAGAAATCCTTTAATTTTTCCCATATAGATAAGAAGGATTGTCGTGTTTTTAGTGATTTAGCCAAATATAGGATGTGCTTGTCTTTTGTTTTTCCCGATATATTCTTCAATCTCCTTGAAGACATCAGCCCGAAACTTATCTTTCAAATAGCTGTTTTCTTCCATAGCTATATAATCTAATCATTACAAATAACCCTTGATAGATTGCCTCGCTTAAATATTTTATCCTCATGATAATAGAGCACAACGTCATCAAAGCAAGGTCTCTCTATTTTATAGTTTTTTAGCCTCTCACATTTATCAAACCACATATTGATGATACAAACAGAACACGACGGCAGTGAACGCTTTTTTCTATCATTCACCGTAAGCATATTCTTATATGCTCGGATAAGCAATGTTTCTACCATTTCTATGCGGTCTGCTTTTTGATTCTTTGTATCTGCAAAACTGCCTATCCATATTCTCAAATCCTTGCAGTCAAGAAACTCACTAAAATGTTCGTGCCTTGGATTCAACCTCTTCTCGATACCATCATTCTGTTTATGTATTCCTACATAACGATGCCAGCGACACCGTGCATCCTTTCGAGCTTCAAAGTAATAGAAGTTGAAATAACTTGGTGATATAGTGTCAGTCCTCTTAACATATTCCTTATATTCGTCGTATGTAAGAGGACCGACCCATTGTATCGTATATGTGTGCTTTATATCTTCCATTTACTCTGCCATTATTTCAACAACTGGCACCGTTTTGTACATTTCATTACGTGCCATATAGCTGTAAGTTCCTACTTGCTTTACAACTTTTCCTTTAGGCACATTTATCTTTTGACTGTCATAATAAGACGTACTTTCATCACCTACAAAGAGAACTATTGTTCCTAAATTACCACTTTCAAAATCGTCAACCGTAGCTAATGCGCTTCCATCTGGCAGCACCTGCATAACCTCAAAAATCTTACCCGGTACAATACCACGAGGCTTTTCAAACATTTGATGCAGACGTTGCTTGTGACTTTGCCATAAAAAAGCCTACCACAAACAACAACACAATTCCTGTAACTATTCCAGCTACATAGGTCAAGATAAATTTTACTTTCAAGTTCATAGGTTAAAGTATTTCTATAGTTCAAATAAAACTCTGATATGACATGGCGAAGATACAAATTAAATATGAGAAACTCACTCCTTTCGGAGGAATATTTTTCAATCCGTTGTATCCTGACTAACGACTATGGATCTTCCGCTAGAGAAAATGTCGTGTTCTATAACCTTCGTGGAGGAATGGAACGTATCTTCGATGATATTCGGACGGCGACCGCCGTCCACCATGCAAATATCGTACAAGCGGTAAAAAGCTGTTACAAAATAAAAATCAATTCTAGAGAATCAAAAAGCCGTTTTTATGGTGTTCTGCTGAGCAAACAGCACCAATGCTTAACAATAGCGCCACTTTTACAGTCCAATAGTGCCACTATTAGAGTGTAAAAGTGGCGCTATTGTATGATAAAAGTGGCACTATTAGAGTGTAAAAGTGGCGCTATTGCAGCAAAAAACGGCTCATTTGAGAGCTGGAATTCATAGTATTTCGTTATAAAATCACATAACATACTGTGTATGAGTATGTTATCTCAAAATGCTCAAAACTCAAGAATTTCGCACCAAAGATTTTGTTGTGCGTTCAACTCATAGTATTGAGCGTTAGAAATGCAAATATTGTCAGGCAAACTAACCGCCAAACAGGAATTTATCTAACGAAGTTGAGAGTTGAGAGTTGAAATTTGAGAGTTATGATTACCTTATTAAGTGTATAATAATCAATATATTAACTATCATACATATCATAACTCTCAACTCTCCATTCTCAACTCTCAACTAAATAAACTGCAATTTGCAGCTGTGGGATAAGCATCACCTCACCCTCTCTTGGTTCCGCTCTGCGGACCCCGCAGTTCATACTCAATCAGCTTGCTGTCTAAGGCTGCGTGGCTACGGCGAGACGTCATAGCCTCCTACGATTACCCTTTTCTGCTGTGCAATCAGACAGTGGGCTTCCATCCAGAGATGGGAAGATTTTGGATATCTAAGGATTACCCATACAATGATGAGTTTAGTGCATATATGGTTGCCAAGATTTATCGTGCTGAGGGAATAGCTTCATGATATGATTACATAGCAAAAGCAACTATTGTAGTGGGGATGCTTATATATTAAGTTCAAGATTAGGTCAGAACGGAAAGTTTTTGCTAATTTTGCACTATTAGTGTTAACAAGAGAATCAACAGTCAACAGGACTTTATAAATAAAGTGCATAAATGGAAGAAATCGTTAATTGTTATCCCGTAGGAATACAGACCTTCTCGAAAATCAGAGAAGGGGGATATCTCTATGTAGACAAGACTGGATATATAGCAGACTTCCGAAGGAAGAAGATGAGCTATGTCTTTCTGAGTCGTCCAAGGCGATTCGGCAAGTCGTTGTTTGCATCAACTCTTCAGGCGTATTTTGAAGGACGCAAGGAACTGTTTGATGGACTTGCGATAGCCGATTATGAGAAGGATTGGGTGAAATATCCTGTGCTTCATATTGATATGAGTGGTGCAAAACATCTCAATGCGGAGCGTTTGGAGGACTATCTTGGCTTGCAATTGTCAGAGTATGAGGAATTGTATGGCAGGGATGAACGTGAAAGATATCCAAACGACCGCTTGGATGGTATTGTGAAGCGTGCCTTTAAGATGACGGGGCGTAAGGTGGTGGTCATCATCGACGAGTATGATGCTCCATTGCTTGACGTTGTACATGAGGAGGAAAACTTGCGTAGTCTTCGTTTTGTAATGCAGAACTTTTATAGTCCTCTAAAGAAGCTCGACCCATATTTGGAGTTCACGTTCATCACCGGCATAACTAAGTTCTCTCAACTGAGCATATTCAGCGAATTGAACAACTTGGAGAACATCAGCAGGTTCGACCAGTATTCTGCCATCTGTGGCATCAGTCTTACAGAATTGACCACTATGATGAAGCCGGATGTTGAGGCTCTTGGCAAAGCTCTCGGTATTACTTATGAGCAATGTCTTGAGGAGTTGCGCTTATATTATGATGGTTATCATTTCAGCGAACACTCTGAGGATGTGTTCAATCCGTTTAGTCTGATACGTGCATTGAGCGGACAAAAAATTGAGTCGTATTGGTTTGGCTCTGGCACTCCCAGTTACCTCATCAAGAGTCTGCAAAAATATCATGTGAATGTTACGGATATTGAAGCGCATGCTGTCAGCGTTGACGACTTTGATGTGTCGCCAGAACAAATGACCTCTGCTCTGCCTATTCTCTATCAAAGTGGCTATCTTACTATCAAGAAGTACAGTCCCATAACCAAAAGCTATAAGTTGGGATATCCTAATATGGAGGTGAAGATTGGAATGCTGAGAAGTCTGGCGCCCAATTATCTCTCTCCAGTATCTATTGACAATAATTAAGGTGGAGGAGGATAGTGCTATAGGACGTGCTGATGCAGTATTGCATCTGCCTACAACTATATATGTGTTTGAGCTGAAATATGATGGCTCAGCAGAGGAAGCCATAAACCAGATTACTGATAAGGGTTATCTCATTCCGTATTCAGCCGAAGGCAAGCGACTTGTGAAAGTGGGTGTCAACTATGATAGTAGTCAGCGGACCATTGGTGATTGGATTGTGAGAGAAATGTAAAGATTACATAGCAAAAGCAACATAAAAGCTACTAAGACAACATTGTTGTGCTTCGTAGTTTTATGTTGCTTTCTTTTTAACCTAATTAACTGTTTTATGTATTCTATTTGGGCTTTTATGGCTTCTTCTCCAGATCGATGATCACCTTCATTGAGGTTTCGCGGTGTGTGTCGATGTACTTGTAGGCATCGTCATACTCCTCGAAGGCGAAGCGGTTGCTGACGAGCGGCTTCAGATTGACGATGCCGCGCGATACGTAGTCGATGGCTGTCTGATAGTCCTCGTGACGGTACATCATCGAACCGATGAGACGCAACTCGTGTTCGCCGAGATGGAACATGCTCAGAGCCGGGTCCTTGGCGAAGACAGCCACTACGACGATGTCGCTGCCCTTCTCGATGGTCTCCATCAGCGAACGGATGGACGACTCTACGCCAGCCACCTCGAAGCCCACCTGATAGCCCTCGTCGCCGAAGAGCTCCTTGGCAGCTTCCTTCAGCGGGCGCTTGGTGATGTTGAGCGTGTCAGCGATGCCGCACTCGCGGGCCTTGGCAAGTCGGAGGTCGCTCACGTCGGTGATGAGGACGCGCTTTGCTCCGCGGGCCTTGCAGAACTGTGCAACGAGGTTGCCGATGGTGCCGGCACCGCTCACTACGACGTTCTTGCCTTTTACGTCGGTGCGGTTGCTGGCATGTGCGCCAACGGCTGCCGGCTCAACCATTGCACCAAAGTCGAGACTCATGCCTTCGGGCAGCTTCACCACACGGTCGTCGTCGATGACGAAGAAGTCCTGTGCACATCCGTCAGCCTGGAAAGCCTGCACACGCAGATGTTCGCACACGTTGTATTGTCCGCGCTTGCAAGGGTTACACTCGCCGCAGACCAGCTGAGGACGAGCCGTGATGTTGTCGCCCGGCTTGCAGACCGTCACCTTGCTGCCGCATGCCACGACAACGGCGGAATATTCATGACCCTGAACAACGGGATAGAACGTGGCGGGGTGGAGGCCGTGGTAAGAATGGATTTCGCTGCCGCAGATGCCGATGCGCTTGATGTTGACGAGAATCTGATGCTCGTTGAGGTCTTCAGCCTTAGGGGCGGAAACTTCCTTAAACTCGATGTGCTTTGGGGCTACTAATATTGCTTGTCTCATAGTGGTATTGTTTTTTAAAGATTGTTTATATGTTATGTATGTTATTCTTTCCTTATATCTTTCTCTTGATTACCTTCAGTTCCTCCACAATCTTGTTGTAGACGTGGCGGTGGAGCTTGTAGAAGCACAGGCATGCGGCTGTAAGTATCCACAGGACGCCGGGGATGGTGGAGAAGGTGTGGCGCATGATGGCTATGACGTCAGCGTTCTGTTCGGCTCCTGCCACGTAGCCGGCAGAGTCGAGAGCCAAGGCGAACATCGCCGTGCCGAGAGCCATGCCCATCTTGTTGGCGAGCGACACGAAGGCATACTGGAATCCGTCGTTGCGTATGCCGGTCTTCCATTCGCCGTACTCCACACAGTCGGGGATGACAGCATAGATGGCTGTGTTGAAGCCCGAGAAGAAGAACCATGCTATGGCAGAGCAGACATAGAACTCCACGGGGGTGGTGTTGGGGCTGAAGAAATAGAGCAGACCCATAAACACACCGCAGAGCAAGGAAAAGACAGCGGCGGCATATCCTTTGTTGCCTGTCTTGCGGAACATCCAAGGGAAGCATGCGGCTCCGGCTATTGACGGCAGGATGATGGCCATGGAGTAATAGCTGAAGAGCATCTCTGATCCCTCGACGTATGTGAAATAGTAGAGAATGTCGGCATTGCGTCCGTAGAGGATGAATCCGAAGAGGAACTGTCCGAGGATGGCAAGCTGGTAAGGGCGGTTCTTGAGCACCGACTTGAGCTGCACGGATATGGGCAGCTTCTGTCCGACCGGCACCTCCACCACCTCCTTCGTCTTGCTGAAGCAGAACAGGTGGCATGCGGCGAAGATAATGCCGTAGATGATGGCCACGGCCAGATAGCCGAACTGTGCGTTGCCCTTGCCGAAGAATGTCACGAGCGGCACGGTGATGATGTTCAGCACGCCGATGGCAATCATTGCGCTTACCGAACGGCTGGTGTTGAGCTTGGCACGCTCGTCGATATTCTGTGTCATTGCGCCGCAGAGTGTGCCGTAAGGCAGGTTGACGCAGGTATATCCGAGCACCAGAACGCAGTAGGTCACTGCCATATATACGATCTTGGCGGTCTGGCTCCATTGGGGATGCGCCCAGAACGTGAGCATGAGTATGATGGCTGTTATGGGAGCGCCGAAGAGCAGCCATGGACGGAAGCGTCCCCAGCGGGTGTGGGTCTTGTCGGTAAGAGTGCCGATGATGGGGTCGTTGACAGCGTCCCAGATGCGTGACACAAGCATAAGCGTTGCTACGGCACTCATGCCGATGCCGAACACGTCGGTGTAGAAAATCATAAGGAAGTTGCTGACGAACATCCAGCTGAAATTGCATCCTACGTCACCCATTCCATACGCAATCTTGCTTATGAATGGCACGCGGTCTTTGTTTGAAGTAGTACTCATATTTTTATTATAGGTTTTTGTTATTTTCTGCCGCAAAGTTAATGTTTTCAGACAAGACTGTCAGCAATAAAATATCAGACATTTTGCGCAACCGTTCCCGCAACCGTTCCCATTTTGCGCAACCGTTCCCAAAGAAAGAAAAAGATGATGTTTTTCGCAAGAGTAGGGGTGATGCTTATATATTAAGGTCAATATTAGGTCGGAACGGAAAGTTTTTGCTAATTTTGCACTGTTAGTACTAACTAAAGTCAAAACGATAATGTCTAAATACATCACCATAAAGGATATAGCCAACGAACTCGGCATCTCTAAGTCGACAGTCTCACGTGCTCTGTCGGGCGACTCCTCCAATGTGAAGACGGAGACCATGCAGCTCATCACGGAGACCGCCCGTCGCATGGGCTACCACCGCAACGAGATGGCTGTGAGCCTGCGCAAGCAAAGTTCGCATAACATCGGAATAATAATCCCCGAAATCGTCACATCATTCTATATGACATTCATCAGCCATGCCCAGGCCCTTCTGCGCAAGCAAGGCTATAACGTGCTGATAGCCACGTCTGACGAGAACTACGTGCAGGAGCGTGAGAACATGGAGATGATGGAGCATTGCATGGTTGACGGTCTGCTCATCAGCGTTTGCAACAAGGAGCGCAATGCCGATGTCTACAGACGCATCGTGTCGCGTGGCATTCCCGTGGTGTTCTTCGACCGTACGGTGGAGGATGTTGAGGCTTCGCAGGTGCGGTTGGACGATTACATAATGTCGTTCTTCATGGTGGAGCAGCTCATCCGCAGCGGAAGCCGTAACATCGTGCATATCCCAGGTCCGTCACACATACGCAACGGCTATGAGCGTCTGCGCGGCTATCGTGACGCCCTTGAGAAATTCCACATCCCGTACGATCCTGCCCTCGTATTGTCACCGGCATTGAGCGCGGAGGACGGCAGCCGCGTAATGAGCGACTTCATTGACAGAGGTATACCGTTCGACACGGTGTTCGGATTCACCGAGACGTCGCTTATCGGAGCGAAGAACCTTATACAGAAACGTGGGCTGCGCATACCGGAGGACGTTCGCGTCTGCTGCATGTCAGGCACAGCCCTCTGTACGCTCGTCCATCCCACCATTACCGCCGTGGAGCAGCCGGTGGAGCAAATGGCTGTTGAGGCTTGCCGACTGCTTATGCAAAATATCACAAGCAGCGACAAGTCTGTAGAAGATGTTGTATTGAGGGGTGAAATAGTAGAAAGGGAATCAACAAGTATTTTGACGAATTTTGTATAAAGTTTGTATATAAGGTAAAATGAACGCCAATGGAAACTACAATATATCATTATGCACTCTGCGTGTCGCTCACGCTGATGCTCTTCTTCTCATATCGCTTCGTCTTTGGCCGTCTGCCAGACAGCGAGTTATACCGTCCCTACAAACAGTCGCGTAGGTTGATGGGAGTGGCATTGCTGGAACTGTCAGCCAACTATATGGTGCATTTCTTCGTAACCCCCCGTGCAGTCTGTCCGGCCATAGCCATACTGATGAACCTCTGCACCTACTGGCTTTCTGTATGGCTTTTCGGCAGTGCGATGATGCTGTTGCTCGACAGAGAATGGGTGAGCCGACGGCGTTTCATTAGGCATATTGTCAGCTGGGTGGCATATTGTCTGATCACTTTAGTACTGTGGTTTTTGTTGCCGTCAAGGGTTTCGCTCACAGCATTGCCCATTGTGCTCGCAATAGTGTTTATGGCGTATGCCGTCCGTGTGGCGCGAAAGGTGTTTCTTACTTTCCGCAGAACCATCCGCCGGCTTGACGATTTCTATTCGGACGACGGGGCGGCATACATCCGGTGGATGTCGGTATTCACTTACTGGGCTGTCTTCTTTGGGGCAGGGCAGGGGGTGTTCACCTTCGTGCCTGACCGTTATGTGTATGTCTGGATAATATCCGCCATACCTTTTTATATATATCTTTATGAGTCGTATTCCAATTATCTGCTCCTCTACGAAAAGGCGGCGGACATCCTTGACAAAAGTAATGATGCTGATGCCGCTGACGAAGAACAGCAGACCGCGCAGAATCCGTCACAGTCAGTGGCGGACAACGTGACCGACGAACAGAACGCCCGCCCGCAGCTCGTTATGTCGCATGACCAGGAAGCGGCATTGGAACGTGGCATCAAGGAGTGGATAGACAAGGAGGGGTATACTGTGGGCGGACTGAACATCGCTGACGTGGCACGCGCCACGGCTACCAACCGCACGTATCTCTCTGCCTATATCAATACGCATTACCAGATGACGTTCAGAGAGTGGGTTAACATGCTGCGTCTTGACTATGCCAAGAGATTGATGACAGACCATCCCGAGCTTCCGGTGACGGAAGTGGCAAGGCTGGCAGGCTATCTCTCGCTGAGCTATTTCACAAAGACATTCAAGGACGCTGAGGGCGTAACTCCCGGTAAGTGGTGCAGGTAAATGAGGTGTCCGATTTGCTCATTCCACAAAAAGACAGTGCTCTAACGTAAAAATCCGCTCCCAACGGGCATTTCGCCTTTGCTGAAGTTGTTGTTTTTAGTAAATTTACAACCGCAATCGTTACGATTAAACAAGACTAAAAACAATAAAAAACAAGCTTATGGCAAAATTAAGTTCTTTCTGGTGCAGGCTTCTTTTGTTCCTTGCACTGCTTTGTGTGTCGCCGAAAGTGCTGGCACGAGACATTACTTTCAATGATTATACTAAACTTGTGAAGAGTCCGACGTTAGACAAGCCATGGACTGAAATCAAGTTTATGTTCTTTGATGAGAACGGTAAAGGCAATGACAGCTTTTTCCAAGGAAGTGCTTTTCTTACAATAGACGGGCGGGCTACGCAGGTATTCTTCCGCGAAATAGCATGTGAAGAAACCAACGGCGACGATGGAGCCAAAAGTAAGGACAATCCTGGCAAGTGGTATGACAAGCATACTTATACCCTGAATGGCATTACTTATACTGTAAGACTGTATAACGCTTATCGCGAAGACAACGGAGAACATTATGTGACAGTGTATATTTCGCCGGACAAGATACGTCCCGGAGAAAAGCACACTTTCGGTATAGCTGGAAATTGGAGGGCAGATAGAAAACCATTCCAGCCTCGTGCTAAAACCTTTGATGTCACTATGCCTACAGGTATAAGCAACTATCTGGTTAATCAGAGTTATAGCAGACCTATTAAGCATACTTCATTCGACAAATGCATTTTCCCGGTTAATGTAAATTCTAAATACGGTCCTACGACATTTGCCACAAACGGCGAAGCCGTTGACAGTTATGATGACCTTAATGATATGAAATTTACCGACCCTGCGACAATGGCGAGCAGTGCTACAGTGGAAAAAGGACAGACTGAGGGTTGGGTGGAATTAGGAGTGAAGGAAATCGCCCTTGTAGAGAAATTTATACCTGTGCAATGGTCGTATTATGCTGGAGCGAAAAAGAGTGAAATAGGCGGAACATACGTGTACGATTGGACTATGGGTTGTCTTCCAGGGTATCCACGATCCTTAGATCTTTCAACAGAGCAAAACCAGTGGAAAAAGGAAATTACAGTAAAGTGGGGGTCGTCCGGAGGCGCGTATTTTTATGTAAAGTCTTATGGTAAATGGGCCGTCACGCGTGTGGAAAAGAAAAACAGTGCCGTTGTAAGGACGCCCGTAGCCACCGTGGATTTTACGGGAGACGGGAATCTGTCGGTTGTAGACGACAAGTCTCTCCAATACGACACGGATTATGAATATGAAGTAAGCTTCATACCCACCGGCATGACAGAAGACACCACCGCGACGAAGATTCTGACGTCCACCGTGGAGGCCCGTCTTGTAAGAGATGTGCCGATAACGATAACCAAGATTGACGAAGGCGAGAACGACCTCACTGTATACTGGAACGCTCCGCAACTTGGCGGCAACAACAAGTTTCAGTATAAGGTGTATCGTGCCGAGGGCAACTCTCAGAACGACGGCACCACGTCTTCTCCCTCGTACAGCTGGGAGGAAGTGGGCAAGATAGACGTGTCAAACTTCAAGCAGACCGAATATTCGTTTAAAGACACCAAAAACCTTAAGTCATGTACGCAGTATTTCTATAAGGTGGAACTCGTGGTGGAAGCATGGAATGACAAGACCTTCGACAGCGGAGAGAAGCAGCTCAAGTCGTACAGAATAAAGGGCAAGTCGAGCGTCACTTCATTGGAGGCTTCAAAGGGCGACTATACGGGAGTGGTGAAACTCTCGTGGAAAGCCGAGCAGAAAGGCACCACTTCCACCAAATACGTACTTTCGCGCCGAATAATCGGCGGTACGCAGTGGAGCCAGGTTTATGCGGTTGACGGCATAAGCCAGAGCTATTATTACGAAGACAACACCGCCCTTGCCGGCAACTACTATCAGTATCGCGTGCGCTCTTACGTGCAGTGTGACAACGACCAGTTCACTTCAGGTGAGGAGCTTTGCGACGGCTTCTGCCGCAGCACCGGAACCCTCTCCGGACGTATCAGCTACGATCAGGGAACGGCTGTGGCAGGCGTAAAGGTGGTGCTCACCAAGAGTGACGGACAGAAAGACACGGAACAGTTCTATACGCTACAGACAAGCGGAGCCGGCTCCGGCGTGAGACAGACTTTCAGCGATGAGGAGAAGGGAAAGTTTGCGCGTGCCTACACGGCACAGCTGCTCGTCAGTCCGGCATCCCAGATAGACATGACCGACGGCAACGCCGTGATATTCAGTCTTGGCGACCGACACAGACTTTCGCTCGGCACAAAGACAGGCAACCGTTATCCGCTCTTCCTCGAAACCGGCAGCACATCGGCAAACACCGGTCTGTGGCTGAAGGAGAGCTGCTTCACGTCAGTAACCCTTTCCTGCGACTCGCTGTCCGGATTCAGAGTGACGCTCATAGACGATAACGACAGCATCCGCACTTACACCAATGCTGCCGGCAACCTCGCTGCGTCCGTGGATGCTGTCTGCTTTGGCGGTACGGCATCGGAGAACGACCAGAAGAGCTGTTTCGCAGGCTACATCGACGAGATGCGCCTTTTCAGCGGCAAAGCCCTTACGGAAGAAGAGATAAAAGAAAACTATAACCATCCGCTCAGCGGAGTGGAGGACGGCCTCTTTATCTACTGGCCCGTAGACGAAGGCATCGAAGACCAGCTTACGGCTTACGACTACTCGAAGACCAACGGCGTGGCTAACGCTCATCACGGCAATATCAAGCTGTGTAAGGTGTCAGGCACATTGCCGCCGGCAAACATGCTCAGCCTCTTTGCCGTGACCGACTCGCAGGGAAACTATACTCTGAGAGGAGTGCCGTTCAACGGCTCGGGAACGACATACACCATCACGCCGCAGTTAGGCACCCATTCCTTCTCGCCGATTTATTCCAGCCGTTATGTAAGTGCCTCGTCGCTTGTCTATAGCGGTGTGGACTTCAGCGACCAGTCGTCCTTCCCCGTCAGCGGAAAGGTTTATTATGCCAATACCACAATCCCCGTGGAGGGATGCACCGTATACGTAGACGGCAAGGCGGCAAGCAACAACGGCAAACTGGCACAGACCTCAAGCGACGGAACGTTCAGCGTGAGCGTGCCTATCGGCAGACACTATATAGAGCTGAGCAAAGAAGGCCACGTGTTCGTAGGCAACGGACGCTATCCGGAAGATCCCGAGGGCATCGGCACCACGTTCCTCTGCGAACAGCCGATAAGCAACCTGCAGTTCAACGATTCAACGCTCGTTAACTTCACGGGACGCATAGCCGGCGGCCTGCATGAAATGAAAAAGAACGTGGGCTTCGGTCTGAGCAACAACAATATCGGACAGACCGTCATCACGCTCGAGTGTCTGGATACGAACAACGGACAGGCCATCTTCAATGCCGTGACCGTGAAGGATAACGGCATCTATAAGGTGGAGGAGAACAAGAACCGTCTGGACGTTACTTCCCAGACCCCATTGATAAGCAGCGAGTCGTACCGCGGAGCAGCCAACTACAGCAGTTTCGCCTATATCAAGACTGACCCGAAGACAGGAGAGTTTTCGGCCATGCTTCCGCCGCTGAGGTATGCACTTCAGGAGGTGAAGTTTGCCGGAAACAATACGGACAATCCGTTTAATGGCGAAAACCTCATAACGCAGAGCTATTCCATTGACCTCTCCGACCCGCTGCACGAAGAGACCGACACGGTGTCTGTGGACGGAGAACTGAAAGTGTACAGATACAACAAGGCATTCAACTATGCCTGGCATACGGAGCCTGTGTTCAACGTGACGCAGACAGACAACAATATCGGTGCGTTCGGCATCAGAACATATAATGTTTATGATGCTCAGGGCAACTTCGACGCCACGGTGTATGAAGAGACAATGGATCCGCAGACCAACATAAGTACTGCGAAATATAATTACGGCTATCCGCTGTTCAACGCCCTTGACAAGTATACCTTCAAACTTGAGGCGTATGAGGAGTATACCAACTACGACAAGAAGGACGACGACGGCAAGTATGTCTACGAGAAAGTTCCGCTTGACAGTACCACGGTGCTTATCAGCAATGCTCTGTCGGCTGACCAGACGGTATATGGCAACAGTGAGGATGAAGATGAAGACGGGGTGAAGACCAGCCAGATACAACTCGACGACAAGGGTACGTTCACCTATACATGGAAGGCAGGAAGCCCCAATACCACCAGTCCGTTCACAAAGGCAATACAGTTCTATTATGAAGTGGACGGCGTCTCGAAAAAGTGGAGGGAGAACGGTCTGGAGGCTGTTATCCTCGGCTCGAAGCCTACCGGCAACAACTTCGTCACCAGAGGACCTAATGTCTTGGAGATGATTCTGAGAGACCCGCCCGGATCTGCATCGAGTGCGTCGTGGACAAAGGGTACCACGGTGAACCATATCAAGACGCGAGGCACCGTGTATTCTTCACAGACAAACACCACTGCCGTGGCAAATCTCGGATGGTGTATTACCATTGCTACGGGCGCCGTGGGCTGGATGACGGAGGCACGCTCCGAGACGAAGCACGACCAGGAGGCAGGTATGATTGTTACCACCGAGGGCGAGAACGCAACGAGCTGGACCCGATCAATTACGACAGAACGTACGATATCCACATCTTCCGATCCGGCATACGTCGGTGCGCAGGACGACGTGTTCGTAGGTTCGTCCACCAATCTTGTCTTCGGAGATGCCAATGAGGTGACGCTGCTGCGTGACGGCACAGGACAGGACAAGGCCAAGCTCGACTGTCATACCATAACCATTACAGGACTGGATTATGACACTGAGTTTATGTATTCTGCCAACTATATAGAGAACACTCTGCTGCCCAACCTTGAGAAAGTGAGAAACAGCCTGCTCATCACCCTGCCGGCAGAATCAGTTGACAGTTACGTCAACACTACCGACAAGCCGGTGTATGTCACGGCTTTGGAACCGACAGACGAAAGGTTCGGCTCAGACAATGACGATGCCGACGTATGGTCGGAAGAAGAGGGCCTCTGCCCACAACCTTCTTCCGTAGGACCCTCATACAGGATGGTAATGCCTCAAGGCGTGGATTCCACCAAGAAGTTCGTTGACGAGGTGAGCGACATGAACAACGCCATCAAGAACTGGTATCTGCATCTCAAGACCAACGAGCAGCAGAAGGTGCTTGCCAACGAACAGGCTTCAAAGTATCGCACCAACAACTTCTCGTTCGATTCAGGTTCGTCGCTTACGATGAGCCAGACGGTGGACTCCACTTACACAAAGAGCAGCGAACAGACCACGATGGGTCTTGTTCATGTGCTTCTGAGTACGGGTATGATTGTGAACGGTTTCGGCTTTGAGGCTATCCTTGAGAACAATTCCGGAGGCGGAACACACAAGTATGACGAAGAGTCGACCACGCAGTCGTCTAACTTTACCTACACACTCGCTGAGGATGGTAATGGTGATGCCTTGTCGGTGGACGTCTATCAGTATGACAACTGGGGACCTATCTTCCGAACTATGGCAGGACAGACCTCTGCACCTTACGAGGGCGAAGTGCGTACGTCTTACTACAAGCCCGGAGAGAAGGTCATTATGGAGGCCACACAACAGATAGAGGTGCCGGAGATTATGGTTGACAACCTGAAGTGGTCGAAGGTGAGCAATGTGCCTACCGGCGGTGCTGCCAACTTCACGCTGCAGCTGCGCAACAACTCCGAAACCCAGGAGGATGTGTATTTCCGTCTTATCTCAAATGACGAGAACAATGCCAATGGTGCCAAGATATCCATCGACGGCAAGGTGCTTACCGAGGGCAGGCTGATAAAAGTGCCAGCTACGGAGACTGTCGTGAAGCAGTTGCAGCTGGAGCAGACCAACCAGGGACAACTCCAGTTTGACAGCATCGCCATTGTGCTTGCGTCGCAGTATCAGTATGACAGTTCGGGCACGTGGGACGTGATAGCCGACACGGTTTATATATCAGCCGACTTCATGCCTTCGTCGTCAGCTGTAAATATGGCTCTCGACAAGAACGTGGTGAACACAATAACAAGTGACACGCTCGGAATAACCTTCAACCAGTTTGACAGAACTTATCCGGGACTGAAGGCTTTCCGCATTCAGACCTACGCACCGGGAGCGTCCGACTGGCTCACGCTGAAGGAATATGTTGTCGACCCGAAAAACCTCACCGTCAATAATGAGCTGCTGCCTAACGTGCCGCATGTCGTGTATAATTATAATATGCACGGTCTTGCCGACGGCAACTATCGCTTCAGAGTGCTTTCCGTCAGCTCATACGGTGGAGACGAAGTGGCACGCTCCAGCAACGAGATACTGATTGCAAAGGATATGGTGAAACCGAAACCGCTCGGATTGCCACAACCTTCCAACGGCATCCTGGACATCGCTGACGATATAAGCGTGACCTTTAATGAGGAAATCGTGAAGGGAGCATTGAGCAACGACGGCAACTTCGAGATAACCGGTGTGCTCAACGGATCTGAAATTGCCCACAATACGGCGTTTGCCATGCAGGGCAAGGAGTTGGCTGCTGCCACTGAGGCTTCGTTCTCGCTTGCCGAAAAGGACTTCTCTACGGATATGTGGCTGAAGGCTACGGGCGAGGGTACGGTACTGTCTCATGGCAACGGAACGGAGAAATTCAAGATTGCTCTCGACCGTGGCATGCATCTCGTGCTGTCTGTCGGCAACGACACCTTCACTTCCTCGGAGACAGTGCCGCAGGACTCATGGTGCTACCTCACGGTGAGCTATAAGCGTGACGGCAACGGCGGTCTGCTTAACGCTACCGTGGCTGATGAGGCTACGGCTCAGACCAAGGACCTGTTCAGAGATTGCGTTACGGAGGCTTACAACGGAGCAGGCACTCTGTCGGTAGGTGAGAATCTGAAAGGCGCTATTCATGAACTGACTCTGTGGGACGTCGCCCACGACAACACAGAGGCTCAGCGTCAGCGCCAGCTAACCAAGATGCCTTCTACGGCTCATCTCATAGGTTACTGGAAAATGGATGAGGGCGACGGCACGCTGATTAACGACTATGCGCGTAACCGTCATCTCGTGGCAACCGGCGATACATGGTATCTGAACAACGTGAACAAAGCTGTCAGTCTTGACGGTAACACTCATCTTGCTTTCTTCGCTGGCGACCTGGCTGTCGGAACAGAGGACAACAGAGCTGTGGAGCTGTGGGTAAAGGCAGGAAAACAGCAGGCTGAGGCTCAGATTCTGCAGATGGGCGACATTGACGTGTGGACAGACAAGAACGGACAGATCAGACTGACGGCTTCTGACAACGTGCAGCAGACTTCAACGATTAATGTTGCCGATAACCAGTGGCATCATATCGCGCTGAATGTGCTTCGCTCCGGAAACACATCCCTTTATGTTGACGGACAGCGTGCATTGTCATTGTCGTCACGAAATGTCGGTTCGCTTAACTCAGACTCAATCCTTGTCGGAGTGCGCAGACGTATCAATCCGGATCTGACTTTTGGCTACGACCGCCGTCTGAAAGCTGGCATAGACGAGGTGAGAGTGTGGAACGCCACTTTAGATGCTTCCACCCTGGCGGACAACCGCAAGCTGAGACTCACCGGAAAGGAGACCGGACTCGTGGCTTACTTCCCGTTTGAAACAAAAATCCTTGATAGCGGCAATCAGCTGCAGACCGTTCCTGTCGATACATGTATCGTAGCCATGAATATGACGAGAAGGATGGTCGGCTCTTCATCAGGACTTATGTTCTCAGATGTGGCTCCTGCTCTTAAGGAGAAACCGGTGGAGACCAATGTGCCGTTCTCGTTTACTGCAAGCAACGAAAAGATTGTGATCAACATTGACGAGGCTCCGGCTCGGATTGAAGGATGTACTCTTAACTTCAGGGTTAAGCGTGTCAAGGATGTCAACGGCAACTACTGCGAGCCGGTATGCTGGTCGGCTTATGTACACCGCAACGCTCTTTCATGGATGGAGGGCAATGTGGCTATGGGGCAGGAGGTAGGTCAGCAGTCGACCTTCAGTGCTGTCATCGTGAACAAGGGTGGAACTCAGCAGGAATGGACCATCAGCAACCTGCCGCAATGGCTCAAGGCTGACGCTACATCAGGTATGCTGTCGCCGCTGTCGCAGCAGACAGTATGTTTCACCGTCGCCAAGAGTTGTCCGGTCGGCAGATATTCGGAGACAGTCTATCTCGTCAACTCTGACGACATTGCCGTACCGCTGACTCTCGAACTGAACGTCAGGGGAAGTGTTCCCACATGGACAGTTGATAACGGCAAGTATTCAAGTTCGATGAATCTTGTAGGAAGTCTGTCTATACAGGGCATTACGTCAAACGACCCTGATGACATTGTTGCGGCATTCGTAGACGGTGAGTGCAGAGGCGTGGCTCATCCTGTTTACAACAAGCGCTACGATGACTATTTTGTCATGCTCGACATTGCAGGCAATGCTGACGACAAGAACAAGAACGTGACGTTCAGAGTGTATGATGCTTCCACGGGAACCGTATGGCCTATGGTAAAGACAAGCCGTGACATAGACTTCAATGTCAGTGGAGTGTTTGGCTCATTCCAGGAGCCTGTGGTCCTTGACGCTCTTGAAATGATAGAACAGACGATGACCCTGGGTGAGGGATGGAACTGGATGTCTCTCTCAGTAGTGGCCGACGATATGAATGCCACTTCTTTGATGTCGCCGATATCCGGCAGCGTTGATGTGGTGAAGAGCAAGAAGCGCTCCATCATGAGATACGAGAACGTCTGGGACGGTGGAGAAATCCTGATGAACAACAAGGAGATGTATAAAGTGCTTATGAACAATGCCGAGGAGCTTTCAGTCATCGGTTTGTCTCCGACAGACTCAGAGCGCACGATTACCGTAAGGAATGGCTGGAACTGGCTGGCATACAACGGTACGGCAGCCATAAGCCTTGGTGATGCATTCGCTTCGCTCAATCCCGTAGACGGTGACCTCGTAAAGGGTAAGTCAGGCTTCGCTATCTTCGATGGTTACGAATGGGCAGGCACCCTGCAGGCTCTTGTTCCGTCGCAAGGTTATATGTATCTTAGCAAGGCTGATGCCGACCGCTCTTTCTCATATCCGAAGAGCATGGCAAAGGCGAAGGCCGCCGCAATGGAGTACCTGCCAGTAACGATGACAGTATTCAATCCGGTGGATGACAGTAAGTATCCTGGCAATATGACCGTCGTTGCCCGCGTCGTTTATTGCGGAAAACCGCTTGCTGAATGCGAGACGGGAGTGTTTGCCGGTAGCGAGTGTCGTACCACTGGAACGACTGACAGTGACGGCATCGTCTTCCTGACGGTTCCAGGTGAGTCTGTCGAGAAACTGACTTTCAGAATAAAGTATGGAGCAGACATCCTGATTTCCGACAATACGCTGGAGTATTCTGACGACGCTGTGGTAGGCAATAGGAAGAATCCTTTTGAAATTGCTTTCGATGAACGCTCGATTACGACAAGTATCGTGGAAGTGGAAAACAGTGAGGCAGATGAAAAATGGTATACCTACGATGGCTGTGCCTTGAAACAGAAGCCAAAAGCAGCCGGCGTCTACATCCGCGTGAGAAACGGTAAGGCAGAGAAGATAGCCGTAAGATGATAATGATAAATTAAGAGAAGCAGTAACAGCATGTTTTTTAACAGGCTGTTACTGTTTTTTGCTGTTGAGAAGTGAAAATACTGAAATACAAACAAAAAAGTACCTTGAAATAGGTATTGTCTAAGTCTTTTTTTGTAATTTTGTAAACGTAAATGAGTAGAGCGTCTATACCTTATTATATATAGGTATAGCGTCGCTCGCGTATGGATAAGACTTTTACATTAATAATTTATTTATTATACCGATTATGATTTATTCAAAAGAAGTAGACAACATGTGCGTTGTCGCAAAGGGTCCTAACCACGGACCGGCTCCAATTCCTGAAGAAGGAAAATGGATTTACGCCAAGGAGATTAAGGATATTTCTGGTTATACTCACGGTGTGGGTTGGTGTGCTCCTCAGCAGGGTGCTTGCAAGCTCTCTCTGAACGTAAAGGACGGCGTCATCCAGGAGGCTCTCGTTGAGACTATCGGTTGCACCGGTATGACTCACTCTGCAGCTATGGCTTCTGAGATTCTTCCCGGCAAGACCATCCTCGAGGCTCTTAACACTGACCTCGTTTGCGACGCCATCAATACTGCTATGCGCGAGCTCTTCCTCCAGATCGTTTACGGACGTACACAGAGCGCATTCTCTGAGGGCGGCCTCGTAATCGGTGCAGGTCTTGAGGACCTCGGTAAGGGTCTCCGTTCACAGACAGGTACTCTCTACGGCACAGTAGCTAAGGGTACACGTTACTTGGAGCTCACAGAGGGCTACATCACAAAGCAGTTCCTCGACAAGGACAACCAGGTTTGCGGTTATGAGTATGTTCACCTCGGCAAGATGATGGAAGCTATCAAGAACGGTATGGACGCTAACGAGGCTGTCAAGAAGTTCACAGGTAGCTACGGTCGTACAACTGCTGAGCAGGGTGTTGTTAAAGCTATTGATCCACGTAAAGAATAATAAGGAGATACAGATATGATTAGAAAAGTAAGTTACGAAAGTCAGGAACGTCGCGAGAAGCAGGTTCTTGCTGCTCTTAATGCTAACGGTATCAAGAGCTTGGAAGAGGCTAATCAAATCTGCGAGGACGCAGGTGTTGACCCTTATCAGATGTGTGAAGATACTCAGCGTATCTGCTTCGAGAACGCTAAGTGGGCGTATGTAGCTGGTGCTGCTATCGCTATCAAGAAAGGTGCTAAGACTGCTGCTGATGCAGCTGAGGCTATCGGTATCGGTTTGCAGGCTTTCTGCATCCCTGGTTCTGTAGCTGACGACCGTAAGGTTGGTCTCGGTCACGGTAACTTGGCTGCTCGTTTGCTCCGTGAGGAGACTCAGTGCTTCGCTTTCTTGGCTGGTCACGAGTCTTTCGCTGCTGCTGAGGGTGCTATCAAGATTGCTGAGATGGCTAACAAGGTTCGCAAGAACCCATTGCGCGTTATCTTGAACGGTCTTGGTAAGGATGCTGCTCAGATCATCAGCCGCATCAACGGTTTCACATACGTTCAGACAAAGTTTGATTACTACACAGGTGAGTTGAAGGTTGTTAACCGCATCGCTTACAGCGACGGTCCACGTGCTAAGGTTAACTGCTACGGCGCTGACGACGTTCGCGAGGGTGTTGCTATCAACTGGAGCGAGGATGTAGATGTATCAATCACTGGTAACTCTACAAACCCTACACGTTTCCAGCACCCAGTAGCTGGTACATACAAGAAGGAGCGTATTGCTGCTGGTAAGCCATACTTCTCAGTAGCTTCTGGTGGTGGTACAGGTCGTACATTGCACCCAGATAACATGGCTGCAGGTCCTGCTTCTTACGGTATGACTGATACAATGGGTCGTATGCACTCAGACGCTCAGTTCGCAGGTTCTTCTTCAGTTCCTGCTCACGTAGAGATGATGGGCTTCCTCGGTATGGGTAACAACCCGATGGTAGGTGCTTCTGTAGCTATCGCCGTGGCTATCGACCTCGCACTCAACAAGAAGTAATTGATAATCTTATCAGTTTAAAATAATAAATCCTCCATAGTCCGGTTGCGGATTATGGAGGATTTTTTTGTAAATGGGAGGGGAGGTTTGCCTAAAAGTCATTCATTTGCCACCTTTTACTCTATTACAGTTGCGGCAAAGCATTTGGCAGTTTTCTGCGATTGTAGTGCCACCGTCACGCCATGGTTTTATATGGTCAGCCTCCATTTCTTCCAACTCGAAGTGCTTGCCGCAATGCGGACAAATGCCTTTTTGGCGTTCATAAGCTTCTCTTTTTTGTTTTTTGTCGAATGTGCGAAAACTAAGGTCGCGTAAGTCATTACTCAATACATAACGGTAAATGCCCGATTTCTTCATTATCTCGTCATCTTCCATGAGGTCATGTATCTGCTGCTCAAGTTTGTCGGTGTTGTAATCTTCACTGCCGAACTCATCAAACATCTCTCCCCAGTCAAGTCCCTTCATCTCCTTGCGGTATTTGGGGAAAGTAGACTTTACCCATGTCACGACCTGCAGGTAGTATGCCCACAGCTTGTAGGCGTTATGGTCGTACTGATGAATTGCCATATATTTGTCTACAGGTGTGGTGCCAGCTATTCCGTCATGGCGTGCCGCCCATTTCAAGGCGGTTTCCAAGTATGTCTGCTCCTCTAATTTTCCTGTCATATAGTCGCTGCCTACCTTGTATGCAGCGCATCCATGCTTGCTGAAGTAACGGCGTGCGTCTGTGACGAAAGGCCCTACATACACGGCGTTTCTCAACTCTTGGTCAAGCAGACGCTCACCTGCTATGTTGATGACACGAAACCAGTCGAGTTTCTCCTTGTCAGTGCCTGTGCAGAAATACACTGTCAACTCGTAGTCGAGGAAATGCTGTTTTTCTTTATCTGTGAGATTGTCGAAATATAACACGGGGCGGTCTTTGTCGACAATATTGAAGGCATGTTGGAAGTATTCGCAGATGGACAGTGTACGTTGCTGCCCGTCTATCATTTCATAACTGCCATCCCCCACAACGCTCCAATACATTATGTTGAGCGGAAAGCCTTTCAATATAGTTTCTATAACGGCTTGCTGCTGTTTCAAGTCGTAGCGAAACTCACGCTGGTATGGTGGACGTATGTTCAGTTTGCCATGGTAACCATAAACTCCATTATTGGGGTCGTTGGTGTAGCCGGATATAAGGTCGCGTATTGCGATTGATTTAAGTTCGATGTTCATAAGTTGAATTTTATGGTACGGTAAGTCATGCTCTTTTTCTTATTAGTATTCTGGCATAGCAACCAATGAGCTTGCCTTTGTCATTACGATAGCACAATTTGCCTTTGCGAAAACTCTTGTCCTCACGGAACAATGCGGCACATTGCTCTGCCGTCAGATTGGCGCTAACTCCACATTCCACGCCAAGCTCTCCACCATTGCCTATGCCTATTATCTCGAATTGGTCGGGATTGTATTTGTCCATGAATGTAATTGGTACTCCCATTACGCCATCATAATCACAAGGAATCAACTCCGTCTTTGAAACCTCAATGGCATCATAATTGATGTATCGAGGATATTCTTCGGGAGTATAGCTTTTGTATAGGATGAGGTTTTCGTGGCGTTCTTTGTAATCGAGGTTGGTGAACCAACGAACACCTTTTACTCTAATAAACTTCATTCCGTTGTCATCAATTCCACATCCTGCTGCTTTTAACTCGTAGTCAGCAGGAACCCAAAATTTTCTATCACCACTGTGGATGCTTGCTCCAAGCCAAACCTTATTACTTTGGACAAGTGGAAAAATTTCTTTATATGATAAAGCGTTTACATTTCCTATAACTATAAATTTCTTTCCATATTCCATCAACTGCCCTATATATTCCCTAAACAACGAGAAAGGAGGATTGGTCACCACGATATCAGCCTCTTTCAGCAGCTCAATACATTCCTTGCTGCGAAAGTCGCCGTCGCCTTTAAGTGGTTTTACCCCTATTTCCTCAGCATCGGGGATAGTGTTACCGTTTTTGTCGCCTTCATAAACGAGATACACAGCCTGTTCGCTTTTGTTTTGGCTGAATAGGTCCATGTCTTGATTCTTGTAGCAAGTGGTTATGAGTTTCTTCAATCCAAGAAACTCGAAGTTGTAGGCGAAATAAGTGAAGAAGTTGCTAACGCGAGGGTCATCGCAGTTGCACAGCACCGTCTTGCCGCGAAAATGCTCACGATAATGGCGTAGTTCGTTATTGATGTCCTCAAGTTGGGTGTAGAATTCGTCTTTCTTGGCAGCTTTTGCCCTGTCTATGCTTCTTTTTGCCATAAACGTATAAGATTGATAGTTATGTGAGTTAGGAGCACGAACTATCAATCACGCCAAGACGCAAAAAGGGCGTGATGCTCCTTATTGCGTTCAGCTATGAGGCAGCCTCGGAATGGAAACCTCAGATTATCAATAAAGAATACATCACGCCTAAGGCGAGATGCATTTCTATTATACGATAATCTAAGGCACACCATACCGAATGCCTTATCACAATTATTTCTGTTACGTTATTTCCATCCAATAAGTTTCCGAGGCTTTTGGCTGAACGCGAAATAATAGCGAATGCTTTGTTTTTTACCAACGATGTCATGTGCAATGTCGTTGTGTGCCATGCTTTTTTAGAGCTAATGACCAACAATACTTTGCCATAAATGCAAAGTTACGAAATAAAGATGAAAATATGGCTTTATCAGCTTTGAAAAATCAGATAAAAACTATATTTTTGTATTCAGAAATCAAGTCAAAGAGCTTGGCTTGCATCTGATGAGCGATACGTTTATTGTTAATGACTTGATAGAAGAGCCAAGGAAAAAACAAAAGCAAGACAATGGATAAAGGGCAATTTTTATTATATCAAACTCCTGATGGCGATTCACAGATAGAAGTGAAGTTGCAGAACGATACTGTCTGGCTATCACTTGACCAGATGGCAGAGTTGTTTCAGCGTAATAAGTCCACTATCTCATGACATATAAAGAATGTGTTGAAGGATGGCGAACTTGACGAAAAAGAGGTTGTTGCATTTTTTGCAACAACCACTAAACATGGAGCTATCGAGGGAAAAGTTCAGGAACATCAAGTGGCTTTCTACAACCTCGACATGATAATCAGCGTAGGTTATCGTGTTCATTCCTACCGTGGTGTTCAATTCAGAATATGGGCAACTAAGGTACTGAAGGAGTATATCGTAAAAGGCTTTGCTATGAACGATGACCTATTGAAGAGAGCAGGAGGTGGCAACTACTTTGACGAACTGCTTGCAAGAATACGTGACATCCGCTCCAGTGAGAAGGTATTCTATCGCAAGGTATTGGAGATTTCAAAGAGAAAGCCGACCAAGAATACGACAAATTCAAGGAGCGTACCAAGAACGACCTCTCGCCTGTAGAGATTCACTTCTTGGAGAACTTTGAGCGTGAACAGAAAAGGTTGATGGGAGGAGACAAGAACGAAGAAAAGTAAGAACAATAATGTTCCACCTTATTATATATATGGGAGACGTTTCGTTTTTATAGGTTTCTCAACCATTTTCTTATCGGCATATCGTACAGCTTGAGGCACAGCCATGCCAGGATGATGCTGGCGGACACTGCGGCCAATGCCGCAGGCCAAGTCTCGTGCAGCGTGTATTGGTGTGTCTTGATGAGCCACATATAGAAAGCGTACATCAGAGGATAGTGTACGATGTAGAGCGGGTATGATATGTCGCCAAGGAAGCGGCAGATGCGCGTTGAGGCTTCGTCTGTGGTTTTGCCGGATGCAGCATACCATACCAAAAGAGGGAATACAGCTATGATGCAAGCTGCCTCGAACACTCCGTTAAGGCTCAGCGCTCCGTCACTATATATATAAGGTATGTGGAAGATGATGAGCAATAAGGTTGCGCTCGTCCAGAAGGCTCCGCGGGCTTGTCGTAAGGGCTTGAACAAGCGCGACATGAGGACGCCCATGGTGAACGGACAAAGCATACGTAGCATTCCTCCGAGTATGTTGGTACGGTCAACCGTCCATCCCACGCCGATAGATCCGTAGCCCGACTGGTCAGTTACGGCAAACCATGTCAGGGCACAGCAAAGCGCAAACGAAAGTACGGCGAGCAGACGTGTGGACAGACGTCGTATGAATAGCGCGTATACGATGTTGCCAATGTACTCGAAGAAGAGCGACCAGCACGGTCCGTTCAGCGGAAACATCTCGCCGTTGCCACGCACCTCACGCGGCATTCCGGGTAGGGCAGGGAGCATAAGGCATCCACAGACGAAGGCGAGAAAGGTGAGCCAAAGCGTGGCGTGCGTGCCGTCCCACCGCTCCATGCCGTTGAGAAGGAACGACGCAGCGCCAATCACAGCACCCATAATGACCATTGGCTGGAGGCGGATAAGACGGCGGCGGAAGAATCCTCCCAAGGTTAGCGTCTTTCCCCAGCGGTTGTCATAGGCATAGCCGACCACAAATCCGGAAAGGATGAAGAAGAAGTCGACGGCAAGATAGCCATGGTTGATGAAGTCAATAACGGGCTTGTTGCCCGCAAACTGAAATCCCTCGAATACGTGATACCATACTACGAGGAGTGCCGCCACGCCTCGCAGACCGTCGAGAAGCGCGTAATGTGGCTTCGAATCTTTTGTTTTTGTATCTTGTTTTTTCATAGATGCAAAGGTAAGACTTTTAAGGCGGAATACAAAGGAAGCTGTGGGGTTTGTTAAACGCTTGCCATCATGTGTTAACAAGTGTTGTGCTCGAACACAAAACCTTGTCGTAAATCAATAAAACAGCTAAAAGACGCTAAAAAAAACGCTGTTTGTTTGCGGGCACAAAAAATCTTTGTACCTTTGCATCGTCAAAAGGTTAATAGATTGTTTAGGTTAGTAGTAATAGATTTAGGTTTTTAGTTATTAGGTTTAAGGTAAATTGAACGATTGTTTAACAGGTAACTATGAGGGCTCGTGAGAATCTTCATTAATTACGAAAAGTTTTTTAAGTTAAACATACAACAACGGCACAGCTCGATGAGAGTTGTGCCGTTGTTGTTTTCTAGCGTAATGTGGCTTCGAATCTTTTGTTTTAGCATCTTGTTTTTTCATAGATGCAAAGGTAAGGCTTTTAAGGCGGAATACAAAGGAAGCAGTGGGGCTTGTTAAACGCTTGCTATCATGTGTTAACAAGTGTTGTGTTCGGACACAAAACCTTGTCGTAAATCAATAAAACAGCTAAAAGACGCTAAAAAAATCGCTGTTTGTTTGCGGACACAAAAAATCTTTGTACCTTTGCATCGTCAAAAGGTTAATAGATTGTTTAGGTTAGTAGTAATAGATTTAGGTTTTTAGTTATTAGGTTTAAGGTAAATTGAACGATTGTTTAACAGGTAACTATGAGGGCTCGTGAGAATCTTCATTAATTACGAAAAGTTTTTTAAGTTAAACATACAATAACGGCACAGCTCGATGAGAGTTGTGCCGTTGTTGTTTTTAGTAAGCTCAGCATGATTCTTATTAAAAATCATGGTCCCAATAAAGGTGTCTGCGATGATGGCGGGCAATAAAGTCGATATTGCGTGTAAATATCAACTTGCCCAATTTGCTTGGATGATTACCGCTTAAATCACCATCCTGCAACATGTTGTTCTCAAGCAGATAATGTAGCAACTCAGGATGCATGAGCTCCATATTTATTAGAGCATCCATCGTTTCCCTTTGCAAGGTATGTGCATCACATTTTCTATAGTATGGGTTGTATCTGCATTTTATCGCATGGATAATGTTGGGTGCAAAAATGATTCCTGCCTTCTCTGAGATAAAGCCTACCTGAGGACCACTTGGCAAATGACGGCAAACCTCTGTTATATCCAACTCTGGCGAAATCTTCGTCAGCCATTTTTTTAGTTGTTTGGTGTCCTTAAAGAAAGCAAGGCGTTTCCCTTCCGCCTGTTTCATGTATAAAGGATAGGTATGTTCGTAAGAGTGTCTCAATTCAGCCTGACGTTCATGCATCTTGTCATACATTTCTTTCTTCGAGTTGAACAACACACCATTGATTTCCAAATCTTTATCAGCAAACTTCACAAGCGCTGTACAAATATACGAACCTTTTCTGAATACATCAGGATAAACATTCTTCAGTTTGTACTCTTCGTCCTTCGAGCTTTTCAGCACAGCATATTCCGAATCAGCATCGGTCACCTCGAATATGTCCTGCTGGCAATACTTCAGATTCCTCAGTTTTTCTGCCTCCTCTTGCATGTTGTTTCCCAAATACATATCCGCCAGCCACAGATGAGCCGTTTCTGCCATTGGTCCTATCTCGCAATTCATAGATAAAGCAGTTTCTGCATAGTATATAGCTTCACCTTTACTAAACTGTCCTAAGTACGAATCCAGATATTCCTCAAACTGATCTTCCGATAAAGGAGAGCAGAGAAGATAGGAGCGACGAAGCCATATTAGCACGTGCTTCAACTTAAAATAGTCATTAGCCGTATCTGTGTTGTATATAAAATCATACAAAGAATCGTTAACGTCTACCTCATCATCCTCTGTAAGTATCTCCATAATGGCATTTGCCGCGTCCTCCCCCATAGCTAAAGGATTGAGAAAGCGGTCGTCAAAGTTTCTGGACAATACCAGCCATACCAACAGTTCTACTTCTTGGGCATTCACATCATTCTTGTCAGGAACATGGGAATCAAAGAAAGGTAAAGAGCGTGTATATGTGAGCAAGTGCTTATGCACAAAGGCGTTCCATAGCCCGATGTCAGACATCTTGTCTTCATAGTAGATTGCCACATTGATGGCAATCTCTTTCTTCAGTTTGTCTGCATCGGGCAAATTGATATACATGTTCTTTATCCTGTCATAAATGCGATTTGCCACATCCACATACATCTGGCATGGCTGGATACCGACCGGATAGTATGGAGAGAAATCATATGGAAATATTGTTCGCTTCATTTCTGTATTATGGTTATATGTGATTATTATGTCAGTTGGAGCTTATCTTGTCAATTATTCATATTCATTAATAGACATCAAAAATACTCATTCTTTGGCAATAAATCAAGTAAAACAAAGCTATTTTTATATCTTTAACTCTGATTAGGAAGATTCATGACGGGTATGGCTAAAGATGAACCGGAACTGTTGTGTAGGCAATGACACTTTTATATAATAAAAAGCGAAAGTCCTGTAATTCAGAAGAACTACAGGACTTTCGCTTTTGTTAGGGTGGAGCTGGTGGGATTCGAACCCACGTCCAAACAGGGAAACCATACGCTTTCTA